>Ga0307516_10007760_pt1 | contig 12261 bp, 19 predicted proteins | sample 19_EM_MG_FD_203310 | JGI IMG/M metagenome (GOLD analysis project Ga0307516, IMG submission 203310) | Populus trichocarpa ectomycorrhiza microbial communities from riparian zone in the Pacific Northwest, United States - 19_EM | ecosystem: Host-associated > Plants > Roots > Unclassified | place...
GCTCATTCTTCTTTTAGACTATTCTTCTCACGATTACTCAGCTTTACTGATCATGACACATTATGCTTGACTCATAACCCTTAGCTATTTTACTATATAAACTCTAGGATAACTCTGTATTCTGTAGCTTTGACCTAGGCAATCCACCTTCCTCTTCACTCACTGAACAATCTCAAACCAAGTGTCTTGATAAAGACTTGGCTCATCAGAATGCTTGATCGACCTTGAAGAGGGACAAGCACAGACATTGTATACCGACCTTACAAAGGGGGTATGATAGAACCGAACAGACAGATAGAGTAAGGCTTGCTGTTGTGATATAAGATCAAACCTTTGTCATGACAAAAGGTCAAAGCTCTCAACACTGCCAGCTTACCCAAGCTTCGGTGCCCACCATTGAATCGTACAGGGAACCACTTCCCTTGATCAATGAAGAAACAGAAACAGAGACAGAGAGACAATCGCTCTCACCAGAACCAGATTGGAATGATTATCCAACTCAAACTGGATCACTTGTTCAATCCCAGACCCTACCAGAACCCCTGATCCAATTTGAATCATTGTCATTGAGAATGGCACAAGAATCAGGAACCACTGCTGCTGCAGTCCTGAACAAAGAGATCAAAATGAACACACCAACCCCCTTTACAGGGAAAAGAGAAAAATTGGAAGAGTTCTTGATTGAACTCGAGATGTATTTGGCAATGAATGCCGACATCTACAACACAGACCAATGGAAGATCATATTCGCTCTTTTGTTCATGAAAGAAGGAACAGCAGGATCATGGAAACAATCCTACTGGAAACAGACACAAGAACAGATGCAACTGTGGGACTGGACAGTATTCAAGAACACCCTCACCACATCCTTCGCCGCCCCAGACAAACCAGGTGATGTGATCACCAAGATGGAAACAGAGACGATGACCGGCAGGACAGCCAATGAATTCATTGAAAGATTCAAAATCAATGTGACAGATAGCGGGGTCACACAGGACAGACTGCTTATAGAATGGTTTATGAAGGGAATAAATGTCCCCCTCCTCGACAAAATTCTCAACCTCGAGAATCCTCCAACAATGATCGTAGGCTGGTACACCACAGCCTCGAAACTTGATAATCAATGGAGAAGAGGACAAGCAATTGCCAATAGGTTAAAAGAAGGAACCGATACAAAGAAAAAAGGATTTCATTTCCCAAACAAGAATATTCTCCGATATGTCCCACCAGTTGATCCCAATGCAATGGAGATTGACAGATTGATGGCTCAAGAACAGGCCAATCACATGAAGAAAATATTGTGCTTTGTGTGTCACCAAGCTGGACACAGAGCAAATGTCCATGGACCGGGATCATCCACTGGGTCAAGAAAAACATTGGCACCATATACTCCACTGGCGAACACCCACCCAACCTTCTCAGAAGCCAGAGGAGCATATGCCCACATCAAGACAATCTATAGAGGATTGTCAGATGAAGAAAAGAAGAAATTGACCAATACCATGGAAGATCAGGGTTTTTAAAGAAGCAGCCTGCCTCGACGTCAGTATCCGCTCCCACATGTATTCCTCTCAAACCTGTACTACTAGCCAGTGCCAATCAGAACCCTTTCACCATTCCACTGGTAGTAACAGGAGAAGAAAAAAATGCCGACAAACAATTTGAAATGAATGCTCTAATCGACTCAGGGACAGGAGGAACTTTCATTGATAAAAAGTTCACTGAACAGAATGGGATCACCTTAATCCCAATAGGAAAGAAAATCCAGATCTTCAATGCAGATGGAACCAAGAACAATTCCGGAACTATTGAAAGCTGCATATGGCTCAAGATACAAATGGGCAAAAAGAAGATCAGTACCAGATTCCTTGTCACAGAATTGGAAAAAGACAAGATGATTTTGGGACTTCCCTGGTTGAAGCAATACAATCCAAAAATAGATTGGAACACTGGAAAAATTGATATCGACTCCATACATGTGGAAAACACTTTCAGCAGAATATTTATGCAAAGTGTAGAACTAGCAAGAATGGAGGTCATCAAACCCCGACCCAGACCTGACATGGAAGGAGTTTTCGAAACTCTTTCAGACAATGGACCCATTCTAGAAAGCCTGATAGAAAGTTCTTTGGGAAAAGAAGACGAAATATGGATCCAAGCAAAAACATCCATATCCCAAGGATTGGCTCACCAACATATCGACAATAAAGCCAAAGTCAAACTCCCAGAAGCTTATACCGAATATAGAACCATGTTCAAAAAAGAAGCCTCAGAACGAATGCCGGAACAAAAACCATGGGATCATGCCATTGATCTCAAAACCGATTTCATCCCCAAAGATTGCAAAATCTATCCATTATCACCCAAAGAACAGAAAGAACAAGACAAATTCCTCGAAGAAAACCTCAGGAAAGGATATATCCGACTTTCGAAATCCCCAATGGCATCACCATTCTTCTTTGTCTTCAAGAAAAACTCAAAGAAACTTAGACCATGCCAAGATTATAGACATCTAAACGAGGGAACGATCAAAAATGCCTATCCTTTACCACAAGTTGACAAACTCCTCGACAAACTCAAAAGAGCAAAATACTTCACAAAACTCAATCTTTGATGGGGATATAACAATGTTTGGATCAAAGAAGGTGATGAATGGAAAGCGGCATTCAAAATAAACAAAGGCCTTTTTGAACCATTGGTGATGTTCTTTGGTCTATGCAACTCCCCAGTGACATTCCAAAACATGATGAACGACATTTTCATCATGAAAACCAATGAAGGATGGATCTTGATCTATATCGACAATATCTTGATATTCTCGAAAAAGAAAGAAGAACTCCAGAAACTCACATTACGAGTTCTGAAGAAACTCCAAGAAAACGATCTCTTCGCAAACCTAGATAAGTGCACTTTTGAAGCAACAGAAGTTGACTATCTAGAAATGATTATCAGTGAAAATCAGATCAAAATGGATCCAGCAAAACTAGAAGGAATCAAAAACTGGCCATCACCAACGACCGTGAAGCAAATCTGATCTTTTTTAGGATTTGGAAACTTCTATAGAAAATTCATTGGTCACTACGCTGATATCACCTGACCCTTGAATGATTTGACGGAGAAAGATCTAATGTGGAATTGGACAGATGCTTGTCAAGAAGTGTTTGAAAAGTTGAAAGAAGAATTTCAGAAAGCACCAGTGCTTCTGATGCCTGATTTGATGAAACCATTTGTCATCGAATCCGATGCCTCCAAATTTGCTACTGGAGCAGTCATACGACAAAAAGACATGAATGGAGATTGGCACCCCTGTGGATACATTTCCCACTCTTTTGATGTGACACAACAGAACTACGAGATTTATGACAGAGAACTAATGGGTATAGTTCGTGCCTTGGAAACCTGGCAACACTACCTCCAAGGATCCCCATTTGCCACAGTCATTCTATCAGATCACAAAAATCTGATGTATTTCCAAACTGCTCAAAAGTTGAACAGATGACAAGCTCATTGGAGCTTATTCCTATCGGAATTTGACCTGAAACTCATCCACACACTGGAGTCCAAAATGATCCAATCAGATGCCCTCTCCCGACGACCCGACCACATCACAGATAAAATAGACAATGATGACATTATTGTGTTACCCAATAACATTTTCATCAAAATGGTCAATCTTGAACTCCAGAATGAAATACGTGAAGAAACCGCAAAAGATGACTTCTTTGTGAAAGCATTACTTGCCATGAAAGAAAACGGCCCTCTATCAATTAGATCAAAATTGGAAGACTGGAAAACCGAAGAAGGATTATTATTCTTCAAAGACAGATGCTACATCCCTCCGCATGAAGAGCTGCGTCGAGAAATTATAAAGCAATACCATAACTCCTTAACTGGAGGACACCCAGGACACTTCAAAACCCTAGAACTGATCCACCGAAACTACTGGTGGCCTGGAATGATAATTTTTGTCAAAAACTACATCATGGGATGTGCTATTTGTCAACAAATGAAGATTAACACACACCCTTCATCCCCTGGTTTAATACCAATCAAAGGACAAGAAAACACAACACCATTTTCCCAAGTCACTTGTGACTTCATAACCGACCTGCCAGAAACAGAAGGATTTGACAGCCTCATAGTCATGGTAGACCATGGATCTACAAAGGGGGTAATTTCTATTCCCTGCAACAAAATGATCGATGCCACCCTCACCGCACAAAATTACATCGATCACATATACCAATGCTTCGGACTCCCCAACTCATTCCTCTCAGCTAGAGGCCCACAATTCTCTTCCCAAATGTTTAGAGAAATGGTGTAGCTTTTAGGAATCAAAACATTGAGGAGCACAGCATACCATCCTCAAACTGATGGAGAGACAGAACGGGTCAACCAAGAACTGGAAATCTATTTCAGAATCTTCTGCTCCAACAACCCCGAAATGTGGAAACAACTCAACCCCCTCATGGAGTTCAGCCACAATCAGAAGGTTCACTCCACCATGAAACAGACCCCGTTTTACCTCATGATGGGGTACAAACCACAAGATATCCCCTTGGCATTTGAGAAGACAAATACACCCACTGCGGAACAACGAATTGCAACCCTCAAAGAAGCACGAAATGAGGCTGCTGCTGCACATGAACTGGCATGACAAATAGTTGCCGAAAGAACAACACAAGGCTTTACCTTGTCCAAAAAAGGAGAACAGGTGTGGCTTGATGGCAAGAACCTGAAGATAAGCTACCAATCTAGAAAGCTAGCCCCGAAAAGAGAAGGACCCTTCACGATAACAGAAGTCTTGGGACCAGTGACTTATTGCCTACAACTTCTGAACCAATGGTGAATTCACAATGTCTTTCATGCATCACTCTTATCACCCTATCATGAAACAGAAGCCCATAGTCCGAACTTCGTGAAACCACCTTCTGACCTTATCAAAGGAGAAGAAGAATATGAAATAGAAGCAATCATGAATCACAAGAAATGGGGTAGAGGATACCGCTATCTCGTCAAGTGGAAAGGATACCCCATTAGTGACAACACATGAGAACCACTGAGCAACCTTAAAAATGCTCAAGAAATCCTGAAAGAGTACCAACTCACCCACCACCTCCTCTGAATGACAACCTCCCTCGAAAACCTCATCCTCATGTCTTCTTCTACTCAGAAAACCACTATCCCCACTGTCCAAGAACACCTCAGAAAACTTTGTCGTTCACGCATGCAAGAACTCCTTGGTCACAAACCCCTCCAAACCACTGTTCTCTCTTGTATCACTGACCCTCTTGACTTGAACATCGTCAAGAACACTTATACCCTTTTAGGGCTACAAAAGATCCACTCTGAAGCTATTAAAAGGATCGACTCCTCACTCAATGAAAATGTCGACCTTCTCCTAAATACCGATGCCAACCAACTCTTGAACCATCTCCCCACCCCATTAAAACCAACTATTGCATACCCTTCAAAACTTGTTGTCACACCAGAAGAACCAGTCTCCATTAGATACTTTTCCCCTCTCAACAACAAATCACCATCCCCTGTTGTTTTTAAACAAACCCAACAAACCAAACGAAGAAACTCTTACCCCTCCACCTGATCCCCTTCGGTTGAACAAATATTCCCGAAGAAACCACCGGCAAATAGAAGAACCATCATTAACCTCTCTGATGACTCCAACAAACCCATTGAACACATACCCAATGAACCCTTCATCACTAGAGAAATCAAACAACGAGCAAAAACCCACGACTGTACCGTCTGTAACAGACGAGGACATGATGAAGTACATTGTCATCGCTACCAATGCAAATTCTGTCACAACGATGCCCCTGGACATCTACCATCTGAATGTCTCAAAAACCCCGCTCCATTTCATCATCACCACATTACTCAATTACGATCAAGATGTACCCTTTGTGGAAAGATCAGACACCATTGGATGAAATGTCGAGATTACCAATGTATCTCTTGTTATAAAGACGCACCAGGACATGAAACTAGTGATTGCCCTGAAGACTTTCATAACCGATATGCTGCAATGAACAGTATTATGGTTAACCACCCTGTCTTTCCTCCCAGTATGACCTCCTACGAACCATTTGATGATGAAGACTATTATAATGAAGATGCTGAACATAACCTAGCAACATAGGAAAGTTCAAACTCAGTGATTTTGAACATAGAAAGGGGATAATGTTACAATTTTCTATTCTTGAACGATGACTATATAATCCCGAACTGATTGCTATTGACTCATTTCTTATAACATATTTTACTGCGGAGCTCAGTCAGCTCATTCTTCTTTTAGACTATTCTTCTCACGATTACTCAGCTTTACTGATCATGACACATTATGCTTGACTCATAACCCTTAGCTATTTTACTATATAAACTCTAGGATAACTCTGTATTCTGTACCTTTGACCTAGGCAATCCACCTTCCTCTTTGCTCACTGAACGATCTCAAACCAAGTGTCTTGATAAAGACTTGGCTCATCAGAATGCTTGATCGACCTTGAAGAGGGACAAGCACAGACATTGTATACCGACCTTACAAAGGGGGTACGATAGAACTGAACAGACAGATAGAGGAAGGCTTGCCATTGTGACATAGGATCAAACCTTTGTCATAACAAGAATGGTCAGGTAACCTTGCAGAAAGAAGACCTAGGAAAGATGAATACTCTGCGGTCTAGCCTATACGTGTGAGTACTGTTGATTGTTGGAGTCAGGGGTGTTGCCTGATAGCTTTTTGTGTGCCTCTCTCTGTTGCTAGTAGAAACTGTCTGGTCTGCTCTGTCCAACCCAGTACAGTCGCCAGTATCTTTTCCGAAGATCAGATATGTCGGCCTATGTGTCACCCTGTGTGTCAGACACAACGTTATGCGTGGAGGTAAAGGACATCTACTCAATATGAGATAAGTTTGTTGAGCTGTCTCTTTAACCCTAGAGTCTGGGTGTGGGGTAAAAATGTACAAACACGAGAGGAGTCAATGATAATAGTTGTAGAGCTGTAAGCGGGTGAGGTGAGGAAGTTGTATTCTTCTGTTAAGACACACTAAACTCAAAAGAGTCTTCATGGGCTTACAAGAATCACACAAGGAAAGATGAAGAGGAAGTTTATATTGACTAGAGTCCTCACACTAGAGTGTAGTGGAGATCTTAAGAGAATACAACTAGAGGTACAGGTTTTGGGCTACTCTATATATACTATACTAGTCAAGACTTATCAACCAATAGAATATGGTCCAGATATCCTCCAATAGGATATGAGCCAGAGATAAGAAGATAAGGAGATAAGAGATAAGAAGGTAAGAGATAACCAAACAAGGACAAACAAAGATAAAATGAAATGAAGTCAGATTCATGTTGTTGACCTTTTATAAAAATGGAAAATAGTTGTTAAATGGCTGTTCCATAACAATGTGCAAATGACTGTTTGAGGGTCATGAGGGGGGCTTCTCTTGCTTTGGCTCTGTCCTTGATAGTCTTGCCTTGGATTAAAACAATATCGTAGATGATGCATTTGGGGCATGTGTCTGTAAGATGGTGTCCAGGCGCATTGTATTTATTATAGGGTAAGACAAACATATTGACCAAGTTTTTGTTGGCTCATATGTCTACTAGGGGGGACTTGCATTTATTGCAAAGTTGGGAGGAGTAGTAGATGCTAATGAATTCGGCCTCATTTCCAGTAGCCGCCATTAAGCGTGTAATGTGTGAGTCTGCAAAGGTGTACATGCGGACATGGTTGCAATAGACTAGTTTCTGGATCTGGAGATGGATCGGAATAAGCCCAGCTAAGAATTCTACTGCTCCCGTGGGGGTGGATTTGAAGGCTCCCAGGATCCAGATGGCCACTTGCCTCTGTATTTTAGTGAGTTCTTTTATGGTGCCCTTGAGATAGGTGCCATTGAAGTACCATAAATGGATACCATATAGCGGACAGTATCAGAACACTGGACAGTTGCAATGTGACCCAAACATGATGGACATTGACAGGAATCAGGCATGAAGGCCACCTATAAAGTGCTTCAAATGTAATGGTCTAGGACACATGGCAAAGGAATGCCAACGGAACTTGGACGTCAGAGGAATGATGTATGAAGAAATGGCAGAGCACTTTGAAGCTGCTGCTGCTGCTGCAAAAGATCATGAGGAACTTGCAAAGAAGAAGGATTTTTCTGCCGCAACCCAGTGAGAATGCTCCCACTGAGGTTGAAGAACAAGTTTGAAGGACTAGTAATTGATGACACTGATTCAAATATAGTAGACACTGGATATACTACACCTATTAATGGAGTGACTCCTACCAAGTGTGGTGCTGCAGAGGCATGCTTAATTCTCCATCAAATAAATTATATTGTCACAATCTGCTACATCAAGAGGTTTATCTCCAAACTAAAGGAGTGCATCAGCTGGCTGAAACCTAAACATTATTTTGTACAAATAGTCAGACCCCAATCTGAATTGATAATCAATGTCGGTTTATAAACCATGGATACCCATTGCATGATCGACATGAAAGCACTATTGGATAGTGGTGCCACAGGAATGTTTATAGACAAGAAGTTTGCTGCAGGAAATGGAATCATGATGTGATTATTGGACAAACCAATCCAAGTATACAATGTGGACAGCACACTCAATCAAGGAGGCTTGATCACTTATAAAGTCACTTTAATGATGTCACACAAAAGACACAAGGAAAAAGTGGTATTCAAAGTATGCAACCTTGGAAAGTCAACAGTGATCATTGGATACACTTGGTTACAAAAGGACAACCCAATGATTAACTGGAAAACTGGCGATATTAAATTCACAAGAGGTCCACAAGAATGCAATGTCACAACCAAAAAATACAAACAAAAGAAAGCATCAGCCTTCAAGTACAAGGCATCAGTAGAAGAAGTTGATGATGAGACAGAAGAAGAAGAAAAGAAATGTGAAGATAGTGAAGAGACAGAAGATGACATCTATCTACGAGTACTGGAACCCATACAAGAAGTTGAAAAGAAGGTTGAAAAGAAAACAGATGAAGAAATGGTACCACCACAGTTCCATGTGTATCTCAACATTTTCAAAAAGGCTCCATCTGAATGTTTACCCTTACACAAACCATGGGATCATACTATCAACCTAAATCCTGACTTTGTACCATGAAAGTCTAAGTTATATCTGATGTCTCCAACAGAACAACAGGAAGTCAGGGACTTTGTCAATGATCAACTGAAAAAGGATATATCTGACCCACGAAATCACTACAGACATCCCCAGTGTTTTTTATTCCCAAGAAGGATGGAAAGAAATGAATGGTACAGGATTATTGTTACCTGAACAAAGGAACAATCAAGAATAACTATTTGTTACCGCTCATTCCAGAACTCATTGATTGCATAAGAGATGCGAAAGTATTTATGAAGCTGGATCTTCGATGGGGCTACAATAATGTCCATATCAAGGAAGAAGATGAATGGAAAGCAGTGTTCACTTGCCAGAATGGCATATTTGAACCTTTAGTTATGTTCTTTGGACTATGCAACTTGCCTGGAATATTCCAAACAATGATGAACAAAACCCTCCATGATATAGCAGTTGTTGTTATAGTTTACATCAATGATATTCTTATTTTCACCAAGACTGATGAAGGACATGATGAAATTATTGAAGAAGTCTTGAGAAGGTTACATGCCAACGATCTATTCTTAAAACCAGAAAAGTGCTTTTTTAAGCAATGAGAAATTGAGTTTCTTGGTCTAATTATTGGACCAAATGGTGTAGAAATGAACCCTTCTAAAGTTGAAGGGTTTACGAACTGGCCCACACCAACAAAAGTGAAGGAAGTCCAATTGTTTCTAGGACTTGCGAACTTTTATCACCAATTTGTAAAGGACTTCTCTAAAATAGCAGCACCTTTGCATAAGTTAACAAGAAAGAATCAGAAATGGGAATGGGATGCAGTGCATCAAAAGGCCTTTGATAAGTTGAAGACAAGATTCACAAACCAACCAATCTTAATGATGGTTGATACTACAAAGAAATTATGTGTCAAATTGGATGCTTCCGATTTTGCCACAGCCGGAGTTTTATCTATGAAATGCAAGAATGATAAATGGCACCTATGTGCTTATTTATTGAAAGGTCTGAATGATGTAGAACAAAACTATGATATCCACAACAAAGAAATGCTCAGAATCATGAGAGCATTGGAATCATGGTGACATTATTTAGAAGGAGCAAAACTGCAGTTTGAGATCTGGAATGATCATAGAAACTTGCAATACTTTATAGAAGCAAAAAAGCTTAACCAACAGCAGGCATGTTGGGCACTTTATTTATCAAAGATTTGATTTTAAAATGGTGCATAAACCAGGACCAACTATGGGGAAAGCCAATGCCTTACCAAGGCATGCAGATTATAAAAAGGGGATAGAACATGACAATGAAGATGTTGTCCTCTTGAAATCTGAGTACTTCAATATCTGTGCATTACAACAGGCCATTTACTTATTGAAGGACACAAAGAATCGATACTAGCAAAAATCAGAAAATCAAAAGATTTTGATGAGTTAGTTGTGAAGGCAGTAGAGGAGTTGAAGAAATTGTCAACCAGGCAGTTATGATCAGACAAATAGTCCGAGGAGCAGGGACTTGTATTATTCAGAGGCAAGGTCTACGTCCCGACTGGAAACTTCATGGTTTACCAGAAACTGCACTATCGGATAGAGGACCACAATTTGCAGCTGAGTTTCATGAAGGAGCTGAATGAGATCCTGGGGATCAAAACTAAATTACCAATGGCATATCACCCACAGACCAATAGACAAATGGAATCAGTAAATCAGGAGATTGAGCAATATTTAAGGATGTTTGTGAGTTATAGGCAGAATGACTGGCTGGAATGGATTGCATGCACTGAATTTGCATACAACAACAAAATCCACACTGCAACACATGTCTCGCCTTTCTATGCTAATTATGGGATGAACCAAAGGATGGAGATTGAACCTTGGAGGACTGAAAAGTCAGAACCAGTGAAGGAATTCGCAGAGTGAATGAAGACTGTTTACGAAGAGGCCCAGGTGGCACTATCTAAATTGTGTGACGACATGATGTGTTATGCAGATTTCCATAGAGGAGAAGCTCCGGAGTACAAAGTTGGCAACAAGGTCTGGTTGTCTACCAAGAACCTCAACATACAGTGACTCAAACAATTGTCCCAATATTTTCACTATTTGGAATGTTTGTTGAATAACTCAAAAGTAAAGACAAATAAAAACAACATGTTGGTGCATAAAAAGAAGTATTTAATCAGGGCTACAGGAATATTTAAGAATTACATAATTCGGATAATTTCCCATAGAGCTGTACACAATTCAATTCAGTGACCCATTGGGACAATTGTTTGAGTGGGTATCAGAAATATCAGAATCTGATGCTAGATGGTTTCTATAACACCGAACCCTTGATATATAGTTTCTATAGTGATTTCATTATGAATAATGTTTGAATTAGAGCCATACAACAAGGCCTAGTGTCCTTAGCACTCCAGAATTTATCATGCACTTTATCTTCTCTTCCTAGAAGAAAAATGTCCTCAAATTATTATTCCATTGATACTATTGCTTCTGCACTTGGTCTGGACAAGTCTATTGTATCCCAGGTACTTCAGAACCTTGTTCCTGATTGTAAATTTCCTTACTCTAGCCATCCTTCAAAGCTTTCTGACTATACTCAGTTTTCAGTTGCTAGACAGACCACTACTAGGAGGGCCACCAATGCTGCCCAGGTCCAGAAATACATTAAAACAATAATCTCTGATACAGTCCCCTCATAGCCAGTCAGAAATCCTCTCACAAAACACTTATTCAGGGCTGTGATAAAAAAGAAAAGGCATTTCTTACTACATATCCTACAAAGAAGCACTTGGCCTTTGCTTTGGAGCACTGGAAGTGGACTGTGGAGGACTGGCAGAAGAGGAGTTTTATCAGATAGGAATAAAACAAACAGGTTGGGGTCATATAAACAGTAGTGGGTATAGAAATAGGTGAAAGAGAAGGTGATTGAGGAGAGAAGCCATGGCTCAGTTAAGTCTCATAGTAGAAACATCATGATATAAGGCTGTATAGATTGAGACAGTGTGGAACAACTTGCAGATATTGAGGGGAGGATGAATGCTGATCAGTCTGTAGATATTTTGGAGAATAATTTACTTTCCAGCATGGAGGAGAGTGAGATTCTTGCAGAGAATCT
>Ga0307516_10007761_pt1 | contig 12261 bp, 4 predicted proteins | sample 19_EM_MG_FD_203310 | JGI IMG/M metagenome (GOLD analysis project Ga0307516, IMG submission 203310) | Populus trichocarpa ectomycorrhiza microbial communities from riparian zone in the Pacific Northwest, United States - 19_EM | ecosystem: Host-associated > Plants > Roots > Unclassified | place...
ACCGCGACCGTGGTCGCGGCCTGGTTCACCGTCTGAGTGTCCGTCGCGGTGTCCCCGGTGAAGTTCGCGTCCCCACCGTACGAGGCGCTGATCGTGTACGGACTGCCCACCACGTCCGTGTAGACGTGCGTGGCGGTGGCCGTCCCGCCTGCCACCGTCGCGGCGGTCGTCCCCGACCCGTCACCGAAGTCGAAGGTGACCGTCCCCGTCGGCGTCCCCGCACCCGGAGCATCCGCGGACACCGTCGCCGTCACCGTCACCGACTCGCCCACCACCGACGGATCGGGAGCCGACGTCACCGCGACCGTGGTCGCAGCCTGACCCACGGTCTGGGTATCGGTACCGGTGGAGGCGTTGAAGTCGCCGTTCCCGGCATAGTCGGCGGCGATGGTGAACGGGCTGCCGGTCACCGTGGCGTAGGTGTGAGTTGCCGTGGCCGTGCCGCCCACCAGGGCGCCGCTCTGGGTCGGCGACCCGTCGCCGAAGTCGAAGGTGATCGTCCCCGTCGGCGTTCCCGCGCCCGGCGGCACCGCAGCCACCGTCGCGGTGAAGGTCACCGACTGCCCCACCACCGACGGATCGGGAGCCGACGTCACCGTGGTGGTGGTGTCCGCCGCACCGACCGTGTGAGGGTCGGTGTCCGAGGAGCCTGCGAAGCTGGTGTCTGAGCCGTAGGTGGCGGCGATGGTGAACGGGCTGCCGGTCACCGTGGCGTAGGTGTGGGTTGCCGTGGCCGTGCCGCCCACGACCACTCCGGGGACCGGCGGGGAGCCGTCGCCGAAGTCGAAGGTGACGGTCCCGGTCGGCGTCCCCACTCCCGGAGCGGTCGCTGTCACCGTCGCCGTGGCCGTGACCTGTTCACCGACCAGGGACGGATCGGGCGCCGACGTCACCACGGTCGTCGTGGCCGACTGGTTCACGGTGTGGGTGTCGGTGCCGACCGACGGGTTGAAGTTGCTGTTGCCGGTGTAGATGGCGGTGATGGTGTGGGGGCCGACCGTCAGGGCGCTGGTGGTGACGGTCGCGGTGCCCCCGGCGACGGGAGCGCTGAGGACCGGTCCGCCGCTGATGACGAAGAACACCGTCCCGCCGGGCGTTCCGGCTCCGGGCGGGGTGGGCGTCACCGTGGCGGTGATCGTCACCTGCTCGCCGAAGACCGAGGGGTCGGGAGTCGACGTGACCGTGGTGGTCGTGGCGGCCGGGTTCACCGTCTGGGTGTCGGTACCGATGGAGGCGTTGAAGTCGCCGTCCCCGGCATAGGTGGCGGTGACGGTGTAAGGGCTGCCCACGGTGCTGGTGTAGGTGTGGGTGAGCGTCGCCGTCCCGCCGACCAGCGTCACGGTTTGGGCGGGTGACCCGTCCCCGAAGGTGACGGTCACGTTTCCGGTCGGCGTTCCCGCACCGGGTGCCTGGGCGGCGACCGCCACGGTGATGCCGACCGGTTGGCCGACCGGCGAGGGGTCGGGGCTGGTGGCGACCGAGGTGGTGGTTCCGGCCGCTTGGACGGTCTGGGTGTCGGTGCCGGCGGAGGTGGTGAAGTCGGCGTCGCCGCTGTAGGTGGCGGTGACGGGGTAGGGGCTGCCGGAGACGCTGGTGTAGGTGTGCGTGACCGTCGCCGCTCCGCCTGTGGCCGGCACGGTCTGGGTGGGGCTGCCGTCGCCGAAGTCGAAGGTGACCGTGCCCGTCGGCGTCCCCGCGCCAGGCGTCACCGCAGCCACCGTCGCGGTGAAGGTCACCGACTGCCCCACCACCGACGGATCCGGCGACGAAACCACAGTGGTGCTGGTCCCTGCCGCGGCCACCGTCTGCGTGTCCGTGCCCGCCGAACCGGTGAAGTTCCCGTCACCGCCATAGACCGCCGACACCGTGAACGGGCTGCCCACCGTGGTGGCGTACGCGTGCGCGACCGTGGCCACGCCGCCCACCAGGGCGCCGCTCTGGATCGGCGACCCGTCGCCGAAGTCGAAGGTGACCGTGCCCGTCGGCGTCCCCGCGCCAGGCGTCACCGCAGCCACCATCGCGGTGAAGGTCACCGACTGCCCCACCACCGACGGATCCGGCGACGAAACCACAGTGGTGCTGGTCCCTGCCGCGGCCACCGTCTGCGTGTCCGTGCCCGCCGAACCGGTGAAGTCGCCGTCACCGCCGTAGACCGCCGACACCGCGTACGGGCTGCCTGTCGTCGAGGCGTAGGCGTGCGTGGCCGTCGCGGTACCGCCGACGACCGGCACCGTGACCAGCGCGCTGCCGTCACCGAAGTCGAAGGTGACCGTGCCCGTCGGCGTGCCCGCGCCCGGCGCCACCGCAGCCACCGTCGCGGTGAAGGTCACCGACTGCCCCACCACCGACGGATCCGGCGAGGACACCACCGTCGTGGTCGTCGCCGCCGGCAACACGATCTGGGTGTCGGCGCCCGTGGAGGCCTGGAAGTTGGCGTCGCCGCTGTAGTCCGCGCTGATGCTGAACGGGCTGCCGGTCGTGGTGGTGTAGGTGTGGGTCGCCGTCGCGGTACCGCCGGCGACCGGCACCGTCACCGTCGCGCTGCCGTCACCGAAGTCGAAGATGACCGTGCCCGTCGGCGTCCCCGCCCCCGGCGCCACCGCAGCCACCGTCGCGGTGAAGGTCACCGACTGCCCCACCACCGACGGATCCGGCGACGAAACCACCGTCGTGGTCGTCGCCGCCGGCAACACGGTCTGGGTGTCCGTGCCGGTGGAGGAGACGAAGTTGCTGTCCCCGCCGTAGGAGGCGGTGATGGTGAACGGGCTGCCGGTGACGCTGGTGTAGGTGTGGGTGACCGTCACCGCACCGCCCACCAGGGTCACCGTCTGGGCCGGGCTGCCGTCGCCGAAGTTGATGGTGACGTTCCCCGTGGGCGTGCCGGCCCCCGGTGCGACCGGTGCCACCGTCGTGGTGATGGTCACCTGCTGGCCGACCGTCGACGGATCCGGCGCGGACGCGACCGTGGTGGTCGTGGCGGCCGGGTTCACCGTCTGGGTGTCGGTACCGATGGAGGCGTTGAAGTTGCCGTTCCCGGCGTAGGTGGCAGTGACGGTGAACGGGCTGCCGGTCGTGGAGGTGTAGGTGTGAGTCACCGTTGCCGTGCCGCCCACCAGGGCGCCGCCCTGGGTCGGCGACCCGTCGCCGAAGTCGAAGGTGACCGTGCCCGTCGGCGTCCCCGCGCCCGGCGCCACCGCAGCCACCGTCGCGGTGAGGGTCACCGACTGCCCCACCACCGACGGATCAGGCGAGGACACCACAGTGGTGCTGGTCCCTGCCGCGGCCACCGTCTGCGTGTCCGTGCCCGCCGAAGCGGTGAAGCTCGCGGCGCCGCTGTAGGTGGCCGTCACCGTGAACGGGCTGCCCGTGGTGGTGGTGTAGGCGTGCGTGGTCGTGGCGGTGCTACCGGCCAGCGGCACAGTCACCGGCGGCGACCCGTCGCCGAAGGTGAACGTGACCGTGCCCGTCGGCGTGCCCGCGCCTGGCGCCACCGGAGCCACCGTCGCGGTGAAGGTCACCGACTGCCCCACCTTCGACGGATCCGGTGACGAAACCACCGTCGTGGTCGTCGCCGCCGGCAACACGGTCTGGGTGTCGGTGCCCGTGGAGGGGTTGAGGTTGGCGTTGCCGCTGTAGGTCGCGGTGACCGTGTACGGGCTGCCGGTGGCGCTGGTGTAGGTGTGGTTGACCGTGGCCACGCCTCCCGCCAGGGGAACCGTCGTCGACGGCGACCCGTCGCCGAAGGTGAAGGTCACCGTTCCCGTGGGCGTGCCCGCGCCCGGCGGCACCGGAGCCACCGTCGCGGTGAAGGTCACCGACTGCCCCACCACCGACGGATCCGGCGAGGAGGTCACCGTCGTCGTGGTGGCCGCCTTGGCCTGTACCGTGTGCGTGTCCGTCCCTGCCGACGGCAGGTTGTTGGCATCCCCGATGTAGATCGCGGTGACCGTGTGCGGGCCGACGCTCAACGTGTTGGTGGTGACCGTCGCCGTTCCCCCCGCCAGCGGCGCCGTCAGGGTCGGCCCTCCGCTGATGACGAAGGTGACAGTGCCCGTCGGCGTGCCCGTTCCCGGCGCGACCGGCGTCACCGTCGCCGTGATCGTCACCGTCTGGCCGAAGGCCGACGGATCCGGAGCGGAGATCACCGTGGTGGTGGTGGACGCCTTGACAACCACCTCGACCGCAGAACCTGTCGACGAGGTGAAGTTGGAGTCACCGCTGTAGGTGGCGGTGATGACGTGGCTTCTGGCGGACAGGTTGCTGACCGTCGTTGTCGCGGTGCCGCCCACGACGGGCGCCGTCACGGTCGGACCGCCGCTGACGGTGAAGGCGACCGTCCCCGTCGGAGTCCCCGGGCCGAGCGGGACGACTGTCGCGGTCAGGGTCACCGGCTGACCGAAGACCGAAGGATTCGGCGAGGCGGTGACTAAGGTGACGGTTGCAGGCATGGAGCGGCCCTCCGAAGGGAGTTGGGTTGGTCGGGGCCGCCTCTCGTATCCCACTGCCAGGGGGGCGCTGCCGGGCGGCAACGGATGCTGGGCACAGCACAACCGTCGTCCCTCGGCAGGAGCTGGGCGGCCCCGGCGGTTACCACCAGTACGCTCCCGGCCGATTGCGCCACGCCAGAACCGTGACGCCCAATTCCCCCGAAGAGCGGAGCGCACAAGCCGCTCGCGCGGCGCGGAGACCGCCTACGACACCGGCGCGCAACGATCGCTGTGCGCCGCGCAGCCAGACAGAAGGAGAGAACGCGCCGGTTCGGGAACCGCCTCGACCGGCTCAAGTACCGCGCGGCAGGCAAGCGGAGGCGCCTTTGCCCTTGAGGATCTGAGGCGGGAACGGGGCACGGGGCACCTCCGGATGCCGGGCCTCCGGATGCCGGGCCTCCGGTCCCCGCCCTCCGCGTGCAGAGGCTGCCGGAGGCCGAGCACGCGTGCCGATGCTCAGTCCGTCACGTACTTCTCCCGCAGCTCCACCTTCCGCACCTTCCCGGACACCGTCATGGGGAACGAGTCGAGGATCTGGAGCCGGCTCGGGATCTTGTAGTGCGCCAACTTCCCCTCACAGAAGGCCCGCAGCTCCTCCAGGGTGAGGGGCTCGGCCGGATCGCGTGGGATGACACAGGCGAGGACCTCCTCGCCGTAGCGCTCGTGCGGTACGCCGACGACCTGGACGTCCGCGACCCTCGGATGGGCGTAGAGGAACTCCTCGATCTCGCGCGGGTAGATGTTCTCGCCGCCCCGGATGATCATGTCCTTGATCCGGCCGACGATCTCGACGTATCCGTCCTCCCGCATCACGGCCAGGTCACCGGTGTGCATCCAACGGCCCGGGTCGACGGCCTCGGCGGTCTTCTCGGGCTCGTTCCAGTAGCCGAGCATCACGCTGTAGCCGCGGGTGCACAACTCACCGGCGGTGCCGCGCGGTTGGGTGACGCCGGTGGCCGGGTCGACGACCTTGACCTCGATGTGCGGCAGGACCCGGCCCACGGTGGCCGTGCGGTGCTCCAGGTCGTCCTCCCGCCGCGTCTGCAGGGACACCGGGGACGTCTCCGTCATGCCGTAGCAGATGGAGACCTCCGCCATGTGCATCTCGGCGACCACCCGTTTCATCACCTCCACCGGACAGGGCGAGCCGGCCATGATGCCGGTGCGCAGCGAGGAGAGGTCGTACGAGGCGAAGTCCGGGAGGTCCAACTCCGCGATGAACATGGTGGGGACGCCGTACAGCGAGGTGCAGTTCTCCTGCTGGACCGCGCGCAGGGTGGCCGCGGGGTCGAAGGAGGGGGCGGGGATGACCATGCAGGCGCCGTGCGAGGTCGCGGCCAGATTGCCCATCACCATCCCGAAACAGTGGTAGAAGGGCACCGGGATGCAGATCCGGTCGTGTTCGGTGTATCCCACCAACTCCCCTACGAAGTAACCGTTGTTGAGGATGTTGTGGTGGGAGAGGGTGGCGCCCTTGGGGAAGCCGGTGGTGCCCGAGGTGTACTGGATGTTGATCGGGTCGTCGCAGGACAGGTCCTCGTAGTGGGGATCGGGGGCCGCGCGGCCGATCAGCGTCTCCCAGCTGGGGTCGCCGAAGTACGCCACGTCCCGCAACTGCGGGCATCTGTCCCGCACTTGGTCGACCATCGCCCGGTAGTCGCTGGTCCTGTGGCTGAGGGAGGCGAAGAGCAGGGAGATGCCGGCCTGCTGGAGGACGTACTCGATCTCGTGGGTGCGGTAGGCCGGGTTGATGTTCACCATGATCGCGCCGATGCGGGCGGTGGCGTACTGGACGAGCACCCACTCGGGGCAGTTGACCGCCCAGATTCCCACCCGGTCGCCCTTGACGACGCCGCTCGCGTGCAGCGCGGACGCCAACCGGTCGACGTCCGCGGCGAATTGGGCGTACGTCCAGCGCCGCCCGGACGGCACGTCGACGAGTGCCTCGCGCTCCGGCCAGGCCGCGAGGGCCCGGTCCAGGTTGGCGCCGATGGTGTCACCGAGCAGCGCGGTGTCACCGGTCCCGTGGGTGTACGACAGTCCGTCGGCCTTGTGGATGTACGACAGTCCGTCGGCCCCGTGCGAGTGCGGTGGTCCGCTCGTCCCGTGCGAGTGCGGCGGTCCGCTCGTCCCCTGAGAGTGCGTCTGGGTTCCGCTCACCGGAAGTCCTCCTCGCGGTACTCGGCGTCCGAACCCGCGGCCGTGGCCTCGCGCAGTTCGATGCGGCGGATCTTGCCGGAGACGGTCTTGGGCAGGGGCCCGAACTCCAGGCGGCGGACGCGCTTGTAGGGCGCGAGGGCGCCCCGGGAGTGCTCGAACAGCACCTTCGCGGTGTCGGGGCCGGGCTCCCAGCCCTCCGCCAGCACCACATAGGCCTTCGGGACGGCGAGCCGCAGCTCGTCCGGCGCGGGTACGACGGCCGCCTCCGCCACCGCCTCGTGCTCCAGCAGCGCGCTCTCCAGCTCGAAGGGGCTGATCTTGTAGTCGGAGGCCTTGAAGACGTCGTCGGCGCGGCCCACATAGGTGATGTAGCCCTCGGCGTCGCGCGCGCCGATGTCCCCGGTGCGGTAGAAGCCGCCGGCCATCGCCTCGGTCGTGAGGTCGGCGTCGCCGTGGTAGCCGGTCATCAGGCCGACCGGCCGCGCGGACAGGTCGAGCGCGATCTCGCCCTCGGCCGCGCCGGACGCTCCCGACACCGGGTCGAGGAGTTCGACGCGGTAGCCGGGACTGGGCCGGCCCATGGAGCCGGTCTTGAGGGGCTGGCCAGGGCTGTTGGAGACCTGGACGGCCGTCTCCGTCTGCCCGAAGCCGTCCCGGACGGTCACGTCCCAGGCCCGGCGGACCTGTTCGATGACCTCGGGGTTGAGGGGCTCGCCCGCCGCGACGACCTCGCGCGGCGGGATCCGCAGCTGGGTCAGGTCGGCCTGGATGAGCATGCGCCACACGGTCGGCGGCGCGCAGAACGTGGTCACGCCTGCGCGGTCCATCTCCGCCATCAGCCGGGCCGGGTCGAAGCGCTCGTAGTTGTGGATGAACACGGTCGCCTCCGCGTTCCACGGCGCGAACAGGTTCGACCAGGCGTGCTTGGCCCAGCCCGGCGAGGAGATGTTCAGGTGTACGTCGCCGGGCCGCAGGCCGATCCAGTACATGGTCGCCAGATGCCCGATCGGGTACGAGGTGTGGGTGTGCTCGACGAGCTTGGGGCGGGCCGTCGTACCGGAGGTGAAGTAGAGCATCAGCGGGTCGTCGGCGAGGGTCGGCCCGTCGGGCAGGAACTCGGCGGCGGAGGCGTACGCGTCCTCGTACGGCTGCCAGCCCTCCGGCACGCCGCCGACGGCGGTGCGCGTGTAGTCGCCCGGCACGTCGTCGAACTTGTCGGCGTCCTCGGCCCGCACGAGGACGTGCCGCACATGCCCGCGCTCGACCCGGTCGCGCAGGTCGGCGGGGCCGAGCAGCGGGGTCGCCGGGATCACGACGGCCCGCAGCTTCATGGCGGCGAGCGCCGTCTCCCACAGCTCGACCTGGTTGCCGAGCATGACCAGGATCCGGTCCTCGGCACCGACCCCGCGCTCGCGCAGCAGGTTCGCGACCTGGTTGGACCGTTCGGACATCTCGGCGAAGGAGAGGCGGATCTCGGAGCCGTCCTCCTCGACGATGTGCAGCGCGGTCCGGTCGTTCCGGTCCGCGATCTCGTCGAACCAGTCGAGCGCCCAGTTGAAGTACCGGGGGCGGGGCCAGGCGAAGCCCTCGTACGCCGTGGCGTAGTCCTCGCGGTGTTCCAGCAGGAAGTCCCGCGCGTTGCGGAACAGCTCCGTGGCCGATGTCATCTGTCCTCCTGGGTGCCGGACCTTGCCGGGCGGCTCTCTGCCATCGTGTAATCCGTGATGCGGGTCTCACTACCCCCGAACGGGGGTGTGTGCCGCAGCGAAGGGGCGAGCAGGTGACAGCAGAGGTGTCGCAGTCGGTGGAGATCCGCAGTGCGCTGGTGCGGCTGCGGCGGTCGACCGGCCTCCCGGTGGCCTTCGGCGGTCTGGTGGAAACCGGCCGTCGGCAGATGCGGATCAGCGAGCTGAACGGCACGGCCACGCCCGCCCTCAGCGCACTCGCGGTGACCTCGGGCAGCGGCCTGGGCGGCAAGGCGGTGGCGCTGGGCCGCCCGTGCGCGGTGACGGACTACTCCTGCTCGCGGCAGATCAGCCACGAGTACGACACCGCCGTGGCGACCGAGGGCCTGCGCTCGGTGCTGGCGGTGCCCGTCGTGGTACGACGCCGGGTGCGCGGTGTGCTCTACGGCGCCCTGCGCGACGCCCGGCCGCTCGGTGACCGCATGCTCGGCGCGGCCGTGGACGCCGCGCGGGACGTGGAACAGGCGCTGGTCGTCGCGGACGACGCGCGGGACCTGGTGATCGCCGCGCGAACCGAACCGGCCCCCGCTCCTCGTGAGGGGGCCGCGTGGGAACAGGTACGGGAGGCGCACGCGGCGCTGCGGGCCCTGGCCCCGCGCATCACGGACCCTGCGTTGCGCACGGAACTGCTGGACGCCTGCGGGCTGCTGGCCACGCAGACCGCGACGGCCGAAGAGGCGGGGCCGAGCGAAGGGGCGGGGCCGGCGCCTCGTGAGGTGGATGTGCTGGCGTGCGTCGCGGCCGGGGCGACGAACGCCATGACCGCCGAACGGCTGGGGGTGACCTCCGAGACGGTCAAGGGGTATCTCCGGTCGGCCATGCGCAAGCTCGGAGCCCGGACCCGCGGCGAGGCGGTCGTCGCCGCACGTCGGGCCGGGTGGTTGCCGTAACCGGCCGGGAGCATACGACCCGGATCCGTCGGCCGGTTATTCATGCGTGACGGCTCTGAATTTGACTATGCCATCACGTTGTTATTTCCCTCACCACCGCGTTCGGCCGAATTCCATTGTCCGTTGCCTAATATTGGCCAGGACACGACACACGGAGGGGAGCGGTGACCGTGCGACGGGACTTCAAGGAGCCTGCCCGATGCCGCCCCGACCCGCTGATCGGCAGGGAGGAGCTGTTCACAGCCACGCGTGAGCAGCTCGTCCGCGGCGGCAGCGTGCTGCTCCACGGCCCGGCCGGAATAGGAAAGTCGACCGTCCTGCGGAGTTTGGCCGCCGAATACACCGGCACGGCCGGCACCGTCCTGCGCTGCTCCGCGACCGAGTCCGAATCCCATCTCCCCTTCCTGGCCCTGGCCGACCTCCTCGGCCTGGTCGTCGACAAGGTGTCCGGGCGGTTGCCCGCCGCCCAGCGCACCGCCCTGGAGTCGGCACTCACCGGCCGCGGCGAGTCCACCCTCCAGCGCGACGGCCTGGCCCTGCGGCTGGCCGTACTGTCCGCGCTGCGCGCGCTCGCCGCCGAGGGGCCCGTCCTGGTCGTCGCGGACGACCTGCAGTGGCTGGATCCGGCCAGCGCGGAACTCCTCGGCTTCGCCGCCCGCCGCCTCGGCGACACCCCCGTCCAACTGCTGTGCGCGGTGCGGACGGAGGGCCAGGAGTACGACCGGTATCTACGCGCGTTGCCCCCGGACAGTCTGGCGGTCCGGCTCAGCCCGCTCTCCCGGCCCCAGGTGTCCGAGCTGCTGATCCACCGCGGCTACACCGGTTTGCCGCGCTCCACCGTCCGGGACATCCACCGCACCAGCGGCGGCAACCCGTTGTTCGCGCTGGAACTGGGCCGGGCGCTGGCCGAGAACCCGACCCCGCCCCGCCCGGGCGAGCCGCTGCACGTACCCACCTCGCTGCGGGCCCTGGTGCTCAGCCGGCTGGAGATGCTCTCGGACGAGGCGCGTCGCACCCTGCTGGTGGCCAGCGCGGGCGCGCGCCCCACGCTGGCGCTGCTGCACGCGGCCGGCCGGGACAACGCCGAGGCGGAGACCGCGCAGGCGGCGGCCCTCGGACTGCTCGCGACCGAGCCGGAGGGGCCCGCCGTACGGTTCGCGCATCCGCTGATCTCGGCCGCGCTGTACGCCGAGGCGCCCGCGCAGGAGCGGCGGACCGCGCACGGCGCGCTGTCCACGGCGGCCTCCGATCCCATCGAGCGGGCCCGGCATCTGGCGCTGGCGACCACCGGCACCGACCCGGAGGTGGCCGCCAGACTCGCCGAGGCCGCCACCCAGGCCCGGGACCGCGGGGCACCCTCGGTGGCCGCCTCGCTCGGGCTGCTCGCGGCCCGGCACACCCCGGCCGACACCGTGCCAGGGCCGGACGAGCGGCGGTTGCAGGCCGCCGAGGACGCGATCACCGCCGGTGAGGTGGACCTGGCACGGGACATCGCCCGGGAGGTGCTGACCCGGGCGACCGTGCCCGCGGACCGGGTGCGGGCCTGGATGGTGGTGATCGAGTCCGCCGGGCAGGCCCTCGGCGACGTCGACGCCGTCTTCCCGCAGGCGCTGGCCGACGCGGGCGACGACCCCCGGCTGCTCGCCCTGGTCCACTACCAGCTGGCCTGGCGGGGCCTGGTCGTCCAGGGCGACTTCGCGGAGGGCCGGGAGCAGGCCGCGCACGCGGCGGAGCTGGCGGCGCGGGGCGGTGACCGGCGCACCGAACTGCTGGCACTCGCCTTCCAGGCCCAGACGGAGACCCTGATGGGCCACCCCGACGCCCCCGCGACCATCAACCGGGCGCTTCGGGAACCCCAGGACCCGCAGGTGGCGTGTCATCACAACGGGCCGGGGCTGACCCGCTTCCGCTGGCTGCTGATGAGCGACCAGCTGGCCGAGGCCCGCACCACCGTGACCGCGCTGCTGCGTGAGGTGCGGCGGCGCGGCATGGTCGAGAGCGAGGTGCACTTCCTGCGGCTGGTCGCCGAGACGGAACTGCGCTCCGGGCACTGCGGCCGGGCCCTCGACCTGGCCCGGGAGAGCCTGCGGCTGGCCCGCGACTCCGGCATCGGCGAGGTGGCCTCCGCGCTGCTCGCCTCGTTCGCGGAGGCGGCCGGCGGGGATGTCGACCGAGCGCTGGCGCTGGCCCAGGAGGCGGCGGACCACGCCGAGGTGGACGGCGACCAGATGTACGTCTCGCGGGCCCTGGCCGCCCTCGGTCACGCCCAGCTGGTGGCCGGGGACGCCCCCGGGGCGGTCCGGTCGCTGCGCCGGGTGCGGGAGCTGGAACTCGGGCTCGGCATCACCGACCCGGCGCGCGGGCGCTGGCACGGCGACCTCGCCGAAGCCCTCGTGCGCACCGGTGAGCTCGTCGAGGCGCAGGACCTCATCAGGGTGACCCGCGATCACGCGCTGCGGCTGAGCCGCGAGTGCGTGCTCGCCGTACTGGACCGCGCGGAGGCACTGGTGCGGGCTGCCCGCGGCCAACACGAGGCCGCCCTCGGGCAGTTGACCTCGGCGCAGGACCGGCTCGCCAAGCTGGGCTACGGCCTGGAGGAGGCACGGGCCGCGTTCGCGCTGGCCGCGCTGCGCACCCGACGGCCGGGACCGACGTCGTACGACGAGGCGGCACGGCTGTTCCGGCGCTGCCGGGCACTGCCCTGGCTGCGGCAGGTGGAGGCCGCCGCCATGCCGCCGCCGGCCGAACCGGCCGTGGTCCCCACGCCCGCGCTCGACGCCCTGGACGGGCTGGCCGCGATGGAGCGTCAGGTCGCCGCGCTGGTCATGGAGGGTGCCACCAACCGGGAGATAGCCGGACGGCTGTTCATCAGCGTCAAGACGGTGGAGGCGACCCTGACCCGGGTCTACCGCAAGCTCGGGATCCGATCGCGGGTCGACATCGTCCGACTGGCGGCGGGCCGCCGTACGACCTGAACAC
>Ga0307516_10007762_pt1 | contig 12257 bp, 12 predicted proteins | sample 19_EM_MG_FD_203310 | JGI IMG/M metagenome (GOLD analysis project Ga0307516, IMG submission 203310) | Populus trichocarpa ectomycorrhiza microbial communities from riparian zone in the Pacific Northwest, United States - 19_EM | ecosystem: Host-associated > Plants > Roots > Unclassified | place...
ACCTCACTTAGCCTGTGGAGTTGGTGACAGGTCTTGTTGTCTGACCTGACCCTAACCAACCAGCCTGCTTGACTAACCTCAAGCAAACCACTGGTTCTTTATATTTCCTAATAAGCAACCTCAACCTCAATACCACACCACATCTCATGGCAGATACCAAACCCCCGGCTGGTGGTCCGTATCTTTTCCTCAACTGGCGTGTACTCTGTTTTCCTGGGGAGGGATGAGCCAGGCCATTTAGTGGGTGACTAAATGTACTTTTTCTTTGAAGGTTTCTCAATGTCCGACTCGGTGTCTGAGCCTGATCCCCAGTGAAAACTCGGGTGAGCGGCAGTGAGCCTGAGTGAGCGCTGGCAAATCCGACTACGGAATCGACCGGGCTAGACTAGATTCGGTCAGGTTCGTTAATTTTGGCGTGATACTCGACCAGTTCTATCCGAGCCGAGCCACAACGAAGCCAGATGCGCTGGTGTCGGACGTTAGATTAGAGTAGATTGTACTAGATCTTAATTCAGTCTGCAGTTCTACTGGGATCAAGTGAAAACGAATGCAATCTATTCGGTTCGAGGCAGGGTGAAGCACAACTACTACCATCTATCGTACATCTGGGTCGTCGCACTGCACGCACCCGTGTACCCTACTGGGTCTCCCCTGGCAGCCCTACAGACCTCCCTTGCTCCAATCCCACAAGAGTGCCACCAGGGCTAGAGCGGATGCCTCTTGATTCAGAGGAGCTCAGCTTGGGACCTATAACCTGGGAGGATATAATGTCAAACGAAGGGGGGGATAATTGCGGCAATAGTAGCAATATACAATATCCAACGCCCGGGTCCTATATGTTTGATCAATAGAGTGGGCGTGAGGTGAGACTATAAGAGGTGAAAATAGCACATACCTTCTTCACGGTAGGAGAGACGTCTCCAATGGTTGTTGAACGCGGTATCTGGGACTTCGCTTTTTTCACTTATTCTTCCATTTTTCTGAGTGACCGCCCGCTGTGCATGTGGATGTAAGTGTAACACAAATATAACTGAGCAATGCGGCATACCATCCTGGGTGCACCTTTGTGCCGGTGTTGCTTGAAGTAACACGAGAGTGAGTTATCTTGTTTGAAGCGATGGCCGAGTCCGATCAGAAGTTGGAGGAAAAGTGACGGTGGGGCCCAGAGTACAAGGAAGGTCATCCTAGAGAGTCGCGATGTTATAAGAAACAGTTAAGATATTGACATGAGTGGTGTGGAGAGGTTAGTACGACTAGGAACCGGGTATGTGTAGATTGCACAAAAAACAAGTCTGAATATTGTCAGTGTCGCGTATACTCGATGCAAATCAACATACATACCCCAATATACTCACCTGCAATCTCGGAAGGGACAGGACAAGTGAGCTGGACCTCCTCAATGCGAGGTGGCTTGAACCTATCCGTCGTAGTCGTCGGGTCGGCCTAGGTCATGTTTACCTCCGCTCCTGTCGATACCCTTGAATACGTCGTGCCAGGACCCGGAACACACGAGATCGCGATATCTCCGGAAAAACAAAGATCCCGTGATAGGTGTTTGAGTTGAGTGGCACCAGGGAGTTGACATCCAAGGGTAACGGAGCGGCGCAGGTCCAGTGTAGTGCACGAGGGACCCAGACCAGTGTACTGGATCGGGTGAACTGCGGGAGTCAGGATTGCTGGGATGTCCAGTGGGAGTAGCGGGCGTCATTGGGGATGGTAGTGGTAGGGAGACAAGTTAGGGAGAGAGAGAAAGAGAAAAATGGGGAAGATAAACGTGGTGTCCGATCGATCTACCCGAGACGAGTCCTGTCGAGTACGCAACAAGATGCTCGTTTACACGTCCGCATATCGTGATTCTAGTCCACGGTATCACCTGTGTGGACTATACCAAACCCGAACCCTCCCATCAAGTAAAATAGGCGACCTCGTCACCATCCCGTGTCTCTCATTTTTGGGTAAGGAAGACAGGGTTCCTGGTCAGAAACGCTGGTGAGATCCACCGTAACCCGAGGTGATAGGTGTATCTTATCTTCGTGTTTCTTATGGATGGGAGAGTTAGGGAAGGGAGGGACTTAGGCAAATTAAATAACAACGTCTTGTGATGCCTAGTGGGGTGTACCTCGAATGTGGTCGGTTGTGAAAACCGTATTGCTGTTACACTCAGCTCGATCCGAATCGTTTGGCCTAGATTATTTATCACTACGTAGCGAACGTTCTAGTCTGGACTCGATCCACTCGAGTTCGCTAGTTGGGTTTGCCAGCGCTCACTCGGACTCGCTGCCGCTCGATCGACTTTTCACTGGGCCTGATCGGCTGCCTCGTCTCCTACGGTCCCTTGACAGCAAGTGTGGCTGCCAGCGCCCTCTTGATGACAACTAGGTGGAATCCTGTTGGCAGCCATTAGAAGGGGATTGCAAGCTATGGTGAGGCATAAGGGCAGGGCAGGGTGGGAGCTGAGAGGACGTGAGAATGGAAGCCTCCGATTTAAGCTTACACCTTCTTCGGATCATACCTAAAAAGTATCATCGCCATCGCCATCGCCAGGATCTTCGGGAGAACTGTCTGAATCGTCATCATTCTTGGAATCGGAATTGGCGGGGCCCTCTTCGCTGATGGTAGGCGCTGGACACAGCATTGACCAGTTTGGTTCATCTTCAACGACGAGTCTATGAACGCTGCAGGCCTTGTATTCAAGGTGCCCTACTCCAAGCCCAGTGAAACGCATCATCAAATCACGATCAGAGAGCTGAAACACGAACAGGTGAGGGGCAACAAAATGGAAAATTCATGTTTACATACTGAGCGACGTGGAATCCCTTCCAGTTTCCATCTCCATCCTGAAAAATAGAAGCAGGCATGAGGTCGCGAGTTCTCCCTGAGTTGAAATCTGGGATGAGGTGGCAACCGCGGATGACAGTTGCTGGATCGATGAAGCCAAAAGGCTATTCATCGGGACTGTCGTGCGGGACAAACGACACACGATCAAATCGCCGTGCCATTGCGAACGAGGGGGATCCATCGCGTTTGAACCACTGGACCCACAGAAGGTAATATTTCCGTGGCTCTGGGTGTGCGTGGGTCCGAACGGCTACGTGATAAATACCAAGAACCTGGGCAAATGCCCATAGGTATGGGCCTTGTTCCTGTGGGTTGTGAACGAGAATGTCTCGTTTGTCGAAGGGAATGTGAACAATGTCTTGATCCTGTTGAACGTCATAGGTTGTAAAATTGACTTGCATGATCGAGTGTTGATAGAGTACTCCATCTTGAATGGCAATGTCTTCCGGTCTTTCGTGATTGTACAACAGATTTGACTCACACAGGCGAGCATGTAGATGTTGTTTGAGATGGGGGAGGAAGTCCTGTGGTACAGTGAGTGCTTTGAGATTATGTCATGATTGGTAAACAAATTTGCTACTGTCAGAGCAGGGTCATTTGAATGGTCAACGAGCCATTCACCCAGAATGAGCGGCTTCTTGATATCTTGGGCGATGTGGTAGCAGGTGGCAGGAGACGTCTTTGGCGGCGGGGAGACAGACTTCATGGGTGTGCCTGCAGTGTCAACCTTAGCTGCAATCTGACGGACTTGTGATTCAACAAAATCGATGTTGCCAAGCTGCCGCATTGTGTTTTTCTTGCTTGTGCGAGTTTTGTGCCATGTCTTCACACGTCCATGACTGAGCTCGGGCTCCACACCCAGATCAAAGTAAAGTTCACAAGTGCAGCCAAGGGTGAAGGTCAGGCTTACAGTGCTTGTGCTGTATAAGTCCGTTGTACCGTATGTTCGAATGTGTGATACGTAGTCACCAAGTGAATGCAGCTTGATAGTCTTCATGTTGAAGGTCTTTGGCTGCTGTGCGCTTGGACTTGGAGCCTTTTTGGTCGATGTTGCTTCCTTACGCTTCCTTTTTTCAAACTCGGCAGCTGTCTCCTTCGTTGCAAATTCTGGGCACGTCACCTGAGTGAAATACCGGAGTGTGATCCCCAAGCAGGTGGTTGTGTCGTCGAGAAGTTCAAGCAAGAAGTCCGTGTGCATCCTCAGTTTTGCCAAAGAGTGCCACGTGCCAAGGATGAAAAGCATGAAAAGGACTGTCGCGTTGTGCGGTTCGGGTAGGAGGCTGTGAAAACAAGGCATGATGCACTGTATCCCACATTAGGTACACAACCGAATAGAACAACTGATGGTTCCAACCTGAATAATGTTCTCGTAGTCACACCCTTGCATCTGCCTCATTTCCGAAACATTCTTTGAAAACCTGCGCACCGCAGAGCGTCCGAACATTGGAACCTGCCAAAACCTATCAAGTGGAGTTAGTCAATTGAAAATGAATCTGTTGCATCATACCTCTCGTTCAAGATGTGGATTTGATGGGGTCCTAGACTCTCAAGGATTCGAACAAGGTGGATGAAAACTCCCTTGCCAACTCCGAGCTCGAGTTCATGCAAAAGATCGACTGTGAGAATCTTGAATACATCAAGGCCAAATTTCCTCAGGGCCAACAAAAAGGTGTTCTGGACATCCTTAATGTCAGATAGGTTCATCGTGGGTGCCAACTGTCACCTCAGTGGGAACCAAGGGTTCATCCTTGAGGATTTCGTCAACTTTTTCCCCATCCACAGCATAGCCTTCAACATAAAGCTTCTTCCATGCGTCTTCCACAAGCTTCCGGCACTCATCAGAATCAGCGTGCTGCTTCTCAGCTCGCATTTGATGATCTTCTGTTGTTCTGAGGCCGGGGATGTTGTCCATGTTGACAAGGCAGCAAATGCAAGGGCATTTCGCTTGGTCACAGATTGTTGCGATGAGGACCCTAGAGCGGGATTAGTCTCGCATGATCTGATCATAGGGCAAATGACCCACTTCTCCGGTAGTCCGCTGAGTATGTGAAGATTTGAGGGAAAAGCCGGTGAACAACCCCATCCACGCACTTCACGACAATACCGTTCTTGTACCGTGTTGAAAATCGGGGTTGTTGAGGAGCACTGTTTGCGCAACGTTGAATAATTCACGACGGCAATGGGTGAGTAGGGCTTGGGAGGGAGCCTTCCCAAGCGCCCTTTGGATGAGTTCTTGGATCTCATCTGGCATCTATCATTGTGTTACCTAATACACCTCACGGAGTAGCGAGAACAACTCACTGAAGGGAGGGGATGGGGGTCTGGGGTTGGGAGGAGCATGGTCTGTCACTGTGAGGGGGGATTCTTGGTGAAAGGCTGCTGCGAGCTCATTTTCCCGTACTTTCCACATTGGCCGACGGACACAGGTGCTCCTCCGTGCCGATGAGGTGGAGGGTTCTGGGGGTTCAATCTGTTCATTTTCTTCAATTGCGATAGAGCGTAAGTGGGAAATGAACTCCGGCTCTGTTGCCTGCAAGGGGTCCCAGTCATCAGTTACTTGTATTTGGCACGAGGAGCTAAGCGATGGGGTGGAAGTACCTCGGACGGTTGTAAATCCTCCATGGAGACATCGAGGTCCAATGTTGGATTGGGTCCTTGACCGTGGTCTTCTTCAGCACGAGCACTACTCAACCTCTGCAGAAGGGGCTGTTAGTAATATTCCACTTCTCGGATGCCAACAATTGCTCACCCTTTGACCGGAGATCCACGAGTTAAATTTTGACAGGATACTGCATGGTGTCTCAGGTTCACCATGGACCTGTCTGTACTTTCATGCTCCTTCTTTGAGAAGAGATCTACGGGCATCACATGTATTGTAATGTCGATTCAACCACCCCTGTGTTTTGAAGCGCTTCATGCACCCGCTGCACTCATGCATTGTCGAGGGTAGTGGCAGTATCTGGGGTTGATTTCTGCTCAGGGAATGGTGACCCCTGCTCCCAGTTGGAGATAGTGAGAATGTTCGACACAGCAGGGAAAGAAATGCGTGAGTGAGGGTGCGAGTGGGAGAAAGCAGGACCCATTGATGGTGGCCTTGGTTGTTAAGGCCCTGGGGAGAAGATGTTACATTGAGGGTGTAAACGACAGACGCCAGTTACGACGTCGTGGAACATATCTACTCTACTCTGTGGCTCCGACGATGTAACATGGTGTAACGTGGGTAAAATGTTTCACGGCGCTACAACGTGTATCGCGATCACGAACTTTTTCCAATGTGGTGGTTGAATATGTGGCCACTTATCTAATCAAGGAACCCATGTACAACTCAATACTTACCAGTGCTGCCTAGGTTTAAGAGCTACTGAATGGACATGCAACACAGTTCTACAATGCCCTTGGAATGGCAAAGCCTGTGTTCTCATGGCTTTGCCACAAGCTGGAAGACTATTGTGGGCTTCAGAATTCCAAGCTTCTCAGTCTTGAAGAGAAGGTTGCGATCTTCCTTCAAATCTGTCAAAGAGGAGGCTCGCACCGAGAGATCAGAGAGCGGTTTTAGCACACACCAGGGACAATTTCAAGGTATGTATGCACTTGTCTGCTTGACAGTAATAGGCGTGGTCAAACCAGGCGGATTATCAGCCTGATTATTGAGCTCGATTATGGGGGCAGAGGTTGCAGCAAAACCATGCCACGGACAAAATCATCCAAAATCTTATCTCACTGATTATAGCTCCCTCCAAAGCAAGGTAGTCATACCCCTAAACTAAACTACTTATCTTCTACCACAAACACAGTATCCTTACCGCTTCTTCCAACGATGCAAACCACCAGACATAAAAAGGGAAATCCACCAGTCACCAAGTCCAGCAGGGCACAGAAGCAGCAGCAGAAGTCTGGGAAGTGGGCAAAGAAGGAGAAGAAGGATAAGTCCAAGAAGTCTATTACTACACTGATGCCTCGTCACCTGTTTGTATGGTTTGGGATCAGCTCTCCAGTGGTTGACCGTTCATTGCAGGGTCAATTGGACTCATGAGCTTGCCAAGAAGATGCTCACCATCATCATTGAGGATTGCCAACTTCACCAGGGACTCTTCCCAGGCCCAGGGACAACCCAGATGTGTCCAGACAATGCCTGGTGCTCTAGCCACACAACTGACCTCTTCACCCAATGCGACACCAACCTGGGACTGCAAGGGCTCAACACAGACCATCTTCCCATCCTTTCCATACTTAACCTCCCCCCACTAGCAACACTCCAAAACCCTGCCACAACTTCTATTCTACAGACACACTGATCATGATAAACTCCTGTCGCACAGTGAACCCAAAAGGCTGACCTCTGAAGTAGAATTCAAAACAGGTCTCCATATAATCAATGCAGCACTCAGAAAAATGATCAAAGCAGTGGTCCTGGTTTACATCCCTTCCCCCCATACAAACAGATGGTAGTTGAGCAAGCTAGGTAAACTTTGCAAGAAGAACTGACTGGCTTGATTGTCACTGCTGGAGAAGCCTCCCAGACCACCCTGGCCCACTAGCTGGCCTCAAAGGAGTGTGCCAAAGCAATCAAAACAACCGAGGAAGAGCACTGGGAGAACTGGCTTCTGAATGTCACTGGATGGGGGTAAGTCATGCATCCTAACCATGTCTGTCTAATGCAGAGAAGAGCTCAGCCCCCTCCCCTGTTGTTGCAATTAAGGGTGAGAGTAAGGGTGTATGTTTGGGAGTATGGTGTAATTGCTGCCTTGTTGACGTGTCTTGGAAAGGGTCTGACCAATTTTTCCATGGGGGGAGCGAATAGACATTACGTTCAAAGTAACATACAGACTATAAGGTGGAATCAGGTGATAACAGTGTGCTAATAACCCTGGAGAGAGTATAGGCTAAGCTGCCAAGGTATACGCAAGGGCAGGGGGGATAAGTGGCAGGCTGGGTCCTCAAATCTGATTATATTTCTATGAACTCTCCAATGCTGGCCAGCCGTAAGCTGCACAGATTTTGGGACATGGATTACAGGGGGGAGGGAGCAAGATTAATTTGCAACTGGAATTCAGGGAAGCATCACATCAAGCACTACTAGTATGGTGCACATCACCACCTCTCATCCTGGTGCTTGATTCCCAGGAACAGTGCCTGCAGTGTGTTTCCTGCAGGCAGTCTGTGTCAGAATGATGCAGAACTGCAGGACAGGCTCAAAAATGCAATCACCTAATTTTACCATGTGTAGTTGGGGTTCTCAGTTTCAGAGGTATAGCTGCTGCTATCTGTCTCTTCCCACTTGCTGGCTGTGGCGGTGATATCTTTTCCTTAGTATATTATTTCCTTGGTTTTGCGCAGCAGCCTTTTGTTTGCTTGGGCAAGGCATTGGATGGGGGATGGGAGGATTCTTTTTTTCAAATTTGATTTTCCTGTAGTTCAGATGATGGAAACTATGTATTCATATGTTGCTGGTCATGTTGGCATACCAGGAAACACAAAAAAGACAAATCAAAATTGTTCAAAAATTTGAAACACCACCACCTGTCACCCTTGGGGAAGTCCTTTGATTTGGTATGTGGACTACTCTACACTTATTGTAACTGTTCACACCCTCAGGACATTTGTGAGAGAGCAGCATCCATGGCTCTCTCAATTTGAAAACACTTGGCCAGCAACATCCAACATCAAACCATTCCTCAAGAACTCTCAGAGCAGGAAAGATCTAGAGATGGAGATGCATGTGGCTCAGCCAACCCCCACAACCCAGTCCCCACCCCCTGGCTCCCCAAACAGAGCATTTATAGGTCAGTGATTTCCATTGTTTTCATAGCACATGGAACCAGTGTTCATGCATGCTGAGCAGGCAATTGTCAGTGGGATATGTGGTCTGATTGAGGAGACTAGCATTCATGTACTACTATGTTACTACTGTCAATTGAATACTGTACTACAACACACCTGAAATATTTTGCAACTTGAGAGGATCAGCCTCAAACCACTCTTGAAACCATGTTGGCACAGAAAAGGGGCCAGTACCCTGTGATTCAGTTCGGTGGACCTAGTAGAAGGATCAACTTCCCCAACTTGTAAGCACTGTCAAAACTGCTATAAGAGGTGAGGGGGTGAGATGGAGCCTCCACAGACCCCAAGCTTCTTACCTCACTCTCTTCTGAACATGGTCCTTTCACCATGTTCTCTGTTGCTCGCCATATCCGTGACATCTGGACCTTCACCAATCACTACACCACTGGTGGTGAGGATGTTTATATATTCCCTGTCACCCATCCCACCAGCCAAGATGCAACCTACAGCAGACTCACCACTGGTGACTTCCCTACACTCCCTCCTATTTTCTCCCTGGGCTTTACCTTGCAAGTTTGCCATGGCTCAGCCCACCTCTACCGTTCCTGCCCTGACTCTATATCCACAATGTTGACTTCCTGGTCTTCAGCTGCACTCTACCTCTGCCAGACATGGGGAACTGTAAACACCTTCATCCAAACCTACCTCTGCAGAATAAGAATAAGCCCCTTTTCTGAAATGGTGGACAGTGTCAATCTTCACAATCTTCCCTCTCATCACCCCTGCCCTGTCAACACAGGGACAAGTGGAGACCCCACAATCAGAAATCAGTTGGTCTGCCAATTTCACCACATTGTGCCTACCAACCTTCAGGAACACCTCATCGTTGTCATCCCTTCTTCTTCCATCATATTCCCCTGCATGTATTCAAACATCACCATTAGTACCCACTGAGGATGGAGATTGGAGGAATGGACCTCGGAAGGTGTATTCCAGCTCTTCCTGTTGGGCACCTTAGTCATCTCTATCCCTTACTTGGAATTTGAGTTAATTGGTTACCAGAGTGCCCGACCGAGAGCAATACTCTCCTTTTGCAAAATTGCCTACTACTTGACAAAGGATATTGACAAACTTCCCTGCACTGCAGAGGCTTATACCATTGAGTGAACCCTTGTCCTTGTTATCCTGGAGTTCCAAGGACTAGTTTGAGGAAGGAGAGGTTAGGTTTTAGAGGAGGAGGGGAGGTGAAGAGAGAAATTTGCTAATTGTCTGACCTCTTTGTCTTAGTTCAGCATTCCCATGCTGGTTAAAATTTTACCAGTCCTTCTACAAGTAGGGACAATTGCTCCAAAGCCCCCGATGTTGGGCATGAATAACTGATAAGATAAGGTATTAGATCTTAGATGTTAGAGAAGGAAAATGAAGAGTTTGAAGGCAGTGGTTGCATGATGGGTTTTAACACCCACGATCATAATGTAAGCACAGCCATGCTTCAGATGAACTGAATGTTATTTCTAGGACAACTATCACATCTTGAAGTTGATAGTTGGCCCAATAGGACACCAATTACATTGTAGGGGTCCTCAAACAAATGACACATGGGAGAGAAGGTCCTTGTGGATAATGTGAGTTGGCAAGCTGGGTTTGAACATGACTGGGTGTGTTCCAGGTCCGTGGAATGGTTGTGATGGACAGTAAAACACTGGAGAATCTTGGTCATGGATACCAGCTTTCTGCCGCAGCAGGGAAAATTACTCCATCAGCAGTAAACATCCGGTCATAATAAAGGTTATCTTGCCTTTTGGAGAAGCAAGCAGATAGTGCAAAAAAGTGGAGGTCCGATATAAAACCATTGAAGGATCCAGTCAAACTGCTTGACAAGGAATTTGTTTGTAGATTCAGCTTGCCAAAGGAGGGAAGATCTTCTGTAGGTTAAGAACAATACTATGAATACAGCATTGTAGGCACATAAATAGTCATTGACTGACCAAACACAGCTGGCTTCAGAGAGTAGCTGATTATGTTCAAGTGGAGTGGCCAATTCATTGTCAATCAAAACAACATCAAGAATTATGAGGGGATTCTCTGGACAAAATTAAGTATCCCCTTGTATACTGCAAGTTGTATGGGTGAGGGGAAGTGAGACGGAGTGAGGTAGAGTGAGGTAGTGTGAAATGTGGATGAAACAAGGTGGAACACTGATAGTTTATGTGAATATTATAGGATGGAGGGCTACTGTTCCCCTTGGTGTGTAGCACTATGCGCAAGCAGGTCCCCATGGGATATTGGCAGATGGCAAACTTGGCTTTTACCATCTCATCAGTTGTGATATCCAGCATCTGGGGCGATGGAATAGAGTTGAACCCCCCCCCCCCCAGTTGTTTGCACCACATAAAATGTCTTGTTTTCAGACTCAGAATGACTCAGGGCGATCTGAACTCAATTTAACCCTGGAGTCACATGGAGTTGTTCTCCAATTATTACAATTTTCACTAGGGTTGATTTCTGATCATTTTTAAGGATTTATAATATAGTTACAGTTAATTAGCTGCTGGAATCAACTTTGGGAAGAATGCAATCGAAATACAGTCAGTGGGAACCATTAACTCAAAGTTACAACCCTGCTCCTGTTGGGTTCAACTGAGAAATTGGGCATAGGTACAACAAAGAGGTAGGAATTATACTACCAAAACCAATGCAGATTGGAGACATTGGGGATAAGTCTTTAGACAATGTTGGAAATCCCATAGCTTCAAGGGAGTAAGCGGAGAACAGGCTCAGACTGTGATAGCTGAACCGACAGGTGTTGAATTATTGAAGAGGGACTTGGTGGTATAGGACTGGTGGAGTACGATGGGGTAGTATGTGGAGTAGTATCTGTGTGGCGCGCATATCTCTCTTAACATGGATTTAACTACTCAAATGAAGTGAGTTGGTCTTACCGCATTGGATATTATTATAAATGGTACAATGCCAGCGACACACGGCCACTTGGGTGCTGAAAACGGTTATTTCAATTTCAATCTAGCGCTACAGCTGCCGTGTTATTTTCCATGGAAATATTGCTCATTATCTTGCACACATATCAGTGGGGGGTTCTATCAGTGGGTATCACACCACTTGGAGAGGTGTCAGGGTTTATGGCACTACACAATAGCTACAGATGCCATTTCTATTTGCACAATCTTGGTAATAACCAACAGTTATCTATTATTTGGCAGAGGTTTTGTCAGATCCTAATCTCCCGTATAGGTTTTTGTGCTTTCACCTTCCTATTCCCCCAGTTAAATACCCGGTCTATAACATACTTCAGTTTCCAGGAGCCTGGGTATCTCTGCAGCAATCTGGAAATCCTCAGCTAATTAAACCCTGGTGTGACAGCTTAACACTTAGCATCTTAGAATAGCCAAGTCAAGATGGAGAGACTTGCCATTGCTCTACCATTCTTTTGTCCCTTTGTTCAATCTTCCGGTCCAGATACTCTTTGAGGCCCTAGGGAACGTGGTTAGCAAGGGAGAGCCTTGTTACAGCAAGTGTGCACAAACCAACCTCCTTTACACAGTCCTCCTCAAAATACATCTCCAGCCGTTCCTCCACAATAACATCGACCTCAAACTCTTGAAGAGTTGTTGGTTCTA
>Ga0307516_10007763_pt1 | contig 12257 bp, 14 predicted proteins | sample 19_EM_MG_FD_203310 | JGI IMG/M metagenome (GOLD analysis project Ga0307516, IMG submission 203310) | Populus trichocarpa ectomycorrhiza microbial communities from riparian zone in the Pacific Northwest, United States - 19_EM | ecosystem: Host-associated > Plants > Roots > Unclassified | place...
ACCAGAAGTGCTGAGAAGGGTGCCGGGTCCTTTCGCAACCCACCCAGAGTCTCACATAAGCTGCCCAATATGCAGAGGCATGCCTGCACCACAACCCTACTCCTGCAGACCAGTGGCGGTATGAGGTGAACCTGTCACAAAATTATGCACCATATATAGCACGAGTCAAGCACAACATTTACATGTGTAACTTCCATCTGATCCTTGGGTGTGTCATAGCATGCCTGGGGCACTGATTCAGCCTAGAATGGATTGTCAAAAGTGGTTGTCCAAACTGGTCATAGTGACCTGCTTGTGAGAGCTACAAATGGTCTTGCACATGATACCTACAGCAGGCCCACCTGGATACAAATGGGATAATATCTGGAAATGTTCCTTATCATCATTGGTAACTAGGTTGGCTCTATTACTCATCTCACACAGGACACCCAGAGGCATGTTGGGTAGCTTCAAAATCCTTCTTTGCAACACCTTTCTGGTCACTCTAGTTACTCCACATTCCCCTTCTGGATTGCAGTCCTTGCTGCTATCCACCATAGCAACTGTAGAGCAAAAGGTGATTGGTGGGGGGAAGATTGAGTGTCCAGATCACAACCCCTCTTATCAATGTTGACAGTGACCAACTGCAACATGTATATGTTGTATGGACAATCTCTCCTCACACACAATAGTTGGTTGAGTAATATAAATTGTGGGTGCACCTAGGGTACAAATACACAGAATGCCTGAGCTATAGGTCTCTGGGGAACATGTGATTAAAATCTAGGATCAACACCTCCCCAGACATGTAACCAGCAACCAGATACTGACCACCCCACTGTGCATCAACAGGCTTTGCAAATCTCCCAGCTAGCTGAAAAACCACCTTTCCACTGACTTTATCTTTGAGCCTTGATCGAGGAGTGTCCCACAACTTTGTATTATTGGGGTGAAGTAAAGATGTGTGGGACAACTGAATAGGGTATGAGCCTGGGATCCCAAAGTCCCACCCCAGGGGCTTTGACGCAAAGGAATGGACCCAAATTCTTGAGCCATCCACAGTGAGGGACCTTCTGGATTGAGAGGTTGGAAGCCACACCTCAGTCACAACCCCTCCTGTGAGTGTAGACCAAGCTTGGATAGATCCAAAGCGCAAGCAGAAAACTTTAGATCCATCCTCTGATATTTTGATATCATGAACACTATTCAAAGTTGCATTCAGAAGTTGGAGTTTCTCTTTCTCTGAGTCCCAGACACAAATATCCTTATGTCCATCCCAAACAGAGATCAACTTATTGCCAATTAGTCGGTCATCCCCCCAGCGGGTGTTTGTGGCTGGGGTGTTGAATGATGCCTTACAGAGGCCAGTTGAGATGTCCCAGACCCTCACCATCCCATCTGAATGGCTTGAGATAGCAACAGCATCTTTTACTTGTAGTCTGATGGACTTGATTGAGGCTGAAGCAAGGGGTGTGGGTTTTGGACCAGCTACAACTGAGTCTCTTGATAGGGCACCAATCTGCCAGAACTTGACTGATTGGTCCTCAGATGATGTAACAAGGGTGGAAGGGGAGGAGAATGCAAGAGAGGTGACTTCACGAGTGTGTCCAATAAAGGTCCTGATGGGGTGGGGGACTGAACTGGTGGTATCCCAAATGTAGGCAGTGTGACCAGCAGCAACAGCTACAAGCCTGCCATCAGGGGAGAAACAACAGTAACTGGTTCTACTGTTGGCCATATGAAATTTAGCCACAAATGCTTCAGAATCAGTATTTCGAACCACAATGTCTTTCCCTTGACATGAAACAAACTGGGTACCATCCAAGGAGAAAGCAATATGAGATCCATTGTGTGTAGGGTTGATTTGGTGACCATTGGTTTCCCACTGTTTAACTTCACCACCAGATGCAGATGCAAGGCGTTTTGGGTCCATGGGAGAGAACCTAACACATTCTACTCGCCCCTGTGACTCCATGACACAATGACAACTCTCCATCTGAACATCCCACAAGCAGATTGTCTCATCCCTAGACCCTGAAGCAATCATAGTGGAGTCTGCTGAGATTGAAACAGAAAGAACCCAGTCAGTGTGGCCATGGAAGGTCTTGACAACCCCACCAGTCTGCACATCCCAAAGCTTGATGGTTTTATCATCACTCCCAGATACAAGTGATGTCCCATTTGGTGAGAAGGCAAGAGACCTCACCCAATCACTATGCCCAGAAAAAACAGCTGTCTGGCTCCCTGTGATCCCATTGAGTGTGATGATTTCCCCAGAGCCCAAACCAACTGCAATGATATCCTTCCAGTGTGTAAGGTCCTGTGGGGTATCATCCAATATAACTGTGCGGGAACATGTTCCCCACTCAGCTGGAAGTCCCTTGACCACCTTAACTTTCTGTGAGAGTTCTTCACTATAGTACTTGTGAAGCCAAGATGAAGAAGGGGAGAATGGAAGGGCAAGGTGATACACTTGGGAAGGAGAGTCACAGATTGTATCAAACCATTCCAGGAGGAGACGCTGGCTGTCATTTGCCCATTTGCAGGAAACTCCTGCCTAAACAAGTGTAAGCAAGGGTTTCTTGAGCAGACACCCTGTATATAACTCACCAAGGTATACCATTGCTGTACATCATTGAGAGCATGAACACCAATATCAAGCTTCCCCATGAGGCTGAGAACCTCAATCCAAAACAGCAAACGGGTTGTGAAGAATTTGTCAATTGCTTCCTGCACTTCCTTAACACCTAGGCCATTGTTTGGGATGTTCAGAAGGTGTTTTGTCCAGAAGCAACATGCATATTCCAATGCATCTCCAATGTGCTCCTTCTGGTGATCAGAAAAATCCTTGACCCTGCTGGGCATGGCATGGTCATCCAACCCACAGATATTCTTCTTCAACCTTTCCCTCATGAGGTTGAGGCATGAGAGCATGATTTCTACATGGTGGATTTTGGGGTTGATGAAGAACCGTTGGTCTTTACATCGTCTTTGATCCACAAGGAAATCAGGGAATGACTTGTGGAAAATGCGAACAGGGGCAACCTCACTTGTTGGAACAAGGAGGAGAGAATGGAGGGAACGGAGGGTGGTGGGGATACCAGACACTCCAAGGAGATCTGAGAGTATCTTAACTGGAAGAGGGTTAAACACAAGTAATACTGCTCCAACCACAGTCCTGAAATGATGATGGAGTTCCTCATCATTGATACCTAGGTCATTAATTGCTTGCTGCAAAACTTGGGTGTAGAGGGTGTCAATTCCAGAGCTCCCTTCATGAGAAGTGCTTTGTGGAAGTGAGGTAATCCGGTTCATTTGTTCAGTTGGTGAGTGACCCTTGAACATGATAAATTTGATGACAGTTGAAGCATAGATAAAGAACCCTGCTGCCTTTTCACAGAGAATATTGACCTCAGATGAACTTGGCCAATCTTCTGTCAGATTACAGTCACTTCGGTTTTTGGCAAGTTCAGTTAACTGTGTTTGAAAGAAGAGTTTGATATCATTGTTCACTGCTTCAGGCTTAACCTCATGGAGCTTGAGAACTTCTGTGATGGGGAGAAGTGGTCTCAAGCGAAATCCAGAGCGAATCCTGGACTCAGGGCGACCAGTGATGAAGAACTTGACATTGGGGATCTTATCCATGTAGCGGGAGAGAATTGACAGGATAGCAGATGCAGGTTCTTCATCTTTGCACTCATCAAGGGCATCAATGATAATGAGGGTTGGAATATCAGCATCTTTGAGTGGGTTAACAAGAAGCCTCTCCATCTGTGAACAGAGGGACTCCTGTCCAACATCAGGGTGCCTCTTCAAAACCTGGAGCAACTCCTTTCGAAAAAGTGGTTCCTGGTATGCAAGCTGGAAGGCAAGTGTTGGGAAGATTGCCTGAAGGTTGCTCCGACTCTCAAAGTCTCTTGAGCAGAAAAAGCTAGCCCCAAGCTTTCCATCTGCAAAACTTGTTTCTGCAAATGTTTGGGCAATGGTTGATTTTCCAGTCCCAGCCAGGCCATTTAGCCAGAAAACACATTGTTTTTGTTCACCAATTAACCAGCATTCAATCTCCCAGAGTACTTCCTTCCTTGTTCCCTTCAGACACCCCTGCCTGTTCCCACAGAGGTAACTGGCATCCACAGTGTGATGGAGCCTGTCAAGAAGGGCAAGGTCTGCTGATTCCTATCAACCAGTTAACCCTCAAAGTCAGAAAAGGATGGTGAAACTCACAATGAGCTGGCAACTCTTGTTGTAAATATCTTGTTGCAATGAAGTCTAGCACAAACATTAGACATGGTAGGGATGAACAGTTTAACATACAAACCTGATAGTCCATCATTACTTCATGAATATCTTCAACCAGACCATTGATCCTTTCTGTGTTCTCAGTATTGGTAAGGAACCCCACAAAATTCCCTTGTTCTGCCAGCAGGGTCAGATCTTGATGGACATCCTCTAATTTCCTAGCAATCTGCATGTCAGACTTGGCTCTTGATGTTGGGGTTGAGGTTTACCTTTCCAGTGTCTTTCTCCTTGATTCCTCCCTAAGATCACCCTCAGAAACTGGTGCACAGAGTGACTCAGCAAGTGCTTTGACCCGGGGTGCCAATGATTCTATTGCTTGCTTATTTGCCTTTGTCCGCTGGGAAAATGTAAGTGTTGTGGGTTATTGGTAGTGTAGTATGTGGACCATACCTCACAATTTTCCAGGATAAAGCAGAGACCTCCAGCAACAGATTTGAGTGGGCCAAAGGCATCAGCAGTGTCTCTCACCCCACAGAGGAGTAACTTGGCTGTGGCAGATGCAGTAGATTTCCAGTCTGATTTGTTGTTGTCCACAGTGCCACTCAGTTCAATGCTCTTGCCAGGATGAAGAACTTCTGGTATATAACCTGGGATGGTAGAGGTGTCTGCACCATCTGAAGGAACAATCAGAGTTAATAACCAAATTAATCATGCCCACATACTGTTGGGTTTCCTGCCATGCGTGATTGAAGGAATGGGTGGAGAGGGATAAACATGTCCAACTTTCTCCCCACTAGCCCCACCCCCCTCCCAACCGGGCCCACTTCCCACCGCAACCTCAACTTCTGGGCGCGGATGTGAATATCTTCCATCAACGCTTGCCTCTCCCCCTCCTCGCTCGGTTTCGTTTCCACCAGCTGGTATCAACCGTGATTCATCTTGTTGCGGGAGTTGAACCGCCGAACGGACTTGCCGTCCGTCGACGTTGGCCCCTTTCTCTCCTTGGCCGTGACCGGCGCCCACTATAACGGGCACTGGCTGCGAAAGCGAGCCCGCTGGGTCCAGTCTCTCCCCATCGGAGTCAACCCCTGTTCTGTCCGGTTTGCGTTTGCTCTCCGGGTGCTTAATTTTCTTCTTCAGTCTGGAAAAAGATCCTCGTAGGTCCATGTCGGTGTTGGGTCGGCGCAGATGGTTGTGAGATAAGGTTGGAATCAGTAGCCCCGATTGCTTCCCGCGGGTCATATTGCAGGCGCCCAACAGGGTCCCCCTGGTTTCTCTCCGCTGAGGACTCCCTTCCTTTCGCTTTCACAAAGGTACCGGTATGACGAGCAGTTTTGTGCCCCGGTACACTCCCTTTCTGTGCAAGTTCTCCCCGTCTCGGTTTTTTATATTCGTTTTTTGTACGCGTGCAAGACGTCGCCGCCCCTTGGTTGATTGCCCCGGGTGAGCATTTTCACTAGTCATGCAACTTCAAAACCAACTTGCCAGCGCCTGGTTTGATGCCTTCGACCAACCCAGGTCGATCCCAATCCTGGATCTTGGTGTGGCTTCCTCGCTGCTGTCGCTCCCACTTCCCTCAAGTCAACCCCAGCCGGATTGAAGAAAGCTGGGAGGTGCGCGAACGAGAACGGGCGTGCTCGGAAGTTTGGGCGGATGGAGAATGCCATCGGGGTGAGTGTCACATTTCAAATGCCATCTACAGGTTGCTCACAATCAAGGATGGAGCAGCGGTGCAACAACGACCCTCCACACATGAAATGAATCATCCCGTCGAACGTCCGATCCAGGAGTGGCTCTCAAATATCGGTCAAGGCCAACGGCGAACGTACACCATTGCGTGCAAAAGAGACATACACTGTGTAGATTACATCCGAGGATCATCTACCCCTAAATCGTGATTACAACAATCAGCCCATCCCCAACCCCCAGCGCTCCAAAACATCCACCACACGTTTGATGCTCTCAACCACCTCCGGAGGCATCCGGGGGCAATCGTTAAGCACGAGTAAAGATATCGGTTTCCCAACGGCCGCGCGATGGGTTAGGAAGTTCGTCAAAGGGCTCCAACCGCCACGACCCAGGGTGGGCGAAGAGATCTTGATGCAGTCCAGACCACGCAGAAGTTCCCCAAATGTGTAGGGCCCACGAATACCTGGCTCTACGAACCACCTGGACAGGTCCACCTGGGTGAGATGTAGGTTAAAGCGGGGGACAGTGTGAGGTCCCGGAGGAGAGGGTTTGAGGAAAGGATCGAAAGCAGTTTGGACGGGGATGGAATGGGTGATAGTCCGCGGGCGAGCTTGAGGGTAGTTAGGGATGTGGTCCGTGACTTCAGTAAGTCCCATGATGAAATGTTACACCCTGAGAGACGGAGGCAACGTAACTTCGGGAGATGGTACCGGGAGAAGAAAACGGAGACATCCACAGAGAACCAGTCATTGGTATCCACTACGAACGACTCCACGCTACTCGACCGAGTTCCTTCCCCCTTAGCGACCATCGAGACAATGGAGTTGAGAAGCTCTTCATTGGTGCTTCGGAGGTGAACCCGCCGTATGATATCCCGTGCGGCGCGATTCTGGAGCGCGTCACGCAACCGGTCATCCAATTCGTGGCTCTCGAACGCCCGCAAGACTAGATCGAGCGGAGCGACCCAGCAACGAACATGCCGGTGTGCCCAATCCCGTATCGAATTGCCCCAAAAGTTCCAAAGCTCCGGGGTACTCGAGGCAACCTCAAACCAGTGGTGGCAAACGAGGAGGAAGTTATACGAGCCCTTCGACAACCCGCCGAAGTCTCCACGCGGAATGGCGTTCCAACGGAAAATGCTTCCCAGTACCTCGGGTGGGAGGAGAGTCGACACGTTCAACAAAGAGTTCCGGGTGCGTTTGAGTTGGATTATGACCCTCTCGTGTCCCTCGTTTTCTTCGATCTGCTTTTCCAACGCGAGTATGGAATCGAGGTTGATCTCCCGATCCATTGCTGTTCGTAAAATCTCGTCAGAGGTGGTGGAGTGCCTTGAGGTTTTGTCCACTCACAGCAACGGCAACGTCAGCTCAGGGTTTGCGGGGTGGGGGGTTGGGACCTCGCCGTTGGCGATATGGACGAAAGAGTCTAAAGAGACCGAGGTGAGCATTGACCGTCATGTGATGCAACCGCGGAGTGCCACTTCGCCCTCCATCTCGAAGAAACCCATCGCTCAATATGCCCCTGTGGCCGTGTAGTAACTGCCGAAAGGAGTTGGAGAAGGGGGATCTCAAGCGGTGCGGGCAGTGCGGGTGAGACGGTCCCTGACGAGTCCGTTCAACGCAACTGAGGGCAGTCTTGCAGCATCGAGATGTACTGCGTACGTGGATCCATCATACCTACGGCCGCTCACACACACTAACCCTTGCTTTTACGCGGCCACCCAGTCGAGAGAATGCCAAAAAAAAGGCCTGGAAGACCAGTCACAAACGAACCTGCCAATCCCACGTCTTCAACAAAAACACGATGAAGAGCGACACGACGCAAAACCCCCGTCGAGAGAAGCTGTTACCGAGCTGGCTGAACGTCTGGCGTGGGCTATTCGAAGTGTTTACTTTGATGGCTCTTGATTTGGCGAACCACAAAGGGGAGGAGAGGACCAAGACGCATTGGTGAGTCCCAGTTCCCCCCTCCACTTTCGCGAGATCCATTTTCTTTCACGTGTTGACGAACCCTTCTGAAAAGTTTTTTTATGATCATACAGGAAACGGGTAGCTCCGATGTAGCCAGAGCCTTCCGAGTGAGTTACCAACTCCCACGACCACCACGAACGGGGATCTAATCAACCGTTGCCCACCCGCCACAGCTCCTAGGGGGCATGGTAATTCCATGCTCGCAAGTGATCGCGTCCTACCCCGGAATCGAAGCTTTGTTGGAAGACCCACCCGAAAAACGCGACGATATGGTTCGCGTCAGGTGGGTTATGGCCCACCACGAACCCGAACGCCACCGACAAGGGAGATCGACCTGTCGGTGCCGAGCTTGGGCGGACCCTAACGTCGATTCTTTCTACAAAATGGAACCGAACAGGTCGAAGCAGTTGGCGGAAGATGCGCAGAAGTTGTTGAAGGGCGCGTTGGAGAATGGGGAGCCGGAGGAAGTGAGGAAGAGGTTTGGATTGAGCCCTTTGTCTTAGATGACCGTGTTCAGTAACCCGTGAGCTATCTCTGCGTCTATCTGTGATCTCAGTAAATTTTATCGCCTTTCGCCGACCCGCTGGTTTCCCCCCACCCCCGAACAGCTGCAGACCGCGATGGGAACTGGGCGGTGTGATCACTGTAAACCTGTTGGAGGAGGGTCCTCAAGCGATGTGCGAGTTGCCAGTAAGCACCGTCCAGCCGCACTCCATCTCACCCCTCGTTACCCCAGGGTCGCCCTCTACTGCGTAAGTCACCCCAACCACATGGCATCTTCAAACACTCACTCTGAGCCCACCCACGCGTCTCGATGTACAGCCCAAAAGGCGCGTTGGAAGGGTATTCACAAAACGACCTGCCCCACCCACGCAACTTTTCGCCAAATTCTCAGGGAATTCCCCAAACAGAAGGAATAGTCGAGGATGGTCACCCGTTGGATAAACGTTTGGACTCTGACGATAGCTTGCTGCACGCCGATCGCTCTAGATCTGGTGAACCACGAATGGGGTCGCCACGAAACACATAGGTACGTCTCCAATGCGTTTTCAAGTTCGCGTTTTCTGACAAGTCAATCCCGACGAGAAGTCTCGTCGTGGTGTTGGTGTTGAACGGAGCCCACCTGCCTTGATGAGGACAGTAAATCGTTCAGGGTCAGGAAACACTCCCACAGCTCAGCCTCGTCGCGTGGAACCTGATCCACTTACTGCCCCTTAATTCTCTTTCAGGTGACGGATGTGTCCATTGGGGAAACCGCGAAGGTTCTCGAAGGAGTGCGAGACTACGATGACGCGATGGTCAACCCTCCGGGACTCAAATGGCCACGCCTCCGTTGTTTCCTCTCGTTCAAAGACGAGGATCCCACCCAGCCGGACTACGTTCGAGTTCTAGGGTGGTGCGTGCCGGGCCTCCGAGAGCTATGTTTCGACGTGGACAAAGTATTCTCCCGCATGGCTGCTATGATGGCCATACCCGAACTACTGAAGGTACCAGTGCAGAGTCGGGTCGAGGATTTTGGGTGATGGTATTACTCGGATGGCGGAAAGTAGTGGAGTGCCGCCAGAGTAGGTCCTGGAGCGATTCTTCCCTTCATGGCTCGAGGAGAGTGGTGGGTCTGGATCCTAAAATACGTCTGTCTCTTATTTTTCTTATTACAGTGCTTCCTCCGCGAAAGCGAGTCGTTACGAATTACTTTTTTCTGGAAGATCAGAAGGGCGTATGTATTACCGGCGTATAAACGAGGCGGCCGTACGAAATACACAAACAAGCAACATGAGCGAAAGGGAATGCACAAGAGGAATTCAAGGAGAGAACCAACGGGTCACGGTGATAGCCTTGTCTGTGCTGTCCCAATTCTTCGTGGCATTCTCGGCAATGAAATATTGCACAGACTCCTCCCTCGAGGCCGTCCGACCCTAGCCTTCGGTTTCTCCTCCTTCCCCTCGGGTTCGCTTTCCGCACCCGGAGCCGGTGGAGGGGCAAGCAGCCGATTTGTCTCTAGGCTCGACGACCGATACTTCCAACGAACCAGAGGAAGGTAGACCTTTCCGGTCTTGCCACTTGACTTCGTCCACCGTCGTGGGGTCAGTTCGGAGTTCCTCATCTTCCCAGTCCCTCCCGCATGCGTGCGCGGTGGTCAATGATGCATGATTTGCGGTCCATCGTGATGTCCAGAGTAGACGCGAGCCTCAGAAACGCCTCTCGACTTATGCCAGTAGGGTTTATTCCACGTAAATTTCAGACGCATCGAGCGGAGATTTTGTTGTAATCGGTAGCCTAAGTCGAGGCAAAGAATGGCCACGTAGAGGAAAAATGGCGAAGCGGAAGAAGGGATGCGCTGCAATAGGCACGACATCCTCTATACCAAGTCGAGTGGCGAAGACAAGCGAGGGCAAGGAGGGTGGGGGAGATAATGACTGACGGAAATGCCGGCGTTGTGGCACCCTGGCTCAACGGATCGCGGACTCGACCTGAGACTTGAGCTTGACCGTCGGCGACTTTATAACTCGCATTCTAGACCATACCGCTGATCCTGGACTTGGCCTCAGGTCCCACTGCCACCGGATCCGAATTGGCTGATTGAGCTTGATCGCCTCGAGGCACTTTTCACACCCGCCCACGACAACGATGTCTCAAACAACGAGAGGTGTGGGTCGCTCAGGCTCTATGTCCTTCATATCAAGTACAACTACCTGCTCGTGCACGCAAACGACTCTGACCTCTGCATCTTTCACAGTGGGGATAAACCTCTCGACCCGCAGAGTGACCGTCTGGCTTCGGGACAAAGTCAATCGCCCACTCGGAGACTCGCTTCCAGAGACGCGTCCTACGCACGAACTGACCCTTCCACTACCGTACGAAATCACGGAGATGATCATCGCCCACCTCACTCATGACCTGGACGCTCTCAAGGCATGTTCATTGACTTGCCGATCCTGGTTTATTGTCGCGGTCCCACACATCCACCACACCCTTATCCTCGGGAGGGGCGCCACTCCTAGTGGGCTAAAGCCGTTATCCGAGCCGCACAGACAAGGTTTGATCCCCCTCGTACAAGAAATACGAGTGGAGCAATGGCCTGGTGTGGCGACTTGGTTCATGCCACTGGCGTTCAACCACCATACACTGCGCTCCTTTTCCGCTTTTTCGAATGTTCACACCCTGAGACTTCAGAGGTTGGAAATCACCCGCTTTATCCCACACATCGGACACTATTTCGGACAATTCTCCCCAACGCTGCGATCCCTCATATTGTCCGAGCCGTATTGCACCCCATTACAACTACCATACTTCCTTTCTTTTTTTCCAAACCTGGACGACATCGGGATCAGGGGCAACCGCACGTGGCACCCCATCGACATCCAAGATAAAAACCCCATCTCGCTCCCCGCGCCGAGCCTGCGAGGGCAGTTGACCCTTCGTGGTTTTCCCTGGGCCCAGACTTGGGCACACCTTGCTTCATGTGGTGGCCTGCGGTTCCGCCACATGGACTTGCGTCTGAGTGTAGGTTGTGTACCTGCACTCTTGGAGGCGTGTACCAAGACCCTGGAGACGCTACGATTCAACGCAACGGATCGCTCACATAGCAAGTCATTCTGCATGTGTTTATATACAGATTCAAACTGATGGCGAGCAGGAACTCATTTCCCCTCATTTCCCGAATTCAACCTATCGCGGCTCAGGTCTCTCCGATCTCTACAAATCGCAGGTTGGGCAAGTAGCTATGACCCCCCACACAACCTCGGACACGCTGTCATCATGGAAGTGTTCTCGACCATCAGATCTCCCGTGTTCTCCGAGCTCGTCGTTGTCCTCGTGGGCAATGCAGCTGCCTATTTACCCCAGGAAGCTATGTTGTTCGAGACATTGCGCAAGATGAATGAAGCTAGGCCCTTCGAATTGGTGTTTTCATTCGAGGGTCCGTGTTTTGTTTGGAAGGGGGGACAATGGGAACCGGCGGAAGCACGATGGGAGCTGAAGGAAGCTTTAGATTCTGTGGCTGCAGAGGGTTTCCTCGATTTTCTCGACTCCCCGCCCACCGTCCGTATCACGACGCAACCTCGCTGCCATGAATGGGATCCCCCAGACTATAAATAGACACCTTTCACAAACCCTCTGCGTCGTTACCCCAAGTCTTGCAGATCTAGAGTTCTGACGTGTAGCATACGGTCCGCCTTGGCACGATATGTAAACCACCATCTTGCTGTGTACGGAAATGGCGAAACTTCGCAAGTACCGCTCCGGCTTCCCCCTGCGAATCGCAACATATCCTACGTAGTCGCGGTCTTCGCCTTCGCGATATCATGGCACACTGCCCTAGGTCATGTCTGCGGACCCAGAGGTTGGACCCGCTTACTCGGCAATGACGCGTCCCCAGAG
>Ga0307516_10007764_pt1 | contig 12257 bp, 5 predicted proteins | sample 19_EM_MG_FD_203310 | JGI IMG/M metagenome (GOLD analysis project Ga0307516, IMG submission 203310) | Populus trichocarpa ectomycorrhiza microbial communities from riparian zone in the Pacific Northwest, United States - 19_EM | ecosystem: Host-associated > Plants > Roots > Unclassified | place...
TCTCAATTTTATCCTTCAACATGATGTTACTTGGGGATTGGTCTTCATGATTTTTGTCACTTTCCTTTCTAAAAGATTGTCCTGATCACATGTCCTAGATTGCAGGCTTATTGGTTTGACGTAGGTTGATTCGAGTTTTTTTCATAACTTTTTTTTTCATAGGATTTTTTTTAGTTTCACCGTGCAACATTGGGTTGCTATTTTTAGTTTTAGCCTTCAACTTTGGATTGTCTAAGATTTGTGATTATTTGTTTTTTTCAATTTGTTTTTTATAGATTTATTCTGATATCACGACCAAGTCTTGTATTTAGCAGGCCAACTCAGGTGGACTCGTGTTGTTTCTTAACATTATCATTGCATTATTTTAGTTTGATTTATGTATTGTTATTGCCTTTTTTTAATCATATTGTTACATTTACCAAACTTATTGAGCCAAGTTGAGTTAATAACCTAAGTCTCATTTTTCTTACTTATTTGAAAATGCTAGCATTATCATAATATTTTTTTCCCTGTTGAGAAAAACTTGGGCCGGTCTGCAATACAACTCGGGCCATCAGTCTATTACTTACTATCGAGATGGGATACCAAGTGACTCATACCAAGGTTAAAGTCTAACTATTTCTTAATCCTTTTTTTTTTAAGACTTTAAAGGATATACCCAAATAGAACCATGCACATCTCCACGTTAATTCAATAATTTTAACATATGATATCCAATTCAACATCCTCATCAGATCTTTGTGTCTCTAGTTTAGTAAGATAGACCTAATTTAATTAAAAAAAGGTTTGTCTAGCTTTATATCTATAACCTAACCTAACCATTTCTATTACAACAGCTCTTTCAATTATTGTTTTTGAGATCTGAAACGAGATAAAATTTATTCTATTTTATTTTGTTTTTTGAAATATTATAAGGTATACCAGCTATTTTGAACATAATTGACAGCCTTTAAAAATACCATTTCCTTTAGCCTACTAGGTTTGTGGGGTTGGTTTAATATTTATAAGTTTGTGATTATGCTAATTTATTCAAGTGATCTAAAATAATGAGTGGTCTCTTTTTTGGATAGTTAAAGACTCAATGAGAATTTTGAAAGGCTTAATTAATTTTTTTGAAGATGTAATTGCATGAAAAATTGATATTTGAAGTCAATTTAGGCTTTAATTGGAAGAAATCAAAGTTTGGAGGTCAATTTGTAATTTTAAAGAGTTAATTTGATCAAATTAGGGTTTAATTACATAAATATTAAAGTTTGATGGGCAATTAGGGACTTGATTGAAGAAATCCAAAACCAAAGACCAAATTGAAAAAAGACGTGTGATTGTAAGGGTTGAAATTAACCAAATCATGGGCCAAATTGAAAAAAATTAAAATTTTGACGGTCAATTAAAGGTCCAAGTGCCCAAATTGAAAACCAAGGACCAAGAAGAAAATGACACTAAACTTTAGGGCTGATAATTGAGTTTGACAGGGTTCAAATTGCATGAATTTAAAAGTTTGAGAGGTAATTACGGGTGCAATTAAAAGCAATTGGAGGAATAGAGACTAAAATGAAATATGTCAGATCCCAAATTAATGACTGCATTTTCACATTCTAGCCTAATCAAGTTGACACTTTCAAATGAATGAATATGAAGCTATAAACCTTAAAATTGAGTAAGGTTGAATCTAAATGAAAGGTGTATACCGCTTCTATTAAGATCAAGTGGTCTTCAACGACAATGATATCAGAGTTGCTTCGACAAAGCCTTAAAAATGGTCAACTCAGTCATCTATGATTATGATACTCATTTCACAAAACCACTAATCATTTTCATGTATTCACACTTCAAATCTTATCAGTGGAACTTTATCAAAGGTTAGCCCTGTTTCTCTCAAGATCAAAAGACCAGAAACAAGCTCCTTGATCTCTAAGTTTGGAAAACCACTAAAATCTCAAGAAACCAAGTTTGTTGCAAAACCACCATTGAAAAAGCAGCATAGGTACAGAGTTCACAACTGTGAAATGTTCTCTAGAATCCTCTTATTTTGATGAAAGGGCTAAGATTTGATCAATATATGTTTAAACCCATCAAAAAACCATAGAAAAACCCTATAAACACCCTCTAGAAAATCATAGTAGAAAGAGCAAAAGAGGTGAGGATGAGATTGATAAAGAAACTATAAAGTGTGAAGGTTTAGAGGCCTAAGACAAGTATTTCCTCAACTTTGAGAGAAAGTAACAAACTTAGAAAAGAAGAAACCGAAGGGTAGCAATCATTATTTGAGCTTGAAATATATAAAACATTCATTTATCCTTGTAAATGATATCCATGAGGCACATTTCTAGCCTGTTCTTTCATGTTTGATGGTGTTTTTGAACATTTATTGCATTATATTGCTTTTAGCTTTGATTTTGATTAAAGCACAAAATTTTTCTTTTTCTTTTTTTGATCTTGTTTGGAGTTTTCTATTATTATTACTGGATATTTAGAATATACTTGGATGTTTAGAATAAACGAAACAGAGTGATTTTGAAATCTAGCACTAGGGTTATTGATGTTTTTCTAGTTTGTTAGTGTGTGTTCTTAGTTCCTCCTAGGCATGGTTTTGGTTTCAAATGTTTAAGGAGTCAATTTTGAATCAAAATTTGATGTTTTTATAGGTTGTTTTATGTTGGCAGTTTTAAATTTTGAAACCTTTCGTATAATTTTGATGTTTTGATATTATACGTCAAATTTTTTATTCAAATATGTTTGGTTTTGGTAGTGTAACTTGTTAGAATGAAGAAAACATGTTTTAGAAGTAAAAAATGCCAGTTTTGGAGGCTTGACAATGTGCTGGGTTTCTGGGCTATTTTTAGGTTGTTGGGCAGTGTTCTTCCTGTTCTTGGAAAGAACATTGTCTTAACTCCATAATTTGGACAAATTTTGATCCTATTCTTTGCACAAAAATCCTTTGGATGACTTTATCAGTCAATAATCTAGGGTTTATTTGGATTACATGGTTTTAGTTGGTTTTACTCTTAGGGTTTCAGTTTTGAACCGAAACTCATTTTGGCAAAACTCATGTTGAATATTCTTTGTTTTTCTGGGTTTTAATTTGTTTTCATAAATTGTTTTTGAATTTTTTAAGTTTGATTTTGTTTTTTATTCTAATTTAGGTTTTGGTTTGTTTTTCAGATAAAATAAGTGGAATTTGGTTCGGTTTATGGTCGAACCAAAAGTTTTGGGTCAACCCGGTCGGGTCAAAATTGAGTCAAAGGTTAAGACCTTATTTGGCTAGCAATGTTTTTGCTAAAGGTTTTCTTTGGCTTAAGGGTGTGTTTGGCAAACACCCCCTAAGCCTACTTTAACAGTTTTGATTTTAAGGGAAAATTGGTTTTTACGAAACATGGCATTAAAAAAACAAAATTTTTGCTTGTTGCAAATGCCTAATCCTTACAAAAAATTGCATTTTATTTATAAAAAAGAGAAAAAAAATGTTTTAGCATTTTTTTTAGAAATTGTTTTGTATTGTTTATGGAATTTACAATAAGTTTGTACAATTCCTTAAAGATTTTGTTAATATTTCAATAACCCTATGTTTTTTTTTTTTTTTTTGCTTACTCTGAAAATTAATGGTCAACATTCTAGCATAAATGTTGGACCTACAAGTAGATTAATATTTAAGTATCAGGAGTTGATTAGGAAATTCTCATTTTTTTTTAATATTCACCAATATTAATTTAGAGTATTTTTCACCATAATATACGAGTTGTGAGAAACACTTTCATCTTCTAGGATAGGTGAACTCTGTTAGTGAACCTACATGGATTCTTCCTATAAGGATTTATTTAGGCATACAAGCCCATAATAAATTTGAAATGTCAGTTTTGTTCATGAACGTAAATCTTTGTTCTGGGCTATAGACGAACCATCAGCTAGAAACCCATCAACACCTTTAAACATGTCCAGACCACACAATACAACTTACCTCAAGTAAGGTACATTAGGGGTGCTAATATCTTCCCTAGTCACAACAGTCCCTTACCTTGAAGTTTCTAATAAAATCAGTCTACCAGGGTCTGCTAGTGACCCTAAACCAAACAATTAGGTAACAACTCGTTGACTCTGACATTTCACCACATCGTGCGCGCATGTGCGATAAAGAGGATGACATTGATGTTTGGTCAGGTGCGAGATCAAATAAAGAGGCAAGAGGCTGAGATTGCTAGTTTGCAAAGTGAGGTAGGTAGGATGCATAAAAGGCATGCTAATCCAATTTTTGATGAGGGAGATGAGAACTATGATAATACATCCATTGACTACAGAGATAGGTTTTGGTAGCCTCAAAATCAAATGGATAAGGGTTTTTGGAATGGTGGTTAATTTGTCCATAGGGGCGATTTTGGGAATTTTAGGCATCATGATTGGATAGGAGTTTGGGTAGCATTAAGATGAGGATTTTGACATTTCAAAGAAGGAATGATCTCAAGACTTATTTAAAGTAGTAGAAGAAGATCGAGCTAATTGGAAAACGGATCTAGGGGCTGTCGAATCTCAACCAAACATAGAGAGTAGGTTTGATATTTTTAAAGACAAGAAAGACATCTTCATTGATATCAAAGGTAAAACTAAAACTCTAACATCTTGTAAACATGATATAAAATGTTTTTGTTGTTTATGCATAGGTCATGTTGCTTTGTAATGTCTAAACAAACGAGCAATAGTTATAAAGGCTCACTAAGAGGTTATAACTAATAGTGAGAGTAATGATAAAGAGGAGATGTCACCATTTGAAGATGCAAATGATGATGATGTTCAGTATCTGATTGAGGGAGAGGCGTTTATGATTAGACGAGTATTGAATGAGCAAGTTAAGGTAGCTGATTTAGAGGAGCAAAGATAGAACATCTTTTACACAAGATGCCATGTACAAAATAAGTCATGTAATATGATAATAGATAGAGGGAGTCACACTAATATAACTAGTATTGCTCCAGTGGATGAACTAGATTCGCATACTACAAAGCATCTTATACCTTATAAAACTTTAGTGGTTAAATGATTGTGGTAAGATAAAGGTGACGAGCAAGTTTTAGTTTCATTATTTATTAGAAAATATTGTGATAAAGTGTTATATGATGTTGATGTTGTTTGATACGATTCAAAAAAATGTTGAACAAAGAAATTTGAATTCTAGCGTAAGTATACCTATTATCCATGCAATCAAGTATAACTCTCAAAATTAGGTTATTTCCTTTATTTTTTGTGTTTTGTTTTGATTACACATCAATTTTTTTTAGTTTCTCTTCTTCTTTGCTTTGGCTCAAGTTTCTTGATGTTAAGCATTTATGATACGATTTTTTCTTTATTTCTACTGCCTAGTTTATGTTACTGGGTCTTTTCATAAAATAAAAAAGAAGCTAAGTCATTTATTTTTGTTCAATTTATCTTCGTAGAGTAAAAGAAATAATAAGAGAAGTAGTTAGTCTGTAACTCAAGTTTATAGGGGCTGATTCATTCGGGTAACAAGGTAAATTAAAGTTTTTAGGTTTGGTATCATTAAAATTAGTTGGGTACCTATAGTTTTAAATTTAAAATTCTAGGTCATAATTTGTACTCCATAGTTTTTTATATCATATCTTGCTAGTCATCCATCTCATTTTTCTATTTGTGTCATGTATTCACCAAAAAAGAGGGAACGAAGAAGGGTTCTCACTCAAGAACGCAAAGACCTATCTCATATGTTACGGGTTTTGAGGCAAGAATTTGATAAGTTAAAAGAACTAGTCTATGAATGGCAAACTTTAGAAAAAGAGGAGTAACAAAACCGAAAGGATTAAAAATAAAAAAGTAGGGCTTTTACTTTCATATAAAGTTGTTAGAGGCGAGTATTGGTAAAAAAAAAAGAGCTCCTAAGGTTTAAATAAGAGGCCTATGAAACATCCATTATATCTATTAGTGATTTGAGGAAAAAATATATTGTAGAGAGAAGAAATGATACGATCTAAGAAAATGTTGAACAATAAAATTTTGATTCTAACGTAATTGTGTGTATTATTTAATTTTGCAATATCAAGCATAATTCTCAATCCAAGTGTTGGATCGGACTAAAAGTTTACAAAATGTTTCCATACATATTGTTCTATATTGGTTTAAATGTTCAGATCAATCAAAGTTTGCAAAGGTCTTGCAATACAGGTTAGCAGATGCAATACTGATTTTATTATTTTTTGCCTTTTGACTTGTGAACTTCCTATTTGGAGATGATCATTTTCCTAATAATGTAAGGATATTCAATTGCTAATTTTAGCATTTGTTTTCTATAGTGAATATTAAGGGCAACAATAATTGTTTTCTTGTGTGGTAGATATTATTTAAACAATGAAAACAAAAAAAAGATATAACTTTATTTTTAGAGCGTAACTCTAATACCAATTAATACGAACCTTATGGATTTAAAAATCTAGAAATCCATAATGAAGTAGATGACAAACCTAGAAAGCCAAAAATAAAGTTTATGATAGATAAACATTAACCTAAAGATAACCTTGTTCATAAGAACCAAGGTCAATTATACCTCGATGAGATGGTTATTGATCTTTTTCCCAACAAAGAACATGATTCGCACCAAGAAAAAAAAATGAATGATTCAAATTAAGAGGATGCCAAAATTTGATAACCATGAAAACATATATAGTCCTATTAAATAACCCTAATGGATTATTTTTAGGTTGCAAGCCAATAGGCCCAAGATAATTATCAGCTTAACACAAACCTAATGCCTAAAAAGTCTTAAAATATTGATTTTGGGCCAAAACAAACTCAAACTAAAACACAAGTCATAAACTAAATGTAAATATTCGATAATAAAATAAAGCAGCAAATAAAATAATGAAATAATTCAGCCTAAAAGTCATCCCTCCTTGCTTGAAATCCTTTATAGTTGAAATCTAAATCCTTGTATGTTTAGGGTTGTCTTAGCTGTTCCTTGAAGTTCTTCCCTTGCATGGAAGATTCGAAATTAATTGGTTGATACTTTTCTCTTGTTTGTTAACCTTAAACCTCTCAAATTTAGAAAGGAATAAGATTGATTTAATCTCTTTAAACAGCTTTGCATAAAAATCCTTGTAAACTAGGAAGTCCCAATAAAATAAGGAAAAACAATGGCAAAGAATTTGTCTCTCTTGTAGTTTTCTTTTTCTTTCCAAGTTATACATTGAATCCTTGCAAATAAAGGAAACACAATAATTACTCATCAATTCAATTTTTTTTGCCATAAATAAACTCTCTTTTGCACAAGAAAATTTCCCTCCATAAGCATCCAAAAAGCCGTCAGCAACAAGTCCGTTTTTAGTTAGGATTTTTGGCAAATCCTTGTAAGAAAAGGATTATAACATTTTAATTAATCCTAAACCAAATAGAACCTGTTATTGCCCAAACCAACATATATAATTAAGTCTTAAACTAGACCCAAAATATACTCCAATTAAGCATCATTTGCTGCCCATTATAAACCAAACATGGGTTAATCTGTTTTGGCTAAAATCAAGCTCAATAGATATTGACTAAACCCGACAACATAAAACTTCCAAGGTTAGTTAAAGTTAATATAAGAAATAACCTCATATTGGTTTAATGGTCTCCTTACCAAAACCAAAGAGAAAATCACATGCATTCTTGAAGAACACCATGGTTAAACCCTATTAATAAACGAAGTTATTGTCTTTATTTGTTTTAACAATATCTTAATGGAATGTTATCCAAGACATTTAAGATATAGAAAACGATTTACAATTAAGCTATTCAATTATTACCTACCTATACTAACTAACAAGATAACCATTAAAGCTTATTCCATTATTTATCGGTGCCAAATTTCTTGGGTTAGAATTTATCTAAAAGGAATAGAAAAAAAAAGACAAAGATTTACATTCATCATAAAAAAAGGAGAATAACTTGTAAGTAAACATGGAATAAACAAACACATACACGTACATGTAATATGTTTGGGTGTGACTAACTTGATTATGGGGCATAAATTTTCTAAAAACAATTAATAATTTTGCAATTGTTTAGGTCAATCTGGATGATTACAATTTCTAACCCAACATCCAATATTGACACGGTCTATTTCTGACCCTGCACACCTTCTATGTATTTTATTGGGTTCCCAAGAGTCGTGTACACAAACTTTTCATGCACATAATTTTTCTATTTACACTCGATTTTTTAATGTAGAGCATACATCATTTTTTATGCCAATGACACTACCCATCACAAAAATCTCCACCAATAATATGCATGACACAACAACCATGTCATGACACAATAATCAACAACCACCATAGCTAGCTAACAGTAACACATAAATTTATCCACCAATAATATGTTCTCCTTGTTCATGAAGAAATTCTTAGACTTGGGTATGTATATTTATACACTTAATCACAAGGCAAGCAATGAGGATAGACAGGGCAAGTAATGAGGATCCCATCCTTAGCCATGTAGTGATAGCCATAGAAAACCAGTTCACAAGCCAACCATATAAAGGTGCATGTCACACAATTTTTGTCCATAGAAAAGCTAGTTGGAATCAGATCAAGCTATAAAATTTCTACACACTCCTAAAACTTTATTTTATTTTTCTCATCTATGCATTATTTTACCATTCTATATTTACTATATTAAGAATCAAAGTATCTCTTGTTCCTACAAGGGACTAGTTTTCATAATCATACCATACTAGGCCAGACAAAAATCTACATAAATACTAATCCAGGATGTAACCATGAAAAGCCCATATTATGTCTAATTGTTTTTTTCACTACTCCATCACTTGGTATATATGTTAAACACTCGTATATATCATGATCCTAAACTTAATAAAGCAATTACAGTTAGCATGTATTTTGTAATATTAGGGATCAATGTTGAACATTGTCAAATTATAAACGAATAATAACCATAGAATTATAAACGAATAATAACAATAGAAAAAACTTGATTTTTGAAGTTGGAAAATAAAGGTGTATAATTTATTATGTTCTTAACGGAACTGAATGAAAAAAAAAAAAGGTTGAAGAAAGTTATGCTTTTCGGCAATTATTTCTTTCTTTGTTTTTTTTTTAATTTAATGTAAAAATAATATTAGCCTAAGAATACAAGTAGCATGAAGCAAGTCTTTTGTTCATGCTATATAGCAATGAGATCTTATCATTGTTAGCCTGATCGAGCTATTTTTCATCATGAAACATGGTAAAAGCATCTCAACTATATATATATATATTTGACAAGGACAATTAGTATTAGTTTATGTAAAATGTATATAGCTAAATGACCTTGTAAATGACACACAATAGCTTGTTCTTTATATGTGTTGTGTTCCAAAACGTTGTATAAAACTTGTAATTAGTTATTTGTTTTTTTGGGGCTATGATTTCTAAATTCTATGTTGTTATTTGGCATAAAGATATTTACATCAATTAAATTAATGAATCATCAACATTGGTACTACAGTAAAGCAAACCAGTTAAGAATATATTTAGAAAGGATTCAAGTTGGGGCAGTGTGATACACTTATATTATTTTATTTTTAGCCTTTTATTCATGTTGTCTTACAATAACTTCACATTTTTATAAAAATACAATGTGTAAAAGAACCTAAATAAAGCATTTTTAGCACAATTTCAAGCAATGGACTAAAATGAGCATATTGGGACGAGTAATTAGAGATAAAAAGTGCAAATCCTATTTGCATTAGAAATCCAACTTGAACAAAGAATCATAGTGGGATTAGGATTGGTTAAAGCAAACTTGATAGATTGGACTTCTATGTACTCTGTGGACCATATTTGAAGTTATAGATGGAATTTTATTGCAATTCGAGTTGGACTGAAAACTATACATCTCAAGCTTTCCAGCGAACTACTGTGAGTTTAGCCTATCTTTCCAAGTTGGAATGATGATATGAAAGCTTATTAATGACATGACCAGAAAAGCTCTCTAAAAGGTTAAAGTCATTGTAGTAGCTATAAGAATCAAATTAGTATAGAGTTTTATTAGAAATTAGTTGTTAACTAGAAAATTTCTCCACCTCCTCACACACACATAACTGACCCTAACCCTAAAATATAAATGACAAAACATTCAGAACATAAAATTTCTCCACCTCCTCACACACACATAACTGATCCTAACCCTAAAATATAAATGACAAAACATTAAGAAAGGAGAGGAATTTTGTGGTTAAATTTTTTTTTCTTTTTTCTTATTGAAAGTTGTGTTAATCATGAATTTCATGCAAACTTAGTTTTTATGTTAAGAGGTTAGTACTCTTGGATCTTAAATTATCATGAGAATTTGTGCTTAAAATTATTCTATATATGATTATGATACATTAATATCTTATGTTTTTCTATGGTTAAATTGATGGTTGATGTACAAAATTATATATAATATGCATCATATATTTTTGGTTTTAAATTTATTGCTATTATTTAGTTTAAGTGAGGCGCATGACTAATTAACTTAAAGTAGCAAAAGTATCTAATTTTCTAACCCATGTTTGATTATTTGTTACTTGAAAAACATAAGATATAGATGGATTTTTTATACGATTCAAGTTATGCTACAAACTAGATATCTCAAGATTTCTATCCATATATTGTATGCCAAATAACTCGTCTAAATAAGAGAGAACAATATGTTTGAAGTCGAGTCTAAAATCTGTCAACAAACTAGTGGAAATCCAACCTATCTTTCCATGTTGGGATGATGACATGGAAGCTCATAAATGACATGGAAAGGGTCCTACAAGACTAAAAAACCTATCTAGAAGGTCAAAATCAATGCATATGCTATTAGAATCATATTAGTATAAGAAAACCTTAAAGTAGTCTGGTTAGGAATTAGTTGTTAACTATAAAATTTCTCCACCTCCTCATACACACATAGATGACCCTAAGCCTAAAAGAAAAGGGGGAAAAACATTCAGAACATAGGTTAGGAGAAGGAGAAGAATTATTTGGTTACGGTTTTTTTTCCTTTTTCCTTATTCAAGGTTGCATTAATCATGAATTTCATGCAAACTTAGTTTTTAATTTTAAGAGGTTAGTACTCTTGGATCTTAAATTATCATCAGGATTTGACTTAAAATTATTCTATATTTAATTGTGATACATGAATATCTTATGTTTTTTTTTTATGATTAAACTTGATGATTGATGACTAAAATTTTATATGATACGCATTATATGTTTTTTGTTTTAAATATATTTTTATTGATTAGTTTATGTTGGATGCATGACTAATTAACTAAAAGTAGTAGAAGTTTCTAATTTTTGAACCTATGTTTGATAATTTTTTACTTAGAAAATATAAGTCTTGATTAAATTTACTCCCCGCGCGTGTTTAATTATCATGAATAAATTATACCTATCTTGATCTTAATGTTGTAACGTAATTAAATTTTGTATGCGTAATGAAGGTTATTATATAATTAGGCTTAATTGATGTACAAATGCTAGATTAACTAAAAAATATATGGATAGGTAGAACAAAGTTGTTGTTTTTCATGGTTGATTTGTTTACTATCACAAATCAAATTAGAAAACATTTCTAAATTCAATTATTGATGTTGAATTATCCTTGAGGTATACTTCTTATAGAGTAAAAAATTCTTCTCTCTATATTTTATATTTTGTTGAATTTGCCTCTTAATTTTCAGAATTGATTTCTTTTGTTTTCTTAGCTTTTTAAGTTGTTTTTAGTTAGAGTGGATCACAAACAAAATCTCAATTTTAGTTATTTATCATTTTAAATTATATATTAGTTAATTTCATTAGACTAATATATTCAGTGCATCTTTACTTGATCGTAAGGGCTAGATGAGTGAGACCATGCATCCAAACTTTTTAGCATGTCACTCTTTCTTCTACAATCTAATAATTTATATCAAGAAAATATATATATATATAAAGATTCGATGAATTAAAAAGAGCTATGTATTGCTTGTTGACTAGAGGCATATTTGATATTAAGTTTCACCTATATTTTGAACAAAAAATTGTTTGAAACTCAATACAAAATGGGACCTACGAGATTAAGACTAGGTTTCAATTACATCAATTCTCCATAAAAAAGATACTAAAAAATATATTCATGAAAAAAATATCAATTAATGAAGTTACAAAGGCAAACATAAAAGAAAAAACAAATTTGGAGGTCGAAGTGTTTCCCACAATTGGGATTAGAACTCACAATAAAAATCAAGTGGCTTTCGATGGTAGTTG
>Ga0307516_10007765_pt1 | contig 12256 bp, 12 predicted proteins | sample 19_EM_MG_FD_203310 | JGI IMG/M metagenome (GOLD analysis project Ga0307516, IMG submission 203310) | Populus trichocarpa ectomycorrhiza microbial communities from riparian zone in the Pacific Northwest, United States - 19_EM | ecosystem: Host-associated > Plants > Roots > Unclassified | place...
CTCTTTTTCTGCGCCTCTTGGGGCAAAAAACCCCCCCCCCCCCCCCCCCCCCCCCCGGTGGCGACGTCGCTCTTCTGCCGCCATCGAGGGACAAGTGATCAAAATCAGAAGTGCGACAGGCATGCAATCTGACATCCCACAGCGAAAAAGACCAGCGCTGGAAAGCATGCATGACAAATCTTTCCCCTTCCTGGCGCCTACACGAGTGAGCAGCGACGATGTGTTCCGGGAAGCTGAACGAACCCAATACATGGACCTCGAGCAACACCACTACCTCTACTCAAAGTCCGGCAGTATTAGTCTAATATGCCGAGGCGATCGTTACTCGTTTATCCAGCTGTCTTAGCTTTTGACATCGGCAATCACTCATATTCATACTTGGCCCGCCTACGTTCTGACTTCCTTGGTAGCTGCGACCATAGAATAAATACGAATACCGTCAGACTTCCTACTCATTTCCCCGTAGAGAAGCTGGCGGTTGGAGGAGAGAGAAAGCAGCAATTATTTCATACAGCCTTTACTAGACTATGGCAGGCGCACCATCAAACTACCTTTCCTGCCCGCCCTGGCAGGCCCAGGCTTAAACGGTGGGCGGGATGGCCAGGAGACTAGACATATCACCACAATCAATCGGTAGCTCTCATCGAGGTTCATAGAATGGCATAAGAGTGTCTATCGTCTGCGGGCTGATCGAGGTCGGAGTCGGACAGTGGACGGGAACTGGACTGTATGTTATCGCCATGATCTAGATAGGTCGCACGCGATTAATGAATAAATAAAAAAGAGTGGCTACTGCTGGAGATATGTACTACACCGGAGCCCGAATATGGGAGAAACGAAAGATACGCATGATGATTCCCAGTGGTATGCTATTGAGATGGGAACTTACCGGAGGTAGTAGAGGATCTTTCAAGCACCCGGAGACCAAACTGAACCCGAGGAAAGGTAATAGAGAGCGTAGTTCAAGCACCACTAGCACTACGAGAACAGTTTCTTTGGTACAAAAGGGAACAGCGGTTGCTACAGGTTTCATGCCGGTTCTATCGGATCCTTCGAGCTTGATTATGAAGGCGATTAGTGAGTCGCAGCCTATGTATCAGTCTACTGGTGCGACTTCTCATACGTGAAAAGGCTTTATGTACATACTTTCGTTTCCCACTTCGGCTATCAATCTTCGTGGTGGCCGCATACACTGATCCTAACCACGTTAAACCGCTCCCGTGGCAGCCACGTACATGCTGATGAAGGACGAAACAGCCCGAGATGTCCGCAAGCACAATATGACCTGAACACCCTTTTCGAAATCCCTCCCGAACAGACCCCGGATTGGACGGAGACAGAGGATGAGTTTGAATGCTTGAACCTGCACATCACAGTCTCACCCGGCGTAAAGGCAGGGGGCAATTTGCCAGTCTTGATATGGCTCCATGGCGGTACATAGCTTTGTAGCAACCGTTTGCGGGGCGGATTTAGGAGTGAATGGTGAAACCGACCCACCATTTTTCTGGGAGTCAGGGTGCTAATGACAAGTAGATCCCACTAAACTGGTTGCAAGATCGATCAAAGACGGCACACCGGTTATCTTCGTCGTGATCAACTACCAGTTTTGGTTCCTCGTGTTGGCGGTGTCGAGAGGGAATGGAGTCTTTTCAAGACGGGCACCACTTCACTGTCCGATTCCTCTAGTGGATTTCCGTACCCTCCAGCGTCCGAAAAGATCCTCGGTGCTTTATGGCGATAACCACGACGGAGTACTGCAGTTCTCGGGGGATGCTAAATTCGACTACCACACGGAGATCTACCATCGCTCGTTCCTTCTCTACTCGCCAAAGACGTATCGCTACCTCTTCGATGCTCCCAACCCATTCGCCCCCGAGCTCGGTGCACATCACGCGGTAGACCACTGTACCTCTTCAGCAGCATCAAGCTGTTACCTCAGCGGGAAGCACTTGGGAACGAGATGAGGCGTATATGGGTTCGATTTGTGGCAGGTGCCGAGCCATGGAGCAAGGGCGGCCTTGAGAAAATGCTCGTCTTTGATTCGGACAGCTGTAGAGTCTCAAATGCAGAGGAGTGATTAGGAGGAGAAACACGAAGCAATGGAAGATTCAGGAAGCGCTGGGATGGGAGGCTGTTGCGCCAGTTGCCGAAAAGGCAGTGAGTGGGAAGATCAGGTTCCAGCGGCCAACACTGGCTTGTCTACAGGTTGCATGCTATAATTTATTCAGGGCGGGATCGATGGGCAGTGAGCCGTGACGAGCATCATCGCCGACTATGTACATATCTAAGTATGTACCTACCAACATTGCTGCGTAATACAACTCCGGGTGTAAACCTGCATATAGCTGACGGTGCTTGCGCCCATTGGTCCGCCAGTTTAGACAGGTATCTGTTTCACGGTCGTGGTTTTCTCCTTTTCGTCATCCGTCGATCCGTGGCGAGTGTTATCACCATCGCTATTTCATTCGCACAGTCCTCGCCAGAAACGGGATTGTCGTTAGATATCTCTACGAAACGTGATCTAGTTAGACGTGAGTATGTACATAGGTAGCATTCATAAATATGTACAGTGATGTATCTAATCGTCGTTCATTTTCTTCATATGTACCCCCACTGTGCATAGTTTCCCGATGACCATTTCACATGGAGAATCGACATCCAAATACATACACCGTACAGGCACCAGCCAGAATAAAACCCTTGCTTACAGATATCGAGCCTGTAGTGGATCCATAGTACTAATACTCACCTCTATGGCGAAGCTGATGTCGGGATGACTACATAGAGATATGCCTGCCTACGCCCAGGGAACGCGTCTCCCACCTTCGCGGCTAGCTACATCAGTTTTGGAGTCGACCTAGATCTTCTCTCATCCAGTGAATATGCTCTGGTACCTTTGCTCCCTACAGACTGCGCTGCACTGCTAGCAGGCTGCATCGCCGGTAGCGGCGGCGGCGACCGCGACCACTCCTCGGTATCTACCACGATAGCTAGACACCAACCCAGCCACTCCCTCAGAACCCAAGTCTTCCCCCTGGTCATGTATACAATCAATCTCCACGCTGTAGAAGTCTCCATGTTCAAAGTCTACCGATAGGTTTTTTGTTTATTCATTCCTGCTGCATTACCTAATATAATTTACATTTATCCTGAACCCAATCAAGATCATCGCTCGCATGCGGCCTACATTCTAGGCGATACATATGTATGTAGATTTTTATCTGTTTATTCATTACTCGCATGCGACCAGTTTTGATCATGGCCAGCCTGGGAAGACAGGATTGCGGGGAGGAAAAGGATTGGATTTGCATCCACTCCAAGGCCCCCTAAAGGGAGCGAAGTACCTCAACGGGTCGGTAGATGAGCTGCCTACCTATGTTCATGAGCATCACACTCTCTTTCTAAGACTCTCGGTCTGGCACGATGTGGCAACTCCAGAAACAAAACCTCCCTGGTGGGTTTTCATCATCCCAGGACAGATGGCGAGTTTTCATCTGTCTTCCCATGACAGTGGGAGTTTTCATGTCATCCCTTGTCAAGAGGAATTTAATTCTCCCACAGTATGTTGTGAAATACGCTTTGCACATACGCTAAGGATTTACGCTCGCAAAGAACAGGCCCTAAGTAGCTATGCTCGCTTTCACATCTACTTTCCCAAAGTAGACCGAGTATGTAGGTAGAGTGTCTAGACTAGTCTAGATTGCGTGAGTGACAGCAGATCCCCAGATCTTGGCGACACGCGTGTGTGGCAATTACATACATACGACGCGACACAGACCCAGCTGCGCGTCTCTCCGACTTGCCACAACCACCTTCTTAACCCCACAATCAACACAACCATCAACCAACCGACCAAAACAAATGTCGGAATTTACTCCATCGACGCCTTTTCCGAGCATCACGGTACTGAATCACTCCAGTACTCCGAGTTCCACGCTTCCCGTCGAGCTCGGAAACCCACCGGCAGAGAGAACTACCTATCTCGTCCATCTGTTTCCACAGCTCAACGAGAATGAGGAGCCATCGCTGGTCCTGGGAAAGGGTTCTATCCCCAATCAGCTACCGGATGACCTGTTGGCTGCTCTAAGTAAGTGCTCCACCGTCACATCCCTTTGCTCTCCGTTACGCCCTACTGACGACCGGTATTACAGTTTACGAGCCTAATGGCGACATCTGGGCCGAATGCTACAATCCATCCAAATCTGTCTACATCTCGACTGCGGCACCGAGCAGCACCCGTATCGTCCGCAACAAGCTTCGTATCTCGTCTGTCGCTGGTGAACGTTACTATGCTATGCTTACCGGCGACTGTGATATCGAAGTTGACGGTGTCGGCGATAGCCAATCGAAAATCCGTTTTGTGTACAATACGAAAGAATCACAGGAGTCCATTTCTCCATCACAACCTGCTTTCGAGCCTCCTCAGATTCAAGTCATGCATAGTCTTCCTCACAACCCCGAGGGCTTCCAGGATATTTTGGCAACGACGCCCACAGTCATTCCGGAAAATCCCAACAAGATTTTTGAGACACCTGCTGTCAAATCGAGGCATATCGACCCAAATAGCTCGCCCCGTCGTTCGCCAGAGCCTTCACCCTCGAAAGTGGGAGACCGGATCCAGTATACATTAGCTGGATTGATGGCCAATTGTACTCCTAGTGACGATGAACTCGACTTGACCGCCTCGGAGAGCGAGAGTGAGCCTTTCGTGCCCACGGCTCCATTGTCAATGGATATCGATACCATCGATTCCACACCGGGATTTGGGATTGCTAATCCCCCTACCGCTCCTGGTACAGAGGAGGATAACGGAAGAACATCCGAGTCACCGGTAGATGACGTCCAGTCTTCCGCGGAAAATATGGATCTTGACGAGGGAAGTGGAGCACCGCCGGATTCACTGCCACCACTCTTCAGGGCTGAAGAAGAGAGAAAAAAGCTGGAAAAGGGAAAGAGGCTTAAGCAGCCTGCACGTCTGTACGGAAAGAAGGGAGCGAATGGAAAGCCATTGACTGTTATTGAAGAGACACCGGCGGCTAATCCGAATGGCAGCGTGGAAAGGGAGGACAGCGCCACGCCTGTACCCGTACCTGCATCAAAGAAAGAAGCGGCTAAGAAGCGGAAAATCCGGCCGAGTCACGACGAGGTTGCGCCCGGAGCCGCTGAGAGAGCTGCCAAAAAGAAGAGGAAAGGCAAAGCTGGTACGCGTGTTGCGTCGGTAGAGGAGGAAGAGGAGCTGGCTCCAAAACCAAATAAAGGAAAGCAGCCGATCGGCAGAGCACCGAAAACACCAAAGGCTAAGTCACGAGAATCCATCTCGTCGATGCAGGTCTCAGGGAACGCATACATTCTTTCTGAAGCTCAAGGCGACCAGTCGGAGGAAGATGACTCGACTGCAGTGACGAAAACTCCCAAGTCCCGTGTTAAAACAACTACTAAAAAGACGCCTTTGAAGAAGACTCCCCTCGCAGTCCGCAAGAAGCCCATCGGTCCTTCCGCTACCCCAGCCGAAGACGTTCGCCCACAAACTAGCACCCTCCGCACCACTGACCATCATGAAGGTTCCCCACCTCGTGTCTCATTCTCCAACTCCACGCTGGCGGACGACAAACAGATTTTGAAATTCCTTCGTACACACGGCGGCAAAGTCACTCCCTCCTCCGCCGACTCCACTTGTAACTACCTGGTCGTCGGCCCGGGCGAACTCAAGCGCACGCCGAAGTTTATCATCGCCGTTGTCCGTGGTATCCGCATCGTTGAGGACCAATGGGTGCGCGATTCGAACAAAGCCGGTTACTGGGTTGATTCGGATCCATACTTACCGAATGATTCCGAACGCGAGAAGGAATGGGGATGTTCGCTTGCCACTGCACTTGAACGCGGCCGGAACGGCGAATGCCAGGTGTTGGCGGGGAAAACGGTATATCTCACGCCGAGCTTACTCTCGCACCTCAAGGCAGTTGGCATGGAAGATGGATTGCTGGGGATGTTGAAGGCTGCCGGCGCTGAGCACATTCACAAGAAGGCTCCTCGTGGAGAGGTTGAGAATGATACGTTGGTGCTAGGTAAAGATGATGGAGAGAAGGATCTAGCCACGCTCGAGAAAGGCGGCTGGAAGGTATTTGGCACTGGCGTCATCGGAATGAGTGTCATGAGGGGTGTGCTTGAGACCGGCGACGAGTTCGTGGTGAAGCCTGGCTCCTCTGCGGGAGAGGGAACGCAGAAGAAGAAACGAGGAGGCAGGAAGTCAGTTGGATAAACCAAGCCATGTGCTGTCATTCTCCTGTATAATATTTCAGTTTGTTGGCTGGGTACGGCGGCTTGATCTTTCTTTTGTTATCGATTAGGCCTTTTGAGAAGTGAAAATGGGCTGTTTTGGATTACACGGGGGTTTCTTTTCGCTTCTAGGTGGCTGTACATATCTCTGATTTTGGGGTAACAATTGATGCGCATTGTCACAATTCTCCGCTCATACGTCCAGCAGTCAATAGGCAGAATTGGTACTGCACAGTGACCCCCCGCCTCGCGGCAATAGCGCTACCTGGGTATTCCTCGTGTGTATAGAGGTATCCAGCTTGGTGCAGAAATCGACCGTATTCCTAACATTATATGCGCATTCCCATCCCCGCCCCACGAACCACGACCATGATACCCACCGTGATCCCACCGCGTTAGCCCGGTCCGATCCTCGGCCTGCAAGCCCACATCAGTATCCGCGTTGTACCACATCTGCCGGAGGAAGAGTTGCACATACATATCGTGGTGCTCGCTCAGACTCGCCAAGTACTTGTTGTATTCCTCGACACGTTCCTTGTGCGATTTTATCCCTTCCTTGGCGAGGCGCTTCTCGAGCTGTTCCTGCTTCCTCTTCTCGAACCTGCGCTCGGTTTCCGTCTTTCCGGCCCACGGATCCTCGTCCTCGTCCGGCTGCTCGGATTCGGGACGCGCCTGCACGTCGGTGCTCGTTGGTGGTGGTGTTGGTTTGGCCTTCGCGACGGCGCTGGACTTCTTTTTCTTCTTCTTTTTGATGCCGCCATCTTTGACACCTTTGAGCTTGAGTGTTCCGCCTGCTTTCGAATTAGCGATTGGAGAGGACTGGAGCGGAATAGGGGCCGCAGTGCGTACCGGTGGCGGCGTAGTCGTCGGAACTCATCGATGCGTTGTTGCGATAGATAACTGGATGAGATGGAGCGAGATGGTCACATCCAGCGCGCTAGCAACCTTCTGCTGCCAAGACAAGTTACATAATCACACATGCTCACTCACTCGGACTCCAGAGCAGCAGCAGATCACGCACATCACCTTCAACTCATCACTCGAAAGACCTCCCTTAACCATCACCCAACCACCACCGATTGACCGTCTCCCTCCCTCGCTAGCAAGATCGCCATGAACTGGATGGGAGGCGCGCGGGCACGAACACGGAAGGACGGAGTCGTGAAACGGCAAAAAGCATATTTTGCGAAACAACGGGGAAACAACCTGCTACGTAAGGGCAGCAATTCCTCGCCCTCGCATGCAGACGATGGCCCAGGGGGGAGGAAACAGAGAGTTCCCCAGTTTGATATCATCGTAAATCAGCAGAATCGGAAGAAAGGAGTGTTGAGGAGGTGGTTAGAGAGTAACGAGGAGGATGAGCCCCTACAGGCACCCAATCCCAAGCGGCGGAAGGACGGGGAGGAGGGAGATGATGAGACCCACCAGACAACCAACCCGAAGCGGCGGAATCACGATGAGGGAGGAAAGGATGAGACTCACACGGCGCCGAACCCCAGACTGTGGAAGGGTGAGAAACGGAAGGGAAATAAAAGTGGAAGGACCGAGAAGGAGAAAATCAAGGCCCTAACGGAGTCACTTCTCAAGAGACGGGATTGGATACCTGCGGCAAAGCCGGCGCAGCCAAAGCCCGTAGCCAAACAGCACAGATTACCAATTCAGCTGCCGAGGGAAACACCGGTGTCATCGTCCCGGCGCACTGCTAGCCAAGCCATCACCGAGACCGTGACTGACGCTCGCGACCACCCAGACACTGGCTTCAATGCGTATCGACCATTAAGCCGGGGCGGCTATATCCGCATCGGTCGGGGTGCTCGGGCGCAAAGCCAGGAAGAAGAGGTCTCGCAGGCTAGTACCTCTCAGAAAAGTTCGCACTTCCAAACGGCGCCGCCGTCTTCGCCTCGGAGCCTGGGATTTGGCGATCTTTTCTCCGATGACTCCCCGAGAACGAGCACACGGTTTTTCTCACAATCCGACGATGATTTGCGCACCCTGCAATTACATGAAGATTCAGACGCAGAAGAGGATTGCGGTCCCCGGCTACTCCCACAATGGCCATCGTCGCCAACTTCTCGGCTCAGCCATTTCGTATCTCGAGATCTGGAGGAGGAATATGTCGGAGAGAACGAATACGGCAGTGAGGATGAGGACCAGCAGCTACCGGAGCCGAACCCTTCGATGCTGGTGCATCCCTACTCATCCGGGGACGCCCCGTCAAGCGACCAAAAAGGAGAGAATGCTGGTAGCATACCCCTTGAGGCCTCACCTCCTCAGGACATAGAAGAAGGCTGGGTGGACTTCCTCGACGCGCCGCACACCAAACTCCACCAAGTCCCATCGCAACAATCCTTTGACGGAGAGTTTTCTGAAGAGACAGCAGCGGCTGGTGGTCTGGTTGGACCGGTTCCTAAAACACCGACGCCAAAATCTTCCCCCTTCCGACTCTGTCCAACGACGGACGAAAATCGTGCCTGGCTTGCATTTGTTCTCCCAACTTACCCAAATCCGAACGACGACGATTACCTCACACTGATGTCTCTCGACGCAAGGAGATTCACGGCCTCGATACCAACCCTCAATGCCAACTCATTCTCGACGAGAACAGAGCAGATATCGTCACCACAACTTCCGTCCCGAGCACCCAGAGACTGGCCGGGTACCGGTCCCCCGACAACTTCCGTGAGTGCAGTGGGATCGGTGGTAGCCCACGCCTCTTCTTCTTCCGCGCTTGATTCTCTCCAGACCATCAGGGAATCCAGGCTGATCCATCCCTCCCCCTCCGGATTTAAATCTCCCTATTCCACCACGGAATCGATAATTGCACACCGTTCCTCCTCCTCTCAGTTGATGAGTACCCCAGAGCAAAATCCCGGCCGTCTTAGAAAGTAAAGCGTCTTGTTGAGATTGATTAGTCTGGACTTACGGTAGTGGTGTTTTTGTAATGGCTTTCGCTCCCCGGATGTACAAATGCAGTACGAGTAGGGGCTTTTTTTTATCTATGGTTGTTATGGTGATTCAATCAGTAAAGCGTTTATTGACTACTTGTTTAAGCTACTAGGTAGGCCCTCTCTGCGGATGCTAAAAGCACGCACGTCTTTCGTCATATCGCTTGATCACTGTTGGTCGTGTTTACTTATGCATGTTTCTACTTTTCCGAATGCTTTTTCAATGCCAAGATGTACGTACTCTCTCTGTTCGTTTCTACTTCTGCACAAGCTTCTGATACAAAATAGCGAAGATTGTTCTCTGGTTGAAATTAGATAGGTAGATATCTAGTGAACCCGGAAAGCAAGTGCAAAAGGGATTTTATTTTTTAAAATCATACTCGCATTCAGCCTATGGGTTTTCATTCACATACAAACAATGTAGTATGCGACCTATAGGTCATGGCCCGTCTGCTATCCGACCCCCGACCTTGATCGACCGCCACTTGGAATCGACTGATCGCATCGACTGGAAGCGCCACATCGACCGGTGTGGCCATTCCGGTCGCTGCCGTCGATGTGGCGCCTCTGGTCGATGTGGCCATTCCGGTCGCTGCCGTCGATGTGGCGCCTCCGGTCGATGTGGCCACTCCGGTCGATGTGGCGCTTCCAGTCGATGCGATCCAGTCGATTCCAAGTGGCATTGCAATGTTGCTATCTTGGATACCGGCGCATAGGTTTCGTCATAGCTGATACCTTCCTTCGGCTCATAGCCCGACCTGCAGGCGGCACGTGCAAACTCCTCTTTGCCCCCGCCCAGGCCTGTCCCAAGAAGATGTAGAGCGTACTAAGGAAAGTACAAAGGGAAGTCACCCCCAAACCCTACTCCTCTTCTCTTTCCCTCCGCTCTGGAGTTCCCACTCCAACGCGTCTTCCTCGACTTGAGTACTCCGGGTGGCTTGGAAGTTGGAACCAAGTGATATTTTGATATACTGCTGCTGTGACCTCCAACATACATGAGACAGAAATCAGATCAAACTGGTTGACAATAGCTATAGCAACTACAAGGGACTGGAAAAATCTGCAAGCTCTCTGTTCAAACTATCTATCAAAGCAGCCGCTTGTATCATATGCATCTATTCCTCTGCGACTTGTGCCTATTGTACCAACGAAAGTTGAGTGCGAGCTAACTACTTTATAAAGCACGTGATTAGGGTACAATAAAACAGTCACAAGACCCACCAAGACTCCACAGCTCCCACAAATCGATTTCCATAATATCGTCCCAGAATTTTGCTCTAACGACAATCATCAACCCCGCACATATTCCTCACCAAACGAGCTATCGCTTGGAAGACTGATTCACGATGTCCAAAATCACAGTCGGTACGTCTCTATCACCCCTGTCTATCTTGTGCACTCTTCTCTTCTGACGAGACGCGATAATTACAGCCGGAGTGCGTGGAAACGTCAAGGAGCTGCTTGACTACTCCCTCAATGAGAAGAAGAGGAACTTCCTCGAGACGGTCGAGCTCCAGATCGGCCTCAAGAACTACGACCCCATGCGTGACAAGCGTTTCTCCGGAACCGTCAAGCTCCCCATCGTTCCCCGCCCGGGAATGACTGTCTGGTATATTATCCTATTACTCGCCGATATCGAGTGAGCGGTCTAACGCGCACGCGTCTGCAGCGTCCTCGGTGATCAGCACGATATCGACCGTGCCAAGCACCATGGTGTCGAGTTCATGTCCGTCGACGACTTAAAGAAGCTCAACAAGAACAAGAAGCTCATCAAGAAGATGGCTGGCAAGTACGATGCCTTCATCGCCTCCGAGCAGTTGATCAAGCAAATCCCTCGTCTCCTCGGACCCAGTCTCTCCAAGCTTGGAAAGTTCCCTACTCCCGTCACCCATGCCGAGGATTTGGCCAACAAGGTCAACGATGTCAAGAGCACCATCAAGTTCCAGCTCAAGAAGGTCCTCTGCTTGGGTGTCGCCGTCGGAAACGTCGGTATGACTGAGGACCAGCTGATTGGTAACATCATGTTGGCCATCAACTACCTAGTTTCGCTCTTAAAGAAGGGATGGCAGAACGTGGGATCCTTGACAATTGTACGTTTCCTTCAATCCCAATTGTAAAGATAGAAGGCGGATTGCTGACCCCCCACTGCAGAAGGCGTCCATGTCGCCCCCCAAGCGCGTCTATTAAACGGGTCGTTTTGTCCTCGGTGGTTTTCTAGATTAGTCCACTTTTTAGCCCCGAATTCATAAGATGATCTAGAATAATTTCTTCTGTTTGTGAAATCTGCAACGCTATGACAAAAACCTGGTTTGATCCGTCGGCTCCAAACTTCACCTTGACAATCCACGCGCATCACCTCCATCGTCGGTACGGCTTCTTCAGCCACTGTACAACACCAGTATACAGAATAATTAGCAGCTGTGAGCGTCAGGTATTACCACATATCTCAAGGCAACACTGGAACGGCAGATAGCCCGGCACACCCCGATCATCAGACCATACTTCACCAAATCAACGCTCCACCATACATACTGTTATGAAGTCTCCAGTCGATAGCATTTTGGGCATTTGGGATTGGAAAGTAATCACTGTGAACAGCCGCCAGAAGATTCCATGAACCCCACAGTTGATTCTTTTCATGATATGTTGTACCCTAGTCCTTCGTACATACATAAGCATCATCCCAACAGCCTTACAGTTAGCGCTATAGGTAGTTCAGTTGGTCCTATCCAGTATCCGGGGTGATCTGAAGGTCACCCGCTCAATCCGGGTTTGGCGCATTTATGCTCTTTTTGTGCTCCGGCCCGTTTCAACTTGAGGTACCTATTCGTAGATAGATTTTGGGGTTTGATCTAGAACTTCAAGACCAGCGCCGACATCTGCTGCCAGGGTGGCTGGGGCCAAACAAATATGTTCTATCCCAGTGGGCAGAATGGTCGGTCTATAGATTAGCTGGTCCATCTATAGACTGGCCGGCCCGTGTATGAATGGGCTGGATCTACGAACTGGCCGGACTGTGGGTAGATTTTTTTGAG
>Ga0307516_10007766_pt1 | contig 12255 bp, 11 predicted proteins | sample 19_EM_MG_FD_203310 | JGI IMG/M metagenome (GOLD analysis project Ga0307516, IMG submission 203310) | Populus trichocarpa ectomycorrhiza microbial communities from riparian zone in the Pacific Northwest, United States - 19_EM | ecosystem: Host-associated > Plants > Roots > Unclassified | place...
CGGCTCATCACATCCTGGAGGGGGAGCACCTTCCAAGGGTTCGGCTGTTCGCCGATTAAAGTGGTACGCGAGCTGGGTTCAGAACGTCGTGAGACAGTTCGGTTTATATCCGGTACGGACGCAAGGAAATTTGAGAAGATCTACCCCTAGTACGAGAGGACCGGGGCGGACGAACCTCTGGTGTATCGATTGTGGCCACCTGCTGCATTGTCGAGTAGCTACGTTCGGAATAGATAAGTGCTGAAAGCATATTAAGCACGAAACTAACTTCAAGATTAGATTTCCCAATGAGGACACAGAAAGACTATCTGTTTGATAGGCGCAAGGTAGAAGTGCAGTAATGTATGGAGCTGAAGCGTACTAATAGTCCCATCGCCTTTTTATGTCCTTATCACTCCCGCTAGTGCTTGCACTCGCGAAAGTGATAGGGTAGACTTAACTAGTAATTGGTGGATATCACTTCGGTGATTGATCGCTAATGTCAATTTTTACAACTTACAAACCAAAATGACCGTGCAAATTGTTTCAAGGACATCGAAGCAAGGTTTAGACCCACTGATCTTTTTTATATCAGCGCAAAGTGTCTTAAACCTTACTTCGGTGCCCATGGCGCTGAGGAAATACCTGTTCTCATTCCGAACACAGAAGTCAAGCTCAGCAGCGGCGATTATACTGCAAACGTGGGAAACTAGCACGGTGCCGAATTATAAAAAGGACTTCCGAATAGGAAGTCCTTTTTCTTCGTGTATTGATATTATTTTGAGCGATCTACTTTGAGGACTCGCTTGGCAAGTTCACGCGCACGATCCATGTGTGTAGGCCATGTAATTTCTTCTGGAGCGGCTTGGACTAGCCCAAGTTCACTATTTTCAAACTCAGATATTCGATTTGTAATAGTCTGGAGCGTCTCTGGTGAATAGTGTATAAGATCTTCTTGTAATGTTCCATCTGGCTGGATCCCCCAATTAGCTTGTGTAATGTCGGTGTTGCTTGGACTGTAGTCTAATTCATCCGGGTAAGGCACACTCTCTTCCTTTGAAGTTGTCGTGCCATATTCAATGTGGTACTCTCTATTGCCATCTTCATAGCTAGTGCGGACTATTTCGATGCGATTGATTGTTTGTCGTCCAGATAGCATCGCCACATCAAGCCGCTTAGGGTTGTCCTTTTTGTGACCCAAGACTTCTCTGAAATGCATGGTGTCGGGTGCTGCTTCAAGGAGGGTATCTAGTTGAGTAGTGATGTCGTGAAGTTTCTGTTCTCGTTCCTGAAGATCGTGGTCGGACTCTGCTTCTCGCTGTTGTGTCGACTGTGGCTTCTCTTGATCTGTCATTGTTTTATTGTCCTTTTTGTTCTTATGTATGTACTGTGTATTTATACCATGCTTATATATAAAAGGCAATAGCGTTTTGTGGCGACTATACCCTCATGACAAGTAAACAGTTGAGCACTCTTGGTGTGTACTTGTTGTTATGGTATAGTCGCCCGTTTTGTTCGATAGACCGATGTCATCTCTCCAATGACCTTTATAGTGTTAAACTGGTTATGTATGGTATTTGAACAAAGAGTTATTACCTTTTGGCAAAAACTCCAAAATTACCCTAAGAAATATACGATTCCTGGTGGTGTCGCACTTGTCTTCGTCTTGTTATACAGCATCATCTTCTTCATCGATAAGCCCGTAGCCTTTACGTATGCCGGCTCTACCTGCACCAACTACCTGACATTATTTCCGGATACACAAAAGGGTGGTGGGGATGGCTACAGCGTAAAGCCAACACATATTTGGAAAGTAGGCAGCGTTGCTGTAGCGGCGCGTTCAGTGTGCTTCACCCCGGTAGAACCTCCTCACGAGGGAGTGAGCAAGGTAAAAATCTCCCCGGGCGGGGGTCTATTGCTGCGTAAAACATTTGCTCTTACGGTTAAGTCTCCGCCGACGGCTCGGTTGGCGGTACTTGGTAAGCCAATTCCACTCTCACGTCCCCTGTCTATACCTCTTAGTGGTACGGATAAGATATTCACTTATTATGTAAAGGTAGCTGGTATTCAAGTGCCATGTAGTTCAAAAGACAAGGTGGCTTCTTGCGAGGTGAAGGACCTAGGGCTACTGCAGGGGAAAGCCTATACGATCGAGTTGACTCGTCAGTTCAATGGGAAAAAGGTAGCCACGGTCGTTAAGAGAGATATTATGACTCTATCAGCGGCGCATGTCAGTGATAGCTCGGTCAAACCCGACGATACGATATATGTTAAACCAAAGACGTTTGATTTTGTACTTGATAAGCCCATTGCTAAGGCGACCGCTACGATAATGCGCATTGAAGGTGACACGCGTACAGCAATTGGATCAACTCAAGTTATAGCCGACAACAAGCTTCAATTAACTCTTTCAGAAGAATTGCCTCGTTCAATGACCTACGAGATTGCCATAGATAAAGTGGAAGCGAGTGATGGTAGCGCTCTCGAGGAGCCGTATAAGTTGACCTTTAAGACATCGGGTGGTCCAAAGGTAACGAATGTTAATATCGGAAGAAGTGGGGTTGCTTTAGGTGCAACCGTGGTCGTCACATTTGATCAGACTTTATCGGAGGCACAAGATATCAGTAAGTTTGTTGTCGTGGGCGGCGGAGCAACCTTATCGAGTAAGAAAAATAACCAGATATTCGTCTCTCTTGGTGGTGTACCAAAATGTGGCGACTTTTCTATTAAGCTTACTAACGACATACAGAGCAATTATGAAATAGCGGGCAATTCAGCATGGAATTTCGTGAGTCGGACTATCTGTCATACTGTCGGTACTATTGGGTATTCAAGTAAGGGTCGACCAATCAATGCTTATTATTTCGGGAGTGGTCCGGCGGTCGTATTATATACTGGTGCGATTCATGGTAATGAAGTCAGTACAAAGTATTTGATGAATAATTGGATTGATGATCTTGAGGCGAATGCTCGCAATATTCCAGCTGGTAAAACAGTAGTGGTTATACCCCAGCTTAACCCCGACGGGGTAGCTAGTGGTAGTCGTGTAAACGGTCGTAATATTGATTTAAACCGTAATTTTGCTACAAGTGACTGGCGGAAAGATATCACTACGGTCAATAATCAACCATTTCCTGGCGGTGGTGGCGAATCGCCTATGAGTGAACCTGAAACCCAGGCAATTTCAGCGTTAGCTAGTCGGTTACGGCCAGTACTTATATTGTCATATCATAGCCAGGGTAGTATCGTGGCAGCAAATCAAGCAGGCGCATCAAACGCATTGGCGAGTACTTACTCGCAGATAAGTGGCTATGGCAATACCACAGGTCAATCTAGTACGACATTTGAGTATTCTATTAGCGGTACGGCAGATGATTGGTACGCTGAAAAGTTAGGCGTGGCAAGTGTGCTGATCGAACTGGGTAGTCATAACGGCTCTCATTTTAGCCGTAACCAAAAGGCGATGTGGGCGATGCTAAATAATTCTTAAAGTTTTACGGTACAATGGAGTAAGTATGTGTTTTATGTGTTCAGTGGCGTATGCAACGGCTGGAGTAAGTGTTCTTCTTGTAAATAGCGGCGCTTCCTTAACACTTGCAACAACATCTCCGAAAACAATTACTTCTCAAGTACAAAGCCTACAGGAGCTACCCACGGTACTTGGATCTATGAAGGTGCCAAATCTTGAGGAGCCTACCTGGCTAAAGGAGCAAAATGCTGCAGAGGCCGCTGCAAAAGCTGCAGCTCGGAGTAGTGTGCCTGTTACGAAGGTTGTTACCTATGACGTAACGAGCAAAGGGGCAATAACAGCCGATATGACGGAATTTCGTACTCAAGCTAATGCGACACTTAATGATGGACGAGGATGGGCAAGGCTTGGGGTTAGTTTCCAGGAAGTTGCTTCTGGGGGTACGTTCACTCTCGTTATGAGCGAAGCAAGTCAAATGACTTCATTTTCGCCGGGGTGCGGCACGGAGTACAGCTGTCGGGCAGGTAGGTATGTTATTATCAACCAGGATCGTTGGCTTGGAGCGACTTTGCCATGGAACAATGCTGGCGGGTCACTACGTGATTATCGCCACATGGTAATAAATCATGAAACAGGTCACTGGCTTGGACACGATCACGAATCTTGTGGCGGGCCAGGTCAACCAGCCCCTGTTATGCAACAGCAGTCTATCGATCTGCAAGGTTGCAGTTTCAATGCTTGGCCAACGGCAAGTGAAATGTGGTCAACGCAGCTGGGAATCTCAAAGGTATGATAAATCTGTCTAAGTTGAAACAAATGAGTCCAAAGCGCCGACGTGTGATTATCGCTGCTATAAGTGGTCTTGTTTTAGTACTTGTCGCTGTCTATACTTTTTGGAGTATGAACACATGGAGTGTATACAAGACAACATACGAAAGTTGGCAAAAGGAGCTGCGAAATGATGTTGATGCCGCTATGGCACTTCCTGGGACAACGGCAAATGAACGAGCCAAGAAGCTTACGGCTTTTAAAAGCATTTCGAGTACAATTACCAAAACTCAACAGTCTCTCTGTCGCACGCCTGCTATTATTACTTGGCAGCATGTTATTGGAGAACTTCGTCACCGTCAAGAGGTCTGTGCCCAGATTATAAATAAGGCTGACTCATTTGGGAAAAAGATGCAGACGACAAATAGCTACCTTGAAAATGAGCAAACTACTGCTAATACTATAGAAAAAGCACTCGTTGCATCCGAAGGTAAGGTAACTGAGGCGACTTGGAATTCTCAAGTGGCCATATGGCAAGATGCCGGTAAAGCGATAAGGAACTTATCATCAGAGGCGGCATTTACTCCTATTAAGGCGAGCGCGCTAGAGAAGATTAAGGTATTAGAATCAGCTTGGCAAGAACTCATTGCCGCTCATACAGCAAAGGATAAAGCAAAATACACTGAAGCCCAGGGTAAGCTTACTATCGCCTATGAAGCTTTGTCCTCGCTCTCAACAGTAAGTGTTGAGCAACTCACTAAACTTGCAGATTCATTACAGTCAGCATACGCTCAGGCGTTTAGTTTTAGTATGTAGTAACGGCTATTTATATAAAAAACGACCCATCTCGCAGATAGGGTCGTTTTTTATTTTGAATCTAAATTTGGGATCCAAACAGGTGCTCATTTATAATATCGCACGCGTGGTATAAGTGCAACTATCTAAGTATAATAAAATAATGCTCATGTAAATATTGACAAAAAGCATAAGCTATGCTATATTAGATTCATACACATATCACGTGTGAGATAATAAACAGGGTGGAGACTCTGTTAAAAGGAGATAATTCAATGGCAGGAACTAAAGCTGGCGGCCAAAAGGCTGCTGCAAAAAACATAGCAAAAGACCCAAACTTTTACGCTAAAATTGGTGCAAAGGGTGGACAAAACGGCCGAACTGGTGGTTTTGCCGCAAACCCCGAACTAGCACGAATTGCTGGTGCTAAAGGTGGACGTATTTCACGCCGCAAAAAAGTTGTTGCGACTACTCAAGACGACTTTACTCTTGCTGCGTAAGTAAGGACACATTTCAAAAAATAACATCCGTTTTCACGGATGTTATTTTTTTATGTAACGGCGTAGCGCGCAAAAACGGGCGTCGTTCACATGCCAAAGGGTAGTACAAGAGACGCATTTGTAGTTATTCTTTCGTATTTGTAGTCCTGTGGCACTACATTGCGGGCAAATGCTGCGTGCATGAAGCCAGTCTCGATACGTATCAAGCGAATCTTGTATGATATTTTCCTCGATGACAGTATCATAGGCGGGTGCGAGCGTATTTCGGGCATATTCCCAAGCGTCACGTTCAAGTTCAATTAAACCGATATCTTTTACGTAGTTCTTATGATCGAGGATGGCGTGAGCTAATTCATGCAAAAGTGTAAAGTTGTCATGTATCTGTTCATCATAGTAAATGGTCATCTCATTGGGCGACCAACGAAATTCAGTGCCACCACTAAAATGAAATGAGGAGAAGTCTTCCCGTAGCTTAGGTAGTAAGTGAGTCGAGGGCATAGTAGTAACATCCGTAAATGACTGCTTGTTCGGGGTGGCGCGCCGCCTGGAATACTGGGCAAGGGATATGAGAGGGGAGTTTTTGGCGCAAAATAGATTCAAGTTCAGCGCCATAATGTTCAAAGTAGGTGCCGATACTGCCGCCAATGATAACTGTATCTGGCTGGATGATTGGTATTGTAGCCAGAAAACCACGGCTGATGCGGTCGGCTATCTCTGACCAAGTGTGTTTGTCGGTAATATCGCGAGCATACATGCCAAACTTTTCGTAGATAGCCTTACCCGAGGCGAAATCTTCCCATTCCTGGACCTTGCCTCTAAACTCTACAAGTGCGCGCCCACCTTCGCTGTAGCGAAGACCAGGGTCGATGCGCCCATTGGTGATGACGCCGGTTCCAATGCCGGTACTAATTGTGACATACAGCGAGGAGAGGGGCATCGGATCAAGTATACGTGTTTCAGCTAGGCCCGCCAGATTAGCGTCGTTCTCTATAAGAACAGGGGTATCGCCGAGTGCTCCTGTAAGAGCTGCTCGGGCATCGAAATTTCTCCACTGAAGGTTGTTGCACCATATAGCTACGCCGTCCTTAACGATACCCGGTAGGGCGACGACAAGTGCTTCAACCAACTTGTCTCCGAAGTTTTCTTGTAACATTTTACGGAGAAATGCAACGTACTCGTCCTGATTTCTAGGTGTCGGAAATTTGATGATTTCTCCCATAACCCCATTTTGCTCAAACGGCGCGATAAGCGTCTTTGTTCCTCCTGTGTCAACTGTCACTAACATATTTGTAGTTTACCACACTCCTCCGCTTGTGCTATTTGATATAAAACAGTATAGTAAAGTAATAGTAAATGAAGAGGTGAATATGGTACGAACAAATCAGGGTGGTTCAGTACTGAGTTTTGTAATTGTTGGGGTTATTTTAGTCGGCTTGATCCTTGGCGGCGCGTTTTTTGTTCGCCAGCGAATAACTCAACCAACGATGCCTAGTCAACCCGATCCAGTCGTTGTGCAGCCCGAGAAAACACAGCAAGAGTCATCACCAAAGCAAGAAGAGATAACTGAACAGACGGCGACCAAAGAAGAATCAAGCGATTCTGGATCTCTATCTGATGACTCAACGACCACGCCTGGTAGTACAGTTAAACTGCCACAGACGGGTCCGGTTGAGACAATCAGCGTACTTGTTGCGCTGACCTCATTGAGCATCGCAGGTGTCTCGTATGTGCGTTCACGTCGTATGTATCTGCCTCTTTGACTAGAATCTCTATCTGGGGTACAATAGAAGTAATCTAGAAGCGCTGTATTTAATGCGTTTTAAGAAAATATCAATTAAGGAAGGAGTCTTAAAAAGACTTATGGCAACACAAGCCACAATAACAATGGATGATTTGCTCGCATCTCATGAAGATAGCGTCAAGCAATTAACAGCAGGAGAAGTAATTACCGGTAAGGTGCTTTCACTTCGTAAACATGAAGTACTTGTAGACCTCGGTGCACAAGGCGTAGGTTATGTGCCTCGTCGTGAAGTTGGGTTCTCTCGTACTCTTAAAGAAGGTGATGACGTTACCGCTAGTGTCGTTGATGCTGAACTTGATAATGGCTACTCACTGCTTTCACTCCGCAAAGCAGCTAAAGATCGCGGCTGGGAAGAAGTGACCGTTAAGCTGGATAGCGGTGACATTATCGAAGTCACTCCATATGACGCGAACCGTGGTGGGCTACTCGTTGAGTATGAAGGTGTTCGCGGATTTTTACCCGTCTCTCAACTATCTGCCGAGCATTATCCACGCGTAGGCTCGAGCGACAAAGATGAGATCTTGCAGCGTCTTAACGGTCTCGTTGGTCAGTCACTCAAGGTTCGTATTCTTGATAGCGACCGCAAGGCAAACAAACTGATCTTCTCTGAAAAAGAAGCAGTTAAAGATGGTCTTGCAGAACGCTTTGGTAAATTGAAACTTGGCGACAAAGTTACTGGTGTTGTTACTGGTGTCGTTGATTTCGGTGTTTTCGTAAACGTTGAAGGTATCGAAGGTCTCGTGCACATCTCAGAGATTAGCTGGGAACGTGTTAACAACCCAAGCGACTACGTAAAGGTTGGTCAGACTATCGAAGCGAAGATTATCTCAATTGATAAAGATCGTCTTAGTCTCAGTATCAAACAGCTTTCACAAGATCCATGGCTTGACGAAGTAGAACAATTCAAACCAGGTAGTGCAGTTGAGGGTACGGTTACTCGCATCACTCCATTTGGTGCATTCGTTCAGATCAGCCCTGCTGTTGAAGCCCTCGTTCACATTAGTGAGCTTGGTGATGGTAATGACATTGATCCTGAGAAAGTCTTTACGCTCAACGAACGCAAAGGCTTTACTGTTCTTGACGTTGATAAAGACAACCGCAAGATTTCACTAAGTCTTGCTGACAAAAAGAAGAAATAGAACCTCTCTTATTTATAAAGAGGATAATCCGCTCAGGAAACTGACGGGCGAAAGGAGCTTACTATGAGCCCAGAAAAAGTACTTGTTGTCGCTGACTCAATTACTGTAGGTGAACTGGCCGAAACGCTCAATTTGCCCGTCACGACATTGATTGGTGAGTTGTTTAAAAACGGCATCGTTGCAACCATCAATCAACGAATTGATTTTGAAACCGCAACTATTATTGTTGAAGAACTTGGCCTTGATGTTGAACTGCAGAAAAAGCCAGCTAGCGCCTCGACCGAACGCGTAAAGCATACACTTACCGATAACGCTGTTGATCGTCCGCCGATCGTTGCGGTGATGGGGCACGTTGACCACGGTAAAACAAGTCTACTTGACTCTATTTTAAAGACCAAAGCAGCTCAGGGTGAAGCGGGTGGTATTACTCAGCACATTAGTGCATACCAGACTGAACATAAGGGCCGTATGATTACGTTGCTTGATACGCCAGGCCACGAAGCTTTTGCTGCACTTCGCCAGCATGGCGCTACTCTCACAGATGTGGTTATTATTGTTGTAGCAGCTGATGACGGCGTGAAGCCACAGACAATTGAAGCGATCCGTTTTGCAAAGACTGCAAATGCGAAGATCGTTGTCGCTATCAATAAGATGGATAAAGAGTCTGCTAATCCACAGCTTGTAAAAACACAGCTTGCCACCGAACACGGTCTCAACCCTGAAGAGTGGGGTGGTGATACGGTTATGGTAGAAGTTAGTGCGAAAACTGGCCAGAACATTGAAAAATTACTTGATATGGTACTGCTTGTGGCTGATCTTGAGGAGCTCAAAGCCGATATCGATGTACCCGTTGAAGGTCTTGTGATTGAATCACACATGGAGATTGGCCGCGGCTCAGTTGTTGGTCTTCTTGTCGAACAAGGTGAGCTTAAACCTGGTCACTTCCTTGTAGCTGGTACTTCATACGGTAAAGTACGAACGCTACTTGATTTTGCTGGAAAGACGATTAAGAGCGCTGGTCCGTCAACGCCAGTGACCGTCACGGGCTTTAAGGAGTTGCCACAGTTTGGTGACGTCTTTACCGTAGTGAAGAGTGAAAAGGAAGCTCGTAATAAAACCGAGCAAGCGCGTATTGAGCGCGAGAGAAACGCTGCCAGCACGAACGTAACAGGTGCCGATATGCTTAAAATGATGAGTCAAAAGCACGATAGTCAAGAACTAAACGTTATCGTGAAAGCGGACGTACAAGGTTCATTGACCTCTGTTATTGATAGTCTTCGATTGGTTGAAACCGGTGGGCAGATTAATCTGAGAATTGTTGGTAGCGGCGTAGGTAACATCTCCGAGAATGACATTCGTCTGGCCGAAAGCGGCGATACGATCATCTACGGCTTTAATGTTGAACTGCCACCAGCCGTAAAACGTCTTGCCATGCGTGATAAAGCTCAGGTACGTATCTTTAAGGTAATTTACGAACTGCTTGATGATGCTCGACAGTCGATGGAAGCAATGCTCGCTCCAGAGGTTGTTGAGACCGAAGTGGGCAAGCTAACAATTAAGGGTATCTTTCGTACACTTAAGGATGAGGTTATTGTTGGCGGAGAAGTAACCAGCGGAAAAGTAACGCCGCATATCCTCGCCCGTGTTAAACGAGGCGATGAACAGTTAGCCGAAGCTGAAGTAACTAGCGTACAGCGCCAACAACAAGAGGCTAAAGAAGTGTTCGAAGGCGAAATGTGTGGGATGTCTCTTAAGACGAACAAAAAACTTACTCTTGAAGAAGGTGACAAGCTTGAATTCTTTACGAGGGCACTTGTAAAACGTACCCTTAATTAAATTACCCTGTGTATTTATCGAAGGAGGAACTGCGCATTACGCGCGGTTCTTTTGTGTATACACCAATGCTTATACTTGACTTATGTGCAAAACTGTGATAGTATACAAACATAAAGATAAACAAAAACCAAAAATAGTTTAAATCCTACAAAGGAGCCACCACATGTCAGAACATGCGCCACGAATTACACCAGAAGTTATCGAGAAAAATCCTAATGGATTGCCACCTCGAGACGAAGCAATTAACACCGTTCGCGGGGAAATTAACAATCTTGAAACTGAATTGAACGAAGCTGAAGCACGAGTCAGTACTCCTGGGTTTAGGGCTACGGCGAATGACATAATTCAGAATCGAGAAAACCTTAGAAACTTACGAGAGACAAACGGTCCCCGTCTTGAGGGTCTTCAATCTATGTGGGAAGAGTTTGGTGGTCCTGAAATCGACCGAGCTCAGGCTGCTGTCGATGCTCTTAATTTCAAATCTGATGCAAACGACCGTGTTGCTGCAACTCTAGGTCTTCGTGATGCTAAAGATGCTTTTTATGCGAAACTTGAGGGGGCTTTGGCTGACAAGCAGGCCGATGTAACACGGGTTTACGACCAAAAGGATGCACGTGTTCTTGCAGACATAGAAGAAGCAGATCGTAATGGCCGTAATTCTATGGAAGTTGAGCAAGAAGGGCATACGGATTTTGAAGCTCAAGAACCTGATTTAGAACCTGAAGAGAAAAAGCATAAGGTTAAACTTTTTGTGAACAACGCTGATGACGACGACGGTAAACTCATCTATCCCGATGATGAATACCCGCTTCCTCCTTTTAGCAAAGCACAACGCAATACAAATCGTGGCTATGCTGATGACGATGAGTCTGCTCGCCGCCCTGTCGAGGAGGCTTCTAATGGGGCACCTAGTGAAGTTGAAGTACCTTTTTGGATTGACGACGGAGACCAAGACCTAGAAGGTGATCACGTCGAAGCTCGTGAAAATAAGACTACTAATCACAATTGGTCTGATGAGGTTCGCGCACGAATGAATAGCATGTTAGCAAATGGTAAAGAGTGGTTTAATAGGCAAAGCAAACGCAATAAAATATTTATGGCTATTGGACTTGTTGCTGCGGCTGGAACTACATACGCGCTTGCAAAGCACGGTCTTAGTCACGATAGTATTCCAGGTGCAGACGGCTCGGTAGGTTCAGGCTCTGGTTCAAAGAACCTTGGTGATTTCGCCGGTGCAACAGATAGTGGTAGTGCTGCAGCGGGTACTCCTGATTTTCTTCCATCGTCTACAAGTCATGCTCACCCGTTTGGTTGGGCTGCAGAGGCCTTTGGTTCGGATAATGCCATGTCATCTTTGCATGAGCTTGGTGCTAAAGCTGCTCATGCTGGTCACGATGTTCAATGGCATGGTAGCGGTCCTCACCAATGGGTGGAAGTTGACGGAAACAGTAAAACCAAACATGTTATAGATGTATTTCGACAATTTGCTAAGTAGTGCGATATACTTGAACTAAGACAAGCTAGTTTAGGAGAAAACAATGTTTCAACTTGATGATAAATTCCTCAAAGATCTTGGCCTCGATCAACTTCCTGAGGCTGAACGTGAAGCATTTCTTGCTCACATCTATAGCGAGCTCGAGTTGCGTGTCGGTGTCCGATTATCTGAAGGCTTAACTGACGAACAATTGGGTGAGTTCGAATCATTCGTCGATCGTAAGGACGACAAAGTTAGCGCTTGGGTAAGTACTCATATGCCTGATTACCAAAACGACCAGGCATACCAGCAACTAAAAGCGGGTACGCCTGAGGGTACTGACGAAGCGACAATCCTTGCCGAATACGCTTCGCTCAAGTGGCTCGGTATGAACCGTCCTAATTATCGCGACGTGGTGGCACAAGTACTTGAAGAATTGAAAACTGAGATCATGAATAATCGAGAAACGATTCTTGGTGGCGGTCAGTCCGCGT
>Ga0307516_10007767_pt1 | contig 12252 bp, 12 predicted proteins | sample 19_EM_MG_FD_203310 | JGI IMG/M metagenome (GOLD analysis project Ga0307516, IMG submission 203310) | Populus trichocarpa ectomycorrhiza microbial communities from riparian zone in the Pacific Northwest, United States - 19_EM | ecosystem: Host-associated > Plants > Roots > Unclassified | place...
ATTTAAGTACCCCTGCAACATGTTATTTTCCAACTTAGTTCCACCCGTGGTCTTCCTCATCTCCGAGGTTGTTTCTACCTTGTACCTGCAACATGTGTCATTCAACTTCGATTTTTTTACAAGTTTTACATGTATGCGATCGCAAGATTACGAGCCTTCAAATCCACTTCTTTTGTATTGTATCAGTATGAGCAGAATGGGGAAGTAGCTGATTCCTTGCTTATACACACAATATTGGTGCTATTGCACATCACAAAGTTTTTTAGTTGGGAAGATGGGTACATGAGTGCCATGGACATTGCTCATGATCGAGGTTTATCTATTCTACTTGCGTATATTTTCCAATTGTCCTTTTAATTTTGAGTTGCAAGTTGTCATCAACTGGATTGCTATCGATTATCTATGAAGAAAATACTAGCCTTGATGCTGTAAAAGGGGTTATCATTTTCTCCAAGAATCCCTTTTTTTTTCCATGCGTAACATCTTGTGCTTGCTACTTTTGGATTCGGCCGCTGGAATTTATCTTTGTTGGGGATTCTTGGTATGGCTTCCGTGTGTCTATAGTTCTCCTGACATGTACCTTGTTAACCATCCTGTGAACCTCGGAATTCAGGAATATCATCCTATTTTTGTCCTGCGAGTCTTGAAGAAAAATCATTTTACCTAATGCCCTTTATCACTTGAGTTATTAACCATCTCCCTCCTGTATTCAGGCATTGTCTGCTTATATATCACATGCGATTGTGACAGGCAAAAGCAAGAATTTCGCAGAACTAATGGCAAATGTTTGAGTTGGGGAAAGGCTCCATCAAAGGTGATGTGATGTTATCCCTTTCCTATCAACACGATTGTAATTATTAACCATCATACTTCGATTAGGTTTGGGAGCGGGAGGTTTAGCACGGAGGAGAAGATTGGTAGGGCAATTTAGCTTTCTGGGCAGCAAGTTGAGAGGGAAATGAGCCCGCTTTATGAGACACTGATGCGCTGCAAATATGGCCGTACATGAAGAAAGCACGGCAGCTGGTTATATGAATTTTCTGCATATAGCTCGTTGGGCACTAGCTGCTAAATTGTATGGAGAACAAATGGGATATCAGAATGATGCTTTTGGTTTTGGTTTGGGAAGGCGGTAGCATCAATATTAAATAAAAAATATTTTAATATATTTTTAAATAAAAAATATTTTAAAATCAACATTAACACACTACTAACAACATCTATATCCATTATCAAAGCTGCAAGTTGTATAATGTAAATGTATTATTCAGTTGAATTCCAAATGTTATTTAAGCAAGCTAACCCAAAGAGTAGAATTGGGGATATTATGATTAGCTTGTTTTTTAAAATATTTTTTTATTTAAAAATATATTAAAATAATATATTTTTTTATTTTTTAAAAATTATTTTTAATAACGGTATATCAAAATGATTTAAAAATATTAAAAATATATTAATTTAAATTAAAAAAATTTAAAACTCTTTTAAAAAATTTTCTAAATACAAGAACATATTAATACTTTGATGGAACTGGCAATGGCATCAGTAGTTTCTCTCTCTTCAAGTCTTAATCGCTAAATAAAGAAAACAAGTGACGAGCCATCTCCCAAACCTGGGTCGGTCCATGTATTCAAAGGCCCACAAATGTAAACACCAACTACAAGTCGGTTACTTATAGGAGTCCTTCCATTCCTGTGGAGCTGTGACGTCTTGTCGGCTGGTTAGCGGAAGAGAGAATTCCCATCGCCTGAACGGGAACGGATTAAGCTAATATTATCAGGTACTTGTTTTTAGGGTTTACTTCCACGAATCAATCTGATCTGATCTCTTCGCTCGATGCTTTAAATCTATCTTTGTAGCCTAAATTAATACCTTTCTGGGCTTCTTATCAATGTTGAAACAGAGGAGAAGAAGAAGATCGATCGATTAATCAATGTCTGGTTATGAGAATGTTGTGGGTGGGAAATTGAAGCTGAAGGGGAAAGCTTTGGATGTGAAAGCTGGCAGCCTTAAGAAGAAGAAGAAGAAACATGTTAAGAAACAAGTCGATTCTTCTGATCCCGTCATCCATAATGAGCTTACTACTGGTTTGGGTTTCTTCCTTTTTTTCTAAAAACCCCCTCTTTATTAATTTCTTGTTTGTAAGCTGTTAGTCTTTGGAGAGGCTGGGATTAGTTTCGTTTCTGGGGTTGAATCTGGGCGGTCACTCCCATTCGTAGAAAATGCACCTCGGTTGTTTTTTGTTGTTGTGCTTGTGCTGTGCTTTCTGTGTGAACTTTCAAGCCTGCCGTGCTGCTGTTTTCTTCTTCGTCTTTATCTATGTTTATAAAATTTAATACAGATTTTTGAAGGAAACACTGTCATCGTGTGTCCTGATAGAACTCAATTAAACCAAAGTTTAGGGTGATTAGCAGCCTTCGAAATCAATGGTTGCTGAATAACCTCGTGTACTATTTCTACTTCTTGTTCTCAGGGCATTTTTCTAACTCATTGGTGATTATCATGTCTCCGGAGAATGCAGAAATTAGGAAGCACAATCATTTTGGTTTTATTTCACACACGTCATCCAGAGAAACATCTTGATTGCTGGCTTGATTTCTTTGTTTTTGGGTTGTGGTAATCTTCGATTTACATGAACTGATGAAATATCCCAATAATAGAGCTGTCTCTGTGAAAAAGACGATGTGTTGCTCCTTATTAACCTTTTCATGTAATTCGTGTTATGTTATATTTTACTGCTCCACTTTAATTTCAGAGGATCATCGATTGATGTTGGTATTTGGTATAGGCCAAAGCGTAGAAGAACCAACCGATGATCCTAATGAGGAAGATATTAATGATGGAGGCAAAGCGAGCGAGGAAGGAAAGGCTGCTTCTTACATTGATCATCTCACACCTGCAGAGATACGATACATTGAGCAGAGAGAGAGAATTGATGTTCATAGGATGGCGAAAGAAGCTGATAAATCTCATCGTGACAGGATTCAAGATTTCAACCAATATTTGGCCAACATGAGCGAGCACTATGACATTCCTAAAGTTGGCCCTGGCTAAAAGATCCATCTTCTTCGTTGTAATTTCAAATTTAGAATTGTGGCAAACATGTGGTTTTATGTTTCCCAAGATTTCTATATTTACCTTTCTCCACTCAGTTTTTCCTCACATTACTCTCAAGGTACTCTATTATGTTTATGAAATTTGCTGGTTGTGCTGTTGACAGTCTTCTATGTAAGGTAAGCTGCCTGCGTCTGTTAAGTGTTGCCCGTGCCAAATTATCATGGCCAGTGTCGATGGATTAAAGGAAGGAAGAAGAAGAAAAGCTCAAAAACTGAACATGGATACGGAGTCCTCCAGTCATCCGAGCATAAAAGGGGATTTGATTGGTGCACAGAACTCGTGTTGATTGGGTATTGGGTTCAGGGGAAACCCTATCCAGCCTGCAGATCTTTTAGGAGTTCTTTCTAAGTGTAAATTTTTTTAGGAAACTAGTGCTCGCCGATTAAGGAACAACAGCAATCCTAATTCAAGTAATCGGTTCTTTTAAGAGCCGGTGCCATCGACCGTGCTCATCGTATTCCATAGTGCTGCTTCTGCTTTCCTGGCGCGTCATCATTTGCTTTAAAAGCACTCATTCAAGCAAAACAAGCCTTGTGTAATCTGCATGTTAATGAAGGATTTTCAGGTCGATAGTTGTCCTAAATATGTATTGGCCTCACAATCCCGTGCAACAAGGCTGTGATTAGAAGGCTTGCATATTAGGTCATAAATTTTATTCTCTTCCCGTTTGTCTTTTTCTTAATGAATCCAATAAAAAAAAAAAGATTAATAGGATGCAATCCTGTGCCTCGTAAGATTTTTCACCGGTGTCACTATCTCTCAATGAGATGACAATTGACCTGTCCTAAACACATCATAGTCAAAACCTTATGCACGAGTCTTCCCATGCCCAAGACAGACAGAGCTTTCGTGTCACAAGTATATTGGAAGAGTAGTTAGAGAGCATACAACGGAAGTTCACAAAAAATTAAAAAAACAGTTCCTCTTCGGAATGATAAGTTCACATAAGATAAATTATGGGATTTGACACTGCCTGATTACAAACCTTATTGCATAAATACACAAGGAACGGTTTAGTCTTTTACTGCCCAGAACAACTCCAATTTGAATAAACAAATTACACAGTAGCTATCACAACCCAACAGGCTACAAGCACCACAACCCAAAAGTCTACAAGCACCGCAAAGTGGCGTTAACGAATTTACCAACACTGATTCTTCAGACAAACAAATACAATAGTTCAAGTGCTGTTGGTCTCATGCTGCCACAAATACTCCTTGGATAACCAAAATTTGGAGCACCTCGATCATCGAGTCTCGTCCTCCAAGGCGCGGAAACCAGCAGTCAAATCCTCATGCAACTTGCTGAATTTTTCCACGAGAACTGCTTCCCCTTCTGCGGGATCCTCAAACTTTTGAGACCTGCAACATCGACAGATGACAATATCAGAAGGCAATTCTAGTGGATTTCTGTATAGCATTGCTTTTCACTAGGGGATTCTTGCCAGAAGTACATAATACTTACACTAGACGATAGAAGAGATCCCCCAACCGATGTTTGATAAGGCTGTATGATATCTTCTGACCATCCATCCCAGCACCTCTCTCAACAGCCTGTATGTTGAATTGCAAACTTGTTCATCAAAGATCCAGAACAAACCATATTATACCCACTACAGGTTGTGAGCAGGTGTGTGAGTTTTAATATCAGACCTACAATTATTGACTACTGAAACTTGAAGTATAACAAAAGAGAAGAAGAACGCCCAGACTCCTCTCACAGCAAGCAAACTTGCAAATACTTACAGTAAACGATAGAATTCCAGAGGGGAGGGGGATAATTTACCTGGTTGGCCAAATTACAGAAATGAATGATGTTGCGCATCATCCAAACAGACTTGTAGAAAGGACAGAACTTGTCATATCTACCAGCCAAACAAACACACATTCAAAGATGAGGATTGCAGCACTATGATAAATCTTAATTACTCAAAATGAAAGATAGAGAAAAGATCAAGTAATGAGGTTGGGGCATACGGAGTAAATGCATTCTGAGCAAGATAGTCCTCCCTCAAAAGTTTCGCAGTCTCCAGGGTGATCTTATCTGTTTCAGCTAAAGCGTCCTTTCCAACAAGCTGCAATAATCCAGAAAGTCATGGTTATTCAATCTCAAGCAGACAAAAGAAACCATATTAACTTCTTCATAACTTGTCACATGGCAAAACCGAGATAGTAAGGATGATGTGCTGTGCCATATTTGCCTCAAAGTAAGGGTGAAATAGAGACCAAATAACAGTGCCACTACAGTGAAACTCTACATAATTCCATGGAGATCTACAGTATCATAACCGCCAATTGTGACCAATCTCCACCAAACATCTTTTATGCCAAATTAAGATTTGCAAATCAACCAATTTAGAAGTGCAAGAGAAGACATGGAGTACTCGTACAATTAAGGTTCTGCAGCAAAGGTAACACTGAAACAACACCCCCATCATATAGTTCACAGGATTCATCCATATATTTCTTCAACAGTTCCAGGTAAATCACATATTTTATAGTTCTTGGAGCTAAGAAAACCAGAAGAGAAGAAAATTTTGAAGGAAAAAAAAAACATACTTGGACAATTTCATTCAAGTCATCTTCTCTTTGGAGCACTTCCCGTGCCTTTGTCCTGATGTTGATAAAATCTGGATCAAATCGCTCATAAAATGACTCCAAAGCCTGACAACAAAAGAGGGACAACCTAATTAAATATGAACAGGTTCCATAGAATATAGGATGCGATGAATGAAATATCCAATAACCATCCAAATAATTATAATTTCAAAAGAAAAACAAAGGGAAGAGTTTGTAGAAAAATTGCAAACCTACCCCTGAGTACTTAGAGTAGGAAATAAGCCAGTTTACAGAAGGAAAATGTTTCCTTTGTGCAAGTTTCTTGTCCAAACCCCAGAAGACCTGCAAAAGTACAAATGAATAACCTCATTTTAATATAAATAAATAAATAAAGCTTGGGAGAAAAAATCCAAAATGGCATCAAGATGGAACGTATCATTTTTGAGACTGTATAAATTACATGTGCTTGGACTTCAAATTTAACCTGGATCACTGAAGCAGAATCATTTTTGGGCCTAGGCTATGCTTTCCAGCTTGTTGATCAGTAATTCAGCCATGCTCAAGTTGGCTTGATTAATTAAACATATCTTTCTATGGTTTTTCCTTTCAATTTTGAAATTTCTATTTCTTGTCTTACTGTATATCAGGCAACCTAAAAAAAATTATTTGCCTACTGCAACAAGTTATTTCAAGCTTTTCACAAAAAAAAATTAAATAAAAAATTTTAGGTCGTGGAAGAATGCTAAGAAAAAAAAATACTGAACCCTCTGTTTTACTCAGCAATCTATGGTGTGCTAATTGCTTCTAGTATGAAAGATGGTGAACATAGTTTGTAATTACCTGGACAATGCTGAGGGTAGCAGATGTAACAGGATCTGAGAAATCTCCTCCAGGTGGGGAAACTGCACCAACAATTGTGACACTACCCGTACGCTCTGGCGAACCAAGGCATTTTACTTTACCAGCACGTTCATAAAAGGAGGCCAAACGTGCTGCCAGATAAGCAGGGTATCCACTATCAGCAGGCATTTCTGCCTGCAAACATAATTAAGAAATATGCAATTAGAGTTTATCAGAGTAGGATAAAAACAAATTTCACAATATGCATGAAAGAATTAGCATAATAGATCATAGTTCTCACTTCTCAACTACTTCATTTGTCTAATAAATAACAACATACAAAGAATCAATCATGAGAATAGTATATATCCGTAATCCAATATCAACAGTAACAGCTGATGATATTGCCAATCACTTGTGGAGGCCAGCACCTAATAAGATGTTGGAACAAACCATTAAGTATTAACTTTATCCAGCTTCGACAAATCTAGCTAACAAAAACATAGTTATTTTTTGCATTAAAGGTTGCAAATGATATGCAAGTCAAGGTAACACAGACAAATGGCATGTCAGCTACAAATGAGATAGACCACACAGAGGCACCAGCTAACACTGCAATATATCAGACGCTAACATATGAAGCATTCAAAAATTCTTCCAAGGCATTGAGATAAATGTTGGTAGAGGCTAACCAGCCGTCCAGAAATTTCACGCAATGCCTCTGCCCAACGGGATGTTGAATCTGCCATCATGCTCACATTGTAGCCCATATCTCTGAAGTATTCAGCTATAGTGATTCCTGAGAACAACACATCCACCCACAAGTTGAAGAAAATCAACACAAGGCATTCGATAAGACAGAACATCACCAACAATAAATGAATCTAATACATAGAATTTTCAAATTCATGCAAATCAGGCACAAACATGAAACTTCTAGCATAAGCAATAAAATTACAAGTTTGAGTTTTGTTCTTCAGTCCACTGCACATGTGGTCTAAATAGCCTAAAGTCTGCAGCCGGCAGGTGTAATGGTAGGGTGTGGATTGTATTGCCCAAATTGCAACCATTTATTTCTCGGAATATTATATGTGCTTCATAAGAGAGCTGCTGCTTCTCTGACAAAGGACCTGTGACAGTAATCTGATATCTTAAAAATTACCTCCTTTTTCTTGAATTACAAACGGTTACTAACATCTACTGATGCATGTGTTCCAAACACATCAGCTCTTAACTAACCAACTGCATTGAATTCTCTAATAACGCTAACAAGAAAGAATAGGCACAAGGGCTGAAGATAAAAGAGATTACTCTTCATAGCATCCTCTATTCTGTTTAATATTTACATAAAAGAGATGGTGTTACCTGTGTAAATTGATGCCTCACGAGCAGCGACAGGCATGTTAGAGGTGTTCGCTACAAGGGTTGTACGCTTCATGACAGATTCTTCACGGCCATCAGGCAAAGTCATGGTCAATTGTGGAAAATCCATGAGCACCTGAGCAATCGATTACCCTAGATAAAAAAATCTTAAAAACCATAAAACAGGATTGACGAATAAAGTGAGAGAAATGTATACCTCTGCCATTTCATTTCCTCTTTCTCCACAACCCACATACACAACAGTATCAGAGTTAGAGTACTGCACAAACAAACATAAGCAATGAATCAACCAAACTACCCCATCATCACAACCATCAGAGTAAGCTCCACGAGGAATTGACAAGCTTCACCTTGGAAAGAGCTTGACTAATGACAGTCTTCCCACAACCAAATGCACCAGGTATGGCACAAGTTCCACCAAGAACTGAGGGGAAAAGGGCATCAAGGACACGCTGAAACAAAACAGAGTCATTGGGAACTCATATTACTAAAAGAGAAAGCAATAGATGAAAAAACCAATGCGTTTAGAATGAAGGCAAATACCTGCCCAGTAAGCAAAGGGGTATCAGCAGCAAGCTTTGATGCAACTGGTCTTGGAGAACGTACTGGCCAAGTCTGCATGTAGAAGAACGGTGGGATTTGAAAAATTTTCTAATCAGGATGCAAGCATTTCAATTCATCTAGAGTTTGGCTACAACAAACCTGAAGCATGGTAAATTGCTTTTTGACACCCTGGAACTCAAGCTCTAGCACAGTGTCCTACAAAAGCAGAAGTCAGTGTACAGATCTATGTATGAAATGTCAATGTGCAGTTTAGAAGTCATAGAAAATTAACATAAATATAAATCTCAACTAAATGGTAACTATAACCCAGGAGACTAGAGAATGATCCAAATGCCATTTGCATGCAGTTTATGTTTCCCAAATTCATCATTCAGAAACTCCATATCAAAGTGTTATGTAACATGCAAGCACTGCGCTATATGATATGCATCATACAAGGAAAAAAAAAGGGAAAGCAGATGTGTTCTTGTGTAATTATCATTTTAATGAGGCAAAGAAGAGAAAGAGACAAACCTTCAATGAATATTGACCAGGAGGTGCAATGAAAGTGATTTTCCCCATAGCATCAGGTGGGAGCGCAACATGATGCTGCATTAGAGTGTTCTCAAATACAGTCTGCATTGGAAAATATCCACACAAAATCCTATGTTAAACTTAATGCAAAAATAAATAAATAAATAAAAAATAAAGATGTCCAAACCACACATTTCTAAAAGAGTTCAACAAACAAAAGGTTCAAATAAAGAACTTACAGCATACAAGTCTCCACCAGTCACGAGATCTCCCTCACCTGCCAACGTTAAGCATAACTGAAGTCAGTGGAATTCTACATAAGAAATTGAAGGAACAATTATTGTCATTTGTCAACAAAGTTCCAGCAGTCACCTATTTTTTTAGGCTGAAATTCCCAGAGTGTGTCTTTGTCAAGTGCTGGGACGGAGACACCACGAGGAATATAGACATCACCAGATATTCTTGCAATGGTTTTCAGAGGCCTCTATTTTGATGAGAAAACGTAGGTGAATGGTTAACCACTATAAATTTCGAGAGAGAAACCAAAGCACAAACTTTGTTTCTTTCTTTTTGATAAAGCGTGAGCAAAGAATAAACTCAGAAGGCTTTTGATAAAGGTTTCTGATTAACAGAAAACAAAATGTAATTCTAATTACTAAATCAGAATTTGACAATAAGGCAAGCACTGTCAAACCTGAATTCCATCAAAAATATTCCCCAATATTCCTGGTCCAAGCTCCACAGATAGAGGCTGTAAGATCAACATACAATTAATGAACTGATGCAGTCACAATACCATCCAGAAAAAAACATGACAATACAAGATAGTGAGATCACCTTGTGTGTCCGAAGTACAGGGTCGTTCACCATCAGACCAGCAGTTTCCTCGTACACTGACAACAGAGAGAACAAAAACATTCATTTCCATTCCAGGCACCTCAGTAAATAAAAGAAAAATGTTTCTTTCCTTTTAAAAAATAGGGATCCAGGAGTGAGCAGAGCAGATACACAATATTAAATGATGAAACCGCTCAAAAAATGAGAAGGATGATGCATGAAATACAGTATTCTAACTATCAAGAACTCGCATTAGTAAATAACCTTGGATTGTGGCAGAATGTCCTTCTAAACGAATAATTTCACCAATTAGATTGTCATGCCCAACACGGACCAGCTCATACATAGCTGCACCAGCCATGCCATCGGCAACCACGACTGGCCCTGATACCTGTCAAAACCACATCAAGTTAGTCAGACAAAACCAGGAAAATGCGTTGAGCCTAGAAAACAGCATCGAATTTAGATTGAAATCATGAAAGACCAAAGTTGAACTAACAATCATGCATCACAATCAGTAGCTCACGTCCTAGAAATATAGCAATTAAATCTTAATCTGTGCAAGTGAGCCAACCAACGCACAAATACGAACCGAACAAATCAGATCTTATTTTTTAAACATTTGTTATCTGCATAAACATTTTTCTTCGAGCTCAAGCAATAACAAGAAACAAACATCAGTTAGTTCAATATCTATCGAGCTAAATCCAAGCTAAAAAAAGCATAAAAGCACACAGAATTGAAACGCTAACAACCACTTCACAGTTCCTCAAATCTCTACCTTTATAATTAACAGTTTAACACCATCAACTAGGCTAACAAGATCTCTAGAAAATCAATAATCACTCGAGTTTACGTATCTCAACGGATCACAACCTTTAAAAAACAGATCTAGCGGCTCGAAATTCAACTACGAAATCAATTTTACATAAATCCAAAAACTCGATCTGATCGCAGTAAATCAACAGAAACAGGTCATCAGATAAGTTCAATCAAAACCAGAACAAAAATTCGATCTAAGTAATTACTTGAGATTAATAATTAATTGAGAAAAAAGGAAAAGAAAAGAAAAGGAATCTACCTTGCGAACGTATCCATACTCGCTCTCCTTCTCAGAATCTTCAAATGTAGTCAATCGAGCTCCGTACACCGACGGCATTTTCTCTCAGAGAAACAGATAGCTGAAATTCTATAAAAAGGAGTGTGGAGGATCTAAGAATCAATTAAAACCCTGAGGTTTCAATCGAATTAGAAATTACAATTAATTAATTTCGCAGATGCAAGTGACAGAGGAGGGAAACGGAGGTGGTATTTCATTGATTGATTTTTTATGGAGGGAGGGAGAGGAAAGGGGCCATGTCAGCGTAAGGGAAGGTAGGTAATGATCTGCTGCTTTTGCAGTACCGTAATGCTATGGTTCTGCCTATTTAGTAACTTGCCATGTCAGCGTGGACGTTCGCCCGGAATGAAGGCGGCTCTATAATAATTCTTACCTTTTGTTTTATTTCATTTTATTTATTTATTTATTCCAAAGTGTCTCGGAGAGGAGATCGCATCACATGGATTTTAAAAAAAAAATCAGAAAGATAATAGTCTTTTTCGATGAGTGAAAATAATGGTAATTTTATTATTTAGTGGTTATTAACTTGAAGACATGAACTTAAGTCTCTACTCTTGAGAGTTGACGCCTGTAAAATATATAGGAAAAAAAACCAATAATTGCTTCTTGCAATTTAAAATTGGTGATTAATTTTAAAATGAGAAACTTTAAAATATTCAATGAATAATTATAAATACTTAACAAAATGAATAAGTAAATTTTCATTATGTTAGAGAATAATATAAAATTATTCATGAAGTTATTAGATTAAAATGTTTTTTTCGTATGATATGAATTTTTTATTAACTAAATAATTATAAATTTGAATCTTATCATTTTATTATTTTTAATTAAATTAAAAGGAGTAAGTGTAAGTTAGTTATGAGTTTTTACAAGTTTGAGGTGTAAACAAATTTTATCTAAAGATATGTTATAAAAAATAATATGAATTTATTTTTATGATCCTATTAGAATATTTTAAAAAAAATTATTGAATTAATTTTTTAACAATGGCAATTAAAATGTCATGAAAAGAAATTGGAGGGATAATCGATTAAATAAGTCTAAAAAGAGTTTATCTTTACATGCAAAAATTCAACTGTTGAGCACAGAAAAGGGTTGTGATCAGTAAATAAGTGAAACAACAATATTTTTTTGTGTGTGTGATTTATGAAATGATGAAATTTTAGGAGGGGTTGATTGCTACTGCAGCGTGGATTAACCGAATGCGACGAAACCTTTAGTGGCACACAACAAAGTAAAGATAAGGTGGAAACTTCCAGGCCATTTCATGGCATGGATGAATGGACAAAACCATCCCTAGTCAAAAGCCAAGATGAC
>Ga0307516_10007768_pt1 | contig 12252 bp, 8 predicted proteins | sample 19_EM_MG_FD_203310 | JGI IMG/M metagenome (GOLD analysis project Ga0307516, IMG submission 203310) | Populus trichocarpa ectomycorrhiza microbial communities from riparian zone in the Pacific Northwest, United States - 19_EM | ecosystem: Host-associated > Plants > Roots > Unclassified | place...
CCCTATAGGAGGGCTGCGCCCTCCAACGGGGCGCGGGGATACTCACGTTCTTTACGGTGCGGTCAGCGGGCCGTACGCGTCCGGGCGGCGGTCGCGGTAGAACTGCCAGCGGTCGCGGACTTCCCGCAGCTTGGCCAAGTCCAGGTCGCGGACGACCAGTTCGGGCTCCTTGTCGCTGGCCACCTCGCCGACGAACTGGGCCTCCGGGTCTACGAAGTAGGTCGTGCCGTAGAAGTCGTTGTCGCCGAGCTCCTCGACACCGACCCGGTTGATGGCGCCGACGAAGTACTCGTTTGCGGCAGCGGCGGCCGGCTGCTCCAGCTGCCAGAGGTAGGCGGACAGACCGCGCGAGGTCGCCGACGGGTTGAAGACGATCTCCGCGCCCGCGAGACCGAGCGCACGCCAGCCCTCCGGGAAGTGCCGGTCGTAGCAGATGTAGACACCGATCTTGCCGACCTTGGTGTCGAAGACGGGCCAGCCGCTGTTGCCCGGGCGGAAGTAGAACTTCTCCCAGAATCCGGGGACTTGGGGAATGTGGTGCTTGCGGTACTTGCCGAGGTAGGAGCCGTCCGCGTCGATCACGGCGGCCGTGTTGTAGAGGACGCCGGGCTGCTCCTCCTCGTACATCGGCAGGATCAGGACGATGCCGTGTTCCTTGGCGAGCGCCTGGAAGCGCTTGACGATCGGGCCGTCCGGGATCGCCTCGGCGTACTCGTAGAACGCCTTGTCCTGGACCTGGCAGAAGTACGGCCCGTAGAACAGCTCCTGGAAGCACAGGACTTGAGCACCCTGCGCGGCGGCGTCGCGCACCGCCTGCTCGTGGACCTGGATCATGGACTCCTTGTCGCCCGTCCAGGCTGTCTGGAAGAGAGCGGCACGAATCACTGTGCTCATCGGGACCTCCGGTCGCTGGGTGTGCGAGGAGCCTAGGAAGTCCGGAAGTCGTCTTTGAGGTGCACGGTGTCACGTCTGCGGGCGCGCGGCGTTCCACGGTGTCACCCTCGCTTGGCCGCATGTTTCACCGCCGTTTTCGCAGGTAGTCCCATGTTTCACCCCTGTTGCGCGTCGTGCGCGAGGAGCGCAATGTGCACCGACGCGGCCTGCTCGAAGTCGTCGAGGTCCACCCCGAGCCGGCCCTCTATCGCCTCCAGCCGGCGGTACAGCGCGGGCCGCGAGACATGGTGGAGCTGAGCGGTGCGCGACTTGTTGCGGCCGGTGGCCAGATACGTGCGCAGTACGGCGAGCAGGTCCTCGTCGGCCGCGCGGAGCAGCCCGTCCAACTCCCGCTCGGCGAACGACTGCACCTGCGGGTCGTCCCTGAGCAGCCTGATCAGACCGCGCAGATGGACGTCCTTGAGGCGTACGACGGTGGGGAGTTCGAGGGCGTCGCTGGAGTCGGCCACGGCATCGGCGACGTGCTGTGCCTCGCGCAGCCCGGCGGGTACGTCGTCCCAGACGGTACGCTGCCCGGCTGCTGCCACGACCGCCTTCAACGCCCCCGACTCGGTGCGCAGTCGGCTCGCGAAGTGCGCGGCGAGGGCGTCCGCGTCCTGGTCGCGGGGCAGGCTGAGCAGCACGGCGGTGACGCCGTCGGCCAGTTCCGCGACAAGCCCGGGCAACCCCAACAACCGTAGAACCCTGTCCAGTTGGGCCGTGTCGCCGTCCCGTACGACCATCGGTACGAAGGTGCGCCGGTTGACGGGGAGTCCGGCCGCGCGGGCGCGGGGCAGGAGTTGGCGGGCCGGTACGACTCCGCTCGCCAGGTCGGTCAGCAGGCTCTGCGCGGACTGTTCCTCCCAGGTGTGGGCGGAGCCGCCGAGCATACGGTGCAGGACGAGGGCCTCGGCGGCGCGGTCGGCGAGGAGGCGTCCGGTGGCGGTGTCGCCGCGGTGGCCGCACAGCATGATCTGGCCCCAGCGCTCGCCGCGTCCGCCCAGTTCGGCGCGGATCCAGCCGTCGCCCTCGCTGCCGCCGGCCTGCCGGGAGATGCGCTCCCAGTCGCGCAGCACGTCGTCCACCGCCGACCGCTCCCCCGCCGTGGCGAGGACGCGGTGGGCGAGGTTGGTGACGACCACGGGACAGGCGCTGTGCGTGGCGACCTCGTCGAGCAGGCTCTGCAGCGGGGCACCGCCGGTGATGAGTGCGGTGAGCGCGGTCCGTACAGCCTCGGAGAGGCTGACGGCGGCGAACTTCCGTCGTACCAGCCGGGATTGGACCTCTTCCGTCAACTCCGCGAAGGGGAAGGGGCGGTGGAGCACCACCATGGGCAGCCCGCATCGCTCGGCCGCGCGGCGCATCACGTCCGGCGGGGCGGGGAAGGCGCGGCCGAGACCGAGGACGACGGCGGAGGCCTCCGCGCGGTGCAGGGACTGGATGTACTCGGCCTGGGCGCCCTCGTCACCGGCGAGGAGCACTCCGGTGGTGAGGACCATCTCGCCGCCGGTGAGCATCACGCCGACGTCGGCTGCCTCGGCGACGTGCACCCACCGTACGGCGCGGTCGAGTTGGCTCGCGCCGGCCACCACCTCGGGCTCCCCGGCCAGAACCCGTTCCAGGGCGAGGACCTGACGGACCGACAGGGCGGGTTCCAGGGTATCCAGGGTGGTGGCCATGACGATGTTCCCTTGCTCGTACTGCTGCTACTGCGTGCTCGCCAGAGCCCGTTCGAGGATGGCGGCGCCCTCTTCGGCCTCCGCGACGGTGAGGGAGAGCGGCGGGGCGATGCGCAGGGCGCTGGTGTCGTGGCCGCCGCCCTTGCCGATCAGCAGCCCGCCCTCGCGGGCCGCTTCGAGCACGGCGGAGGCGGCCTGCGGATCGGCCTCGTCGGTGCCCGGTTTCACCAGTTCGATGCCGATCATCAGTCCGCGCCCGCGCACTTCCCGTACGCCGGGATGCTTCACTGCGGCGGCCCGCAGGCGCTCGATGAGGAGACCACCGACGCGCCGGGCGTTGCCCTGGAGGTCGTGCTCCAGGAGGTAGGTGAGGTTGGCGAGGCCCGCCGCCATGGTGATCTGGGTGCCGCCGAAGGTCGAAATGCTGTTGGAGTCGAGGCAGTTCATGATGTCGGCGCGGGCAACGACACCGCCGATCGAGCTGCCGTTGCCGATGCCCTTGGCGAAGGTGAGGATGTCCGGCGGACCGTTCTGGGCGTGGGCCTGCCAGCCCCAGAAGTGGTCGCCGGTGCGGCCCCAGCCGGTCTGCACCTCGTCGGCGATCCACAACACGCCCCGCTCGGCGAGGACTTCGCGGAAGGCGGCGTACAGGCCGTCGGGCGGGGAGGTGAACCCGCCGACACCCTGGACGGGTTCGGCGATCAGAGCGGCGGGCGGGCGGACGTGACCGAGCAGGTCCTTCAGGTCGGCCACACAGGCCGCGATGAACTCGGCGTCGGACAGGTGGGCGTAGGGTCCGCGCGTGCGCACACCGCCATGGACGTACAGCGTCTGGAGCGGGGACAGCGAGGTCGGTGACCAGCCGCGGTTGCCGGTGATGCCGACCGCGCTGAAGGAGCGGCCGTGGTAGCTGTTGCGCATGGCCAGGATCTGGTTGCTCTGCCGGTACGACGTCGCCAGCATGAGGGCGGTGTCGTTGGCCTCGGTGCCCGAGGTGGTGAAGAAGACGCGGGCGTCGGGGATGCCGGACAACTGGGCGACGCGCTCGGCGAGTTCGACCATCGGCCGGTTCAGGTAGAGCGTCGACGAGTGGAGGATCCGCCCGGCCTGCTCGCTGACCGCCTTGGTGACCTCGGGGAGCGCGTGCGCGGTCATCGTGGTGAGGATGCCGCCGAAGAAGTCGAGGTACTTGTTGCCCTCGGCGTCCCAGACGTGCCGGCCCTCGCCGTGCGTGATCTCCAGCGGGTTGTCGTAGTAGAGGGCGAGCCAGTCCGGGAGCACGGCCTTGTGCCGTCCCAGCAGATCCTTGGTCACGGTTGCACCAACCCTTCGTAGGCGTCGGGACGACGGTCGCGGTAGAACGCCCACTGCTGGCGGACTTCCTCGATCAACCCGAAGTCCAGGTCGCGGACGAGGAGTTCCTCGTCCTTGTCGCCGGCGACGTCGCCGACGAACTGGCCCCGCGGGTTGACGAAGTACGACGTCCCGTAGAAGTCGTTGTCCCCGTACTCCTCCTGTCCAACCCGGTTGATCGCGGCGATGAAGTACTCGTTGGCCACGGCCGCGGCGGGCTGCTCCAGCTGCCAGAGGTAGGCGGAGAGGCCGCGCGAGGTGGCGGACGGGTTGTAGACCAACTGGGCGCCGTTGAGGCCGAGTTGGCGCCAGCCCTCAGGGAAGTGGCGGTCGTAGCAGATGTAGACGCCGACCTTGCCGACGGCGGTGTCGAAGACGGGCCAGCCGGCGTTGCCCGGCCTGAAGTAGTACTTCTCCCAGAAGCCCTTGACCTGGGGGATGTGGTGTTTGCGGTACTTGCCGAGGAAGGTGCCGTCAGCGTCGATCACGGCCGCGGTGTTGTAGTAGAAGCCGTCCTGCTCGATCTCGAAGACCGGGACGACGATCACCATGCCGGTCTCGCGCGCGAGCTGTTGCATACGACGCACGGTCGGCCCGTCGGGCACCGGCTCGGCCCAGTTGTAGTGCTCCGGTTCCTGGACCTGACAGAAGTAGGGGGCGTTGAACACTTCCTGGAACCCGATGATCTTGGCACCTTGACGGGCCGCCTCGCGGGCGTGTTCCTCGTGTTTCGCCACCATGGACTCGGTGTCGCCGGTCCAGGTGGCCTGGACCAGAGCGGCGCGTACGACGTTGGCCATGAGCTGCTCCTTCGACGGGACGTCAGAGCCTCTACGCCCGTAGACAAAGGCCGTAGAGGGATGAACGTAAGCCTCCGGAGGAGCCTTGCCAAGACCATCGCCGTTAACCCGCGGAGTCGATCGCGTTTCACACTCCGGTGGGCGAGCCGATGGGCCACTCAGGCAGTGAAGCCCGCCACCCGGAGAGCGTGGACGAGGTCCCAGTGGCGTTCGTCCGAGACGCCCCGGGCGGCCTCCACCAGCAGCGGGACGAGCTGCTGGGGGTCGGCCGCGACGCTGCGGGCCGCCTCCTCGGGGGTGCGGACCCGGACGTAGGCGTCGAGCAGGGCGTTGATCTCGCGGCGGCGGCCCTCGGCGGCCAGCGCGAGCACGGCGTCGCCTATCTCCTCTGCCGGGCGGGCCACGCCCTGCCGCAGGATCTGCTCGCCGTCCGCCGTGCGGCCCGCAGCGACCAGCGCGTCCGCCGCGCCCACCAGCCGGTCGGCGGGCAGCGAGGCGGCCTCCCACAGCAGCGTCGCCCAGTCCGCGCCCAGCCCGGCGCGCTGGAGCTCGGCCGCGAGCAGCGGGAAGCGCGCGGCGGGCCAGTACGCGGCCTCGGCGAGCAGCGCGTGCGCCTCGCCGCTACGGCCCTCCCGCCGCAGCCCCACAAGCCGCTGCACGGCCTCCACGGTGGCCTGCCGCGCCTCGGCGTCCAGCGCCTCCCGCTTCGGCTGCGCCCGCTCGTCCGGTCGCGCGGCTCCGGCGAAGCGGGCCCCGCGCGGGGTGCGGAGGGCGGTGGGCGCGGGGGTCGGCAGCTCCGGTACGGCGGCTGCGGGGTCCGGAGCCGGGGCGGCGGCAGCGGCGTCGTCCTCGGTCATGCCGGCGAAGCGGGCGCTGCCTCGGCGGCGCTTGCGTTGCTTGGGGGTGGAGGTGGAGGCCGGGTCGGGGTCGGTGGATTGCGTGGGCTCGGGGGCCGTGGGCTGTGCGGGTTCGGGTGCGGGCCAGTCGGAGGGCTCGGGCGCGGGAGTGGCGGCGGGGCTCGGGAAGTCGTCCCGCAGGGGGGCCGGGCTGCCGTAGCCGGGGTTGGCGCGCTCGAAGTCCTCGTAGCCGCGGCGCGCCTCACGGACGCCCTCGTCGTGGCGCAGGGGATCGGGGGCGCCGTAGGCCCGTCCGGTGTTGTCGGGGCCGCCGTAGCCGCCCTGCGGTCCGGTGCCGGGTGTCTGTTCGGTGTCGCGCTGGCGGGGCAGGCGGTGGGGGGCCGGGCCGTTGCCGTACGAACCGTACGGGTCCTCCCCGCCGGACCGGCCGTCCTGGTCCTGGAAGGTGTCGTCGACCCGGAACACATTGCCGTGCCGGTCGCGGTGGATCGCCCCGCCGCCCCGGAGGTGGACGCGATTGTCCAACTCCTCGATGCGGGCGTGGAGTTCGGTGCAGCGGGCGGTGGCGCGCTCGTGGTCGTCGTGGGCCCAGGCGAGGTCGAGGCGGAGGGCGTCGGCCTCCTCCTGCGTGCTGGCGGAGCCGAGCAACCGGCCCAGTTCCGCCTGCCGTTCGGCGGCGTACTTCTGCTCGCGGAGCATCACGTCGAGCCGGTCACTGAGGGCGTCCCGGCTGCCGGGCCGGGCGTCGAACGCGGCGAGCGCCGCCGCGTGCAGGGCGCGGGCCCGCTCCTTCTCCTGGGCGGCGACACCGGGGCCGTACTCGGCAGCGAGGTCCTGGAGCAGCGCCTCCACCACGTCCCAGGGCGGTATCTCACGTCCGCCCAGGCAGGCCTGCATACCATCGGGATCGCGCTGCCAGAACACCCCGCACCAGCCGCCGCCCTGGTCGAGGCGCGCCAGAAGCCGGTCGAGGTAGTTCGCGAACTCCCGCACCTGTCCGGGGAGTTGATCCACAGCCATGCTCCAACTCCCGCCAGACCGGAATGCTCCGGTCCGTAGAAAACACCATTTGTGTTACGACGCGGCTACGGAAGCTTTTCGAGCCGGGCGCAGAGAGTTCGGAGCCTACGCCTCCGTCCTGTGCGCGCCGCTGGATTCCGCTGCATCCGCCGTGTCCGCCACCCGATTCAGGCCGCCAACGGCGCACACCTGACCACGAGTTGGTCCATGGACAGCCCGAGCGCGTCGGCGAGGGCGGCGACAGTGAAGAAGGCGGGTGTGGGAGCCCGGCCTGTCTCGATCTTGCGGAGGGTCTCCGCCGAGATGCCCGCGTGCGCCGCCACGTCCGTCATGCTGCGGCCACCGCGGGCCTCGCGGAGCAGCCGGCCGAGTCGTTCGCCGCGTTCGCGCTCTTCGGGGGTGAGAGGGGTGCGTACCATGCCGTCATTCTAATACCGGTATAGTAATTGGCATGGTGGAACTCAAGACGGACACGTCTATCGATGCGATGTACGAGGCGGGCCAGGTCGTGGCCCGCGCCCTCACGGCCGTGCGGGAGGCCGCCGACGTGGGCGTTTCCCTTCTGGAACTGGACGAGTTGGCGCACGACGTACTGCGCGCGGCGGGCGCGACCTCGCCCTTCCTCGGCTACCGCCCCTCGTTCGCGCCCACCCCGTTCCCGGCGGTCGTCTGCGCCTCGGTGAACGACGCGATCGTGCACGGCATCCCGGACGGCTACCGCCTGCGCGACGGCGACCTGGTCTCGATCGACTTCGGCGCGAAGCTGGGCGGCTGGGCAGGCGACTCGGCGATCAGCTTCACCGTCGGCACGCCGCGCCCCGCCGACGTACGCCTGATCGACACCGCCGAGCGCGCCCTCGCGGCGGGCATCGCGGCGGCCGTCGTGGGCAACCGCGTCGGCGACATCGCCCACGCGATCGGCACGGTGTGCCGTACGGCGGGCTACGGCATCCCCCAGGGCTTCGGCGGCCACGGCATCGGCCGCCAGATGCACGAGGACCCCGGCGTCCCGAACGAGGGCCGCCCCGGCCGCGGCCTCCCCCTCCGCCACGGCATGGCCCTCGCGATCGAGCCCATGCTGATCGCCAGCGGCAAGGACGGCTACCACGAGGCCCCGGACGGCTGGACCCTCCGCACGAACGACGGATCGAGGGCGGCCCACGTGGAACACACGGTGGCGATTACGGAGGCGGGACCCAGGGTGCTGACTGAGCGCCGGTAAGCGGTCCCACCCAGGGGCGCGGGGCCGTGTCGATGTGCGGCTCCGCCGCGTGGGCGCGGCCGGCCACAACGCACCCGCACTCGCAAACCATCTGCACATGCCCCCCGCAGTGACCCATGCCATGGTGGATTGATGACCAGCGGCTACATACCCCCCGAAAACGACCCCTTCGGAGACTTCCTCGCCAGGCTCTTCGGCGGAGCCGCCCGCCCCGGCCCACGCCAGGTGGACATAGGCCGCCTGCTCAGCCAACCGGCCAGAGACCTCGTCCGAGGCGCAGCCCAATACGCCGCAGAACACGGCAGCCACGACCTGGACACCCAGCACCTGCTCCGCGCTGCCCTCTCCGCGGAGCCGACCCGCGGCCTCCTCACTCGCGCAGGCGCGGATCCCGACTCCCTGGCGGCGGAGATCGACGAGCGCTCAGGCCCGGTCCAACCCCCGGAGGGCACGGCCCTCAACCTCACTCCCGCCGTCAAACGCGCCCTCCTGGACGCCCACGACCTGGCGAGGGCGGGCGGCGCCGGCTACATCGGCCCCGAGCACGTCCTCGGCGCGCTCGCCGCGAACCCGGACTCCGCCGCGGGCCACATCCTGAACGCGGCCCGCTACGCCCCCACGGGCCTGCCGCCCGAGGCACCGGACGGCACCCTGCCGCGCACCGACCAGCCCCGCGCCACCGGCACCCCGACCCTCGACAAGTACGGCCGCGATCTCACCGACCTGGCCCGGCAGGGCCGTATCGACCCGGTGATCGGCCGCGACGAGGAGATCGAGCAGACCATCGAGGTGCTGTCCCGGCGCGGCAAGAACAACCCGGTGCTGATCGGTGACGCGGGGGTCGGCAAGACCGCGATCGTGGAGGGGCTCGCGCAGCGCATCACGGACGGCGACGTCCCGGACGTGCTGACCGGGCGGCGGGTGGTCGCCCTCGACCTGACGGGCGTGGTCGCGGGCACGCGTTTCCGGGGCGACTTCGAGGAGCGGCTGACGAACATCGTCGGCGAGATCCGCGCGCACTCGGACGAACTGATCGTGTTCATCGACGAGTTGCACACCGTGGTCGGCGCGGGCGGTGGCGGCGAGAGCGGTTCGATGGACGCCGGCAACATCCTCAAACCGGCGCTGGCGCGCGGCGAGTTGCACATCGTGGGCGCCACGACACTGGAGGAGTACCGCCGGATCGAGAAGGACGCGGCGCTGGCTCGCCGCTTCCAGCCGATCCTGGTGCCCGAGCCGACCGTCGCGGACGCTATCGAGATCCTGCGCGGACTGCGCGACCGCTACGAGGCGCACCACCAAGTCCGGTACACCGACGAGGCGTTGGTGGCGGCCGTGGAGCTGTCGGACCGCTATCTCACCGATCGCCGCCTGCCCGACAAGGCGATCGACCTGATCGACCAGGCGGGCGCCAGGGTACGGCTGCGGGCGCGCACGAAGGGCACGGACGTACGGGCCCTGGAGCGCGAGACGGAACAGCTCGCCCGCGACAAGGACCAGGCGGCGGCCGACGAGGACTACGAGAAGGCGACCCGACTCCGGGACCGCATCGCCGAGTTGAAGATGCAGTTGAGCGAGGCCGGCGGCGAAGACACGGGCGACGAGGGCCAGCACCTGGAGGTCACCGGCGAGGCGATCGCCGAGGTGGTGTCGCGGCAGACCGGTATCCCGGTGAGCAGTCTCACCGCGGAGGAGAAGGACCGGCTGCTCGGTCTGGAGGAGCATCTGCACCGGCGGGTCGTGGGCCAGGAGGAGGCGGTGCGGGTCGTGTCGGACGCGGTGCTGCGCTCCCGCGCCGGGCTGGCGAGCCCGGACCGGCCGATCGGCAGCTTCCTGTTCCTGGGCCCAACCGGCGTCGGCAAGACGGAACTTGCCCGGGCGCTCGCCGAGGCGCTGTTCGGCAGCGAGGACCGGATGGTCCGCCTCGACATGAGCGAGTACCAGGAACGGCACACGGTGAGCCGTCTGGTCGGCGCCCCGCCCGGTTACGTCGGCCACGAGGAGGCCGGTCAGCTCACCGAGGTCGTACGCCGCCACCCGTACTCGCTGCTGCTGCTCGACGAGGTCGAGAAGGCGCACCCGGACGTCTTCAACATCCTGCTCCAGGTCCTGGACGACGGCCGGTTGACCGACTCCCAGGGCCGCACGGTCGACTTCACCAACACGGTGATCGTGATGACCAGCAACCTCGGCTCCGAGGCGATCACCCGGCGCGGTGCCGGCATCGGCTTCGGCCCGGGCGGTGCCGACGCGGACGAGGAGGCCCGGCGCGAGCAGATCCTGCGCCCGCTGCGCGAGCACTTCCGCCCCGAGTTCCTCAACCGCATCGACGAGATCGTCGTCTTCCGCCAGCTCACCGCCGAGCAACTCCGGCTGATCACCGACCTGTTGCTGGAACGCACCCGCCGTCTCCTGCACGCGCAGGGCATCACGGTCGCGTTCACGGACGCGGCCGTCGACCGGCTGTCCCGGCAGGGCTTCCAGCCGGAGTACGGCGCCCGGCCGCTGCGCCGCACCATCCAGCGCGAGGTCGACAACCAGCTCTCCCGGCTGCTCCTGGACGGCCGGATCGCGGAGGGCGGCCGGGTGACGGTGGACGTGGCGGACGGGCGGCTCGCGTTCAGGACCGATCCGCCGCCGCCCGCCCCCGACTCACCGTCTACGGCGGACTCACCGTCTACGGCGCCGGATTGACCACCGCCGCCGAGCCGCCGCCGCGTCGCACCTTCTCGGCGGCGGCCAACCACTCCCCGTTCGGTAGCCGTTGCACACCCGTCGCCGCGCCGATCTCCGGATTCAGGGTGAAGGAGTGCCCGATGGCCTGCAGCTGGGTCTTCAAGTCGCTGTTGTAGAGCGCAGGTTCGAGTTCCGTGTTGGCCGCGTTGCGCTGGCTGGCGCGGGGCGCGGCGATCGCGTCGACGAGCGGGAGCCCCCGGTCGAGGAACTCGGTGAGGGTCTGGAGCACGGTCGTGATGATGGTCGCGCCACCGGGTGAACCGAGCGCCACGACCGGCTTGTTGTGCTTGTCGAGGACGATCGTCGGCGAGATCGACGAGCGCGGGCGCTTGCCCGGACCGGGCAGGTTCGGGTCGTGGACGGCCGGGTTGGCCGGGGTGAAGGAGAAATCGGTCAGCTCGTTGTTGAGCAGGAAGCCGCGGCCGGGCACGGTCATCGCGCTGCCGCCGGTCTGCTCGATGGTGAGCGTGTAGGAGACGACGTTGCCCCACTTGTCGGCGACCGTGAGGTGGGTGGTGTTCTCGCCCTCGTAGGTCGTCGGGGCGGCCGTCCCCGTGGCGGTGCAGGCCGTCGGGTTGCGCGGGTCGGCGGGCGCCAGCGGGCTGGTGAGCACCGCGTCGTCCTTGATGAGGCAGGCGCGCGAGTCGGCGAACTTCTGCGAGAGGAGTTCCTTCGTCGGTACGTCCTCGAAGGCGGGGTCGCCGACCCAGCGCCCCCGGTCCGCGAACGCGATCCGGCTGGCCTCGATGTAGTGGTGCAGGTACTGGACCTCGCTGGCCTTCGAAAGGTCCGTCTTCTCCAGGATGTTGAGCGCCTCGCCGACGGTCGTTCCGCCGGAGGACGAGGGCGCGATGGAGTAGACGCCGAGTCCGCGGTACGAGGTCTTCGTGGGCGCCTGGAGCTTGGCGCGGTAGGCCGCGAGGTCCTCGGCGGCCAGTTTGCCGGGGCGGGCGTTCCAGCCCGAACTGGCGTCCACCTTAGGGGTGTTCACCGTGGCGAGGATGTCCTTGCCGAGGGCGCCGCGATAGATGTCCCCGATCCCCTTCTTGCCCAACTCCTTGTAGGTGGCGGCGAGTTCGGGGTTCGTGAAGGTGGAGCCCACGACCGGCAGCGCGCCGCCCGGCAGGAACAGCTTGGCGGTGTCGGGGAAGTAGCGGAAGCGGGTCTCGTTGGCCGCCGTCTGGGTGCGGAAGGTGTCGTCGACCGTGAAGCCGTCGCTCGCGATCCGCTCGGCGGGCTTGAGCACCGTACCGAGCTTCTCGCTCCCCCACCGGTCGAGGGCCGTCTGCCAGGTGGCGGGCGTGCCAGGGGTGCCGACGCTGAGGCCGCTGCTGACGGCGTCGGCGAAGGCGAGCGCCTTGCCGTTCTCCACGAAGAGATTGGAGTCGGCGGTCAGCGGGGCGGTCTCGCGGCCGTCGATGGTGTGCACCGTACGGGACTTGGCGTCGTAGTAGACGAAGTAGCCGCCTCCGCCGATGCCGGAGGAGTAGGGCTCGGTGACGCCGAGCGCGGCGGCGGTGGCGACGGCCGCGTCGACCGCGTTGCCGCCCTTCTTCAGGACCTCGATACCGGCGGCGGTGGCGTCCGCGTCGACGCTCGCCACGGCACCGCCGTAGCCGACGGCGACCGGAACCTTCGTCGGTGTGCTGCTC
>Ga0307516_10007769_pt1 | contig 12251 bp, 20 predicted proteins | sample 19_EM_MG_FD_203310 | JGI IMG/M metagenome (GOLD analysis project Ga0307516, IMG submission 203310) | Populus trichocarpa ectomycorrhiza microbial communities from riparian zone in the Pacific Northwest, United States - 19_EM | ecosystem: Host-associated > Plants > Roots > Unclassified | place...
CCGAGCACGTCCCGCCGAGCCGGGACATTCTGGGGATCACCTTGACTTCCCCGTTCGGTCCACTGAATCGTATGTTTGAATCCCACGCGCTCCTGCATAGCTGGATTGTGGTGAAGTCGGAGAGGCCCCTGAGGTTATCGAGAACTCTGGGGGGTGGACAACTCCATCACTATCGTCAAATGCGCGCCAACCGGGATCAACAAGGGGTCGAGTAACGGGGATGACGAATCACCATCAATGGCGTACATCCTCTTCAGATATGCCGGTGACACCAACCGCCCATATTGAGCGCCGGGGGTTGAAACTTTGGATTGGAGTTCGACTTCGCGGAGGTGAGGGACACCTTCAAGGAAGTCAAGAAGCTGTCTGGCGGGGATCGGTGACGTGCGAATCAGCACGAATGATGTGAGATTAACCATGTTCCTCCATGGTAAGCCAGTACAAACGCAGCCCAGGTGCAGCTTCCGCAACGAAGAGAGATCCCCGCCAAAGAGCGTAGGCGTGAGCACGGGGTTGCCCACTTGCTGGGACACACAAGGTACATATATAGACATATCCTGAAGAAGGGGAGCAGGGCGGGGTAGGTGAGCGGTGATGTTGTTTAGGTTCCCCCGCGCTCCCGTGACGGACAGGGATTTGAGTCGGGCATGCGGGATGATCCGGACAAAGGGGTCTGAGGGAGACAGGCCCTCGGTCCCGTGCAGTGACAGGCTGATGGGGGGGGATTTTGAGCGTTTGAAGCACACGCGAGTTTTGTCCGGGTCCACACAGTCAATATCGGCCCACAGAAAGGACTGTGATATGAACGTCACCCTCCAAGCCCGACACACGTGAGTTAATGTGATCAGGTCTTGATCCCTGTCGCACATATAAAAAAGCCCGGGAGAGGAGTGGGGAGTTCGGGGGAGTTCGGTTGATTGGAGCGGATTACCTGGAGGACCTCAGAAGCGCCTTGCTCGTAATCGTCGAACTAGGATAGGATACGCGTCAGTTGGAATCCACGCGCACATTCCGTTCGTTTCGCTAACCGCAGCCTTGTCTTGAGTCATCGCGATCCTGCAAACACGAGTTTCAGTCCCCCGGCGCAAAGGATTGCGCTGTCCTGGACGAACTTGTGCTGAAAATCACATCTCGCAGGATTTCCTTGATTGCATGCAAATGGTGGGATATAGAAGAGCCCGACTCGTGGTGGAGGTGGACATGATGATGGTCGTTGAGTTGAGAACTAACTGATTGGAGAAAACGCGTGTCATCGATGTCGGTCCCGCCCTCGTCCTCTTCCCTCATCGCGCTACCATCCAACACCATACCGGATCAACACCCCGCACCGAAGGTATGACCACCGCCGACGCGGAAGCAGGCGATCCACACAACCATCCCGTATCTGTTCTCGACCGTCAGTTTCTTCTCCGCCACACCCCTTGCACAACGCTCACCCCATCCTCTAGATGAAGATTTCGCTGCCAGACACATGCCAGATCTGGGCTACGAGGTAAAGGAGTTCAAGGCCTTTCACTGGAAGCTCCAAGGCTGGGAAAAACTCGAGAGGAGGTTAACCGGTTCAGAGTTCGATTGCGGCGGGCATAAGTGGTGCGTTCTCCCCGGCTCTCACCACTCACGCAATCTCGAATTCCACTCAGGCGGATACTCCTCTTTCCGTTCGGCAACTTCAACACCCCTCCGACTGACGCCGTCTCTATCTACCTCGATAATGTCAACCCCAAGACACGGGTGGGTTGGCACGCTTGGGCCCAATTCGCTTTGGTCATCTCAAATCCTCATGATCCCACCGTCTATTGCGTCAGTCGTGCGTAGTTCACTGGTCTGGGTGTTCTCTAATTCTCAAGGACCTCCCTCTCAGATGCACATCACCGGTTCACTGCCGTACAGCCCGACTGGGGTTTCACCTATTTCGCTGAACTGAGCAAATTATACAAACCTCGACCCGGCTACAATCTCCCGCCGATCGAGGGGGGTTCTACCGTGGTCTCGGTCTATGTGAGAGTCTTGGAGGATCCGATCGGTGCGCTATGGCATGGCATTCCCAAGTAGGCCGTTCCCTATCTTTGGCCCATTCCAAGATATTGAGCACTCCTCCCAGCTACAGTTACAAGAAGGAAACCGGATATGTCGGGCTGAAAAACCTGGGCGCTACAGGTTACATGAACGCCGTACTACAGTGTCTTTTCCACATCAACGACTTTCGTAAGGTGCTGAGTCACCTCCCCCCTGGCCCAACCCGTTTTGAACCATTCCCCAGGCCGTTTACAAGATCCCAACGGAAGATCAACACCCGACAAAGAGCATCCCGCTGGCACTTCAACGCGTCTTCTACCTCCTACAGACCTCTGATCACCCGGTTGGTGGGTAAAGCCTTCATCCTAATGAGCCGGATCGCTGAACCAACTATTTACCATCCCACCAGACACAACCGAGCTGGCAAAGTCCTTCGATTGGGAGTCCGTTGACTCGCTTATCCCGCAAGATGTCCAAGAATTCACCAGGGTATTGCAACATGAGCTCGAGTCCAAGATGGAGGTCTGTGGTTTGTTTATGCGCCATCTTGGCAGCGAATCAGTGACGTTAAGGAAACCATGTGTATCTCAGGGTACAGGTGCTGAGGGAGCCATTGCGAAACTCTTTGTCGGAAAGATGAAAACCCTCGTCAAATGCGTCAATGTCGATCACGAGTCATCTAGAATCGTGGAATTTTATGGTGGGATACAACCCCGAGGAAGCAGGGTCCAGGTGAACTGACCGTTCCGACCTGCCCCATAGATATCAAATTGAAGGTCAAGGGAATGAAAACGTTATACGACTCTTTCCAGGATTACGTCGCTGTAAAGACACTGGGCGGTGAACGTGGGTACCAGACTGGGGAGTTTGGACTGCAGGATGCTCGTGGAGCCGTTACCTTCCAGTCCCTTCCGCCAGTGTTGAGTTTGCAGCTGAAGCGCCATGAGTACGACACACAATGGGACACTGTGGTCAAGGTACCTATTGCTTCCTCAATGGGTTGTTTGGTTGGTTCTCACCTTGTTCGAAGATCAACGATCGCTTCGAATTCCCCTTCGAGATTGACCTTGACGAATTCCTCGATGAGACAGCCGACAGGACCGAACCCTGGAAGTACGAACTTTACAGCGTACTCGTACACTCTGGTGGCGCTCACGGTGGACACAACTTCACTCTCATCAAACCCGATCGGCAGAGCCGGTGGCTCAAATTTGACGACGATCGGGTGATACCCGCAACAGACTGGGAGGTTCTGGAGAACTACGGCGGAGAGCAACTGGACAGTATGGTCCCCCAGACTCAGAGGAATCAGGGTATGACAATGAAGAGGTCCGTGAATGTCGGTGTCCTGGTGTACATCCGCAAGACAGCGATCGATGAGGTCATGGCGCCGTTCACCGAGGAGGATACTCCTCTGCACTTGGGTGAGTTGATGTTGGGTCAGTAGTTGGAGATGTGACTCATTCCTCTTCTAGGACAAAGGTTGAGAGCGGAGTGTGCCCCGAAGGAGGCAAAGGAGAGGAAGGGAGAGCAGCCGCATCTGTTCCTGACCACCAAAATTGTAACCGATGAGACCTTTTCTCGCCATGAAGGTTTTGACCTCGCCATCTTCGACAAGAAGAATTTGCCCCTGTCTGACCTCCCGACGTTCCGCGTCTTCAAGCAGACGGCATATAGTGCATTCAAGTCAAGAGTCGCCCAACACTTCAGCTACCCCGAAAGCCAGATCAGGTTGTGGGTATTAACCAATCGTGAGAACAAAACAGTGCGACCAGACGCCCCCGTTCCTGAGAACGACCCTCTATTAGGTGCGATGTGCACATTCTATCCCGACTTTTCTGACGGTGTTCTCTAGCGGTCGATGCGGTCCGTAACAACGTGGGCGCACCACAGAGTGAGCTTAGGTTGTATCTCGATATCCTCTCGGATCCTTCTAGCGTGGGTTTCTCACCTTGGTTGCCGGAGATATCATATTGATTACATCCACGCATGCAGAACAACCAGCCGAATAATACCGAGGAAGTCATGGTCTTCCTTAAGCATTTTAGCACCACAACGCAATCCCTTTTCGGAATTGGTAAGATCAATATGCCGAGGACAAACAGAGTGAGCGACCTCATCCCGGTCGTCAATGAAAGGATGAAGTGGACATCTGGAACACCACTGAAGTTCTATGAGGTAACGAACGGTGCACTTTCACCGACCTGATGCGCTGATTCGACGCCCTTCCCCAGGAAGTCAAACCTGGCATGATCGAACCAATGGAGCTGGAGTACAACTTCTCCAAGAGCGAGATCCAGGACGGAGACATCATCTGTTTCCAGGCTGAGATCTCCGATCAGGAAGCTCACGAACTTGAGTCCAAGGGATTGTACTCGGACCCACAACGGTTCTACAACTTGCTGCAGTATCGTGCCATGAAGTCTGATGCAGGGGGAGAACCTTCCGTTGACCTCGGCGCCTCCCCGGAGGTCCAGGATACGACACCGGGCACTTGAACTACCAACGTGTTTTTATTTTCGAAGCTAATTGGTCATGCTATAACGAGGCCAATGTTATACTTGTGTTCAGCCCCACGACGTCTGCGTTTACCTTGCAGACCCACCACGTTATTGACCGGTGAGTGCGGAATAATGCATGGGCGTGAGATAAGTAGCCTCTGGTCACGCACGTGCTTTTTCCTGGCCTCGATGTTCGCCCTTCCATATGTCCAGAGTGTGGAAGCAACACCCCTTGTACAAAAATTTCAGATATCCCCCTTCGATGTGACATCCAAGATCAAGCCTTCGCCGACAATTCCAATGCGGGAGCATTCGAAAGGATCAAGTCAACGTCAACCCGTTTTTAGGCGGCAACTAAGCGTCGGGTCCACCCTGTCTGTCACACCGATAAACAAGGTTGTGAAACGTTCACCTGTCATCCCCTTGTTAACCCCACCGCTCCTCCTAACTCCTCCTAACACCCACCGCGGTGGATGGATTCCAGTATCTGGGTGCGGAAACGTTTGTGGGTTGGAATCCTACCACTCCGAGTGTTGAGCGCGGCCGCCTACCCCCTATCCCCCGTCCCGATTGTACTCACACCCGATCCCAGGAAGTTCACTGCGCAGGTCCCGAGGCACATCCCCTGACGAGACTCAGTCGCTTGTTCCGCAGAGTCCACCTTAGTTAGGTCACCCACCCCGACTGACACATCGTCGATCCGTTGGTCAATCAATAGGTAGATACAACGATAAGATGTATTTAAACTGGGAGTGGTTGTGCGCTAAGTTTCCAGGACGCCTGCTTGTGTTACGGACACTCCCCCCAGCCGCCGGCCCGCCGTGCTGGGGAGAGCCCATGTTATACACCAGCATTACAGCTTTGTGAGGTTTGGGATGGTGGCATAGGGTGCGTGTGAAGTGTGTCTAATCAACGTCGGGGAAGTCCCACAAATAGTGGCGAGGTCGTGCGATATTGATGGTGGGTGGGTAGTTGAGAAAATTGAGGGACCCGTTTGCGCTAATCGAATCCAAAGCTTCCTCCAACTCCCGTAGCACCCCATCCCGGTGAAAATCTGAAGCCTCAAGCAAAAACACCAAATTGAAGGGTCTGACTTGGTGCATATTGCGCAACGTTTCGAATAGCATAGGTTCCTGGGGTAAATGAAACGTATAGCTCGTGAGGACGATGGCGAGCTCGGAGAACACAGGGGATTTGATGGTCGAGAAACTCTCCATGACGATGGTGGGACGATGGGATGCCCGGCTGGGGTCAACCGCCCAAGCCCTGACTTGAAGAGATCGGAGGGCCTTGAGCCGCGATAGATCGAGACCTCCTGTTCACTGTCAGCTCGATTCCGTGGATAGATACACGCGGGGCTACTCACTAAGCGAGTCATCCCTTGCGCCGAGTCGTAGGGTCTCTAGGGTCTCGGCGCATGCCTCCAACAGGACAGGCGCACAACTTCCAACCTTGTGTAGGTCCATGTGACGGAACCGTAGGCCACCAGATGAAGTGATCAGATGCGTCCAAGTTTCGACGGAACTGGCGTTATAGAGTGCCAGCCGTCCTCGCAGCTTCGGTGCAGAGAACGGGGCGAGCACTTTGTCGGGGATGGTTGTGAGGTGAGCGTTCCGGATCTCGATGTCGTCCAGGTTCGAAAAGAGAGAGAGGAAATGCGATAACTGCCGAGGAGTACACCACGGGTCGGACAACGTGATGGATCGCAGCGTTGGTGCAAAGTGTTGGAAATAGCGGTCGACGAGTGATATAAACCGGAAGATTTCCACATTTTCCAGTTTCAGAGTGTGAACGTTCGTGAGGGAGGAAAAATAGTATAGGTCGAGGTGGCTGAATGCCTGGGGCGCGAACCAAGGACGCCGTTGCTTCACTTGGATTTCTCTCACGAGGGGCATCAGACCTAACTCGTGCAGATTTGATAGCGGCACCAGCTGGCTGCGAGGTCCGTCCCCCGTGAGAGTGAGGGTATGGTGAAGGTGTGGGGCGGCGGCGGTGTACCAGGAGTGGCAAGTCAACGAGCACGCCTCGAGAGTGTCGCGGTGGCGGGTGAGGTAGGCGATGATCATGTCCACGATGTCGTACGGGAACGGGGCTGGGAATGGGCGGGTCAATTCGTGTGTGGTCCACGTCTCTTGGGGTTCTAGGGGTGCATTGTTGAGGTTATTGACCTTGGCTTTGGGTCGACGCCACGCAGTAACCATGCGACTCAAGAGCTTTATTCCTACGGTGCGAACGGCGCAAATATTAGGGTCATTTATGTGCAGTGGTGGGTAGCCTTACTTGACACAGGCCCTCTCGAGCGCCCTACACCTTCGGTTGTTTGAGACATCATGGTGGGGGGGAGAGAGTTGTTTCAGGTGATCGGACTCAATAGCAGAGAAGGCGACCGGGCCCAACCGGCCCGACTAGGATCCGCACAAAGTGAAACACTCGGACATCCGAACTTTCAACACAGTGGGCATTGGGGTCAAATCCGCCCCGGAAAATGCCTTGTTTATAGTCTGATTAGGTCAAATATTCCGGATATTTTCCAAATCAGGAAACCCCCCAAAAATAAAATACAATCCACCCTGGATTATAGCTGGAATATTCCCGACAAATCCGAGAGATATTCCACCCAATCAGCCAATCAGCAGCCTCCGATCAACGGATTATCAACCGGAATATTCCAACACATTCCGCATATTTTCTGGCCAGTATCACATAAGATTTTCGAACACTAAAACAGTCATGAACATACGTGAGAAATTTGACCTAATCGGATCATAATCAAGGCATTTTCCGGGGCGGATTCAACCCCAATGCCCGCTGTGCAAGATGAACGTCGTGGCTGCAAAGGACATACCACGGTCTGCTCGGCTACGCGGCTACCGAGCCAATACGTGAGGAAGGTACGTCAACAAACCAGAGGGTACTCAGTCACACAAATCGTCTAAATTTTCGATTTTCGCCGAAGTTTAGCACCGGTTTACGGTGGCGATATCGAGTGTTGTTCAGAATCACTCCCCGACCGGCCTGTGGTCAACCCCACTGTTTAGGCCCACAGAATGATACCGCGTTGCGGGTCTCCCATCCCCGACCTTTTTTTAGGCTGCCAACAAGCACACCATTTCCATAAACGTAGTTTCCACTCTACGCCTGCTTCTTCCCGGGACCTCCTCTGTATCATGCGGCGGAATTCGAACCCGCATCCACGACCGTTGACGAAAGGATGAGCCTGGTGGGCATTCGTGATACCACTCAAGTGCTACGGGATAACAAACGGCGTGACCCCCTAACGTGACGTACTGGTCTGGCATCCTTCCTCCAAGGAGGCGTGATTGAACTTGTGAATTCAAATTACACGCTCGCCCAGAGTGAAGTTCAGGACGGGGATGTCATCTTCTCACCTCCGACCAGGATGTTCGTGACTTCGAGTCCTGGAGCACTCGAACCTACGACGGTTCTATGACTTCCTGCCGAGTCGGTACCTCCCGTAGGATCCAGAAGCCACAAGGAGGTTCATATCGTGCTTACGTTACAAACCCTGCAGCGTTTAGGGTAGTGGGATAGTGTGTAAGGGGTGTCTACTCATAGTCGAGGAAGGGCAGGTCCCATTCGCAGCGGCGAGATCGTGTGATCCGGGTTGCGGGCGGAGAGTCAAGAAAATCGAGGAAACCCGTTGCAGCCGCCGTATCTAAAGCTCACTCCAACTCCCACTGCGCCTCCAAATGACGAAACCTAGAAAACTTGAACCAAAATGCCAATTTGTAGGGCCTGGCTTCATACATCTTGCACAGTGTCTCGAATAACACGACCTCCTCGGGTAGGCCAGTCACGCTTCCCTGGAGGGTAATAACGAGCCCGGAGAACACATGGGATGCGATGGTCGAGAATACCTCCATCGCGAAGGCAGGGCGATGGTCTCCTACTTGGTCGGGGGAAGCCACCCAATCTTCAACTTGAAGAGATTGGAGGGCCTTGAGCCGCGATAAATCGAAATGTCCTGTTCGCGATTAACCCGAATCCGTTGGTATAGACATGTGCGGAGCTACTCACTAGCTGAGCCATCCTTCGCGCCAAATCGTAGCGTCTCCAGGGTCTTGGCACACGCCTCCAACAGGACGGGCGCACAGCTCCAACTCAGCGCCAGGGGAACGGCAGGCCGCCGGATGAAGCGATCGGGTGCGTCCAAGTCTCAACCAAATGGAAGTCATCGAGCACCAGCCGTCCTCGCAGTTTGGGCGGGGAAAACGGGACAAACTCTGTATTTATGGTGGTTGTGAGATGGTGATCCTCCTGGACTTCAACGTCGTCCACGTTTGGGAAACATGTGGGGAAGGTCTCGGGGGGTGCAACGCGGATTGTACAACGCGATGGATCGTAGAGTCGGCGCGAAGTATCCGAAATATCGTTCAACGCATTGTATAAAGGGGCGGATGTCGAAGTTTCGAAGTTTCAGAACCTGAACGCTCGCGAAAGCGGAAAAATAGCGAAGGTCACTGTGGTGGAATGCCTGAGGCATGAACCAAGGAGGCATGAAACGCTTTTGGTCCACTCGGATTTCTCTCACGAGGGGTATCAGACCCAGCTCTTGCAGCCTCCACAACGGCTTCAGCAGGTTATGATCGGTTCCGGGTCTGCGCTCCGTGAGAGTAAGGGTATACGCGGCGATATACCAGGAGCGGCAAGTCAACGAACACGCCGTGAGAGTGCGGCGGTCGTGGGTGAGGTGGGCGATGATCGTGTCCACGATGTCATATGGGAGCGGGGGAATCGTGGTACGTGTCTGGGGAAATGTGTGGCCGAGGAAGCGATCGACCTTGGTTTTGCCTCGCCGCAAAGCAGTTACTATGCGAGCTGAGAGGTTGTTCCCTACGGTCCGAACGGCGCAGAGGTCATAATCATTTATGCGCACTCGTTGGTAGCCTTACTTGACACGGTCCCCCTCGAGCGACCTACACCTCTGGCCACTGGAGGCGTCGTCATCGCAGCGGATGTGAGGTGTCTCCGAGCCGTGATCCGGCCGATCATCTGTGGGGTCCGGACCGCCCCGGCCCCAATTCATTGTCTTACTTTTTGATGCGCACTTTCAGAAGAGTTTGGTCCAAGATTATCGACGTTCGAACGAACAGGGTACACCAGCAAACCCACCCCGGGCGAGGGACGTGCAAACCTAAAAACCCCGATACAACGCCAGAAGTCCCCCTAACCACCTGAACTTGGAAGGGTACACCCAAAACGTGGTGAAGACCAGACTACGAAGAGCGGAGGATAAGTGTCATAGAAGAGCAGAAGGGTCCCACCCTTTTGTGCCGCTCGTATTCGGTCGCTCCGCTAAGACGCATCCGTCGTTTTACATTGGCATAGGAATAAAACGCTCGCTACAAGCACTACTACAACTCAATGCACATAAAAAAGCGTCCCCAGAAAGTGCGTCGACAGCTCTGTGGACCTACCACCTGCATTTTGCGCTCGATCGCCCGATCGGGGAAGCGTGGTAGAGGGTAACCACCGATGTGGGCGCGATATTTCTGGTTGAGCCGGGTGACGGCGGGTGCTGTGGTCGTGGTGCTGGGGCTGTGGAGGAGGTCGGGCAAACGATGGAGGCGGCAAGGCTGAGGGGTACAGCCAAAGGTCTGGCGATGCGATATGATGGATTCCGGGAAGTATTGGAAGGTGGTGACGAAAATGAGACTTGGAACAGGGAAGCGACGGTGGGTTGAAGCAAGAGCGAAGGCGAAACGGATCGTGCAAGACGGGGAAGGGGGAGCCGGCCCCGGAGAGAAATGCGGCGCCCAACGATTACTTGTGCTTGGTGTAATTGCCGGGGTTGAGGTTCTGGGTCCTCTTCTGTGAGTGTTTTTGCCTTGGAAAAACGTAAGCCTCAAACCAAACTCGCCCACAAATAAACAAACACGTACTCGGTAAACTTGTGAGAGTCCCCGCCTGAACTACAATGGATTATGTACGTTAGACGAAATGCTTGGCGGATATCTGGAATGGTACACACTTGGAGGGAGGCTCATGGCTGGGCTGAGGGAGCAGAGTAGGTAGAGTCTTGCAGATGGCGTTGCTAATCGGGAATGGAGAGATGTCTCAGTTTCGTGGTCCCGATCATAAACGAGTATTGTCCTCACGATATGCTTCCGTGATCTGGGTAAGAATGAAAACGCGTGGGTCAGTTTCCCCTTTCGATCAATCGACTCGCACAAGGCGGAATGGAGGGGGGGGGGACGTACTCGAATGGGGGAGGGAACTAGAAATTTGCCCGGAGCTGTCATTCGCGAAGGTAAGAGAGTGAAGCTATGTGGCGTATGCGGGGCCTCGCGCACCTATCATTCTGGAACCTTGTGGGCTTGGGTGCTCCCTGCTGGAAGTAAAAGACTTGTTGGCTATTCATAGGATCGGACGGAAGTAGGGGAAGATAATGGATAATGGGTCAGAGGATTGCGCTGGATGGGAGGGAGGGTTGGTGAGGAGGAACATACCACCCATCCGAACGACTTAAATCCTCCTCCCCGTTGGACATGACCAACAACCCGCACAAGGATAGGACAGCCAAAGGACCATGACCGTGACAGCTACCGGCTTGGGAGAACGGACGTGTTGTTTCGCGATACTTCCTGTTTTGGGAGTCATGAAAGTCGATGGAAGTGAAACCAGGCCGGCAGAAGCTAGAGTCGGACCGCCAGAGGTCAGGGATGCGCAGTCACCCTGTACGGGTCCATGGGCTAGGAGGTGAGCGCCAGAGGAACCACTTGTTTCGGTGGTTGCGCTATTGGTTGTTAGCCTATACGATTGGGTTAGTCGGGGACACATCCGTAGGGAATTTAAAACGTGCTGTGCGCGGGAAAGATCGCTCGGTCTCGCGGTGGTAAAGAAACACCCGCCACAACCAGAACCGGGGCGTCTCACCAGCTTTGGAAGTGCTGGCTGGTTGAGGTTGCACATAGGGTCGAGAAGAAGGGAGTGCGACGGAGACAGATGCCATGCCAGACTTTTCGAAGGCGCGGTGGAAGGACAGGGAAGACCGGCCGAATCCACCGTCGTGGTCGTTCACCACGCGTTACTCTGCCCGCGCTCGTTCTAACCTCGTCACCGACAGTTTGTCAACCCAACCATTGTTCGCAACAAGGTCCTTATTTCGTATCGGGATATTCAGCCGAGAAACATGGCTTCGTTTCTGTGGCGGTCCTAGCATCCATGATGGGTTGTGGCTGGTTCGGACGCGTCCTATGATCCCGGTTTGGTATCAAGGGAATTCGTGTTATGTCATTGCCGTCGCCCCCAATTGTCACAACTGACCAACGCCAACCAGTAAGTACGACTTTAGTTCGCGTCGGCGATGGCTCCGGATCCTCTGCGAGCGCCAGAATAACAGCGAGTTACTCCGCCAGCGTTGTCATTCAAAGGGTGATCCATTACCGCAATGCAGGCGTTTGTTCGGGCTCGCTGTGCCGGCAGGGGGTGGTTCGTGCCTCGTGAATCCGCAGAACATTGGCAAGAAAAATCAGATTTCTTTCAGCGGCCCGTCGCTGGTCCTGTCCATTCTTGTTGAGGGAACCCACCAGATACTCGGTGTTCGCACCATAGAATCGGGTAGAGATGTAAGATACACACAATAGTTCTATCGGGGCGACCAAAAATATGCAACGATGGCTATGACATTGTAATAACGCGTAAAATCAGACAAGGATGGAATGAAGCCGCTGAATGAGAAACCATCGTGTTCAGCGTTTTGACCGATGGCAC
>Ga0307516_10007770_pt1 | contig 12251 bp, 15 predicted proteins | sample 19_EM_MG_FD_203310 | JGI IMG/M metagenome (GOLD analysis project Ga0307516, IMG submission 203310) | Populus trichocarpa ectomycorrhiza microbial communities from riparian zone in the Pacific Northwest, United States - 19_EM | ecosystem: Host-associated > Plants > Roots > Unclassified | place...
TATCCTCTCATGACCGTCGTGAGGGTGGACTGAGTGCGTTTGGAGCTCGCAATGCCGGAACAATTCCTGATGTGACCGGGCCCGGATTGATGCAGGGAAGCCGTGCCGATCGTTGGGCCCGGTGTCACCGTGTCAGGCACGTCACCGGTCGCGGCGTTCTGCCACCTCGCCGCAGTTCTTCCCAGAGTGTGCCATACAAAGAGCAGAAGGTGTACATGCATTACGACAAATCATCACATTCACAACTCACTAGTACTGAATCGCCGTGTCAACCGGGTCAGGGAAGAACTCCACAATCTTCGAAACTATCAATGGTCCAAGAGTAAAAGGTCGTGAGTGTAAATGTCCATAACAAAAGACAGACGGCGGCAAGGGAAACTAAATAGTCCGTCGAAGGGGAAAGTCCGAGAAGAACGTCATTAGAAATGGTGTACATCATCCGAGCCAGACGGTTGGCCATGGGATGGTCTATGCTCGAGCTGTTATCGCCGCGGGTGCTCTAGTTCCAATCACTTTGCGGGTGGGCTAGATAGAGGAAGGTACTTAGTCGGGCCACCTGGTAGCGAAGTGGGCAAGTGAGTACGTACACGGGTGAAGGGTAGGATCGCTTCCACACGGTGTGGGAGCCACTGGATAAGAAACATTCATATGAGTACGAGGAGGTGAGAGGGGACTTGGGACCCGTGCTTACCCTCGAGCCTCGATCTTATCGCCATCGCTGCGACGCTTCATTTCGTACTGCTTCAGCCTCTTGACAGGTGCCTCGGCGACTGGCATGGCGGAGGCCATGAGCACCATACACGACAACAATGTCAGGACAAAGAGGAGCCACTTGGGATACATGGCGAAGATGACGGAGTTCGAGTAGAAGGCCTGAAAGTGGGAAGGAGGGGGAACCTGAGGAGAGGTCCCTCGTTGTGTGAAGCACCACTGCTTATATAGTGGCCATCATCCCGCTATGTGGCGCGAGGATGGTGGCTTCTTAGGCAGGACCCAAATTTTTTTTCGTCGGATTCATTCGCCCGACCCCCTTTCCCAGGAACCTGTGTTGTTTTGATCTAATTCCAGACTCACTTCCTTTACCTACGGAATACGAAACACACACACAAGTCGGACAATGCGGTGCCCGAGCGGCGGTACATCGTAGCACGTTCCTCGAACGCTCAGTCATGCTGCGCGCAGTGACGCGGAGTTGAGCCAAGCCCACCATAGCCCCGTTTCAGCGGGGATACTCAGGGGAAATGGGAGTGAACCGGACAAACCCTCGCGTATTGTCGGCGAGACTCTGGAAGAAGTGCGCCTGTGGAAGTTACCCGCGTACCTTGACCCCGAGGTTGTCCCAGAAGTGATGGTGATAGACGAGCGTAGGTGGCCGGCGATCGAGTTGTGGTGACAGCGGCCTGTGGACGGGACCGGGTGGCTGGACCGCTCCAAGCATGCGGGCCGTCAAAGTCTTGGATGCGGTTACCCTACGGCCGCGCCCGCACGCCACTACCACCCGAACCGACCATGCAAATCGGCGACGCTTTTTTGCTCTTATCGCTGCCAAGGGCGACGTTGGAGAGACAGAAGGACAGGCCGGTAACCGACTCGCTCTACCTCGAATGTGTGACGATTTCGGGTAGACAGTCGCCGTTCCCAGATCGCGACGTCTACCTCGTAATCAGACTTGGCCACCTCGAGATACCCGTGGATCCAAGTCGGATGGTGACGGCTTCCATGGGACGTGACTCCCACGTTTACACCTTCCTGGCCACCGATTCGGAGCCAAAATTCTCCATCTCCATTCCGTTCCAGTACAATCCCATCGCTTCACAAGATCTCGAAACGTTCAATCACATTCTCACCCAGTACGTCACCGGTTTTTCCGAAGAGAGGGACGGTCAACACATCCCACACCACCTTGACCGAAAGGTCGATACTCCTGCCCTGCAGGCACCGGCCAATGAACTCGAATACGAAGATTTACGGGGCCATCTCGTCCTTATCAACGAGTCTGATGGAACTGTGCTTGGGGATCTCGACCACGAATTCAAGATTACCGAGGATTCGACTTTGATTCGAGATCTCCCCGAGAATGCACCGGTCGTCATCGAGCTTCCTCCGGATTATGACACGGCGACTGCGGTCCGGGGAAAGATCCCCGGCGAAGAGTTCATGCCCATGACTTCTCGTGAGGCTTTCGTACGCGCAGTACCTCCGGAGGAGCGAGACGCTTTGACGGAGACTGCGGCCCTCGTCAGGTAATCTCCCTTTCAATTGGCCAAATTTGAATCCTGGGCTGATCTGATCCATTTAGTCATGCGATTTCCGCAACGACCACCCTCTTGGTCTCTGGGGCGAGCTATGCGTCCAAGTTCTATGTCGCCCACTCCAAACCCCATACCCCTTCTTCCTCTACAAACCTCACCCCAGCTAGCTCACGTCTGACCTCTCGTTCTCCTTCTCCCGGTCCTCCTCCTCCACACAGAGGGCTCGTTATCAGCAATCCAAAGACCCGCACGGCTTTGACCCAGGCTCACACGGTCAGTGGCAAAGCAGTGAACGTCAGCTCCAAGACTATCGAAGTCGTCGACGGCCTGATCAAGAAAGCTGTTGGCAGAAAGGAGAAAGCGAAACTCCAGAGTCCTGATCCTGGCACTCGTGGCGTCCCTCGAAACCTGCCGTCGAGGAATGGAGGAAGGGGGAGTCCCATACCTACCTCCGATTCTGGTCCTCCTCCACTTCCTCCCCGGCCTGCGCTGAGGAAAAGGGACAAGCTCATTCTCTCCGCCGATGTAGTTCTCTCTACCATCGAGGAGAGCATCAAGCGCATCATTGACACCGGCAGCGAGGAGATCACCAGAGTCGTCACTCACAAGTACGTCCACCTACTTTAATCTTGGCACGTTGCCGACTGAAAAGCTCTCCTAGGCGTGGGGAAGAGAGCGGTCAGAACGCAGCCCTTGCTACTGGTACCGCTCGTAACGTCGCCCTCGTGTACATCGATATGAGGGGTATCGGTAGGAGGGCCATCGTCAAGAGGGCAGGCAAGGAGTACGTTAAAGGCCACTTGAGCAGCGGAAATTCCAACAGGCCCAAGTTGGATCAGATCGTCGCCGACCATGCCACCCAACACGGATCATCCTCCAGCATTTCCACCAACAGTACCCAAAAGCCCCCACTCCCACCTCGCTACCCTTACGAGAAAAGATAGATCGGGTCTGCTGATCAACCCCAAGAATGCTGTGATAACGGAATCATTTCCGATTTTCGCCCCATACCCTTATTGGAATACCGTCTTGAAATCCTTTGGTTGTTGTGATCATAATTGTGTGTATGAGTTGTGGAATATTATTGTACTCGTATCGAGTGTAAAATGGTCCGATCGACGTAGATTTACCCCAGAATTATCCGAGAACGTCCGTATCGCGTGCGCCATTGAAATCGAGAAACCACGCCAATACCAGATGGGGTTGAAGCAGGCGGGGTTTTACCCCTCCAACATTAAATGCCAGTCCCCCGTAATTTGGAAGGCTAGTTTTCGGGCGAAATGGCCATAGGGTCCTGACAGTTCCCCCAAAAGACTTGAAGCATTTATCCAAGTTTGTGTATGCGCAGGGAGTTGTGGGATATTGTTGTACTGAATAACTGGTGGGCGTGGGCAATGCGGCATGATCGAGGAACAGGGGACAATGCATATATAGGACCTTCCACGACCAAACATAAATAAACCTGGTCCAAATTTTGTATTGATACAATGATTCGCGAAAAGAGGACGCTCCTCGGAGAGCGACTCGCTGGTACGGCCCGCTAGTACACAATGCGACGGTCAGTCGCGGTGCAGAACGGGAGTGGTTACCTTTGACATACCTGGCGGATTACCTCCTGGGACGATACTTCCGGATCGTGTTGATATTTTCTTGAACCTCTTTCCAGGGGGAGCCTTCGGCGGTGGACACGATATTCGATAACATCGGGAACGTCTGATGAAGGAAGGAGGCGACACTCAAGAGCGATTTTCCGTGGGTGGAGATCGGTAGCTGTCCAACCACGATTTGAGCGAGGTGGCAGTTGTTTGGGCTGAGCGGCGGGTCGGATGGCTCCAACAGTTCACAGTCCGGAATGTCTACGTGTATGTCGAGCGCACTGAAGTGGACCTGTAGGGACCTGAGGTGGACGCAATGGACCGAAAGGGGGGCGAGACCGGATAATGTGACCCCTGGCGCGGGCGTTCCACAGGGAACGTTCCCAAGGACGAGCTCGACCAGTTGCGGGAGGGCTCGAGCGAGTTGGGCGAGTGCGCCGTTCGTCAGTTTGGAACTGCATCTGGTAGGGTTGCACGGTGGGGAGACGGAAAGATTCGTTAGGTATCCGAATGCGAGGAGGGGGGTGAGAACGGGCGGGGTGATATCATATGGTTCCAAGGCCGCGAAGGAGAGCCGGCGCATGGTCCGGTGAAAGCCCTTGTTGATAAGGAATCCAAAGGCATCGACCACTTCGCCCGGGTGGACGGTAGTCGGCGAATGCAAGACAATTGATTCAAGGTCCGTCGTGTCCTGCAGAAGGCACTTCCACCCTCCCTTACTATTCACCCTCGTTTCCAGGGTACGTAGGGGAGGGAAGGAGGTCTCCGGAGTGGCGGTCAGCCGATCCAGGTTTACAAATCCCAGGCTAGCATCGCTAAGATTTGGGAGTCGGGTGACATGGTGAATGGCGGCGTCTGATAGATCCGATGGTACCTCGATGGAGCGCAAAGTGGCCGTGGTCCTCAACACCAAATTGGAGATAGCGTCCTGAACCGCACGATCTCCGGAAGAGTCCAGGAACCGCACTTCCTCGAGCGTCTCGACACGGAGGGAAGTGAGAATGGAAACAACGTCGGGGATGTCGGGGATCACTCGGACGTAGAGTGAGGTAAGCTGAGGGGATTGGAAGAGGTTGATGTAGGCGAAGGTGTCTGTATTCGAGTACCATTCGAGGGATTGGAGGTTTGGTATAAGCTGAGTTGACCCGATTGCCCTCAGCTCCTCCCACGCCTTTGGCGACAGGTTTGGCCCGACCAAATTTTCGTAAATGTTGAGGGTGCGCATCCAATTGGCATATCTGTTGACCCGTTCCCATTCTGAGGGTAAAGGGTGCCGTCTGAACTCCTACATCAAATAGAACAAGCGGTCGTGGGTCAACGTTCGTCAGGTGGCACCAAGGAGATAACCTCGCCCATACAAAATACAACCTGTCGCTGTCCGGTTCTCGAATCTCCCAGACGTCATTGGGAAAGCACCGGAGCAAGTCGACAAGATCTGTTTGATGCGAGCCCCACAGGACCTCCATCACGGCGGCTTCGAAATCTCTACAGGTGCACGCCAAGGAGATGGCCGACGGATCCCGCAAGTTGACGGTTGCTTCTACAACGAGGCGGACGATCTCGACCACGGATAGGCATCGGTGCATGGTTGGGATGAATGGTGTGCGGGAGCCGATGGCAAGGTCTAGGACATTTTATAACGTATCAACAGGCGAGTGATAGGCATCGCGTTCAATACGTTTGCGTGGTTGTTGTTGTTTCCCTGAAACGACTCTAGTCATCAAACTGGCACGACTCGCAATAAAAAACCCGGGTCCCCCGAAACTCGCACCGGCGTAGCGCGCGCCCTCTGCACGCGGCATCATTCCCTGGGACCGTCACCAGATACATTCTCATGCGCTTGACAGCTGGTTTGGAAAATCCCCCTCAGTCTCGATCAAATTACGGTCAACTCTGATCACGACATGACCGCTGTCCAAGTTCCCCAACTACTGGTCCCTTATCGCCCCTTCACTCCAGCCTCTGCATCGAGGGGGAGGGGCTGGGTTTAATCACACGGAGCTCGACGCTTGATTGACCAATCGCCCCCTTCCGAGACCCACTCTTTGGGGTTTTCTTTAGCCCGCCGTGTCACGATGTGATCCCCACGACCGTAGGGAGGGGGTCTTGTTGTTTGTTCGATCAACTTTTGGCACAACGTCCTAATTTTCTTGCAAATTTGAAATTGTTTTTACCCACGGCCCATCCTTAGTTTAGTTCCCGGTTCACTGTGCGGGGGCTCGCGTTCACTTCGAGATGTACGATAGGCCAATTTGTACATTTATTGCGAAATTGTGGAACACAGAACGCCACGCAGTGCAGAAATATTCAGTTATATCAACGGGTCCTCGCCGGCATCCGCCTCACTTCCACCGTCCAACTCCCTGATTGAGTCAACCCCCAGGTCATTCGCCGTTTCTTGCGAAGGCGGTGTCCGACGGCTCGGCAAGCACAACAATGCCGAGGATATTGCAATAGAGTGCAGATTTGAGGCCGGGCATACGCACCCCGGCTGGAAGAGGTGCTTTCTTGATAGTGAACAAGAGCCTGTGTACGGATTTTCCCAGTACTTTCCAGTTGGAATTGTGTGCGCCCATCAGTCCCATGACCTGCTGTGAACCAACTCGGTCGTGGGCACTGCCGCTTGTCGGCCCTACGGCTTATTAAAGTAACCACAAAATTGTGCTGGTTGAGAGTGCGAGAGACTGGATCCGCCGATACATTCGATTGCGGGCTTCGTAGCAGAAGTTCCAGTTAAGACCTGCCGGGCCTTGGCCAAAGCATGGGAACCGCGAAGTACAAATTATTCGTGGGGTGGCGGAAAAAAATGTGGGAATTCGACAAAGAAAATTAATGACGATATACGGAGGCTACAGGAAGAATGTACGTCTGGTGGTTTCAAGCTGGGGCTGTGACGTCTCGTCAATACACCGACACACGTAGCGTGAACCAGGGTCGCTCACCTTCCATTGCCATTGGTATTCATCAACCGCTGGAGGTTTGGTTTTTTTCTTCATCGGCTCTGTTTCTGAATCATTGTCCTCGTCATCTTCTCCTTTCCCGTCTTCCTCAAGTTTCTCCACAAGCTGTCGGTCTGGGCTTTCGCCCTCAGGCTGTTCCCCGTCGACCGCCATATCGTCAAACTCGTCGAATTCTAATTTCGTTGAGGGTTCCCCGAATTCCTTCACGGCAGGTAATCCGGTTCTCAGCGACTTTAGCTTCAAGGTAAACCGAGGTCCTATCTCTTGCAACGCAGCCTTCTCCGTCGATCGGAAGGCATACCTGACACCCCTGGATCAGTCTCATTACAAGAGCGTGAAGTGAAACCAACCTATGGCGCCTGAAAAACAAGAAATCCCGTTGATTGTGCAACGTGACCACCTGTCGGCCCTGGAACTGGGGCATTGGGGGGAACATTGTTTGAAACATCCTCCCAACGGTGTGTCCCAACCTCGTTACGAAGTTATTGAGCACCAGTTCGGGGAAGTGAGCCGTCGACCGGGCGTGGCCCTGTGAGATAGAGGCGTCAGTGATTGCCACTAGCGAACGACGGTTTGAATGGTCTTACGGAGATGCGTTTTGAGAGTTCGATCGATGTGAGCTTGAAGTACGCGGTCGGTCCGTTTGGGAGATGAATCAAGGTGATTGCATCTGGGTCCTTGATGTGAGCTTGACGCTCCACACGATGCGAGTAACTCACTCGGTTTCTTCACGTTCTCGTTCACGACCAACATCTTCTGGTATCCTCTATCCGCGGCCCACCCCGCGATCCTGCCCATCTCGAACCCTCGGCCCTTCTTCCGCCTGATAAATTCTGCCCCAGGAAAAATGTCCACCAGTTCCTCACAAAAGTTGTACGTCACTTTTGTCGCTTTGGGGGAGGTGGTGATCAGGAGTTTTGGTGGGGTATTTGGATCCCAATCCGAGAAGTATGACGCGAATGGGTCGGAGTCTATGTCGGCGGAGGTTTCTTGGGCCACGGATACATCGCCCGAGAGTGTTGTAATTAGGTTACTGGAGCCCTCGATGGGTTGGGAGGTGGGGTCAGTGTTATCCCGTGTTTGCCGTGGATCGGCAGTTAAGACAGAGGGGTCGAACTCGCGTTGGTTGTCGAGCGTCTTGGGGACATTCTGTGCCAACCTTTTCTGAACTCAAAATAGGTCTCATTTAGCGTATAACCCGGAGGCGAGACGAAGGGCGACGCACTTTCTTTGCTGCAGGATCTGCGGTTTCCGCCTTGGCTATCGCCAGTCTCGACTGCAGTTTCCTTTGTCCCTTTTCCCGCTTGAGTTTCCGGACTACCTCTTGCCTCTTGGCCTTGTTTCTTATGGAGGAAGGCTCAAATCGCGTTGACGGCATTGGGGGAGGAGGATTGAAAATGATCGAGCAAAATTCGCACGCTTGCCTCACCTCGGGATCATCGATCGGAGGCCCGGCCGGCTGTGGACATAATATTGATTGAATATTTCTACCTGACTAGGTTGTAGCAGGCCGCGCCTGAGGGTTACGGCTATCGAGGAAACCCTTTGAGAATGAGTTGGATGGTAGGAAGAAAATTGAAGCCGGAGTCCATCGGTCGATGATATACCGGAAGAAATGGAGAATTTTATGGTCGTCATACAATAGTACGACTTCTGGACTGAAGTCAGCTGTGCAAGCAGGAGCCTTTGGAGGGCAGGTTTTCCTGGAGAACAGATCCGTCAATAAGTTGGCATATTGGGTGAAAATCTGGTTAGAGGCGCACCAATGCCGGGCTGTCCGGTGACCGCCGCTCACCTGACTGTATGTCCCGCCCTGTCGTCCTCGCGGAGACACGATAAACGGCGGAACGTCTTGCCGTGTGCCTTGGTGACGAGAATCATTTCGCGGGTGATATGGTCGACCCCGAGGGATAGCACGTAGGGGAGCTTGTCGTGGAAGTTGGAATGAGTGGCGGGGTCGTACCAGTGGTTGAAGAATGCCACTATTTTTTGCACTCCCCGGTAACTTCTCGCCAACCTCTCTGGCTTTCTTCCGGCCAGTTCCAGACGGCATTCTCTGGATCCGGTGTTATCGTGACTCAACTGGTCCTGGTTTCGGTAAGACCGGTTCGTCGGGATGAGAAGGACTCTGCATGACACGCAGGTAGAGTAGGCAGATGGATGGAGCCCGCCGTTTGTAGGGGTAAATCGGGGGGCTGGCAAAAGACGTTGGCGTGCCACAGCCGAGCTCCGCCTGATCTCCGTCTTGTGCCACGAGCTGAACGCGACACCCAACCAACTCCTGCCAACTGCAACGCATTCGGTTTCCACAAACCGCAAAAAGCAACACGGACAATGTAAGTAAATGTACCTTGGGCCCGTCGCAATTCCTAACGGGGTTGGAAAACAGAATGGACCGCGAGATCAATATCGATTCCAGATCGATTCCCCATACTGGCGCTGGAGGAGCAAATCAAAAAGCACAGTGACGAGAGGGGCATAATCAACCCCAAACGCGCTCGGAATTCGCTGTTAAACGTCTTCAAGCTTCCACCAGAGGTCCTTGGCCATATCTTCCAATGGAACGTCACTCTCAAGGGCCGACTTCGACGGGTTGGAGAGGAGATCGCGGAACTTCCTGTCAGTTTGCCACCACTGGTCCGAGGTCGCTTTGCGCACCCCCGAAGTTTGGAGTTTCTGGGGTAACACCCCAGAGGACTGGGCTCACTGGCATGGTCGTTCTGTGACTGCCCCACTCGACCTGGTTCTGGGCGACGTCGATTACGACGACGGCACTTTCGACGTCACCTTGCGCGACGCGCTCCAGGATCGAGCCGTCCGGGACGCGATACGACGGGTCCACCTCTGGAGTGACAACGCAGCATTCCTCAGCTTAATAATATCTCCGTTGACCGTTGCCTGTGAGGGAGTTCGGTCCAACAGTGTGGAGTCACTCATCCTGTTCAACGACGACGATACACCGGTGGATACCACGGATTTCTTCACCCACTACCGTTTCCCGAAACTTCAACGCCTCGAACTCAGTAACTGCAAGCACACCCACAGGAAGAGGTCATCTACTTCCATGCGTTCGAGGAACCCATAGCTATGGAGGCCATATCCACTCAGTTTCCAAACATAGGAGCGCTACGCCTCGTCGAGACGGACCTGCATGCCATACCGGACCTAGGTGTAGATAGGGAGATCTTCCCTCCTTTGCAACGCGTCTTTTTGGACCGAGCGGTGGTCGACGATTTCAATTGGAACCCGTTCATAAGCTCCCTGGCCCATCGTGCGTCCTCTGGAAACCAACTTGATACCGAGGGGCCAAAGATGTGGCCATCGTGGGTGTTTTACCCACGACCGTAGTCATCCGCATCCTCGACGGGAATATGGCATAGTATAGCATTTCCTCCTAGACCCCTCGTCTTATTTTCCTTTCACGCCCTTGATAAAATCTCACTGTATTGTATCTCTGGAAAGCGACTGTGATACAACTTTGCGATTTCTTCGTCGAATTCGGCAGCTGAGGTCTAGTCTAGTAGTCCTGGCGTTCGAAGGGAAGATTGAAGGACGATTCCAACAACGGGCTGCAAGCCTTCATACATGTGGCCAGAACCGCCGACACCCCAGAATCCATCATCGTTCGACTGAATTTGGTATCCAGGATTTCTACAAGTATTGAGTCGGCGTGCTCTAGTCTGATATTGAGAAGAAGATTGAAGGAGAATTTCGGGAACGAACCGCAAGAATTCAGATTAACAGTAGAATGGCGATTGCCCAAAGGTACAACCCGGGCACGAGAGGATAGAGGGCGTATGAAATGGATGAATCGATGTGCCAGAATCCGCAGATAAGGAGGGCGGAGTCGACCAGGAGAGTGACCATAAGACATATGAAGAAGCGATTGAATCGCCGATTCATGACTGCGCGAAGTTTGCTGTGGTAAACGCTTGCCAAGATTATGATCCCCGCGGTGAATATTGGGACCATGACACTCGTTCCAAAGAACTTGATGGCGGTCTCGACCCTGTTGGGAGGAGCTTCCTGGGCAGGTGGAATGGTAGGGCTTTCGCCTGCACTGACAGCGAGGAGTATTGCCTGAAGGAGGGCTTCGGTTCGAGCGTCAGATTTGGGCTCCATGGATATGTACTGTGACTGGACCAGGGTTGCACCGACAGAGAAAAGCAGAGACGCCTAGCAAGAGTCTGAGTCGAGTGGGTTGCGGGAGCGAAGGGAAGGGGGCGTACGATGATGGTGGTAACATCGGGGGATTTATTACGCCTTTCGTCAATATCTCTTTCTCCCTTACTCTTCTTCTCAATGGCAGAGATGTTGAGATGAATATCGTCGGTCTCGGTAGGTTGGAAGAACGTTCTAGTGTCCTTGAAGCTATTCTCATTCAGCGACTGGCGGTCAGGGCGACATAGGACCTCAAACGTACCACTCTGAACCAGGTCGCGGCAGCGGGGAGATCTCATCGTTCTTTTCAGCCATGGTGGTTCGACGCAGCTGGTTAGTGGAGAAAAAGACGTGAACGGGGATCCAGGTGGTGTAGAGGAAGGGGGAAGAGTTGGGAGATGGTTGAGAGCCGGGGGCATCCCTTGGATTACTTGGTAAGCGACAGATGAACGAACCATCCCCCCGAAAGGGAATTTCAACCCCGGGGACTCCGAGAAGCTGCAGCTCATAACCAGATCCATCGACACCCCGGATTCACCGCTCCAAAAAATCGCCAAGATAGAGCGGCCCATCGTCCTGGAATCCGCTGTTCCAGAATTCACGCGCAACTCCCGAGTGTCATCTCCAGACAAGAGGTAAAATCGGCGAGACCAGCACATTCGCACGGGTATCGAAGCGGTCAGGCAAAGTCGCGCTTACGCTGACACTAGAAGAGTGTCTCGATTCTAACGGGCCACGCGTATAAGCCGGCCCCTTGATAAATGTAACGGATTTTCTCATTAGATTTGTTGGCTGGGGTGTGTTAGAGCGCTGAAACGGCGTTTCTAAAGTCTAGTAAATAGTACAGGCTTTCGAAAGGAAGATCGAAGGACAATTCCAAGAATGAGCTGCGAGCCTTCGTAGCTATGCGACAGCCAGACCAAAACCACCACAAAAGAGGAGGAGAAGGGCGACCAGGACCATAACATCGAATCGCCATCTCTCGAGTTCCGCGTCGTCGTACAGCAAAAAATTGTTCAGGCAGGGTTTCAACAACACAGAAAAGGTTGCGGCAAACAGGGAGACGATTTAACACGCGTAGAGGAGTGCAACGGCGGTGTCAATCCCACGAGGATGAGGTCCTTCTGAGCCCAGGTTGAGAGGGGGACGCAGATCGACCGCCTACGTGGGACTTGAGCTGAGAACGGCTGGTGGTGGCCATGGCCACACTGTTGACCAAGAAACCACCAACCTAACACGAGACCGAGTCAGATGAGTCGAGAGAGCGAAGGGCAGGGAACACA
>Ga0307516_10007773_pt1 | contig 12250 bp, 7 predicted proteins | sample 19_EM_MG_FD_203310 | JGI IMG/M metagenome (GOLD analysis project Ga0307516, IMG submission 203310) | Populus trichocarpa ectomycorrhiza microbial communities from riparian zone in the Pacific Northwest, United States - 19_EM | ecosystem: Host-associated > Plants > Roots > Unclassified | place...
GGAGCAGCGCGTCGAGATCCGCGCGGCTTGGGACGCCTTCGAGGCGGACTACGCCCAAGCGCTGACGGATTTCGTCGAGACTGGCCTGCACGGCGAGGCGGTGATGCGCCAGGCGGACTCCTATGCCGCTTTGCTGCGATCGCTCGCCATCCACGCCCGCGGAGACGTCTGCCGCTCGCGTCTCGTCTCCGAGGTGCTCTCGATCGGGACGGTGCGCGTGCTCGGCGACCAGGCAACGTTGATCGTCCCGCCTTGGCACCCCGAGCGCATGAAGGCGCTGGCGGTCAAGACCCGCAGGGTCGCGGGACTCGTGACGCACATCCTCGGCGGCGAGGACGTGCTGTTCGGCGACCGCGGCATCTTCTTCCGCGAGTTTGCCGAGGAGATGGCGCATCCGTTCTACCCGGAGATCGCGGCGCTGACGCGCGCCGGAGCGCCTGTGCTCGTCTCCGAGAGCAGCACGGTCAATGGATACAGCCTCTTCGAGCGCCCTACGCGCGCGGAGGACGACGCGCTGACCGACGTCGAGCCGGGCGCCGCCTCCAAGCAGGTGCGGGAGCTGCTCGAGCGCTACGTGGGGCTTCAACCCCACGAGGCCAGCAACCTGAGCGTCCTGCTCTACAACGCCGACGCGGCGGAGCTTCCGCTGGCCGTGGTGCGCGAGCTTGGGAGCATGCAGACCGATTCGGACTTCCGCTGCGACGTTTCCGTGCGTCATGGCGATGCCGCCAAGCTGCGTCGCGTCTACGCCGAGCTGGTGACGAAGGGCGGCGACGACCCCGACTTGTCGGTCGTCGGCGAGACATCCGCGAGCTTCATATCGAAACTGCGCATCGCCGTCGCGCCGTCATCTTCGACGCCGAGGCAGGGCGACGACGGTTTTCGCGCCTTTGACGTCGCCTTCCTGCACGACGTCGTCTCGCGGACAGCGGCGGTGGAGTGGCTCCCCGTCGATTGGACCAACGACAGGCCCAGCCTCGACCACGCGCCTTCGCGGTGGTCGTATCGCAGCGTCTCGGGCGAGGACGAGCTCAAGTCCACGACGTTCCTGACTTGCCCGCGGCAGACCGCCACCGGATGGGCCTACGTCGCGGCGGTCGCCTCGGTCGCGCGCCAAGTAGACGCGCCGGCTGGGGCGATCTTCCTGCCCGCGCGTCGCATCTCGCTCCAAAACTCGGCGTTGAAGGCGACGATGGACGACGCGCACGCGTTGGCCGAATGGGTGGCGACCTACGACGAGCTGCTGGACAAGCGCCAACTCCAAGCCAATGGGGTGACCGTGGTGCGCTACCGCCGCGCCTCCACTAATGGCCGGAACATGATCGTGAGCTCGACTTCTGAGCTGCGGCTGTTGGGCGTCCTGGCGCGTCGCAGGCTCGGAGAGCTCGGTCTGCCGTTCGACTCCGACTTGTTCGAGGAAGTGGCTGGGCGGGTCAAGAAGGATGCTCTTTCCATTTCGGGCGACATCGTCCTGCGCGCAGCGAAGCGCGGAGTCTCCGCTGGCGAGATGCTGGGGCTCGTGATGAGCCGCTATCTGATCGAACGCGAGTTCAGGTCGATTTGCGGCGCTGGCGGGCAGTCGTTTAGCGTCTTCTTCCTTCTCGACGACTACGCCGACTGGCTTGCCCAGAAGGAGAACCGGATCGCCGACATCCTCGGCCTGTGCGTGGAGGAGGGCGAGTCTGGCGTGCGGCTGCACATCGCGGTCGTCGAGTCCAAGTATGTCGCTGGAGTCGCCGCGGCGGACGCTCGCCGCTCGTCGAAGGCCCAGCTCATGGCGACGCTGTCCACCTTCCGCGCCGCGCTCTTCGGCGCGCCTGGCAGGCTCGATCGCGACGTCTGGCTCGCGCGCCTGGCAGACCTTCTGATCGATGCAGACATCCCGCCTGGACGTTCGGGATTGCTCGAACGCGCGCGAGCCAAGCTGCGCGATGGCGAAGCGGCCATTTCGTTGCGCGGTTATTCGCAGGTATTCGTGCATTCGCCGGATCCGGCCGCGAGCCTTTCTGCGTCGGAGCAGGTTCTGTTGGACGAGACGGACGGCGTCCAAGCCTGGCAGGAGGTCTTCGACAGGCCCGAGCTCCGGGAACTGGTGGAGGCATATGCGCGCAAGGCCGACCCGACGCCGGTGCGCGCGAAGCTTGGCGGGCATGAGCCCTGGTTGACCGTCAATTCGCTGCCGCCAGCCGCTCGCGTGGCCTGGACGGCGATGATGGAGCAGCTAGCGGCGCCTGGCGAGGAGGCGGTGGAGGCTCCAATCGTCGTGGAATCGCCGTCGACGCCAACGACAGCGCCCGAAAACTCGATGCTGGAAGATAGCCCGGCCGCGCCTGCTCCGCAGAGCGTTGCGGTCAGTTCGGGATCGTTGGCCGCCGGCTCCGCCGCTGGCGCATCGAGCTCGGACGGCCATGGCGCATTGGCCGCGCTGATCGCTTCGAAGACTTCTTCGACAACAGATGCAGTGGACGAGCGCGAAGCTTGGGCCGAAGACACAACGAAGAAGCTCAAAGCCGCGCTGAACAGCTACGGACTGCAAGCGGCCGTGCTGGGCACTCGTTTGACGCCGAATGGATGCTTAGTCAGACTTGCGGGCTCCGACAAGCTCCGAGTGGAGGACATCGAGTCGAAGCGCACGCAACTGCTCACGACGCATGCCATCAACTTGGTGACGGTGCAGCCCAAGCCAGGTGAAATCGTCGTGACGATCGCGGGCTTAAAGAGGCAGTCGGTTTCGCTTTGGGATCTTTGGGCGCGCCGAAGCCTGAACAGGAATGCGGCCGGCATCAACACGTCGTTTGTGCTCGGCCTCCAAGAGATCAGCGGGTCGTTGCTTTACCTGAATCTTGGCGGCGAGTTCGGCGGACTCGCTTCCCACGAACCGCATTCGCTGGTGGCCGGGGCGACTGGCAGCGGGAAGTCAGTGCTGATCCAGGCAATCCTCCTGGACATCGCGGCGACCAACCCGAAATCGCTCGCGCAAATCGTCCTGATCGATCCCAAGATGGGTGTCGATTACTCGGCCTTGGAAGATCTTCCCCATATGCGCGAGCCGATCGTCACCACCCGCGAGCGGGCGATCGAGATCCTCAAGGAGCTCGTGGAGGAGATGGAGTCTCGGTATCGCACATTCGCGGCGGCCAGAGCTCGCGATCTGACGACGTTCAATGCCAAGGCCATTGAAGCTGACAGGCTTCCGATGCTATTCCTTGTCCATGACGAATTTGCGGATTGGATGCTCGACGACGTCTACAAGGGCGCGGTGAGTGCCGCGGTGCAGCGTCTTGGGGTCAAGGCGCGCGCGGCCGGCATCCATTTGATCTTCGCGGCGCAGCGGCCGGACAAGGACGTGATGCCGATGCAATTGCGCGAGAACCTTGGCAACCGGCTCATTCTCAAGGTTTCAAGCGAGGCGACGTCCAAGATCGCGCTTGACCGACCGGGCGCTGAGCTGTTACTTGGCCGCGGGCATCTTGCTGCCAAGCTCAATGGGGAGCAGGGGCTCGTCTACGCACAAGCGCCCTTTCTATCGGACGAAGAGATTACCGCAGCAGTGGCGGCGATCTGTCTCGACAACTCGCCAAGAGCAGCGCATGGCACTACCTGACACCCCAGAAGTCCAATCGACCTCAGGCTCGTCTCGCGGAACTGCGATAACTCGACTCAAAGAGCACCTGGCCAGAAACGAGACACCCGCGCTCTGCACCTTGTTGGGATCCCCAATCATTGAGTTGCTCGGCAAGTTGGGACCAGATGCGACCAGTCCCGCTGGCCTTGCATATTTCATCGTAAGCGTGCATGGTGAACGCGGTGTCCTGCGCAGGCGAGACATTCGGGGCCTCTTGCTATCTCAACTGACTAAACCAGAAGCTACTGAACTGTGCCACGTGCTTCAGTTGCCAGTGATCTCTCCTCTCCAAACGCTGAAAGGGCTCGACTTTGACGCGGCGCCAGGTAGCTTGGAACTTCTGGATAGATGGTACGGCGTGCCGAATGACGATGCTGAGGCGCCTCTTCAAGCATCCGAGGGTTCCCAAAAAGCCATTGCCTCCCACAAGCTCCATTCGCATCAACTGAACGCATTTCGCGAAGTTCGCCGAGCGATCGCCCACCCGCCCTGTTCCGTTTTGGTTCACATGCCGTTCGGTGCCGGGAAGCTCCGACTAGTCGCGACGGCGGCGCTCGATCTTTATCGTTCAGAAGCCGACAACAGGTCAATCGTCTGGTTAGCCCCAGGTACTGCCATGTGCGAGGAGGCCTTCCTTGAGTTGCAGGAGGTGTGGCGGCAACTGGGTTCGCGTGACACAACCATTCTGCGGCTCTACGGCGACCATCCCGCGCGCGACTTGGATCAGCTGGAGGGGACGATTGCAGTGATCGACATTCTCCGACTAAGCAAGGACGATCCCGCTCTCGAAGATCTCGGATCCGTCACGTCGGTGGCTATCCTTGCAGACGCAGAGAGCGTCGCTCATCCTGTCGGGGCCGAGATCATTCGAAGGATGTCCGCGGGCGGGGCATTTAGCCTGGTGGGAATACTAGCGCCATCTGGTTCAGCCATACCTGCAGGGCCTGTTCGAAGTGCCTTGAAGGCTGTCTTTGCAGACGCTTCCATCACTGTCTCGTCGGACGGCGAGTTGCAGTTGCTTCGCGAGGTTGGTGACTTCGCGGACATTGAAGCCACGGTCGTGCATCTTGCAAGTCCTTCGGCCACCGCTCTCACGAGTGTTCAGCTTGACCCGATCTGCGACGATGCACTCGACTTCGATCCAGCCTATGCCGACGAGCTCGCCAACAACGTTGAGCGCAACGAGCAGCTCCTTGCAATTCTAAAGAAGGAGTCCGCGGGCAAGGGTCGGATCATCTTTTACGCGACCACAGCTGAAAACGCGAGGCTGTTTGCCGGGCTTCTACCGGTCCAGGGTGTGAAAGCAAGTTCCATTACCGCCGACGACTCCGCAACAGCACGCACGCTCGCCCTGCAGAAGTTCGTCGCTAGAGAGGAAAGAGTTTTGTGCGTCCACGGGTTTCTGCTCTCTGGAAGCTCGGTTCCCGACATTTCCGTATGCGTGATGGCGTCGCCCGGAAAGTCCCGAGCGGCATTCCTTTCCGCAATCGGGCGGCTCATCCAGTCTCGAGAGACCGCTCTCCCAACCCTAAGACTCATTGTGGCCGCCGACTCGCAGGCCGATGCCGGTTGGGTGGCATCGTTGAGCACTTGGTCGACGCTGGATACCTAGGAGACCTATGACCTTTCCCATCATTCCCCAAAATCTGTCTATCTCCGCGATGCGGAGCTCGGGCTATCGCGACACCGCGCACGCGTTGGCGGAGCTCATTGACAACGCCATCCAGGCAGGAGAAGACACGAAGTCCCGCACTGAAGTCGAGGTCATCTGTATCGACGAGGCGTCGACCGGAGGCCGACATCAAATCTCGCGAATCGCGGTTTACGACAACGCTGCCGGCATGAGCCCTGACCTGCTCAGAAAGGCTCTTCAGTTCGGCAACGGTTCGCGCCTCGACAAGGCTCAGCAAAAAGGGATTGGCAAGTTCGGAATGGGGCTGCCGAACTCTTCGATCTCTCAGTGCAAGAGGGTCGACGTCTGGACATGGCAGGCGGAATCTGTTCATCACGCGTTCTTGGATGTGCAGGACATCCAAGACGGCAAGATGACAGACGTTCCCGATCCGCAACCCTCTGAGATTCCTTCCGAATGGCGAGCATTGATCGCCGGCAATCTCGAAAAGCATGGCACCTTGGTCGTCTGGAGCAAGTTGGACCGCGTCTCCTGGAAGCAGAGCACAACGCTGCTGCGACACACCGAATTCATCAGCGGGCGTGTGTACCGACACTTCATTAACGACAAGTCCGTTCGAATTCGCCTTGCCGCATATGAGAGCAAGACTAGAGAGACCGTCTACGAAAGTTTCGTCCGTCCAAACGATCCGCTCTACCTAATGCCCGGAACGAACGCGCCTGCTCCCTTCAATCAAAGTCCGGCGTTCGTTCCGTTCGGACAACCGTTAGTACTAACGGTGGCTCACAGAGGCGTGGAACACCCCGTGACCATCACGGCGTCGATCTGCAAGCCTGAGGCACGGCGCGAAGGGGGGGGGAAAGAGATTGGTCAGCACGCGCAAAAGAATCAAGGCATCTCGGTGATGAGATCGAGGCGCGAGCTCGAGCTTAACCACAGCTTCACGAACTCCTACGACACGCGCGAGAGATGGTGGGGGATCGAGGTGCAGTTCGATCCAGGCTTAGATGACGTCTTTGGCGTTACCAACAACAAGCAGTCCGCGACGGGGTTCACACGCCTGAGTGTGGAGGAAGACGCGCTGGACGAGGCTCTCAGCGTGAAAGAGTACCAAGAGAGGCTCGAGGAGGATCGTGACCCGAGGCTTGTCATGTACCGCATCAGTCGCGAGATCGAGAAGCTGCTGAAATCCATGCGTGCGCAAGTTGCCAAGATGAGAGAAGGTGAGCGCATTCACTCCACGAAGGAGCGAGCCGAGAACAAGGCCGAGAAGGCAGCCACGGACTCGGTGACGAGACGCAGAGAGCGGGTTGGGGACACCGGCCGAAGCGACAAAGATGAGCATGCAGCCCCCAGCGAACGTACAACGGCGCTGACGGCCGACATCGTCCAGGACGGCGTGGAGGAGGCGAAGGCTCTGCAACTCGCAGTGGACTATGTCAGCAAGAAGATCAAGTTCCGCTTTAGTCACGCTGACATGTCTGGACCTCATATCTTCGACGTTTCCACTGCCGGAGGCGTCATCCTGGTCACGCTTAACAGTCGCCATCCGGTGCACGGGCGGATCTTCGAGGCCCTTCGAGGTGAGGATGGGCCGGAAGCTCAGTACGCCAGGGAGGTGCTGTCCCTTATAGCCGCTTGGGCCAGGATGGAGGATGAAGCGCCAAGTGAGAAGGTGCGACTGGGCATCGAGGACACTCGTTTTCAGTGGGGTCGAATGGCCATGGACTTCTTCGAGGTCGAGAGTTAGCAATGGGAGGGCGTGAAGCGATTCGCGGTTTCGCGGTGCAGACGCTCATCTGCCTGCTCGACTCGCTCTGGGCTGACCGACAGTGGAAAACGGTCACCCTCGAGCCTGACTCCGACAACGACAAAGTGGATATTCACTGGAAATACGACGATGGTTCGACGTGCGCTCAGCAGGTCAAGTCGTCCAAGAATCAAATCGGCAAGGGCGAGGTGGTTGCCTGGTGCAAAGAGCTCAAGGACTCCCGCGCAGCAGACAAGTACCAGCTCATGCTGGCTGGGCCGATTGCAGCCGCGGTATTGGTTGAGGCCCCCTTTGATGGCGTTGAGGTACCGACGCCTACGTCGATGGACACGCTGGCCCTGCTCGATCAGGCCATCACAAAGGTGGATCGCTACCTGACTGCTCGTTCCATCGAGCCACTTCCACTGCTTCTTCGGGAGTCGTTGATTTACGAACTGGTCGCTCGCATGCTGCAGGCAGCGGTACACGGAAGGTCTATGCCACGTGAGGAGTTCGATGGATGGTTGCTCAGCGGAGTCACTGCCTCTTACCCGCATGCTGTCAGTCAACGCCTAGCTGCGAACTGCGCTGTCTTGTGGAGCGTGGTCGAGATCGCGGGACCGGTGGGAGTCTCAGACCGGGCTTTCGAACTGGTACTCCCAATCACCGTCGTCAATGGCGGCGTCTCCACTGCTGTCGTCGAGTTGTTTCTGCTGCGTGTGTGGTCGACCACACGGGAGATGCGCTATCGCCCCGAACTCGTCGTTCCCGAGAAGTTAGAAGAGGAATACGCCATGCGACGACGGCAGGGACGTCCGTTCGGAGATTTCGCGATCGCCCCCCATTCTGCTATCCAACAGTCTGTCCTGTTCGTTCCAGTTCAACGGCCTGGATACAAGGCGGATGAGTGGCCTCACGGTGACTACCAGCTCGAACTGTTCGTCAGGTATGCGGCCCAGGAAGCCCTGTGCTCTGTCAAGAAGGCAGCGATCACAATCAGGATGGACGAATTCTCTGTCCTGACGTCCGGTCAAAGCCGATTCGTCTCGGTCTCCAATTTGGACAAGTACCTGAGCCAGCTCTGACCTCTTATCGCACGTCGCCCAAGCGGCATTGGCGAGGCCGCGCAACGGGCGCCGCCGCGGCGTGGACTGCTGGATAATCGACATTTCCGAAGACGACCCGCGTAACGCGCGAAGCCATGTACATTGATCGCATCAGCGTTGAGAATTTCCGCAGCTTCGAGCAGGCGGAGATCACATTCGCCCATCCGGACAGCGATTTCGTCGCGATGGACATGCCGCGGCCCAGCATTCGCAACGTCAACCTGCTGGTGGGCGACAACGGCGCTGGCAAGTCGTCATTGCTGAAAGCGATCTCGCTTGCCTGTCTCGGCCCAGCCGCGGGCGACTCGGGCATCTACCCGTTCCGGCTCATTCGCCGAGGCGCCGGCAAGATCGATGCGCGGCGCCGGCTCGATCCGGCGCGCATCGCCGCGTCGTTCTCGGTCGACGTTCAGGACGGTTTCAAGGAGGGCAGGTCGACCCTGGTCTCAACCATCGAGATCAGCAACCGACGCGATCTCGAATTCATCGAATCACTTGACCCGCGCGACGACGCGCGTTGGGAACCCATCTTCAAATCCTCGTCGCCCGCGTTCTTCTTCGTTGGCTACGGGACCGAGCGCACCATCCGTCCAGCTGAAAGCAACGAACGCGGCTCGAAGAACAAGAAGCGGTTTGTGCGGGCGCAGCGCATCTCTAGTTTCTTCGACGACGACGCATCGCTGGTACCACTCGGTGGCTGGCTGCCGCGCTACCTGTCGGCCAACCGGATGCGGCGGGATCAGGTCACGGCGCTGTTCAACCGGCTTCTCGGCCCGGGGCACTACAACTTCACCGGTCGCACTGAAGGTGGCGAATACCTTTTCGAGAAAAACGGCGTGTCGGTGCCAATGCCAGCACTGTCGGACGGCTACAAGGCGTTGCTGTCGTGGCTAAGCGACCTGCTGTTCCACATCACTAGCGTCTGTCCCGCGAAGATGTCGCTCGACCAGATCGCAGGCATCGTCATGATCGACGAGATCGACATGCACCTCCATCCGCGCTGGCAAATGCGGATCGTCCCGGCGCTGGCGAAGGCATTGCCGCGCGTGCAGTTTATCGTGACCTCGCACAGCGCGCTCATCGCCGGATCTCTGCAATGGATGAACATCATTGCGATGAAGGCAGGCCCGCGGCAATCGACGAAGCTGGTTCGCAACCGCGTGCCCACACACGGGCTGGACGCGGACCAGATCCTGCTGAGCAAAAACTTCGGACTTTCATCGACTCGAGTGGCCGGCCACGATCAGCGTTTGAAGGCCCTAACCCTCAAAGCGCGTGGCGGCGATCAGGATGCAGCGTTCGCGCTGATCCGCGCGATGGGCCGAGGTAGTGACGAAGCCAGCTGAGAACCGAAACCAATGATCGACTACCCGATCACCCGGGCCGAACTGGAGGCGAAGATCGACGCCGTCTCGGCCACCTGGCGCACCCGGGCCGCTGAGCGCACTTCGAAATTTTTAGCGGCAGCGAAATACGACGAAGAATCGTCGATCTGGAGCCAGGTCAAGCAGGTCTACATGACCTTGCAGGGCGAATCAAAATGCGCCTTCTGCGAACGTAAGCTCGAGAGCGTGGAGCATGGCAAGGGCGAGCAGCACGTCGAGCACTTCCGGCCCAAGCGCCAAGTCGAGGCATGGAGCGTCCCGGCCGGTCTGCAACGGCTCGGCATCGCGCCCACACAGCCACCAGCGACCAACGCAGGCTATTACCTTTTGGCCTATGACCCTCTGAACTACTGCGCGGCGTGTGCGCCCTGCAACTCGGTCTTGAAGGCGTCCTTTTTTCCGATCGACGCCAAAGCCCATGACTTCGGCGAGACGGATGTCGCCGCACTCAACACCAGGGAAAAGCCCCTGCTGATCTTTCCGCTCGGCGAAAATGCCGTGAAGGCGGAGGATCTGATCGGCTTCGTCGGGATGTCGCCCTGCGCGCGAAATCCGCCCGCCACCCACGGCGGCCGGCGCGCCTTTGTGACCATCGAGATGTTCCAGCTCGACAACACGGCCCGCAAGAACCTGATCCTCGAACGCTGCCGCCTCATCATCGCGCTGTTCACTCAGCTCGAACTGCGCCGCAACCTGCAGCCGTCACCGAATCGAAGGCGTGCCCAGCGACTGATCGACATCTGCACCTCGTCCAAGTCCCCGCACACCAACTGCGCGACCAGTTTCGTAGCGCTGTACGAAAGCGACCCGCAGGCCGCCGAGCGCTACAGCGACGATGCGTTCTACTATCTGGAGAGTTCGTCCTAACCGCTGGTAGCCTCGGAGCTCTCATCGAAAGTGTCTGCGCGTTTGCCCTGGACGCGAATGGCGCTCCGTCTTGGGCTCCGAGTGTCTCCGCAGCCCTGCCCAGAGATAGCGGCTCTGACTAGACTCTGGTTGTTCTTGAATTCGTTCGCCTTTGGGGTGTGAACAGATGAGGTCGCAGATTGTTACCGTGCTGTTGGTTCTCGGACTGGGAGTTGCTGTTGCGCAGCCGGCTCCGACATCCCCAGCCGGGAGCGCAGCATCCCCGGCGAGCGCCGACGTATTAGCTAAGGCGTCCGCGACGACGCCGCAGGCTGGAGGACAGGATCCATGGCAGGCGCTGGCCCCGCGGATGGAGACGCTCGAGAAGGCCGTTCAAGAGGCTGGAGAGAAATCCAAGGTCGCCGCCGATCGCGCGCCTTGGTTTGCACTGGGCACGGTGCTTTTAAGCGGACTGAGCGCGCTGATGGCGCAGGTGCTGCTGATGCGTCATCAGCGCCGGCAAAGCGCGGATCAGGCCCGCGAGGAGATCTCAAACTCTTTCGCTCAATGGCAGTTGAAGCAGCTTTGCGAGCTTTACGGACCGATGCGCGCCCTGCTTGGCCAATCGAACGTGTTGTATCGGCAGATGAATGACCTGGTCATCAAGAATGCGCCGCCGGGTCGCTTTCGATTCGCGGAGCAATCCGCCGGAGACTTCGACGGCAAGGTTTTTGAGATCGCAATCGACGGTGAGTGGAAGCGCTTTCGCACGGTCAAGCATCTCGATCAGGTCTATGGGCGGGGGTTCGGCGTCGAGCCACTCTTTGATGCCGTGGCGCAGGTCGCCGATCGAATTGCCGCGCTTATCGAGGAGCGCGCTGGCTACGTCCGGCAGGAGGACAAGGGGCTCATCGAGGTCATGGGAAAGTACCTCGCCCATTACGTGACGCTCAGGGAAGTGCACAAGCGCGCGAAAGAGCCCGAGCCGGACGCCGGACGCTACGTCAATGACGATGCGACCTTTCCAACTGAGATCCAGGACATGGTCGACAAGGGCTTTCGGGAGCTCAACGGGGAGCTTGCCGGCTGGAAATCGAAAGGCATGGCGGTGCCGAAGTCAAACTGACAGGAAGTTAAGCCAGGTCAGGCGCCGGCCTTCTCGCAGCGAGTCCGCTGTGCGCCACGTCTCGACCTCGCGAAATCCGCTGTGACTGAGGGCGGTCTGAAATTCCTGCTCTTCAAAATAGGTGAACACGCGCCCATCTGGAGCCCGTGCATCGCCGACGCCTTCCTGCACCGATGCGAAGAAGGGCCCGTCAGATTTCAGCGCGGCGCGAACCCTTCTCAGCACCTCCGAGAGATCCGGTCTGGCGACGTGCAGCAGCGAGGCGCAAGCCCAAATCCCGTCGAACTCCCGGTCGAATTCGATCGCCTCGATGCGGCCAAGGCGAACAGGAACTCCCGAAAACGACCGCGCTATATGGACCAGGGCCGGCGACGCGTCCAAGCCGACGGGCGAGAAGCCGAGTTCGGAAAAGGCCCGAAGATCGCGCCCCGGTCCACAACCCAAGTCCAAGACCCTTGCATTGGCGGGCAGCTTTCTCGCGAATCGTCGCTGGACGTCTGAGAGGTCTGCGTCCAGAGTTCGACGCGCGTATTCGTCCGCGTGCGTTTCGTAGAACGCGAGCGTGGAATCCATTTCTGCGTCAGTCTGGGTATCGCCGGCGGGGTGGCTCATTTGTGGCACACCACGCAGGCCCCGCCGCCTTCGTCCTCGCCGTAGATCTCGTCGATGTCTTCTAGCGTGCTGACGGGTCGCAGTGGATTGATCGGACGGCTGGCTAGGTCACGTTTTTTGCGCAACTCGTGGTCGGCGACGATCTGGATGACGCGCGCGGGCTTTTC
>Ga0307516_10007774_pt1 | contig 12248 bp, 12 predicted proteins | sample 19_EM_MG_FD_203310 | JGI IMG/M metagenome (GOLD analysis project Ga0307516, IMG submission 203310) | Populus trichocarpa ectomycorrhiza microbial communities from riparian zone in the Pacific Northwest, United States - 19_EM | ecosystem: Host-associated > Plants > Roots > Unclassified | place...
TCTGCGTTTCCCTGATGGACATGCCTCGAACATATCAAGGCTGGTTAATACAGAGGAATGCAGATTATATGGAATGAAGAGTCATGACTGCCATGTGTTTATGCAAACACTCATCCCATTAGCTTTTTGTGATTTGTTGCCAAAGGGGATATGGGATGCACTAACGGAGATCAGTCATTTCTTCAGAGATATATGCTCCAGCAAGTTGAATGTTGATCACATTCACTGTTAAGAAAGTATACTCACTCTTATGTGAGGAAGAAAAACAACGAGGACTGGTTGAGCACAAGGTTATTGAACAGGTTCATGCCATGAATGTCAAAAGGCCAGGCTCTGCTTCACAATGACAAGATTTCTCTTGAAATTGGATGCCTGGCTCATCAACAATGCGAAGATCCAAGAAACGACTTCACTGCTCCTATTATGATGGAACAACACATACAGTGGAGAGATGTTTCTATTTGATTGGGTTTCCTGTTGGTCACGCTCTTCATGGAAGGAATGTTCAACCTAGGAATTGAGCTCAAAAGGTTGCTGCAAATCAAACAGGAATTGAATCATCCCACACCAACATCAAGTCTGTTCAAATCTTTGATTAGCCTCTTCAATTCACTCCTGAAGAATTTTCACAAATCAAAGCTTTCTTCCAAACCGAGAAATCCACAGTCTCTGCAAATTATACAGGTAACTCCACTCCTTTTTGTTCATCATCCACGACTCACAATTCCAAGTTTATTCAATGGATCATTGACAGTGGAGCCACTAACCATATAACTACTTCAGTTGTTGATAAAGCCATTGTTCCTATGTTCTCTCAAGTCACCTTACCAAACGGTTCCCATGCAAAAATTACAAGTGTTGGCTCTGCACATATTACCAAAAATCTACATGTTCATGATGTTCTTTATGCACCCTCATTCCATGTGAATCTGCTTTCTGTTAGTAAACTCACATCTGCTCTAAATTGTTCTGTTCACTTCTTTCCCATTTTCTGTATATTGCAGGACCTTGCTACGAAGAGGATGATTGGCCTGGGGAAGCAAAGTAAGGGACTATACTACCTTATGCCACAATCAAAATCACATTCAACTACACCAATCTTATATCAAGTCTCTTTTCCATCAGGAGCTGTTTGGCACAACAAATTAGGACATCCATCAAAATTACCCTCTCAGTTTCTGTCAAAATTAATCCCATCTTTTGTTTATGTTTCGCAACATTCATGTGAAGTTTGTCCTTTGGCAAAACAAACCAAGTTATCTTTTCCCATAAGCTCAATTCAAAGTACTAAATTTTTTGATCTTATACACTGTGATATTTGGGGTCCATAAAAGATTGAAACACACTCTGGTGCACATTATTTTTTAACTATTGTGGATGACTACACTCGTTTTACCTGGATTTTCCTTATGAAATTCAAATCTGAAACAGAAGGGTTGTTAAAATCATTCATCACTTTTGTTCACACTCAATTTAACAGTCAAGTTAAAATTATACGAAGTGATAATGGGCTGGAATTTATCTCCTTAAAGCCATTCCTTTCAACCCATGGCATTTTGCTTCAAAATTCATGTCTGTACACACTTCAACAAAATGGTGTTGTTGAACGAAAACATAGACACCTGCTCAATGTTGGTCGTGCCTTACGATTCCAAGCAAATTTACCATTAAGATTTCGGGGAGAGAGTTTGCTCTCTACCACCTATCTTATAAATCGTCTTCCCACCACAGTTCTGAATCACAAATCACCATATGAACTCTTGTATGGAAATCACCCACATATACAGATCTACGTGCTTTTGGTTGTCTATGTTATGCCACCAACTTACAAACTTTGACCAAATTTTCACAAAGAGCTCGTCGATGTGTTTTTGTTGGATACCCTTCTAACCAAAAATCATATCGCGTTTATGATCTCACCACTCGGTAGTTTTTTACCAGTTGAGATGTTATTTTTCATGAAAACACATTTCCTTTTCTTAACCACACTTTACTCCTCCACAATCATCTCTGCCACCCATATTCCCTGAATCCAATGACAGTCTAATCCCACAAACACTATCTCCTTCTCCTTTATCACCTGAGACCCCTTCCACTCCATTATCTCCTTTCCTCTAAATCCTCATCACCACCATCATCAAATCCCACACAGTCTTCTCCTTTTCTCCAAACAAACACACCTGCTCCTATACTACATCGCAACGATCGACCTCGACAATCCTCTGTTCTTCTCCGTGATTTTCATTGTGGCCAGGTTGGTATGTCACCACTCTCTGCATCCATAACCAAGTCATCCTCTTCACGGTCAGGTACTCAATATCCATTATCCACCTTTATTTCCTATCAATCATTATCTCCTTCTCATCAGCTATTTATTAACACCGTTACTAGCACTCTTGAACCTACAACATATGAGCAGGCACTAAGCAATGAGAACTGAGCTCACTGCACTTGAAAATCAGAAGACATGGTCTCTAGTTCCATTACCACCAAACTGTCGCCCCATAGGCAACAAATGGGTGTTCAGAATCAAATACTAGTCTGATGGCTCAGTGGAAAGGTATAAAGCATGCTTGGTAGCCAAGGGATTCACTCAGACAAAAGGCTTGGACTATCATGAAAATTTCACTCCAATTGCTAAGTTGACCACAGTTCGCTGCCTTCTTGCCTTGGCAGCAGTCCGTAATTGGCCCCTTTTTCAGATGGATGTCAATAATGCCTTCCTCCATGGTGATTTACATGAGGAAGTTTATGACTCCACCACCAGGACTTTGCTGACAAGGGGAGAAGGTTGTATGTCGGCTTCATAAGTCCTTGTATGGACTCAAACAAGAACCCAAAAACTGGTTCTCCAAATTCTCAGAAGCCATCAAAACTGCTGGGTTCTGTTAGTCACATTCAGATCATTCTCTCTTTGTGCAATAAAAAAGGTCTACTCTAACCATGGTCCTTATCTACGTAGATGATATCATAATTACTGGGAACAATGACAAGGTTATTCAAGATCTCAAGCTCTTTCTTCAACAGCAATTCCACATAAAAGATCTTGGTAAGCTAAAATATTTTCTCGGTTTGGAAGTGGCAAGATCAAAGGCTGGAATAGTTATATCTCAGACAAAATACACATTGGAAATTCTTGACGATGTTGGATTTCTTGGAGCTCAACCTGTTGACTTTCTTATGGATCAGAATCTGAAACTCACTAATGACCAAGGTGAGATACTGAATGATGCTTCACACTATAGAAGATTGGTAGGGTGATTAACCTACCTTACAATTACTAGACCAGATATCATGTATTCTGTAAACATTTTAAGTTAATTTATGCATGCACCAAGAAAACCTCATTGGGATGCTACTCTTCGTGTAGTGAGATACTTAAAGAACAACCAGGTCTCGGCTTATTATTTTCTTCCAGCAGCTCTCTGCAACTGAGAGCTTATTGTGATGCTAATTGGGCAAATTGTCCTATGACAAGAAGATCAACATCTGGTTACTGTGTATTTCTTGGAGATTCTCTTATCTCGTGGAAGACAAGAAAACAGAAAACAGTCTCCAGGTCATCTGCCGAAGCTGAGTACAAGTCCATGGTTGCCGCAACATGTGAACTCACATGGCTTAGATGTCTATTTAAAGATCTATAAGTATGCTTAAAACCAATTACCTTATTCTGTGACAATCAAGCTGCACTTCATATTGCAACAAATCCGGTATATCATGAATGTACAAAGCATATATATTGAAATTGATTACCATGTTGTGAGAGAAAGATTCAAGCTGGTCAAATTGTTACACAATTCGTTCCCTCTCATCTTCAACTAGCAGATATATTCACTAAGGCCTTAGGAGGAGACAATTTTAAGAAATTAACAAGCAAGTTGAACATTCTCAACATTCATGCTCCAACTTGAAGGGGAGTGTTGAGAAGATAAGTTGAAGTTGATCTGCTATAGATAAGAAGATGTTGATCTACTGTTGAAGTCAATCTGCTACAATTCCAACTAGTGTAGTGAACTAATTGAGTTGGACTCAATCACTTATGGCTCCTACTTCCTAGGCACACATTTGTATATATATACTTGATGTAAACACTACAGAGACAAGAGAAATAAATAAAACTACTCTTCATTCTTTTTCATCATCTAGTTTTTAGGTTTCAAGTTGCATATAGTAAAAGTGTTTTTCAATTGCTGAAAGGTGAGCCAAGAGACACACTCTTCCTGTGGTGGTAGTTGCAACTCATCAGCAACATGTATTTTAGAGGAGCGCCACATGATTTGTTTGAAGAATTTATGTGTAAATTCCATAGCATCTGTGTTGATATAATGTCTTAGAAAGCTGCAAAAGACCAGGAAGCTGTGCTGTTGCATGTTGAATGGATTTTGTCAATAAAGATCTCTGCTAAAGACCAAGATTTTAGGAATAAATCACTGATCATATTTGATATGTTGTTATGCAATGTTTTTGAATTTTGAATTGTCTTTGTTTCCAAGTAAAACTCTAACTGTATTTAAAGAGTATTTTGAGATCAATAATATTATTCTTCTATAAATTCTTCTTTACGTCTATTTTGCATATACTTGTGTTCTGCAATTAAAGAATTATAACCAACAAATTGGTATCAGAGCAATAGATTTTCTCGAGGGATTTGTGAGTTGAGAGAAACAAAAACACAAACCAAATCAAACCACAAACACAACCAAAAAACACAAAATGGATTCTGAAACAATCATCTCACACGATTCACCACCAATCTTCAATGGTGAAAACTATGAAACATGGGCCATCAGAATGACAGTGCATCTGGAGGCGTTAGATCTCTGGGAAGCTGTGGAAGAAAACTATATTGTTCTTGACTTGCCTACAAATCCAATTATAGCCCAACTAAAGATTCACAAGGAGAAGAAGACAAGAAAGTCCAAGGCCAAAGCTTGCTTAGATGCTGCAGTGTCGAATACATTATTCATAAGAATCATGAATTTGGATTCTGCAAAATGTATTTGGGATTATCTTAAAAAGGAATATAAAGGCAATGAAAGAACTAAAAATATACAGGTTCTTAACTTAATAAGAGAATTTGAAATGTAGAAGACGAAGGAAACCGAAAACATCAAAGATTATGCTGACAGATGGCTAAGCATAATAAACAAAGTAAGATTGCTTGGAAAAGAATTTTCTGATGACAGAATTGTGTAGAAAATACTGGTCACTATGCCTGAAAAATATGAGTCTAAGATCTCTTCATTAGAAGAGTCAAAAGACTTAACCAACATCTCTCTTGGAGAATTGACAAATGCACTACAGGCACAAGAACAGAGAAGATCAATGAGACTTGAAGAATCAATGCAGGGAGCTTTTCAAGCAAGAACTCAATATCAAGGAGGAGGTAAAGACAAGAGATTCATCAAGAAGAAAAAGGTTTAAACTTACAGAAACAAGGTGGAAACATTTCCACCATGTACCTACTGTAAAAAAACAAAACATCAGCCGATCAAGTGCTGGTGGAGACCAGATATCAAGTGCAAAAAATATGGACAGATTGGACATGTTGAAAGAATCTGTAGGACACAATAACATGAAGAAAAGGCAAATCCTGTTGCACAACAACCTGAAGAGGAGCAGCTGTTTGTTGCATCATGTTTTTCAACATGCAACAGTTCGAATGATTCCTGGTTGATTGATAGTGGCTGCACAAACCACATGACAAACAATCAGGATTTGTTCAAGGAACTTGACATAACTGCTATTTCCAAAGTTAAAATTGGAAATGGTGATTATATTGATGTCAAAGGCAAAAGAATTATTGTCTTAAACAGTCTGTCAGGTTTGAAGTATATTTCAGATGTTTTATATGTGTCTGACATTGATCAAAACTTGCTTAGTGTTGGACACAACTTATGGAAAAAAGTTTCAAAGTAATGTTTGAAGATCAATGATGTCTGATCAAAGACAACTTGGGTAACAACGTGTTCAGGGTAAAAATGAAATCAAAAGGTTTTACTTTAAACCTTATGGAGAAGGAGCAGAGTGTGTTATCTGCAAAAACATGCAGTGACGAACTGTGGCATAAAAGAGTAGGACATTTCCATCATGCAGGGCTTATGTATATGCAAAAACATACTCTTGTAAAAGGAGTATCACAACTGGAGAACAGATCAATAAATTGTGCAGCATGTCAATATGGAAAGCAGGTCAGAAAACCTTTCCCTCATGCAACCTAGAGAGCAACAAGAAAACTTTAGCTGATACATACAGACATTTGAGGTCCTCTGAGTACAGCTTCACTGAATGGCAGCAGATATTATATCATCTTCATTGATGATTATTCCAGGTTCTGTTGGATTTTCTTTCTTAAATTCAAATTGAAGTTGCTAATGTGTTCTGGAAGTATAAAACATGGGTGGAAAACCAAAGTGGGTGCAGGATTCAGACATTAAGATCCGACAATGGAAAGGACTATACCTGTGGGAGATTTCAACAATTCTATGATGAATCCGGAATTGAACATCAGCTTATTGCACCTTACACACCTCAACAAAATGGTGTGAGTGAAAAAAAAAACAGGAGTATCATGGAAATGACTAGATGTATGCTGCACTAAAAAGAGTTGCCAAAGAAATTATAGGCTGAAGCTACAAATACCTCAGTGTATCTGCTGAACAGAATGCCAACCAGAGCTTTGCAGGAAAAAAAACTCCTTTTGAAGCTTGGTTTGGATACAAACCAGACCTGCAACATTTGAAATTTTTTTATTGTATTTGTTTCACTCATGTACCATAGGTGAAAAGAGATAAGCTGGATATGAAGTCAGAACCAGAAGTATTCATTGGATACAACAGTCCATCAAAAGCTTACAGAATCTTCCAACCTTAAAATGGAAGAATTATGGTAAGTAGAGACGTCAACTTTATGAAAGATAAACAATGGAAGTGGGAGCAACCAGAAGAAAAGCTGGAATCATCAACAGAGAAGCAAGAATCTCCAATCTTGGAGATTATTAATGACAACATTGACGATGAACCAGTAAGAGGTACAAGATCATTAGCTGAAATTTATGAAAGTAGCAATATTGCTATCTGCGAACCTGCAGAATTTGAAGAAGTAGTAAAGAAAAGTGAATGGATTGAAGCAATGCATGAGGAACTTAGAATGATTGAAAAGAATGATACATGGGTGCTGATGGACAAGCCTTTACATAAGAAGGCCATAGGAGTCAAATGGGTTTATAGAACCAAACAAAATTCAGATGGTTCTATAAATAAATACAAAGCCAGATTAGTTGTGAAGGGCTATGCTCAAGTGTTCGGTGTGGATTTTTCAAAAATGTTTGCACAAGTAGCACGCTTGGACACAATCATATTACTACTTGCAGTTGCTGCACAAAAGAATTGGAAAGTTTATCAGGTGGATGTAAAGTCCGCGTTTCTAAATGGATACCTACAAGAGGAGATTTACATAGAACAACCAAGAGGCTTTGAAGTCAAGGGATAAGAGGAGAAGGTCTACCTGCTGAAGAAGGTTCTGTATGGCCTCAAACAAGCTCCTAGAGCATGGTACAACAGAATTGATGATCATCTACATAAACTTGGTTTTGTCAAAAGTTTAAGTGAGGCCACGTTGTATGTAAAAGGAGCTGATGTAAACTTAATTATTGTATTTGTTTATGTTGATGACTTACTTGTAACAGGAAGTAATAAGACACAAATTCAAGAATTCAAGGCAGAAATGCTTGATGTGTTTGAGATGACAGATCTCGGGTTGATGTCTTACTTCCTTGGAATGGAGGTGAAACAAAGTGATGATGGAATCTTCATATGTCAATATATAAAAATATGCTAAAGAGATATTGAAGAAATTTCACATGGAAAGTTGCAAAAGCACAAACATACCTATGAATCTGAAGGAAAAATTCAGCAAGAATGATGGAACAAACAAAGCAGATGAAGGTCAGTATAGAAGTTTAATTGGATGTTTAATGTATCTTACAGCTACAAGATCAGACATTGCATTTGTTGTGAGCTTGCTATCACATTTTATGCATTGTGCAAGTGAATTGCATCTTCAAGCTGCAAAAAGGATAGTAAGATATGTCAAAGGTACAATAAGCTATGGAATAAAATTCTCTCATCTTCAGAATTTCATGCTGCATGGGTACTCTGATAGTGACTGGGCAAGATCTGTGGACGACATAAAGAGCACCTCAGGCTATAGTTTTAGTTTTGGATGAGGCATGTTCTCTTGGTGTTTAAGGAAGCAAGATAATGTAGCTCAAAGCACAGCTGAAGCTGAATATGCAGCAGCAACTGCTGTTGTCAATCAGGCTATTTGGATAAGAAAAATTCTTGCTGATCTGCATATGAATCAACTGGAACCAACAAAGATTTATGTTGACAATCAAGCTGCAATTTCTATAGCAAATAATCTTGTGTTTCATCAGAACTAAGCATTTTGTAGAAAGATACAGATAAAATTTTTGTAGAAAGATATAATCTAAGCTCTAAAACATTTCTGCAAATTCACACCTTTGTAAAACGCAAGCAGCAAATATTGAGAAAAAATAAAGGTCACTTTATCAAAAAAACAACAACTACAGAGTTTGTAAGAACCTCTTCTGGAATCTCAGGATGTGCCTATCGCCTTCATGCCTATCAGAGTCATGCGAGAGATCCTCTTTAAGCACATCATATGTTGTCAATACAATGTCAGCATTGACAAGTTGACCAATATCTACTGCAAATGTATTTGGAAGAGATGTTTCTCGTACACCTTCATACACATAAGTTTTTTAGGAACCTGGACGTGTACGCCTAAATGTGGATAACAATTACCTAGTCAGTCCTACAATCTTGCTGCATCAGGAAAAAAAAAATGTACAAGACCACAATTCAATAAATTTCCAAATGAAAATGAAATTTTCCGCATCAAATATTCACTCCATATGCAGTAGGTAACAGATTCTTGAGTCTTCACATAAAAAAAGTGAACTGTTTATAAAATACAGAACACGCAGCCCATAGCTATCAATTTAGATTCCAATCTTGAATCAGATGTTAATACACAAGTTTGTGAATCCAGACATTGTAAAGTTTGTCTACTAATCTGACTTAAATGTGCACTTATGTACTTGAAAGCAAAAAGACACACAGAGGTTAGACTACCATAGGGACAGAGTTAAATCTTTTGTTTAAAATTTAAAAAATCTCATAACTACAGCTCATGACCAGCACTGGATTTACATGTCTCAGTAAATCTGTAGCTAATAGATATTCAAGTTCTATTTTCTCATGGGAACTGGGAGTAATGTCATTAACATATAGCTAATAGCAAGGAAAAATCATGTCACAAGCTCAATAGTGCCAAAAAGTCAGTACATGAAAAATGATCGCTTGCATTGTCATTGTGATTAGTAAAGCCTGATATTTCTATTTCTTCCTCAGCCCAAAGAAATTATGGTGAAATAATGAATAAAAAAAGAAGAAGAAAAGCTCACATCCATATAAATGATAAGCTAAGAATTTGGCAGCCAGTGCAATAAAACATGAAGGAATGCTGAAATTTGCAAAGTGCACCAAAAGAACACAGTAAGAAGTTATACCGTGTGATTTCAGAATGCCGTTGAGGCAATATAGGAGCTGGACAGACTATAAGAGTGGCACCAGTAGCTATGGGAGTGACAGCCACTTCTATGAGTTCAGAGCACATCTGGCAAACATGCACCCCATCCCTCACAACATAGCTTATTGTAGTCTTGTTTCTCTGCTTTTGTAAATCATCCACTGACCTCTTCTGTTTCCCTCGAGGTGAATAACCAACACAATCTGCATGTTGCCAAGCATCACAAATGTCACACTGTACCCATAGTCCTCTATATTTATAGCTATCACTCACGGCTCCGCATACACACTCAACTCGCTCCCTTTTCAGTCTTTTAAGATTAATCTTTTGATTCCCGGTATTTTGCCATGTGGGAGCAACAACTGAACCATCATCAGAAGTAGACTTCCGATGAGCAAGTATGCAAGCAAGCAACTCAACTGTTTTCCCCAAACCCATCTCATCCGCGGTAGAAATAAATGATCAAAGTCAATAGACAAACATCATATCATGCAAGTGCTGACATGATTCTTAGAAATCTGTTTCATTTCATTTCTTCTAATGATGTTGAGCATATGTCTTAGCTTGATAATATATTGTTGTCAGTTTTTTTTCTAGAAGGATCGTTGTCACATTTTCAAATAATAACAATTGAAATATTTGGGTTAATTACACCTCAGCAAGAATTAGGAGGAAAATGCTCAAGCAGAAACCATTCTCTAGCATAAACCATTCTCTAGCATAATCTTTGCAGAAACCATTCTTTAGAATATTCTTTCCTAAACCTCTCTCTCTAGGAAAGCCAGTGGAAGCTTTATTATTTTGGAAAAACCACTTCAAGAAGAGTCAGAAACTAGTGAAAAGGGAGCTCATGTAATTCTCCACCCTTATTTTGGTCCTCATTCAGGAAGGATCAATCTAACAAGAAGTTGACTAGACTTTCAACAAAATGTAGGGAAAAAAAGATCACAAGCGTATTATACATTTTAAAAAATATTTAAACTATCATCGAAGAATTATAAATATAAATTCTAATTAATTTTTTTATATATTTAAACTATCATTAAAATATCCTAAATGGAAATGCTAATTAATTTTTTATAATTTTTTTATTTTTTATTAAAAAAATATTTAAACTACCCTTCAAGTATCCTAAACAGAAATACTAATTACTTTTTTATATATTTTATATATAAAAAAACATTTAAACTACACTTGAAATATCCTAAATAATTTTTTTTATAAACGTTTTCTATTTTTTATATAAAAAAATTAAACTATCCTTGATTAAATCTAAATAGAAATCCTAATTAATTTTTTTATAAATGTTTTTATTTGTTATAAAAAAACATTTAAACTACCCTTGAAATATCCTAAACCGAAATGCTAATTAATTTTTTTTATAATTTTTTTATTTTTTATAGAAAAAAATTTAAACTATCCTTAAAGTATCTTAAATAGAAATGTTGTTTTCCTTTTACAAATATTTTTTATTTTTATAAAAAACATTTAAACTATCCTTTAATATCTTAAACAGAAATCCTAATTAATTTTTTTTATAATTATTTTTATTTTTTATAAAAAAGCATTTAAACTACCTTTCAATTATCTTAAACCGAAATGCTAATTAATTTTTTTATAAATGTTTTTTTATTTTTTATAAAAAAACATTTGAACTACCCTTAAAGTATCTTAAACAGAAATTCTAATTAATTTGTTTATTTAAAAAAAACATTTAAACTACTCTTGAAGTGTTTTAAACAAAAATGCTAATTAATTTTTTTATATAAATGTTTTTTATTTTTTCTAAAAACATATTTAAACTACCCTTGAAGTATCATAAACAAAAATGCTAATTAATGTTTTTTATAAAAAAATAATAAAACTATCCTGGAAATATCATAAATAATTTTTTTATAAATTTTTTCTACTTTTTATAAAAAAAACATTTAAATTACCCTTTAAGTATCTTAAACAGAAATGCTAATTAATTTTTTTTATAATTGTTTTATTTTATTTAAATATTTAAACTAGACTTGAAGTATCCTAAATATAAATTTTTTTTATAAATGTTTTTTATTTTTATAAAAAATTTAAATTATCCTTAAAATATCATAAACAAAAATTTTAATTATTTTTTTATTAAAAAACATTTAAACTATCTTCAAAATATCCTAAATAGAAATTCTGATTATTTGTTTTTGGTCCCGGCGACTACTAGCCTCCTCCTCCTCCTACTTCTACAGTGCCGCCTCTATTTTAGATTTAATGTATTTGAATGTATTTTTATATTAATTTTATTTATTTATTTTATATTTGATTTGATTTTATATTATTTTATTTATTTTTCTACTTTTATTCAATGTATTTAAAAAAGAAATACATTGAATGGTATTATTGAAGCTTCAATCCTGCTCATCATGGTTGAATGGTAGCCTTTATCGATAGTCTAGTCTCCTTCTATTGGGAATGAGGGCAAATATATACAGGACTCCTTTGCAGTCATGAACAACTGATTATGCATGGTTTTTTTATCAAATAGTTGAAAGAAAAGACTTTATAATAAAAGCTGAAAAAACACAATATATTATCTTCACTATTACACATTAGTAACTTAATGTTGAAATAAAGCTACGCACCTGGAGCAGTATATC
>Ga0307516_10007775_pt1 | contig 12248 bp, 7 predicted proteins | sample 19_EM_MG_FD_203310 | JGI IMG/M metagenome (GOLD analysis project Ga0307516, IMG submission 203310) | Populus trichocarpa ectomycorrhiza microbial communities from riparian zone in the Pacific Northwest, United States - 19_EM | ecosystem: Host-associated > Plants > Roots > Unclassified | place...
AGGTCGCCGAGTTGAGGGGCGCCGCGTCGACGGTGCGCAGGTAGGCGCCCGTCAGCGGGGATTTGTACCCCTGGAACTCCAGGCTGCCGTGGCCGGGCTGGTCGGGGTGGTGGTCCGACGACCAGCCCAGCGAGCCGCCGCCCACCGACACCGCGGTGAGGTCGTTGCCGCGGCCGGACAGGTCACGGACCGTGCCGGAGACGGGTGATTCGAAGCGCCAGTACGCGACCGTGCCGGGGATCACGATCCTCGACACGGGGCGGGCCGGACGGGCGGGCACGGGGTCGAAGCCGGCGAAGCGGTCGGCGAAGTCGATGTCGACGGAGAACCGGTCGGCGTCGCCGCTCAGCTCGATCTCCTGCCGCTCCAGCTCGTTGAGCCCCTTCGCGGCACGGCCGAGGATCCACGGGGAGACCGTCTCGACGTCGATGACGTCACGGTCCAGGTCGAAGTGGTAGAGGCGGATCATCGCCGCGCCACCGAAGTACCGGTTCTGATAGTTCGTCAGATGCAGATGGACCTCGTTGCCCGCCGCGTTCTCGCGCGTGGCCCGGCCGGCCGGCCAGTAGTGCCCGCCCAGGGCGAGGAAGATCTGGTCGTGGTCCTCGATCAGCTGGTCCCACAGCTGCTGCCCGTACGCCGACAGGGTGTCGTCCTCGACGACCAGCTCGTGCGTGGTGAGGATGACGGGCGTCCTGGGGTGCTGGGCCAGGACGGCGTTGGCCCAGTCGTAGCCCTTCGCCGACAGCCGCCAGTCCAGGGCGAGCACCAGCCACTCGCGGCCGGCGGCCCTGAAGTGGTGGAAGGTGTTGTAGCCGTCCGGGGAGGCGCCGCCGAACGTCGGCTTGCCCTGGAACCGGTCCGGCCCAAAGGTGTTCAGGTACGGCGTCGGGCCCCGCTGGTCGTCGGTCGAGGACTTCACGTCGTGGTTGCCCGCCAGCACGCTGTAGCCGACGCCGCGCCGGTCCAGCAGTCCGAACGCCTCGCCGATCGCGGTGACTTCGGCCTGGGCGCCGTTCTCGGTGAGGTCGCCGAGGTGGGACAGGAAGACGATGTTGTCGTCCTCGCCGTGCTCCAGCAGATAGCGCAGAGAGGCCTCGACCGGGGCCTTGTCGATGCTCGGCCCGTCGAAGAGGTACTGCGTGTCGGGCATGACGGCGAGCGTGAAGCGGCGGCTGTCGGGATCGGGCCTCCGGTTCGTCTCGGCAGCCGGAGCCGCCTCGGCGGCCGTCGACAGCGCGAGGCCGGCTGTGGCAGCCGCGCCCAGCAGGGCGCTCGCCCGCAGGAAACCGCGTCTTCCGGCACCGGCCTGCGCGGCCTCACCCTGGTCGTGCTCATGCGAAACGCACACGTGTGCTCCGTAACACTGCGTAAAGGTGGTGACAGAGGAGGTGCGGGGGGTTCAGAGGGCGCGCAGGGTCCAGCTCCAGCGATGGGTGCCCGGTGCGACGAGGTAGGAGGGAGAGGTGTCCGGGCCGCACGAGGCGGTGCCCAGGCCGCGGTGGGCGGCGTCGAGGTGGACGACGCAGCCGGCCCGTGGGACGAGTTGGTCGTGGTGGGTCACGGAGGTCAGGTCCTGTGCGCGGTAGCGGGTCACGGAGACCTGCCGCGGTTCGTCCAGTGCGACCGTCAGCCCGGTGGCGTCCGGTGCCGACAGGGTGAAGCGACGTACGCCGTGCCGCCCACCGCTCTCCTGCGGGCGCAGGTAGGGGGTGAACAACTCGTCCACGGGTACGGAGTGGTGGCCGACCGGAGCCCCGAAGGCGCGGTCCGGATACGACTCCCAGGGACCCTGCCCGTACCACTCCATCAGGTCCAGGCCCGCCACCGTCTCGAACACCGAGCCGACCCGCGCCACATCGGTGAGCGAGTCCGGCAGCTCGGCCGACTCCTCGACCTGGACGCCACCGTCGACCGGGGTGAACACCTGCGTGTGCCGGATGACACCGGCCGCCGCGGCGTACTCCGCGGACACCGTGACGTGGCCGTCCGCCCGGCGCACGTCGACGACCTTGCGGACCAGCGTGTCGAGGCCCCAGGCCCGCCAGTTCACCGCCATCCCGCCGAGTTCGTCGTTGTCGGTGGGCGCCCGCCACAGCGAGAGCACCGGGGCCGAGGTGAGCAGCGGGTGGACGAGCAGACCGTCGCCGTCGACCTGGACGGAAGCGTCCCGCACCGCCGGGGCGGACCCCGCCGGAGCAGCCGCCCGCAGCCGTACCTGCGGCACACACACCACCGTCCCGCGCGGCGCCCACGGCTCGTCCCCGGCGGTGGTCACGCGCAGGGTCAGCCACGCCTCCCCGCCGTCCTCGGGCAGTTCGAAGGGCAGCGGCACCGCGGCCGTCTCGCCCGGCCGCAGCTCGGGCAGCTCGGCCGGCGCGGTCAGGGTGCCGCCGTCGGCCAGGGACAACCGCCACTCGGCGGACAGCCAGTCCAGGCCCCGGAAGTGCTGGTGGTTGCCGATGACGACGCCCTCGTGCCGGAAGCACTCCAGCCGTACCGGCGCCGCGATCTCCCGGTGCTCGTACATCACGGGCTTGGGAGTGCGGTCCGGGAAGACCACCCCGTCGGCGATGAACGCGCCGTCGTGGATCGCCTCGCCGAAGTCGCCGCCGTACGCCCAGCGATGTCCGGGCGCGGCGACACCGTTCTCATGGAGTCCGGCGCCCCCTCGCCCGACCGGTCTGCCGTCGTTCACACGCTGCAGGATTCCGTGGTCCCAGAACTCCCAGATGAAGCCGCCCTGAAGACCCGGGGTGGACTCGATGGCCGCCCAGTGGTCGGCCAGCGTGCCGTTGCTGTTGCCCATCGCGTGGGAGTACTCGCACTGGATCAACGGCTTGGTCTGCTCCCCGGACAGCGCGTGCACGACGCAGTCCTCCAGCGGCGCGTACATCGGGCAGGCGATGTCGGAGGCGAGCTCCGGGTCCGCCCAGCCGCGCTTGGCGGCGCCCTCGTACTGGACCGGCCGGGTCGGATCGTGGCGGCGCACCCAGCCCGCCGCCGCGTCGTGGTTCGCGCCGTAGTCGGACTCGTTGCCCAGCGACCAGACGATGACCGAGGGGTGGTTCTTGTCCCGCAGCACCATCCGGGAGACCCGGTCGACGAAGGCGTTCAGATAGCGCGGGTCGTCGGCGATCTCGTGGGCGTGGTCGTGGGACTCGATGTCGGCCTCGTCCACCACGTAGAACCCGAGCTCGTCGGCCAGGTCGTACAGCGCCGGGTCGTTCGGGTAGTGGGAGGTGCGGACCGCGTTGAACCCGAAGCGCTTCAGCAGCACCAGGTCCGCGCGCATGTCGCCGTACGTCACCGTCCGCCCGGTCAGCGGATGGAAGTCGTGCCGGTTGACGCCCCGGATGTACACCCGCTCGCCGTTGACCAGCAGGTCCCGGCCGACGATCTCGACGTCCCGGAAACCGATCCGGTGGTGCGAGGCGTCGGCGACCGTGCCGTCGGCGCGGTGCAGCCGGACGGTCAGGTCGTACAGCTCGGGCTCCTCCGCGTTCCAGGCGCGTACGTCCTGGACGGTCGTCAGCAGCCGTGCCTCGCCGAGGAAGTCGGAGACCCGCTCGTCCTCGGCGTTGGCCCGGTCGAACTCGCCGTCCTGGGACAGGAGATGACCGTCCAGTTCGCCGCTGACGTACCACCCCGCCGGCAGCGCCGCGTCCGCGTTCCGCACCTGGCAGTCCACCCGCAGGTCGCCGTACCGTCCCGCGCGTACGGTCACGTCCGCGAGCCGCAGCTGGTCGGTCGCGTACAGCAGCACCGACCGCGTGACACCGCCGTGCCACCACTGGTCCTGGTCCTCGATGTGCGAGGCGTCCGACCACTTCACCACGGTCAGCCGTACGGTGGCCCGCTCGCCGGGGCGTACCGCCTCGGTCAGGTCGAACTCGGCGGCCAGGTGGGAGTCCTTGGAGATGCCCACCGGATGCCCGTCGACATGCACGAGGAGCACGCTCTCGGCGGCCCCGACCTGGAGCACGATCCGCCGCCCGGCCCACTCGGCGGGCACGTCCACCGAGCGCTCGTAGACGCCCGTCGGATTGGCGGCGGGTGCGAGCGGAGGGAACCGCGCGAACGGCATACGGATGTTGGTGTACTGCGGAAGGTCGTCCGTGTCCTGCGTCGTCCAGACTCCGGGGACGTACGAGGACGACCAGTCGTCCGCCAATGGCGCGTCCGGCGCCGGCAGCAACTGGAAGCGCCAGTCGCCGTCCAGCTTCAGCGCGCCGGCGCGGCGGTCGACGGCGTTCATCGGCAGCCGTCGCCAGGAGGTCACCTCGGGTGTCTCCCAGGGGCGGAGCGCGAGCAGCGGGTCCGTCACTTGATGGCTCCCTTGCCGAGGTCGCCGATGATCTGCTTGGCACCGACCGCGAACACGATCAGCAGCGGGATCAGGGCGAGCAGCGCGCCGGTCATCACCATGCCGTAGTCGGTGGTGCCATGGACGCCGTTGAGCTGCGACAGCGCGACCTGGAGGGTGACGTTGTCCGGGTTGGTCAGGGCGATCAGGGGCCAGGCGTAGTCGTTCCACTGGCTCATGAAGGTGAAGATGCCGAGGAAGGCGAGGCCCGGGCGGACCACCGGGAGCGCCACATGCCAGTACTGGCGCAGGAAGTGCGCGCCGTCGATCCTCGAGGCGTCGAGGAGTTCGTCGTGGATCGCGCTCTTCATGTACTGACGCATCCAGAAGATGCCGAACGCGTTGGCCGCCGCCGGCACGACCAGCGCCGTCATCGAGCCGATCCAGCCGATCTTCGCCATGATCACGAACTGCGGGATGATCGCCATCTGCGTCGGCACCATGAAGATCGCCATCAGCAGGACGAACAGCGCCCTGCGGCCCGGGAACTCGAACTTGGCGAAGACGAACGCGGCCAGCGAGGCGAAGAACAGGACCAGGAAGGTCACCGCGCTCGCCACCAGCAGCGAGTTGAACATCGAGCCGAAGAAGTCGATGTTGTCGAAGAGGCTGCGGACGTTCCGCGGGAAGTGCGAGCCGGGCAGCAGCTTCGGCGGGTAGGAGAAGATCTCGGTCGACGTGTGCGTCGACATGATGATGGCCCAGTAGAACGGGAAGGCCGACAGCAGCAGTCCGATGACGAGGACCGCGTGCAGCGCGACGCCCCGGCGCCGGGAACCCTGGATGCCCTTGGAGCTTGTGGTGTCCTGGACGGATGCCATGGTGTTCCGGCCTCCCTAGTCTTCGTCCCGGCGCTGCACCAGGCGCCAGTTGATGATCGAGAAGATGACGACGACGAGGAAGATGCCCCACGCCACGGCGGCGCCGTAGCCGAAGTCGTTGTTGTCGAAGGTCTGCTGGAAGAAGTAGAGGACCATCGTCCGGCCGGCGTGGTCCGGACCGCCGGAGAACGTCGAGTCGTTCGAGGTGTTCTGCAGCAGCACCTGCGCCTCGGTGAAGCTCTGCAGGCCCGTGACCGTGGAGACCACGAGCACGAAAAGCAGGGTCGGCCGCAGCATCGGCAGCGTGATCCGGAAGAACGTCTGCACGGGCCCGGCGCCGTCCACGCGCGCCGCCTCGTACAGCTCGCTCGGGATGGTCTGCAGCCCCGCGAGGAAGATGATCGCGTTGTAGCCGACCCACTGCCAGGTCATCAGCGTCGCGATGGCGACCTTGATGCCCCACGGCGTGTTCAGCCAGGCCACCTGGTCCAGGTCGACAGCCCGCAACAGGGCGTTCACCAGGCCGAAGTTGGTGGAGAACACCGAGCCGAAGACGATCGCGATCGCCACCACCGAGGTGACGTTCGGCAGGAAGTAGGCGAAGCGGTAGACGTTCTTGAAGCGGACCGCCGCGTTGAGCATCACGGCCGTGATCATCGCCAGGAAGATCATGGGGAAGGTGGCCAGCGCCCAGATGATGATCGTGTTGCCGATCGAGCTCCAGAAGTCGCTGTCGCTCACCAGGTACCGGTACTGAGACAGGCCCGCCCACTCCATCGAGCCGAGGCCGTCCCAGCGGTGGAAGGAGAGGTAGAGGGAGAAGCCGACGGGAATCAGGCCGAAGGCGAGGAACAACAGATAGAACGGGGATATCGCGGCATACAGGTGCCAGTACTTGCGCCACCCCTTCTTCGGCCGCGTGGCGGGCGGGTCCGCCAGGGCCACGGGGGGCCGCTCCAGCGCGGGGACGGTGGCCATCAGTAGCTCACCCCCAGGTGCTGCGCGATCCGCCGGCACTTGCTCATGGCGTCACTCCAGGCCTTCTTCGGGTCCTTGCCGAGAACACCGACGTTCTTGATCTCGTCCTTGATGGGCTGCCCGAGCGCCACGTCGAACGGGCTGTTGTAGGCGACCACGATCTTCTGCGCGGCGGGCCCGAAGACGTCCGTCGTCACCTGGCCGCCGAAGAAGGGGTCGGCCTCGCGCAGTTGTTTCAGGCCGTACGAGGCGGGGGTGGACGGGAAGAGGCCCGCGTCGACGTAACCCTGGGCCTGGTTGGAGGCGTTGAGCATCCACGCGATGATCCCGAAGGCCCGCTCGGGCTCCCGGCACGCCTTGGTGATCGACAGGAACGAACCGCCGTTGTTGGCGGGCCGCACGGGCATGTCGGCGACCCGCCATCTGCCCTTGGTCTTCGGCACGCCGTTCTTGAGGTCGTAGGTCGCCCAGGAGGCGCCCAGCTGGCTGGGCAGCTTGCCGTCCTCGACGGCCGACAGCTGGTCCGGGGTGCCGGTGACGAGGTCGGAGACGAGCCCCCGCCGCTTGGCCTCCACGGCCAGCGCCCACGCGGCCCGCACATGCTCCTGGTCGCCGATGAAGGCGCGGTCCTTGTCGACGTACCGCTTGCTGCCCTGCTGCACCACGTTCTCGAAGACGCTGTTGACGTCGGTGAGCAGGGAGGTCCCCGGGATCCGCTCGCGGAGCTGCTCGCCCGCCGCGAAGAACTTCTCCCAGGTGTCCAGCTCCCGGGACACGTCGGCGGGCTCGTACGGCAGCCCCGCCTTGCGGAAGACCTCGTACTGGTAGAGGTGCGCGACCGGACCGCAGTCGATCGGGAAGCCGATCATGGAGCCGTCGTCGGCGATGCCCTGGTCCCACTTCCATGGCAGGTACTGGCTCTTGTACCTGTCCGCGCCGAGCGTCCGCAGGTCCACGAACTGGTCCGCGTTGGGCAGGTAGGACGCCATGTCCTCGCCCTTGAGGCCCGCGATGTCGGGGACGTGGGCGCGGCCTGCCATCGTGGTGATCAGCTTGGACCGGTAGTAACCGCCGATCTTGACGGCCTTGAGGTCGACGGTGCTGTCGTAACGGGCCCTGGCCTTGTCGATGACCGTGTCGCCGAGGCCGCCGTCCCAGTACCACAGGACCATGGCGCGGCCGGTCGAGCCGGTCGGAACGGCACAGCCGGACGCCAGGCCGCCGAGCGCCGTGGCGGCCGTGCCGGCCAGGCCCGCGCGCAGCAGGCCTCTACGTGAGAGCCACACAGCTCCCACCGTCCTTTCGGATCTGTTCTGTACTTCGCGTGTGAGGGTCAGTGCTGACGGGCGGGCGGGGTGACGGGGGCGTACCGCACCGCGGGACCGGGGTCTCGCGGCAGCCGCTCCGTCAGGAAGCCGTACGTCCGCTTGAGTTCGGGGTCGGTCAGGGCGCGCCACCAGCGGTCGACGCCGTACCAGCCGGGGGCCGCGAGGGCGCCCCCGTGGTGCCGTACGGACAGTCCGGCGGCCAGTACCGCGAACCGCAGCCGTTCCTCCAGCGGCCAGCCGCCGAGCGAGGCCGCGACGAAACTCGCACCGAAGACGTCCCCGGCGCCCGTCGCGTCCAGGACGTCCACGGTGAGAGCCGGCACCTCCGCGTACTCGCCGGTCGTCTGGTCGACCGCGACCGCGCCGTCCCCGCCTCGTGTGACCACGGCCACCGGGACCAGTTCGGAGAGGGTGCCGAGGGCCGCGACCGCGCTGTCGGTGCGGGTGTAGGCCATCGCCTCGGTCTCGTTGGGGAGGAAGGCGTGGCACAGGGCGAGCTGGTCCAGGAGGGCGGTGGACCACTCCTCGGTGGGGTCCCAGCCGACGTCGGCGTAGATCCGCGTGCCGTTCGCGGCGGCCTTGGCGAGCCAGGCGCGTGGTTCGGCCTCCAGGTGCACGAGGGCCGTGCGCGCCTCGGGCGGGTCGCCCATCAGGGCGTCCTGCGAGTACGGCGGCTCCTGGCCGTGGGTGACGAGGGCCCGGTCGTGACCGTGCGCCAGCGCGACCGTGACCGGGGTGTTCCAGCCGTCCGCGACCCGGGAGAGCGTGAGGTCGACGCCCTCCTGGCCGGCGAGGACCTCCTGGCAGTACGCGCCGTAGAAGTCGTCGCCGAAGACCGTGGCCAGGGAGGTCCTGAGGCCGAAGCGGGAGGCGGCGACAGCCAGGTTGGCGATGCCGCCGGGCCCGCAGCCCATGCCGGCCGTCCAGACCTCCTCGCCCGGTGTCGGCGGCCTGCCCAGACCGGTGAGGACGAGGTCGTAGAAGAGCAGCCCGGTCAGCAGCACCTCGGGCCGGTCGTCATCCACGTGAAGGTCCTCTCATCCGGAGAGCTCGTCAAAACTCTTCATTTCGTGGCCGAAATATTCCGACGATCCGCGTGATTGGTCAATACCCGAGCAGAACTGAGCATGGAAATGATTGAAGATGACGAGTAGTGTTCACGTCGTGCTGGCAGAACGACGACATCAACTCATCCTGCGGGCCCTGCGCTCCGGTGGCCCCGCGGCCGTGACCGATCTCTCCGAGCAGCTGGGCGTGAGCCCCGCCACGATCCGGCGTGACCTGGTCAAACTCGAGGACGACGGCCTGCTGACGCGGGTGCACGGCGGCGCCGTGGCCGACGAGGGCGACCAGCCCTTCGCCGAGGTCGCCGAGGTGCGCGTGGCGGCGAAGGACGCCATTGCCGCGCAAGCCGCCGCCATGGTCGTGGACGGTCAGTCGGTGCTGCTCGACATCGGCACCACCGCCTACCGCCTGGCCCGGCAGCTGCACGGCCGCCGGCTCACCGTGATCACCAGCAACCTGGTGGTCTACGAGGAGCTGGCGGACGACGAGGGCATCGAGCTGGTGCTGCTCGGCGGGATGGTCCGGCGCGAGTACCGCTCCCTGGTCGGCTTCCTCACCGAGGACAATCTGCGCCAGCTGCACGCCGACTGGCTCTTCCTCGGCACCAGTGGAGTGCGCCCCGGCGGGCAGGTGATGGATACGACGGTCGTCGAGGTCCCGGTGAAACGGGCCATGATCAAGGCCAGTGAGAAGGTCGTCCTGCTCGCCGACTCGGCGAAGTTCCCGGGCACGGGCATGGCGAAGGTCTGCGGTCCCGAGGACCTGGACGCGGTGGTGACGAACGCGCCGGTGAACCCGGCGACGCTGGCCTCCCTGGAGGAGGCGGGCGTCGACGTGGTGCCGGCAGGGGAACCAAGGGACAACGGAGAGGCGGGCGCGGCGTGAAGCTGACGATTCTGGGCGGCGGCGGGTTCCGGGTGCCCCTCGTGTACGGGGCGCTCCTCGGGGACCGCGGCGAGGGCCGCGTCACCCAGGTCGTGCTGCACGACCTGGATTCCCGGCGGCTGTCCGCGGTGACCCGGGTGCTCGCCGAGCAGGCCGCCGGGGTGGGCGACGCGCCCGAGGTGAGCGCCACGACCGACCTCGACGAGGCGCTGCGCGGCGCCGACTTCGTCTTCTCCGCGATCCGCGTCGGCGGCCTGGAGGGCAGGGCGAACGACGAGCGGGTGGCGCTGGACGAGGGCGTCCTGGGTCAGGAGACGGTCGGCGCGGGCGGCATCGCCTACGGTCTGCGGACCGTTCCGGTCGCCGTCGACATCGCCCGGCGGGTGGCCCGGCTGGCCCCGGACGCCTGGGTCATCAACTTCACCAACCCGGCCGGCCTGGTCACCGAGGCCATGTCCCGCCATCTCGGCGACCGGGTCATCGGCATCTGCGACTCGCCGGTGGGCCTCGGCCGCCGCATCGCCCGCGTCCTGGGCGCCGACCCCCGCGAGGCCTGGATCGACTACGTCGGCCTCAACCACCTCGGCTGGGTACGCGGCCTGCGCGTGGCCGGCCGGGACGAGCTCCCGCGTCTGCTCGCCGACCCCGACCTGCTCGGCTCCTTCGAGGAGGGCAAGCTCTTCGGCGTCGACTGGCTCCAGTCCCTCGGCGCGATCCCGAACGAGTACCTGCACTACTACTACTTCAACCGGGAAGCCGTCCGGGCCTACCAGCAGGCCGAGAAGACCCGCGGCGCCTTCCTGGCCGACCAGCAGGCCCGCTTCTACGAGGAGATGAAGCGCCCCGACGCGGCCGCCCTGACCGCCTGGGACCGCACCCGCGCCGAGCGCGAGGCCACCTACATGTCCGAGAACCGGGAGACGGCCGGCGCCGGCGAGCGCGACGCCGACGACCTCTCCGGCGGCTACGAGAAGGTGGCCCTCGCCCTGATGCGGGCCATCGCGCGCGACGAGCGCACCACCCTGATCCTCAACGTCCGCAACCAGGGCACCCTCTCGGTGCTCGACGAGGACGCCGTCATCGAGGTGCCCTGCCTGGTGGACGCCAACGGTGCCCACCCGGTCGCCGTCGCCCCGCTGCCCGACCACGCCACCGGTCTGGTCTGCTCGGTCAAGGGGGTCGAACGCGAGGTGCTGGCCGCGGCCGAGTCCGGCTCCCGTGCGACGGCCGTGAAGGCCTTCGCGCTGCATCCTCTGGTGGACTCGGTCAATGTGGCCCGCAGGCTGGTGGAGGGCTACACAGGCGTCCACCCAGGCCTGGCGTACCTTGTGTAAGCGCATTTAGCAAGCGCTTTCTCGCCTTCGGGCTCTCCCCTCCCTGGCTTCCCGGTTTTCTGGAGATCTTCATGCACGACGAACGCCGCCGCATCGAGGAGCGCGTCGAGCGCGTCCACAACCAGCGCGTCAAGACCGCGATCTACGCGGCCACCGTCCCCCTCGAGGTCGAGGCCTGGCACGCGCCGGGCGAACCGGTCCCCTTCGCGGAGGCCGCCGCCGCGCCCTACGCGCCCTTCGCGATGGACACCCCGTGGGGTCCGCCGTGGGGCACGACCTGGTTCAAGATGCGCGGGCAGGTGCCCGCCGAGTGGGCCGGAAAGCGCGTCGAGGCCGTCATCGACCTCGGCTTCGTGGGCGACTGGCCGGGCAACCAGGCCGAGGCGCTGGTCCACCTGACCGACGGGACACCGCTCAAGGCGGTCAACCCGCTCAACCAGTACGTGCCGATCGCCAACCCGGCGACGGGCGGCGAGACGATCGACTACCTGGTCGAGGCCGCCTCCAACCCGGACATCCTCGCCGACGACTTCTCGAAGACCACCCACCTCGGCGACGTCCTGACCGCCGGCGACAAGCCGCTCTACACCTTCCGGCGCGCCGACATCGCCGTCCTGGACGAGGAGGTCTGGCACCTCGACCTGGACCTCCAGGTGCTGACCGAACTCATGGTCCACCTCGGCGAACACGAACCGCGCCGGCACGAGATCATGCACGCCCTCGACCGGGCCATGGACACCCTGGACCTGGACGACGTCTCCGGCAGCGCCGCCGCCGTCCGCGAGGTGCTCGCCCCCGTCCTGGCCCGGCCCGCGCACGCCAGCGCCCACACCGTCTCCGGTGTCGGCCACGCGCACATCGACTCCGCCTGGCTGTGGCCGATCCGCGAGACCAAGCGCAAGACGTCCCGCACCTTCTCCAACGTGACGTCCCTGGCCGACGAGTACGACGACTTCATCTTCGCCTGCTCCCAGGCCCAGCAGTACGAGTGGGTGCGCGACAACTACCCCAAGGTGTGGGCCCGCATCCAGGACTCGGTCAAGAAGGGCCAGTGGGCGCCCGTCGGCGGCCAGTGGGTCGAGGCCGACGGCAACCTGCCCGGCGGCGAGGCCATGGCCCGCCAGCTCATCCACGGCAAACGGTTCTTCATCGAGCACTTCGGCGTCGAGACCAAGGGCGTCTGGCTGCCCGACTCCTTCGGCTACACCGCCGCCTACCCGCAGCTCGCCAAGCTCGCCGGCAACGAGTGGTTCCTCACCCAGAAGATCTCCTGGAACCAGACCAACAAGTTCCCCCACCACACCTTCTGGTGGGAGGGCATCGACGGCACCCGCATCTTCACCCACTTCCCGCCGGTCGACACCTACAACGCCCGCTTCAGCGGCGAGGAGATGTCCCGCGCCACCCGCAACTACCGGGAGAAGGGCGCCGCCACACGCTCCCTGGCACCCTTCGGCTGGGGCGACGGCGG
>Ga0307516_10007776_pt1 | contig 12248 bp, 9 predicted proteins | sample 19_EM_MG_FD_203310 | JGI IMG/M metagenome (GOLD analysis project Ga0307516, IMG submission 203310) | Populus trichocarpa ectomycorrhiza microbial communities from riparian zone in the Pacific Northwest, United States - 19_EM | ecosystem: Host-associated > Plants > Roots > Unclassified | place...
AGCGCATCTCGGCCCCTGAAGTCGGCCAATGGATTGTTAACGGGCGTGATCGCGGCTGCCGTCGAACCGTCCTACTTCGACAAACTGTGGCGCGACATCGACTTGGGTGCGGGCGGCGCGATTACCCTGTTCCACCGCAACGGCATGCTGATGATGCGCAGCCCGATGGACGAGGAGGCCATGGGGAAAACTTATGCCCATTTGCCCGTCTTTTCGGAGCTGGCCAAAAACGCCCAGGGCATCTACCAGGCCGCCAGCAACTTCGACGCCCGCGTTCGCATCACCGCCTACCGCGCGCTGGCGCCCTACCCTGAACTGGTTGTCAATGTCGGCGCCCTTTATGAAGATGTACTGGCCCCATGGACAGATTTTGCAAGACTGACCGTGTTGATATGGCTGGCGGCCGCCTTCATCGTGATGCTGCTGTCGTGGCGGATGTACCGCTATGGGCAACAGCGTGAAAATACCGAACTCCGGTTTCGTGAACTGGCGCAGGCCATGCCGCAAATCGTGTTTGTCACCAGCGCCACGGGCCACATGGCCTTCATCAACAATCAATGGACGCAGGTCACCGGGCAGCCGCTGGAAGCTTCGCTGGGAGGTGGCTGGTTCACGCGCGTGCACCCGGACGACCTGGCCAGAACCGCCGAGGATTTTCGTTTCGCCATCGAATCGGGCGACCCCATGCACAACGAACACCGCTTGTTGTGCAGCGACGGCAGCTACCGCTGGCAATTGGCGCGCATCATTCCCCACCGCGACCGGCAGGGGCGCATCTTCTGCTGGTATGGCACCGCCACGGACATCGATGACCTGAAGCAGGCTGAAGCCGCCCTGAAAACCCAGGCCGGTCTGCTGGGCATGGCGGGGCAGCTGGCCCGCATGGGCGGCTGGGCACTGGAGCTGCCCGACATGCGCTTCATCTGGTCGGAAGAGGCCTCGCTGGTGCTGGATTTGCCCCCAGGCACGGCACCGACGCTGGATCTGGCCATTGGCCTGTGCACCCCCGAGTCCCGGCCGCTGGCGGCCAGGGTGGCGCAGGAATGCCTGAAAACGGGCACACCCTTCGATGTCGAGGTGGAAATGGTGACCGGCACGGGCCGCCACATCTGGGTGCGCTCCATGGGCAGGGCTGTGCGCGACGACCAAGGCAACATGGTGCGCATGCAGGGCGCGCTGCAGGATGTGAGCTCGCGAGTGCAGGCCGAACGGGAGGTGCAGGTCCACCTGAAAACACTGCAGCGCACGGCGGAAGCGGCTCAGGCCATCACCCAGCACCGCAGCATGGAGGCCATGCTGCAGGAGGTTGCGGAACAGTCCCGCACCATCGTCGGGGCCCACCAGGCGCTCATCAGCTTCACGCAAAACGCCGACTGGGTGCAAAGCATCACCGCCTTGTCGCTGTCCAGCAAATACGCGGCCTACCGCCAGTGGAACGAGCCGCCCGATGGCAGCGGAATTTATGCCCTGGTCTGCGAAACCAACCGGCCCATCCGTTTGACCCAGGCCGAGTTGCTGGCCCACCCGCGCTGGCGCGGTTTCGGCGCCCACGCCGACAAACACCCGGCCATGCGGGGTTGGCTGGCCGTCCCGCTGACTGCCCGCGACGGCACCAATATCGGGGTGTTGCAGCTCTCGGACAAATTCGAAGGCGAGTTCACCCAGCAGGACGAGTATGTCGTCACCGAGCTGGCCGAACTGGCCCAGATCGCGATCGACAATGTCCGCTTGCTAGCCCAGGTGCAGGAGCTCAACAGCAGCCTGGAGGAAAAGATAGAGAAGCGAACCAGCGAGCTGTCGCGCCAGGAAGCGCTGTTCCGGGCCCTGGCCGAGCAGGCTCCGCAACCGATCTGGACCCTGGACAGGCACGGCAACGGCACGTTTTGCAGCCGGGCCTGGTACCAGATTTTCGGTGGCGAGCCGCCGCGCTGGCATGGCCCTGAATGGATGACCCTTATTCACCCGGAAGACCTGGCGGGCATGCATGAAAACTGGCGCATCCACAGCCGGACCCGCAGCCCCTACACCGGGACGCGGCGCATGCGCTCCAGGGACGGCAGTTACCGCATCATGTCCTACAGCGTGTCCCCGGTGCTCGACGAAGGTGGCGAGGTGCAGTTCTGGATTGGCGTCGACATGGACATCACGGACATCAAGACCATCGAAACTGCCCTGCGCAACTCCAATGCCGAGCTGGAAGCGTTTTCCTATTCTGTGTCGCACGACCTGCGCTCGCCGCTGAACACCGTGGACGGCTTCAGCCGTCTGCTGGCCAAGGAACTCCACCAGCCCCAGGGCGGCAAGGCGCAGCACTACCTTAAGCGCATCCAGTCCGGTGTTTCGCAGATGGGCCAGTTGATCGAAGGCCTCCTTTCGCTGGCGCATGTGATGCGCACGCAACTGCGCCGCGAGCCGGTCAACCTCAGCGTGATGGCCGGTGAAATTCTTGACAGCTTCCGGCTCCATGAGCCCGCACGCCAGGTCGTCGTCAGCGTGGAGCCCGACCTGTGCGTTCACGGTGACAGCCGGCTGCTTCGCTCGGTGATGGAGAACCTGCTGGGCAACGCCTGGAAGTTCAGCGCCCAGCGGGCGCCGGCCATCATCACGGTGGGGCGCTCGGAAGAACACGGCGCATTATTTGTGCGCGACAACGGCGCGGGGTTTGACATGGCTTATGCCGACAAGCTGTTCGGCACCTTCCAGCGCCTGCACGCCACCGAAGAGTTTGCGGGCACCGGCATCGGCCTGGCCACCGTCGCGCGGGTCATCGGGCGGCACGGCGGCCGCATCTGGGCCGAAGCGTCGCCCGACCACGGGGCGACCTTCTTCTTCACCCTCACCTGACTCGCCGGGCCTTGCGCCGCTACAGCAGCGGACGCAACTCCCGCGCCGCATCCAGCAGCAAAGGCAGCAGGCCCTGCTGCATGGCCCGTGCATCCAGGCGCTGCGGCGAAGCCACCACATTGAGCGCGGCGACTGTTTTGCCCTGCATGTTGCGCAGCGGGACAGCCAGCGCGTGCACACCCAACTCATGCTCTTCGGCGGCCAGGCTGAAGTCGTCCGCGCGCACCTGTTCAATCATGCTGCGAAACTGCTTGAGATCGATGACGGTGCGGGGGGTCAGGCGTGGCAGTGACCGGCCCCTGAGCCATTGAGTGAAGGTGCTTTTGGTTTGCGCCGCGAGCAACACGCGCCCGGTGGACGTCGCATGCGCCGGCAGCCGCGCCCCCAGGTGCAGGCCATAGGCCAGCACCCGCGCCGCGCCCGACGCGGCGTTTTTCCACTCGTAGCCGCTGCGCCCGACGATCACCACCTCGTCACCGTCGAGCACCCCGGCCGAAAACGACTCCTGCGTTTGGGCGGCGAGCCGGTTCAGCGTCGGCTGGATGGCGCGTGGCAAACGCGCCGACGCCAGGTAGCTGCCGGAAAAGCGCAGCACCTTGGCGGCCAGCCAGAAGTAGCTGCCGTCGGTCTCCAGGTAGCCCAGATGCGCCAGCGTCAGCAGGTGCCGGCGCGCGGCGGCGCGCGTGATGCCGGCGCGCTCGGCCGCCAGGGTGGCGTTCAGGCGCTGGCGCTGCGTGTCGAAACTTTCCAGCACAGCCATGCCCTTGGCCATGCCTTCGATCATGTCGGCCCTGGCAATCGGCCGGTTGCTCAGCAACTGTCCGGAGGTCCGGCTGGGCGGGCTCGAAATCGTGCTCATTGCGCGATCATCGCACAAATCACCTGAACATCGTGCAGCGCCCGCCTGTTCGCCGCCAGGCCATCTAGCCATCGCGGCGCGCGGCGCATAACCTTGAATTCAGGTTTATTGCAAGGCGACAAAGTGGAGAAAAACATGCGTGTACAGGTAGCCATCGTGGGTGGCGGGCCGGCGGGCCATCTGCTGGGCCAGCTGCTTTACAAGGCCGGCATCGACGCCGTGCTGCTCGAGCAGCGCAGCCAGGACTATGTGCTGGGCCGCATACGCGCCGGTGTACTCGAGCAAGGCACGACCGACCTGCTCGACGAAGTCGGCGTGGGCACGCGGCTGCAGCGCGAGGGACTGGTCCACGGCGGCGTCGGGCTGGGATTTGGCGGCGCCCACCACCGCATTGACCTGCACGGGCTCACCGGCAAAAACGTCACCGTCTATGGCCAGACCGAGGTGACCCGGGACCTGATGGACGCGCGCGCCGCCGCCGGGCTCAAGACGGTTTATGAAGCGGAAAATGTGACGCTGCACGATTTCGACACCTCGCACCCGCGCGTGCGCTACACCAAGGACGGCGCCACCCATGAGGTGCACTGCGACTTCATTGCCGGCTGCGACGGCTACCACGGCGTCAGCCGCGCCAGCGTGCCTGCCGATGCGCTGCGCACCTTCGAGCGCATTTACCCTTTTGGCTGGCTGGGCGTGTTGTCCGAAACCCCGCCAGTGTCCGAAGAGCTTATTTACGCGAACCATGCGCGCGGCTTTGCCCTGTGCAGCATGCGCAGCCACACCCGCAGCCGCTACTACGTGCAATGTTCGCTCGACGACAAGGCCGAGAACTGGAGCGACGACGCTTTTTGGGACGAGTTGCGGCGGCGCCTGGCGCCCGAGGTGGCGGAGGCCCTGGTGACAGGCCCGTCGATCGAGAAAAGCATTGCGCCGCTGCGCAGTTTTGTCGCCGAACCGATGCGCTTCGGACGGCTGTTCCTGGCCGGTGACGCGGCGCACATCGTGCCACCGACCGGCGCCAAGGGACTGAACCTCGCCGTCAGCGACGTTCGTTACCTGTCGCGCGCCCTGGCCGAGTTCTACGGCGGCGACGAGGCCGGCATCAACACCTACTCCGACACCTGCCTGCGGCGCGTCTGGAAAGCCGTCCGCTTTTCGTGGTGGTTCACCTCGCTGATGCACAAGTTTCCGGACGACAGCGGGTTCGGCCCCAAGATCCAGGCGGCCGAGCTGGACTATCTGGTGCACTCGAAGGCCGGGTCCACCGCGCTCGCGGAAAACTACGTCGGCCTGCCGTTCTGAAACGATTCCTGCCGTACGGGGCAGAGCTCACTTCATACCGTTCAGGCAAAGCCGATCAAGCCCCTCCGCTTGGGGACTATCAAAATCAAGGAGTACGCGGGAATGGCTGATGTCGTCAGGCGTCAGAACGTAGGCGGGGGCCACGAACCGAATCTCTGACCGTTCTCCAGCATCTGGATTCAGGGCCTCTACACGGCCGTGGTCGGTCGCCAAAACGATTACCTGCTTGTACCCAAGGCGCTCGCCCAGTTTCTTCAATGAGCAGCCGTTCAGGATGGCGATAGCTGGCGGCCAATAAAACGCGTCTTGTCCGCTGCGCTTTCCTGCATTCAACGGTCCCAGAATATGCAATCCTTCGTACCTGTCTTTGGACTTCAAGAGAAACTTCGCGCTAGCTGCGCTGAAGTATTGTTCGAGCCCCAGGTCTTTGGCCGTGTAAACCACTTCCTTCGGTTGGGCTGCGAAAGCCAGTGAGCCCCAAGCTACCAGCAACGAGAGGCTGGTAAGGTGAAATGCGTTCAACGGGCTTGTGCAAGCGTTTCTTTCGATTTCCTGCATGCAAGGTCCCTTTCAACGTTGTCCAATCATCGCTCATGGTCAGGGTCGCAGCAGCCACTTACGAGCTGTTGTCATATATCAGCAAATCCCCCGGCTGGCAGTCGAGAAACTCGCAGATCTTCATCAGGGTGTCAAAACGAACGCCCTTGACCTTGCCCTGCTTGAGCAGCGACAGGTTGGCTTCGGTGATGCCGACATACGCCGCCAGATCCTTGGACCGGGTCTTGCGCTCCGACAGCATCACATCGAGTTTGACGACGATGGACACGGGCGCGGACTAACTAGACAAACTGCGCGTTTTCTTCCGCCAGCGCCACAGCGCGCGACATCACCGCAGCGATTTGCCAGACCATGCCGGCGAACAGCAGCGTGATCAGCTCGTTGCTGCTCAGGCCCACGGCCAGCGCGCGCTGGCCGCCAGGCGCGCCCAGGGTCAGCACCACACTGATGGCCATGGCCACAAAAAAGCCCGTCACCACCGATGCAAAAATGCCGGCCGCGAAACCGCGCAGGTAACGCACGGTGCGCAGGCTGAAATATTCGCCCTGCGAGAAGCCTGAAAAACAGCGCATGGCGCAGACCAGGCCGTAACACGCGCAACACACCGGCAGCATGCCCAGGCCCGTCGCCAGCACGCGCTGCCACAGTTCCACCTCCAGCATCGCGACCTGCACCGCCGACAGGGTGACGCCAGCACGCAGCAGCAAGCCCTGGGTGGGCGTGGTCACCAGCTGGTACAACACGGCCAGCGGCAAGGCCACCGCCAGCAGCGCGCAGGCCCAGGCAAAGGCACTGTTCAGGCGTTGTACGTCCGGTCCCGACAGCGTCGCAGCAGTCAATGTGGTTTTCATGGGCGCCCCTTGAGTTGAGGCAGCCAGTATGCCGTAATATTTTCTGCAAAACAATAATTAATTGCTGTAAAACATAAATTGTTTTAATATCCAGACCTGTTTCACGTCACACCAGTTTGAACTGCCGCCAACGCAGTGGGCGTGGGCGACTCTGGTAAGGTGGGCTTGAAAAACCCACGGCGGCGCGCCCTCGCCCCGCCGAACGCAGGAGACTTTCCGCCATGCCATCCGCCACCACCTCTTTCCAGCCGCTGCAGGGCGTGCGCATCCTGAGCCTGGCGCTCAACCTCCCCGGCCCGGCCGCGCTGATGCGTTGCCGGCAGATGGGTGCGACCTGCCTCAAGCTCGAGCCGCCGGCCGGCGACCCCATGGGCCAATACAACCCCGCCGCCTATGCGCAGCTCCACGAGGGCGTGAAGGTGCTGACGGCCGACCTCAAGACCGATGAAGGACAAAAAGTGCTGCAGCGCGAGCTTGCCAAAACGGATGTCTTGCTAACCTCGTTTCGCCCCTCGGCCATCGAAAAGCTCGGGCTGGGCTGGAAAAAGCTGCACACGCAACACCACGCCCTGTCGCATGTCGCCATCGTCGGCGCGCCGGGCGCCCAGGGCGAGGAGCCCGGACACGACCTGACCTACATGGCCGACAACGACCTGGTGAGCGGTCTCGAGCTGCCGCCCACGCTGTACGCCGACATGGGCGGATCGCTGATGGCCAGTGAAGCGGTGCTGCAAGCCGTGCTGCGCCAGCGCGAGCCTTATGCCGGCACCGGCGACCCCCATCCGCAGGGCGTGTTTCTCGAAGTCGCGCTGTCGGGAGCGGCCAGCTACCTCGGCCTGCCGCGCCACTGGGGCCTGACAAAACCCGGCTCGGCCGTCGGCGGCGGCCATGCCGGGTACCGCGTCTATCCGTGCAAGGACGGGCGTGTCGCTGTCGCAGCGCTGGAACCGCATTTTGCGGCGAGCCTGTGCGTGGCCTCAGGCGTGGTGATGCAAGACATGAAGACCATGTTTGCCCCCGCGACCCACGAGGCGGTGGCAGCCTTCCTGCGCACGCAGACCTGCGGGCAGCTGGACCAGCTGGCGGTGGCCCAGGATATCCCGATGCATGTCTTGCCCGACTCAGTGACCGCCGCACCAGCGCGCCGCCTGCGATGGACTCGATGCCTGTCTGCTACAAGATAAATAGCAAACAATGACCCGCCGGCGTGGGCTGGATGCCGATTTATTCACTCAATCACGAACGGCGCGCCACCCCCGCTCAGGCGGGCACCGGCGCCCTGAACTCTGCGGACAGGCGCCGGGCGGCGTTGGCGAACATCAGGATGTCGACACCCACCGCCACGTAGGTGCAACCGAGTTCGAGGTAACGGCGCGCCAGCTTGGGGTCAGAGGTCAGCGTGCCGGCGGCTTTTCCGGAAGCGACGATGGTGCGCATCGCCTGTTCGATGGCCGCCTGCACCTCGGGATCGTTGGGGCGGCCGCGATGGCCCATGGACGCAGCGAGGTCGGCCGGGCCGATGAACACGCCGTCGACGCCATCCACGGCGCATATTTCCTCCAGGTTGTCCAGCGCCCTGACGGACTCGGCTTGAACCAGCAGGCAAACCTCGCTGTCCGCCACGGCCAGGTAGTCGGTGCGCGCACTCCAGCGTGAGGCGCGTCCCACCGCGCTGCCCACGCCGCGTATGCCCAGCGGCGGGTAACGCATCGCCGACACCAGGGCGCGCGCTTCTTCGGCGGTCTCGACCATGGGCACCAGCAAGGTCTGCGCGCCTATATCCAGCAATTGCTTGATCACCGCGGCATCGCCCCGCACCGCGCGCACCACCGGGTGTGCCGGGTGGGCCGCCACCGCCTGCAGGGCGGCCAGGGTGCTGCGCACATCGTTGGGCGCATGTTCGCCGTCGATCAGCAGCCAGTCGAAGCCGGTGGTTGCGCTGACCTCAGCGAGGTAGGGGTCGGCCATGGACAGCCACAGTCCGATTTGCGGCCGGCCCGCGGCGAGCGCGGTCTTGAAGGAATTGCCTGGGGTCATGGGGTCTCCGTAAAATGATTCAAAAAAATGGATATCAACCCAGGTTGCCCTGGCACAGGTATTTGGTGTGCATGTAGTCGTCCAGGCCGTAACGCGAACCTTCGCGCCCGTAGCCCGACTCCTTGACGCCGCCGAAAGGCGCGGACTCCGCCGCCAGCGCGCCTTCGTTGATGCCGACGATGCCGCACTCCAGCGCAGCGGACATACGTTCGATGCGCCGCACATCGGAGGTGTAGAAATACGAGGCCAGCCCAAACGGCGTGTCGTTGGCCTGGGCAAGCACCTCCTGCTCGGTCGAAAAGCGGAACACGGCGGCAATCGGCCCGAATGTTTCCTCATGCGCCAGCGCCATGGCCGGCGTTGCGCCGCTGAGCACGGTGGGCGCGTAATAGTGCGCGCCGGCATCGCCGGTCCGCAGGCGGCGGCCCCCGCACTCGAGTTGCGCGCCTTGGGCCACGGCGTCGTCCACATGCCGCGCCATCTTCTCGACTGCGCGGGCATTGATCATGGGCCCGATCTCGGCGCCCTCCTCCGTCGCGGGCGCCACACGCAGCGCGCACACCCGCGCGACCAGCTTCGCCACGAAGCCATCGTGCACGCCGTCCTGCACATAAATGCGATTGGGACAAACGCAGGTCTGCCCGCCATTGCGGAATTTGGAAACCATCAGACCTTCGACCGCCGCGTCCAGGTCGGCGTCGTCGAACACGATGAAGGGTGCGTTGCCGCCCAGTTCCAGCGACAGTTTTTTTAGCGTTGCCGCCGACCCGCGCGCCAGGCTCTTGCCGACGGGCGTCGAGCCGGTGAAGGTGATCTTCCTGACCCGGCTGTCCGACAGCCATGCGTCCACGACGGCAGGCGTGTTCTGGCGCGAGGCTGTCACGATATTGATGACGCCTGCCGGGAAACCCGCTTCTTGAGCAAGCCACACCAGGGCCAGCGCCGTCAAGGGCGTGTCCTCGGCCGGCTTGGCCACCACGGTGCAACCGGCGGCGAGCGCCGGCGCGATCTTGCGCGCGATCATCGCCAGCGGAAAGTTCCACGGCGTGATGGCGGCGACCACGCCCACCGCCTCTTTGGCCACCGTCATTTTCCGGCCGCGTACGGGCGCGGGGATGAGGTCGCCGTAGGTCCGGGTCGCCTCTTCGGCAAACCACTCCACATAGGAAGCGCCATAGGCCACCTCGCCGCGGCTTTCATGCAGCGGCTTGCCTTGTTCGCGCGAAACCAGGCGCGCCAGGTCCTCCTGATGGGCCAGCAGCAGCGCGTGCCAACGTTTGAGGGCCTGCGCCCGCTCGCGGGCCGGCCGCTGGCTCCACCCGGCGAAGGCGGCGTGCGCAGCATCCACGGCGGCCCTGGCGTCCAGGGGGTTGCTGTCGGGCACCTGCCCGATCAGCTGGCCGGTGGCCGGATCGCGCACGTCGAAGCGCAGTCCGCCCAGGCTTTCGCACCATTGCTGGTCAATGAAATTTCGGGTGCACAGCAGCTCGCCGCGCGTCAATGCCAATTGCATGAGGAAGACCGGTAAAAAAGGGGAAGGATCAGCTCACGATGCCCAGGTGCCAGGGGACAAACTCGTTATCGCCCAGGCCCAGGGCCTCGCTCTTGGTGGGTTCACCCGATGCTGCCCGCAGGATGTGCCCGAAGATGCGTTGCCCCATCTCCGGCACCGAGAGTTCGCCGTCCAGGATGAGGCCGCAGTTGATGTCCATGTCTTCTTCCAGGCGGGTGAACATGGGCGTGTTGCTCGCCAGCTTGAGGGTGGGCGCGGGTTTGGAGCCGAACATCGAGCCACGCCCGGTGGTAAAACAAATCAGGTTGGCGCCGCTGGCGATCTGCCCGGTGGACGCGACCGGGTCGTAACCCGGCGAGTCCATGAACACGAAACCGGCGCTGCGTATCTCCTCGGCGTATTCGTACACCGCCTGCAGGGGCGTGGTGCCGCCCTTCATGGCCGAGCCCAGCGATTTCTCGAAAATGTTCGCCAGCCCGCCGGCCTGGTTGCCGTGGCCGACCACGCCGTTGAACTGGGCGTTGTGCCCCTGCGTGTAACGCTCCCACCAGGCCAGGCGGTCCAGCAACTTCTGGCCGACTTCGGGTGTGACGGCGCGCCGCGTCAACATGTATTCGACGCCGTGGATCTCGGGGGTTTCCGACAGGATGGCGGTGCCGCCATGGCGCACCAGGATGTCCATGGCCGCGCCCAGCGCCGGGTTGGCTGTGATGCCCGAAAAGCCGTCCGAGCCCCCGCATTCCAGGCCTATCTTCAGGTGACTGGCGGACACCGCCTGGCGCCTGGCCGCATTGGCTTCGGGCAGCATCTCCTGCACCGCTGCAATGCCGGCGGCGATGGTCACGCGGGTGCCGCCGATCTCCTGCATCACCAGCGTGCGCATCAGCCGGCTGGTGGCCAGGCCCTGGGACTCGACCAGCGAGGACACCTGGTTTCGCTCGCAGCCCAGGCCGACGATCAGGACGCCGGCCAGGTTGGCATGGCGCGCGTAGCCGGCCAGCGTGCGCCGCAGCACATCGAAATGTTCGCTGGGTGAGGACATGCCGCAGCCGCTGGTCTGGGCAAAGGCCACCACACCGTCCACGTTGGGAAAGTCCGCCATGCGCTCGGGCGTGAAATGCGCGGCAATCTGCCGGATGACGGTGGCCGAACAGTTGACCGAGGACAGGATGCCGATGAAGTTGCGCGTGCCCACGCGCCCGTCCGGCCGGACAAAACCCATGAAGCGGGCCCGCTCTGCCTCGGGCAGGTAGTCCACCGGCCGCACGTCCAGGCCGAAGCCCGGATCGCGTGCGAAGTCGACGAGCGCCATGTTGTGCGCGTGCACGTAGTCGCCCGGCTCGATGTCGCGCGCGGCGACCCCAATCACGGTGTCGTACTTGACGATGCGCTCGCCCGCCGCGATGCGGCTGGCGGCGATCTTGTGGCCCGGAGGCACCTGCGCCCGCGCCCGCGCGCCTATGTCCGGCAAGTCCTGGCCCAGCGACAAGGCGGTCTTGGCCACCAGCACGTTGTCGCTGGCATGCAGGCGTATCAGCGGGCTGTTGAGGTTGACGGGGCTGAGGGAGCTGGCGGTCACAAGCCTCATCCCTTCTGCAGCAGCTCTTTCAGCTTGAGCCGCTGGATCAGCTGTGTCTCCTGCTGGTAAACGGTGCGGACGTATTTTTCATAATCGGGGCCGTCCAGGTACATCACCGGCGCATCGATTTTTCCGGCCACCAGCTTGAACTCGTCACTCGCCACCGCGAAGCGGAAGGCGTCGCGCAGCTTGCGCGCGACCGGCGCGGGCAGGCCCTTGGGCGCGCCTATGCCGTTGGGCGCCTCCACCACCACGTTGAAACCCAGTTCCTTGAGCGTGGGCGCGTCCTTGAAACGCAGCGTGCGCTGGGAGCCCCAGGTGGCCAGCAGGCGCAGCTTGCCGGCCTCCACGTGCGGGCCCCAGGAGCTGGAGTCGGCCAGCAGGTCCACCTGCTCGCCCAGCACGGCCTGCAGGGCGGCGGCGCCGCCCTTGAAGGGAATCGAGTTGAACTGGACGCCCGCGGCCTGCGCAAACTCTTCCATGCCCACGTGGGTGGCGCCGCCCACGCCGGCATGGGCGTAGGTGACACGGTCGGGGTTGGCCTTGGCGAAGGCCACCACCTCCTGCAAGGTCTTGAAACGCGAGTTGGCCGGCACCGCGATGCCAAACGTCTGGCCCGAGGTGCGCGCCAGGTAGGTGAACTCCTTCAAGGGGTCCACCTGCAAGGTGCCCAATTGGGAAAACCGCGTCACCGAAATCGGGATA
>Ga0307516_10007777_pt1 | contig 12245 bp, 12 predicted proteins | sample 19_EM_MG_FD_203310 | JGI IMG/M metagenome (GOLD analysis project Ga0307516, IMG submission 203310) | Populus trichocarpa ectomycorrhiza microbial communities from riparian zone in the Pacific Northwest, United States - 19_EM | ecosystem: Host-associated > Plants > Roots > Unclassified | place...
TATGTCCCGCCGCGCATCCGTACTTCCAACTTATATCGCATCCATCCCCCCTGTTGGGATGCTGGATCCAGGCCGCACAAATACTCCCAGTGCATAACAAAGGCATTAAATCACGGAACAATCACCTAAGGACTGCGTGCTGTCGGAATTCTTGAACGGAAGTTGTCGAGGCGAAATGATACTTGCTGTCACCGCCACAGTTTTCTTAGGACGGCCACACAAACGTTCTCCCTCGCTTGTTGTCATTCCGGAGCCCTTTTTGTTGCACTGAGGATCAAATCGACTTGCGTATGTCAGCGAGGAGGCTCGGATGTCTTCATTGGGTGCCTCGTGTACAGCGTCGTCTGTGTTCGACGCGAATAAAAGGAATAGAGGGAGTGGGTTGAGCCACAGTTTCCTCCTCGCCCTTGACCTCTCGCACTCTCCTACCGTCATCACTCGAATTCCATCACTCGACAAATGCCCTCCAGTAACCCGACTCCGTATGTACTCCCTCGTGATGAATTCCGTTTCGATGCTCACTGCGACTGTAAAGCCCGTCTCACCACTCTAGGTAGGATGGAGCTTCGGTGTCTCCTCCCGGAGAGATCCATTGATTCATTATACCTCGCGCAGGGCCCATGGGGTTTCCACCGAGCCGATGCCGCCTCAACAACAGAGCCCACCCGTCTCTATCGCGTACGTGATAAGTACGCTCAACCGAGCCTAGGACTAAGCATCGATATAGCGTCATGGGGGCTACGGGGAGCGGCAAGACTTCGGTAGGGACGGAGAACTCTTGGTTTGTCTGTAAACTGACCTGCGGTTTAGTTTATAAACATGGCCAGCCAATCCAACCTTCGCATCGGGATGAACTTGGAGTCATGCACTTCCGAAGTCCAACTGGCAGATAGGTTCATTCTTGAAGGACGGCCTGTGATCCTCATCGACACGCCTGGGTTCGATGATACCAACAAGAGCGACACCGATATCCTGAAATTGATTGCAGCATTCCTGGCCACAACGTGTGTGGTGTTATTCACCTATTAACCCTATCGGTTTAACGCTCGGCTAGGTACGAGGATGGTTCAAAGCTTGCAGGGGTTATTTACATCCACCGCATCTCCGACAAGCGGTTCACCGGGATCGCTTCACGAAACTTCAAGATGTTCCGCGAGCTTTGCGGGGATTCGTCACTCAAGAACGTCGTCCTCGTTACCAATATGTGGGGAGAGGTCTCAGAGGATGTCGGGAAAGCTCGCGAGAAGGAGCTCACGACTAACTTCTTCAAGCCCGTCCTCGACAAGGGCGCACAACTCGTCCGTCACCACAACACCACCCAATCTGCACACGATATTATCCGATCCATTATGAAGAATCAACCCGTCGTGCTCCAGATCCAACGCGAGCTTATCGATGAAGGGAAGGATATCATCGATACCGCTGCTGGTGATGCCGTCAATAAAGAGCTGAACGAGCAGATCCGACGCCACCAGGTCGAGTTGGAGGTCGTCCAAGGGGAGATGATGAAAGCATTCAATGAGAAGGACGAGGAGACGAGGCAGGAGATGGAGGAAGCGAGGCGTAAGCTCGAGGAGCAGATGAACAAGATGAGGATGGATTCGGAAGGCATGGCGTCAAACTATAGCGAGGAGAAGAAGAGGATGGAGGAAGAGATGAGGCGGGTGCGGGAGGAAGCTCGTCAGGAGAGGGAACGGGCCGAGGCTGCGTACAAGCAGGAGATGAACAGCATCAACGAGCGGCTCGAAGAGAGCGCAAATGCCTCTGCTTCCGAGAGGGAAGCGATGCAGCAGCGAATTAACCAGCTACAGCATCAGTGGGATAATCGCCCTCATGAGGGAGGTGGATGCCTCATTATGTAGACAACCATGCCGTCAGAACCGTATTCCTTGTTTCCTCCCTGCAATCCAGCGTATCGTCTTGGTCCTCGTTTTCGTTTGGGGCCGAACCAAATATTGTATTCTGACGAGCCGCCGGACGTAGATCGCGGGAGTCCTTGTCCATCAAGCACAGCTGACGGCGACCTGACCACCAAGTAGCGCCCACCCCTCCCCCCCAGGCCCCAACCTCGAACTCGGACGCGGTAATGGAGAAGCTCCCCCAAGAGCTCATCGACGAAATAATCGACCACGTTGCCTATCCAGACCTCAGGGCTTGTTCGCTTGTGGCACGCCGTTGGGTGGAACGGTCCCGCTGGAGGATATGGGGGTGCGGGTACTGCTCGTTCATCGACGAGCGACAACTCAATTCACCACGCAAAAGCCTATTGGCCAAGGGGTCGATATTCGCGGAACGCGTTCACACCCTCACCTTGGGTTCTACCGCCGTGCAAGCGTGGGCGAAGCACTTCCGCGACGTCGACGTGGTCCTTCCTTGCCTCAATTCCCTCATTATCACCGACGCTTCGTTGAACCTCGGCAGCGATGTCGCGGTTCTAAAGCGGGACTTCGGGAACACCCTCCTGTCGCTCTCTTTGAACAGGGTATGTATTCGACACCACGAATTTTATCCCATCCTTTCATCCTTCCCAAACCTCGACGACCTTTCGATCGTACATTTGAACCTGCCCCTACCTCCCCCCGATGGCACCCCTGACTGTCCTCGGACACAGGGTAAGTTGTCCCTGGTTGGTGTTCAAGCCCACGATACGTGTGTTCCCTTCCTCCTGAAGCTACCGATTCAATTCCGTTCGCTTCATTTCTGCGATACCCCGGACGTTCGGAAAATACACCCGCTTGTGCGCGCTTGTTCATCGACACTCAAAACCCTGGAAATCAGAGGTAGCGTTTGGTTTTCCTCCCTCGCGGCCACCGTCAATCCTAAATAAAGATAAACAGATGACGTACCCCGCGAGTGTGTGCCCGGCCCCCCCCTCGCCGCGCGGCATTACCCCGAACTTCGAACCATTCGCTTCACCCTCGCGGGATTAGTCACCCCGCGAAATTTCGTCGCCTTGGTGTTGACCTCCATCGCATCCGCCCCAAAGCTCTGGGAAGTCTCTTTCGTCTTCACCCGAGCGATACTCGATCAAGATTTGGACTACGCCGTGAACATGGGCGGATGGGGGCGCGTTGACGACCAGTTGTATCGTCTTGCGCGGCAATCTATCGCAGTCGTAGCCTCCTTCGACTTCCTCACACAGCGGGGGTGGACTCCCAGGAGGAACGATATCGGAATGGGTTTCATGCGGAGGTTCAGGAGATGTGGCGTTATGAAGTTGAGAAGTTTCGGCGAGGATGCGGCCACGTATTACCCTAGATCCTGGGGCCGTGCTGTAGCCATCTGGAAAACTCCTGCCGGGTAACCGGGGTTTGTCTGTCCTAGACTTGATAACTGTTGGACCTTGTACGTGGGTAGATAGATTTGGCCTAAAATGTAGTTGCGATGATCGGTCGTCGCATGTCTTGATCTGCATCCACGACCTCACTCAAAAGTCACAATCGAAATTACAGCGTAGGTGATCAGGTGAATAGTGAATCCCATCTATTCAAATCGAGACGCCGCTGGGTCTCTCTTGCTTCCGCTGAGTCCCTCCGGTCACCGCGATACAGACAGAACTCCAGCCTGGTGGCATCCACGGTGTAAACCAAATGACCCCCACCTTTCACCGTCTGCGTATCCTCCTCCGTTTCCCGCTACGTTGCCCTTCGCGGGTTGTGGCTTAAGGCTGTGCATACACTCAACCCGCTAGGTACGTGGTCCCGTAGTCACAAGCCGGTGCCGTGGGTGCAGAACGGGGGTCGTTCATCAATGCATATCACCACGCCGCTGGGTTTCCTGCCCATCTGATGGGTTCTCTTCGGTTCTCCCATCACTGGATCGAATATCCTTGTCGGTGATCCCCCCAGGAGTGGGATACCTTCGGTTCCATCAAACTTCGAGATTGGACGATCCTATGCGTAATAGTGTGTGTGGATGTCCGGATCACATGCAACGGTGTACCGATATAAACCGAGGACGCTCCTTATGTGCCAAGTTTCGATATCACTCCTACTGTAGTAACCCTGCCGATCGGATTACCACGACGTCATCAACGTTGACCTTTGGACAGTATATTTCGTCGATTAGCGACATCGTCCCTTCTGTCAGCTCGCCCCTCGTACGTCTTCCTCCGCACATTATTACGCCGCGTTTTTCTAAAGTGGACAGTCCAGCCTTTAGTACTAGGTTGATAACACCGTCATGGTGACCAACGGATCGTATCCGGTTTCATTGATCGCGTAAGCACGTCTTTACAGACAAGAGAATCCCAGAGATCGCTCAGGATGCTTCCAGGCTTATGGGGATGACTGGGAGCGGAAAGTCCTCAGTACGGAACGAGTCCCTAACATTCCACGCTTTTGATCCTCGCAAACCCCTACGCCCGTCTTTTTGACAGTTCGCGAACCTCGCGAGCGGATCCGACGACCTCAAAGTGGGGACCAACCTCCATTCTTGTACATCCGAGATCCAGCTCTCCAAACCGTTTGTCCTCGATGGGCGTCGCGTCGTGTTGATCGATACTCCAGGGTTCAATGACACGACGATGGGCGATTTCGAGATCCTGAGGATGATCACGGCTTTCCTAGAGAGGACGTACGTCTCATACCACCTTCCCCCTCCTTTCTCGATCTTACCTGATCCTCTGTTACAAGGTATGAGAAGGGAGTTAGGCTCGCGGGGATAATCTACTTCCATCGCATCTCGGACGAGCGGTTCACAGGAATGGATGGCCGAAACTTTGGTGTGTTCCGGAAGCTTTGCGGGGAACAGACGTTGAAGAACGTTGTGATTATGACGAACATGTGGGGCAGGGTCACTCTCGAAGTCGGTGAGGCCCGAGAACGAGAGCTAACCACCCAGTTTTTCAAACCCGCCGCTGACAAAGGAGCCTGGTTCCTTCGTCACCTCGAAACCGTCGAAACCGCCCGTTCGGTCATCCGCGCTATATTGGGTAACCACCCCCTTGTCCTTCAAATCCAGGAAGAGCTCGTCGACCAACACAAGGAATTTTCCAGGACGGCGGCCGGTGAGGAGATCCGTCGGACCCTCGACGAACACTCCGTGAAACTCGAGGATAAGGTCAAGGAGCTACAGGATGAACTACGGAAAGCTGAGGAGAGGGAGCGGGAGACTCAGCGGGAGTTGGAGGAAGAGATCCGTAGGTTGCGGGAAAGGCTGGATGCCGTAAGGTCGGAGTCTATGCAGCTGGAGGTTAGGTACGAGGGCCAGAGGGACGAGATGCGGGACAAGACGGATTCCCTCCTGGGGGACCTGCTCAAAATTTTGGCTGGGGTGTTCAAGCTGGGGGTTTTCAGCGGATTTTTGCTTTCAGTGTTACTAGGACTAGGCGTCGGCCTTCGGCCTTAGTGTGTTGTGTTGGACGGATTCAAGCTGTATATCATTCAATCTCGCCGGTCACTTGGCTTGGGGCGGGCACGGAGGCACGCTCCCCTGGCCCTGCAGTTCAGGAACTCAGATATCGCCGCCGGCCGTCATCTGTACGGATCTAGCCCAGGTGTTCCCTGCATCGCCCAGGCGAACCAGTGCAGTCCAAGACTCCGCGGCCTTCCTCGTCATCATCAGGTACGACTAAAACCAACAAACGATAGCGTGGCGTGGGACTCACTGAGTTGCTATATCGCCCACACAAACCGCCGTTCACCGCGACGATATTTCGGGGTTGGGCATCGCACTCACCCTTGGATCTCAGGGGTGTCCCTGGTCATAGACATGCCAAAACAGGCACTCATCGCGTATGTGAGGTATAACCAAACTGTATATGCACTCCGCTCACCGTGTTCGACAGGTTGATGGGGAAGACGGGGTCTGGAAAGACTGCGGTATGCGTTGTAACTCGACGTCTCCAACAACTTACTCTGACGAGAACGGTACGATCAACTAGTTCGTAAACCGCGCAACAAATAGCGAAGCATCCCTTGTTAGGAACGGCCTCCATTCTCGCACTTCCGAAATCCAAGTTTCGTTGCAATTCCTTGTCGGTGGTCATCCGGTGGTTCTAATCGACACCCCTGGGCTTAACGATTCGGTGATGGACGATGCGGATGTCCTGAAGAAATTTTCGGCGTTCCTTGCGGTGGTGTAAGCCCTCTCCACCTGGTACTAGTGGATACAGCTGACCTATATTTCAGGTATGAGGGCGGGGGGAACCTCACTGGGGTCATCTACTTTCATCGGATCTCGGACGACCGCTGGGGGAGGTCCGATACCCGTAGCATTGGATGGTTGAAACGCATCTGCGGCGAGACGGCCCTGAGGAGCGTTGTGCTCGTGACGAATATGTGGGGCGACGTGACCCCAGAAACCAGTGACACCAGGGAACGACAGCTCGCCACCGAATTCGTCAAGCCCGTTCTCGACAAAGGTGCACAGCTTCACCGCCACTACGATACCACAGAGTCAGCCCACCAGATCATAGGGGTGATTTTGAACAACCACCAAACTCGAACCCCGCTTCAGATCCAACGAGAGCTCGTCGACGAGAGAAGGGAGTTCTGTCGGACGACGGTGGGAGAGGAGATCAACCGGGAGTTTGGCGAATCCACGAAGAAGCTCGAGGGGGATATCGAGGAGCTACAGAACACGCTGAAGACTGTGAAGGGCGGGGAGGAGCAAGCAAAGTTGCAGTTAGAGATCGCTGAACTGAGAGCGATGGTCGAGAAACTTACCAATGGGGCGAAGAACATGAACGCAGACTACAAGAGGATGAAATCGGAGGCTGGTAAACAGCTTGCCCTTGTTCTTACGTCGGTTGGGTTCAGCGTTTCGTGCGTGATACTTGGTGCCCTGTACTATTATTTCTTCGCTTAGGCCCACAATCGTATGCACTATTCTCACCTGCCGCCCCCTGTCACTGCACTGCGGACTCCACGTGCACTTACTTATGTATAAGAGCGCTTGATGGCATTCCACACCCCGCCACACATCCTTCACCACCACACCCATATGGACATGTGGCTAGTGAACCAAGACGAGTTCGAACATCTTTCAGCAGATGATTATGCTAGTAGCGCCGCGTTCTCCGCGCCCGATGACCTCGAGGGCTACCCACAAACTGAAGACCGATTTTTGAAGTACACCGACGATCCTCCGGCACTCATCGCGTGTGTAGTACACCTCTCCCAAAGCGGTTGAACGATGGCTAACCGTTCAGTTCAGCGTGATGGGGGTTACCGGGAGCGGGAAAACAACGGTAAAGAGGGTTGACCGCCCGATTTATTGTTACAACCCCTGACAAATACACCCTCAGTTCGTGAATCAAGCAAGCAGGTCCCATTTCAAAGTCGGGGATGAGCTCAAGTCTTGTACATCCGAGATCCAAGAGTCTGAAGAGTTCATTCTGGATGGCAGGCGGGTCATACTTATTGACACCCCGGGATTCGATGACACTCACCAGAGTGATACGGACGTGTTGAAATCGATCGCGGCGTTCCTGGGAGAATCGTAGGTCAAAGGATATACATGTTTGTTCTTGGGTGTGACTGAAAGATATTCAGGTATTCAGCTGGCGCGAAGCTCGCAGGAGTTATCTACGTCCACAGAATTTCGGACGACCGATTCGGGGGTTTAGCCGTCAAGAACTTTCGAATGTTTAGGGAACTCTGTGGGGAGAGGACGTTAAAGAACGTCATCCTCATGACGAACATGTGGGGACGGGTCGTTCTTCAACAGGGAGTAGACCGAGAGGAACAGCTCAAGGCCGACTACTTCAAGGCCGCGATCGACAAGGGCGCACAAATACGCCGCCATACCAACACCCCCAAGTCCGCACGGGCGATATTGCGAACGATTCTCGAGAACAAACCGGTCGTTCTGAAGATCCAACGGGAGCTAATTGATGAACGCATGGACATCGGACAGACGGGTGCGGGGGCGGAGCTGAATAGGGAGATCCGTGAGGTGGTGGAGAGGTACCAGAACGATATCAAGGATTTGGAGGAGAGCATGCGGAAGGCATTGGAGGAGAAGGATGAAGAGTCTCGGGAGGAGATGGAGACGGAGAAGGCGAGGCTGCAAGGGGAGATGGAGAGGCTCCGGAAAGAATCGCAGCAGATGGCGTCCAAGTTTGACGATGCTCGACGGGAGATGGAGGAGAGAATCAGCGCGAGGTTCGAGGAACGGCTGAGACGGCTGCAGGAGGAGTACGAGGCGGAGATCCGGAAGTACGAGGACAAGGTGAAGGAGCTGGAGCGAGACGGGCACGAGAACGCGTCGCAGATCAAGACTTTGAAGCAGACGATGACGGAACTTCGCAAGAAGGCGAACGAAGCCCGGAAGTGTACCATCATGTAGTATCAAGTTACATAAGCCACCCTTTCTTTCCGACCGCCAATATGACCGCACGACCTCCCAACGAGTTGGAGAGAAAACTTCACCAGGCTGCCTTGGCTGACCCTAAAAAGGTCTGCCTGTCCGTCCTATGGACGATTCTACGACGTTTACCTCGATTTCCCAGGTGATGACCGTCAAACAGTCCGAGGCTGTCGTCCCAGACACCAGGACGCGCGAAAATGCGATAAACTTCCTCCTCGGAGTGGGCCTGTTCAAAATGCTCAAGGACAGTCAGGGTACCGTGTCATTCCGCGCTGTGGCGAAGAACGAGATAAACGCGTATGTCATTGGTTTTCCACATCGCCGGGTGCTCACGATCGACGCTTCAGAACCAAAGATCTTGGTGGGGAGGAGAGCCTGGTGTTGAGTCATATTAAGGCGACCGGGAGTGAGGGTATGCCCTTTGCCCCCTCTTACCACGCGCGTCATACTCAGTTACGGTAGGGATCTGGACCAAACACCTCAAGGGAAAGACCGACCTACATCAAACGGTCATCGATAGGTGCATCAAGACCTTGACCCAGAAGCAACTGATCAAAGCCGTAAAGTCTGTCAAGGTACTTGGAGAGTTTCCGTCACCCTCATCACCATGGGCTGACCCAACCAACCGTTCCAACCCAGCACCCAACCCGGAAAATTTACATGCTTGCCCACCTCGATCCTTCCGTGGAACTCACTGGAGGTCCCTGGTACACGGACAATGAACTTGACACCGAGTTTATTAAACTTCTGTGCGGTACATGTCTTCGGCTGATTCAGGAAAAGGTACGGCCTGCCACCCTTTGACTCGTAAAACACGCCAAATCTTTCCTAGAGTTTTCCCAAGCGTCGTTCGAACCAATCGCAACCCACCCTGTACCCCATCTCCGGCCTTCCGGAATACCCAAACGCCCAGAAAGTGCTCCAGTTCTTGAGGCAGACCAGAATAACGGAAACCCCCCTCACTGTCGAACACGTCGAAAGCCTTCTTAACGTTCTCGTTCTCGACGGGGAGATCGAACGGGTAATTCAGACGTTCCTCCATCATGGCCCGCGTTTGTTGAGTCTCTTTATCAGGTTCCTGCCTATGGCGCCTCTCTTTGGGACCACAAGGCGATCGCGGACGATGCCGAGTCTGAATCCGAGCGTCATTCCAAGGGCAAACGAAAACACCGATCTGGCGAGGGTGGTGATGGTCGTAAGAAAGGCAAGAGCTCGAAACGGCGGGATAGCGATACGGAATTGGACGACGCCTCTTCACCGCCACGAAAAAAGAAGAGCCGGAAATCAAAACGAGAAGACAGCGACTCTGACGGCGAGCCAAAGCGAAACCGACAAAAATCCAAAGCCCGCGACGATGACAGCCACGAAGACGAAGACGAAGACGAAGATCGGAAGAAGGAACGAAGGAAGCGGTCCCAGTCAAGATCGAAAAAATCGAAAAGCAGAGAGCAATCTGAGGACGCGTCCACCACCGCCCCGTCCGACTCCGGTAGCGAATCCGATGACCCCATCAAGCGTGAGCGGTTCAGGAGTACACCCTCCAAGTCAAGACCGAAGTCGAAAGCCTCGAAATCCGCTAGGCGTTCGTCATCTCCTGCACCGTTTGAAGAATACGATTACGAGAGCGCGGGGACCACTCATGTGTACCGGGCGATACGACCCGAACGTGCGGCCCTGGGGTGGTCCCAGGCACCATGCACAGCCTGTCCGAGTTTCGAGTTCTGTGACGACAAAGGGCCCGTCAACGCGAAGGATTGTGTGTATTTTGGGGAGTGGTTGAGTTCCGCGACGGTCGCGGTCGAATGATCATTCCAACCCTTGTACTCTCCCTCCCCGGCAATCGAGAAACCGGTGTGTTGTTCTTACCATTGTAGCAAGTAGCCTTTCTTTGCAATTGGAATCGTCGAAATTCCGTTGCCGAGTGATGTACCCTCGAGATCAAGAGAAGACACTTAGGGTGGAATCATCCCACGCAACCCCTTCCAACGATAATTCACACTCCGCGGCTGAGGGGGATCTGACCCGCCTGTGAAGGCCTCAAGCTTCCGTGGTCTGAGTTCTCCTGGATTGCACCGGGCCGGGGTTCTTCAGTGGATTCTCGGCGTTATAAGGGTTAGGATTTGGGCGGCGGTCTTGCATTGGGCTGATCCAAATCGTATACCACTCTCACCCAAACCCTTGACCTGGAACGGGCGTGTTGAAAGTGGGCGGGTCGGGGGGTACCTGCGATTCAGTCACCCAGACATCGCCGTTTCTGCGTGGCCCGACGGCCCAGCCTCGGCCGGTGGCGCGGAAGCGTTCGAACTTGAGTAGCTCGGGCCTTCTCGGAGCCCTCCCTCCACCACCCCGGCAAATCAGGGTACTGCAAGCCCCTGCGACCTCCCTTTAATCGTCAGACGCCGTATCGAACACGATTAAAACCGGCGAACGATAACCTACTGGGTCTTTGGATAAATCGCCGTTCACCGCCACGATTCTTCCGGGTTGAACATCGCAACTAGTCCTCTCACATTTGGATCTCCCTGCCTGTAGACATGCCTGACCAGGCACTTATCGCGTACGTGGGATGTAAACAAACTATCTGTGCGCTCCGCTCATTATGCATCATGTTCGACAGACTGATGGGAGAGACGGGATCTGGAAAGACTACAGTATGTATTGCAACTCGGCGTTTCCAATGGTTCTGGACTTTGACGAGAGCGGCACACCCCGACTAGTTCGTAAACCGTGCAACGAACAGCGATGCATTCCTCGTGGGGAACGGGCTCCATTCCTGTACTGCCGAAATACAAGTTTCACAGCAATTCCTCGTCGACGGCCGTCCGGTGGTTTTAATCGACACCCCTGGCTTTAACGATACGGTGATGGACGATGCAGATGTCCTGAAGAGTGTTTCAGCTTTCCTAGCGATGGTGTAAGCCATTTCTGCCTCGTGCTGGATCTGACTGACCCGTATCTCAGATACGAGGGCCAAGTAAACCTCGCTGGGGTCATCTACTTCCATCGGATCTCGGACGAACGCTGGAGGAGGTCCGATACCCGTAACTTTGGGTGGCTGAAGCGCATATGTGGCGAGACGACCTTGAGGAACGTCGTGCTCGCGACGAACATGTGGGGTAACGTAACTCCAGAAACCGGTGCCACAAGAGAACAGCAGCTCGCCACAGAATTCGTCAAGCCTACTCTCGACAAAGGTGCACAGCTTCACCGCCACTACGACACCACCGAGTCAGCCCACCAGATCATACGGGTAATTCTGAACAACCATCAAACCCAAACTCCACTTCAGGTCCAACGAGAGCTCGTCGACGAGAAGAGGGAGTTCGATCAGACGACGGTGGGAGAAGGGATCAGCCGGGAAGCCGAAGAATACACGAAGAGACTCAAGGGGCGTATCAAGGATCTAGACAACGCGCTGAAGACTGCGCAGGGCAGGGAGAAGGAAACAAAGTTGCAGCTGGAGGCCGAGATTGCTGAACTGCGAGCGACGTTAGAGAAACTTGCCTGGAGCTCGAGGAACATGAACACAGACTTCAAGAGAATAATGGCGGGGCTGCGTAAACGGTTTTCCTTCCTCTTCACACGGGTTGGTTTTAGCGTTTCGTGTATAGTGCTTGGTGTCCTGTACCTTGCGAGGTGCTATTTCGGAGCCTAGGTCTACGATCCGTATGTACTCTAACTATAGGTGCATGTATCCTCATAATTCGTTCGCCCCGCCACTCTCCTCACCGACGCAATACTCCTTCGTCGATGATAAACACCTTTACGGACTCCCTCTTGAGATCCGCTTTTCAACTGTACTCTTCAAGTTCGCAACTTCCTGGCCGCGTGCGGTTCCCTCTGTTTGACGCGAAGTTGAGATTCCAGGTCTCGCATGGGTCCCGACTTTGAGATCTCTGGGTACGGATAGAGAGCGCATCATTGGTTCCGAC
>Ga0307516_10007778_pt1 | contig 12245 bp, 20 predicted proteins | sample 19_EM_MG_FD_203310 | JGI IMG/M metagenome (GOLD analysis project Ga0307516, IMG submission 203310) | Populus trichocarpa ectomycorrhiza microbial communities from riparian zone in the Pacific Northwest, United States - 19_EM | ecosystem: Host-associated > Plants > Roots > Unclassified | place...
GAGGGGGGGATCACCCATGGAGGGTTCACGGCTGTCGGGTCGCCACCAAACGAACCATTAGCTGGGTGCGCCCGCAGAAGAAACAACGCGAGGTCACAGGTGGAAGCTAATAACCGTCGTGCTTGTTGATCTACTGAACACACATCGCGACGAAATTGTGCGCAGCTGCGATGTTTCCACATTGATTGTAGCATCAGCAAAACCGTCCGATTGCTGTGGCGCTGTGCGCGCCATAGTGATCACATAGCAACGATCGCCACAGACATACCCTTAGTGACACAGAAGCCCACAGCGCCACAGAGACTCTGGACCGTTTTGCTGATGTACAGGGGGGAACGATGGGATTGTAGTGTCTGGAGGGGCCCGGCTCCCGTGTATTTCAGCCAGCCGGCAATGAGCCGGCTCGACTTCGAATAATATACCGGTGGTCAAAGTGATGAACAGGTGACGCCCCCCGATCTTGTCACAGAGGAGGCCAAGCTTGATTCCAGTGGCGTCCGACGCAGGGATAAGGTCTACGCACGTATGCGAGATCCGCTTCCATACCCAACAGAGGGTTGACGAACATTCCAGTATAGGGGGAAACCGAGTGGAGGATAGCATCGAAGATGACGGTCGCATGACGCCGCAGGACATCCATGAGGCAAAAAAAGCAGTTGGCAGGAAGACCAACAATCTGTTATCCACGACTTCATTGGGTGACAATGAACCTCAGATGCACCGCCGAACCTGGATAGCATTGAGCAACCAAGCTGTTAATCCCAGTCGTCAGTAGGTACAAAATATAATTATGCGCAATCGAGTACTCTTCACCTTGCGGGGTGATCAAAGCATCCTGCCCACAGATCGAGACCATTTCTGCACAGCACCAGAGACGGTACGCCTAAGCCTGGCGAGCATGGGCTACATTTCTAGAGACAGTGTGGGTTCACCGTTGCTGCTGGACCCAATTGACCGAAACCTTCGGACTCCTCGTCTGGTGGAGAAAGCGGCAGCTTTGCCCATTTCACCCAATCGATCCGGTCCACGTGGACTGGGGTCATTTCGGGCGCGTCGGGGTCGTTAGCGGCATGTCCGCGCAAGCTTGGCTGCTTGGGTGGATTGGGTGGCGGTGCTGTTGGGAATGAAGGAAGCAGAATCTCCAGATCACTCTCTAACGGTCTTGGGTCTGGCCAGTGGGGTCGTGTGACCCCACTTGGAAAAAAAGGGGGGGAGCATAGTTATGGGGCTCAAGGCGGCCTCGGTGCCCAGTTAGATAAGAGCGATCGCGACTTCAATTCGTGGACACATTAGGGAGTTCCACCGAGCGAAGACCCAAAAATACAGTTGCTGCTGAATTCGTTACGAATTAAAATAATCTACAGGTAAAATACACGCCGCGGGTTACATGGTAAGTAACTTACAGGTCGCTGCGCCTCTAAGATGTATGTGGTGGTAGATTGAAGCAAGTACGAAAATACGGCCATGCTGGCCGACGTGAGACAGCCCCGCTCGAGGGTGTTACCGCAACTTTCTGAGCTCGGCCAATACGTCACCGAGGTCCCTTTCGACCCACCTCCACCCGTCCCGCTCTTTGTACCAAGTCTGGTTCAGCGGGGAGATCATCCTGGAGACTCGTTTGGCACCAGCGGCTGGGACGTCTCGAGTCCTCGGACGAAAGAGCTGGGTTTTCATGGCGACCTTTGCTATTTTTGGGAAGGGCTTCCAGTTCCTCTCGTTGCTCACGCGAGATTCACGGTCGTTGACCATATCGCCTGAGCCGCCGGTACATGGGTTGGTGCCCTCCGTCTCGTCGTCGCTTCCAAACGCGCTGATGTCATCAGCCGCGACGCTGACTGAAGTAGCAGGATTGGCAGTTCCGATACAGTCCGCAAGCGCCTGGCTCGGTCGTGGTTGGAGTGGTTGCGGATCCACAACATACTCGGAGAAGTTTCTTCTCGGTTCCGGGATACGGGGAACTGGGACAGGTCCAAGTCAAGCAGGTTAGTTGAGGTATTGAGAGCGTACGGGCCAACACTGACTTACCCTCTTCCTCTGATTCTGGGGTATTGAGCTCGGCCTCGGCTGCAGCTGTCGGAGTGTTGAACACCAGGGGAGAAATAACCGAGTCGACAGCTGATACTCGATTGGACCGCGTAGAAGCGCGGGGAGCGCGCATAGACAAGCTTGGGTCGATTGTCAGTGTGTCGTCCCAGCGGTCGATAATAGGTAACAACCCCTGACCGGGATCGCAAAGAGTGGGTGATCGCACGGTCAACGAGTCGAGGGAATTACTCTTCCTGAGGTTTGGCGCCGTGACGGAGATTCGCAGCCTTGGTCGTGGTTTGATTAGCAGCTCCGATGAGGAGGAGAGCGAGGACGAGGACGAGCTCGAGTCGCGAGTAATACATCTCGGGGAGGTGGCACCGGCTAGCAACGTCACACGCGTCGGGGGAGTCCATAGGTAAAGGCTTTCGCTGGATGAGGTATAATTGGAATCGGATGACTGCAGTGGTGGGGTTGGGAGTGGGCGATATGAGCGAATGTCCGCTGGGTGGGGAAGTGTCAGGTGGGGAGGAGGGATTCTCGGAAGGGGACGCAGCGCAACCTGCGCCCTTGGAGGATGTACCATGGGTCGCGGCAGCAAGAGAAAAGGCGAGCACGAGAGTTTCGCCCTGGAGGTGGGTATACATATGTATCTGGGGATCGGAGGCCAGACGATCAAGATCGGCAAGAGGCGATCTCCAACGGAGGAGCACTCTGAAAGCTCCACACGCTCGCGACCTTCTGATCGGCTTCACGTGGGGGAGTTTCTGGTCTTGTCATGCAGGGGACGAGTTGTCATTCTCGGTTCGCCGATACCACAGGTTCTAACCAATGGGGATGGCCGACATCGCGGATATATGATGAACATGGGGGGTGCGCCAATCATGAGCAGCGTATCACGCTCATCCCTGTGTGTTATATATAGATTCGAAAAGATTTACTATCTCGAAGCGGCGGATCCCCAAACCTGACACTCACTTCCCTCCAAAATTTCCCCGCCCCTCGAGGGCCTCAGTCCACGTACAGAGGGGATTGACGAATGCTGCTGTACGCCTATCAAGACCCGCTGTTTGTGGGTTGACAGTGGGTGCGGTCGGCAACAGTTTGGGTCCCTGAAATTCGGCAAAGCGAAGCGGCGAGGTTGTATGGAACTAGAGGGCTTTGTTGTCGCTTCGCATCCTTAATGGCCACTCGTCCCAAGCGTCACGCCTGGCGCGAGCGCGGACTCCGAGTCGGGTCTGTGAAACGACGGAGGCATCTGCTCGCCCCATCTCCGTGGCCGCCCCGCAGTCAATGAATTGCTTCACGAGCAATAACACCCCTCGATGTGCATGGAAACACTCACCCGTCCCGCGATTCCGCACAAGCTACTCCCGCATGTGGGTCGGTAGAGATCAAAGGCGCCGCTCCCCGCGTTGCCAATGTCTCACCCGGCCATGGGAACTTTCCGTGCGGTGTTGGACTGTACATACCCCCTCATTCCGACCGTTTCAAGGGAGGTGCAGAGACCCCGACCACCCCGTCTGGTCGTGGGTGCATGGATCTCGGTTTTTGGCACCATGCCGCGATCTCCAGAGATATGAAATGGCACATCGTATGGTTTTCCGGACAGCCGCCAAATCAGGAGACGACCTGTCAACTTAACCTTACCTGCATGTGGCATACTTCCCACCCGCAATCGGTTGTCGCGAAGCGTGAAACGCTGATACTCCTGTTTGTTTTGAGGCGTAACCTCTCCAGAGACGGAAATTAGCGCCCAGAATGTCCCACACTTAGACTTTGCTCGCCAGCCTGACGTAAAGTTGTGGTGATGCCACCGATTATTGAACTTAATCCGAAACGAAACAGGGACAATCACGGCGAAGCTCGCGCCAAGAGCGAGACCTACTTACGCCCCGACCAAAGCAAAGGGTCCTCTGCCGAGAAACACGTTTCATGCCTTCCCACCCGAAGCTTTTTGTGCCTTCAGCTGAGCAATACGCTGTGACGGTGTTGTTGGCCGTTGGGAGGGATGGGGTGAACTCAGCCCTGCTCACCTGTTTCCTTTCCTCCTTACGCCGATTCATTTCGGCAGCCTTCTCTTCTTTACTCATGCCAACGAGGCTAGGTTGCGCCGTGTTCACCGTTACTTGCTGTGGCGGCGGCGGGGTCGCTGCAGGCGATCGGCTCTGCGTTATTTGGGCGGGTTTGAGGTGCGTAACTGCTTGTCGTGAGATCGCTGTCGAGTGGCTCGTTCGGACTCATTGGCTCACTGTCAAGTGTAGAAGTACTTACTCTCGGCTCGCACCGGCAACGGTGCCTTTAAAGGTTGTTCGCCGTAGGTCTCGTGTCCCAGGACAGGCGCGGTTTCGAATGCACCTAGATCAGAGGTAAGTATCTGTAGATTTACGAGAGGGTGGGAGATCATCTTACTCCAGTCATCCTGGTCAGCATTCACGTCCATGAGGTCATCGTTACCCCACGGATTGGACGTTTCGACTTCCGCCTCTGCGGCCCACTCGACGGCATGAGATTGGGTTGACGAAACATGGCCACCTAACTGCATTCCCTTTGGTTTCGAATTTCCAGTCTCCGAAAGTGAGGGGTTCGAGTGGTTGAAGAGGGGGACGGGTGTTCCCGGGGTGGAACCTGTGATGTTTTGGAGGTTCACGCTCGGTTGGGTTGCAATTGTACTCTGAAGGTCAGATGCAGCCAACTACCCAACCAGATCAGCGGGATGCGATTAAATCACAGAAAAACGAACCTTCATCCCCAAGGAAGAAATAGCCCAGCCTGCCAACGTTCCTGCCGCCCCTGCAGCGGTACCCACCAGACCCGCCTGGCCGGGTGCATTCTGCAGTGGAGGACCGAGCGATGCCAACAACTGGCTTGGTTCCCCTGCTGTTTCTGGCTGCCACGGGTCAGGATCACAATCGCCTGCGGAGTGAATAGGTAAGGACGACACACCATTGTAGCCGCGTGTTCTTCCAGTTTCTTCGTGAAGAGTGCGATTGCCTTGAAAGCTTGATCACGAACCAATCTAATTGCCGTTCAGCAACAATAAATACTGCTTCGATTAAGGCTGATGGTACCAACTTCTCTGAGTCGACCAGTGTGAATGACATGCTGGGAATCACTTTGGAAGCGACTTCTTCGACCTCGAAACAGTCGATTGTGGCCATGAAACCCATCAATCCCGCAACCCGAGCGTGAACGAAATGGTCTTTCAGCGCCTTTGTGAAGGCAGGAACAAGGACCTTGCGTTTGGTATTGTATCCTAGCGTCGGTCCCAGTCTCCCAACAAGAATACAGGCGTTGGTTCGTATTGAGGCTTCCTGGTCAGATTGGAGCCTCGCCAAATGTCGTAGCAGATCGTTATTTAGGATGCGATCGCTTAACTATCTCGGTGTCAGATTCATTTCCGTGTCTCGACGGAACGATTTTACCTTGTCCGATAACTGGCTGATCGCGCGAATGGTCGCCTCTCTGAGTACCACGACGGTATCCGTGAACCCCGTTTGCTGTGAAGGCTTCATCGGCCGCTCAAATGGGTTGAGGATACGATACCTACCAGGTGTGGCCAAACTTTGTCAACCACCATTTTTTTGTCCATCTTGTTTTTGAATTCGTCAAGATTGTCCAAAAGCGCCATCCGCACGCCTCTATCCGGACTGGAGAATAAAGAAACCACGGGCCCAACCACGACGGTCACGTATTCTTCGTCCGTGGGGACGTTCTTGCCCAACTGGAGGAGTAAAGGGACGATCGAAGCGGCCAATGCCGAAACACCACCTCGTTCAAGAGCAGAGACCAGTGCCGGTAGGACGCGATGAGTTGCAAACTCTGGGGGGAGCGAATTTGCCGACTCTTTCAGCATCCTGGTAATACACGAAACTGGAGTGGGTTCCTCAAGATCAGCTGGCGGAAAACCGGACCAGCCACGAACCGTATCATGTTGGATTTCTCAGAATCGCCGCTCAAAGCGAAATCATCCAAACCTTGACATATGTTGACGAGTCGGTTGTGTGAGAAAAAGCCGGTCCCTTCTCCCGATACCTCCGACGTGCCGATGTCGAGGAAAGTTTTGACAGTCATTCGGCTACGGGAATCTGGGGTAAGTAGCTTCTTGAACAGGGGGAATATCCCCCCAGGGATAGCACCGCGACTAGACGGTTGTGGGGGAGGATGAGGTGGGTGTGATGTGGGGGGAGGGGGTTGTGAAGGATTAAAGACAAAGTGAATCACGAGACCAAAGCCGTACGAGTCTGCCGCGGATGGGTTATTGCTGGAAGTGAAATCAGACGAGGCCCACGTCAGGCGTAGACCGTATACCTCTTCAAGACAGACCATCCGCCGGCCTTGACTTCTGGCGCGGCGTAGGTATTCGGGTCCGGCAGTAACGTGCCGAGTGTCTGCTGTATTTTAGAACAAACCAATGTGGCACACGCATATCCGGGCGGACGCACATAAAGGACAGCAGTCTCGTCTCTAGGGTTACTCAGGACCTCGAAGCCTCCCAATCTCCACTCGCCCGATGGCGATAAAAAGATGGAGTCGACGTGAATGTTTCCGTGTGTGGATGCGGCCTGATCGTTAACAAAAGACAGTGCTACCTTGTTTTGAAGGTTATCGACCAAGTCCGCGAAGAGGTGAAACCACACACCGATATTCTATGAAGCCCCCACAATAGCCATGTCTCCCTATCTTTGGCGGCCTTCGATGACCACCCGTCAAGCACCGAGGATAGTGGCCGAACCCTCTCAGTCATGATATATACAGTTGCATCAGTCGTGACAGCATCGATGAATTTGAGGACGTCCGGGTGCCTAGTTGTTCGGAGTTTCTTCATCGCATTATTGGCGAGAGGGAGGTGTTTCTTCTTCTGTGGATTCGAGGCAGCGTCAAACTCGAACACAGACACCAGAGACCCATCGTCCTATAGGATTGTTCGAACACGCGTGAGGCACTTGGTGGAATCATCAGACTCACACGTTTCGTGGCGTCATAGAGTGACCATATCGTCTTTCCTTCGAAGGCATTGTTCTTTGCGCCGAGAGAAAAAGGTAAGTTAAGTCCGGATTTCTGTACGATTGTTGAGACGGCGGCTGATCCTAGGCTCTTCAAATATTCCATCTGGAAGTGTTGGCCCGTCGGAGTTGGGTCCCTCGGTGGAATGGTGTGAGCGAGAGTTCCAGCGGTGATCGAAAGATCGCCGCAAGCGCTAGGTCATCAGACAGCTTCGTTCCCCACCACATCAGCGGATTCGTCTGGGTAAGGCCGCAAAGGTCTACTTGCGAATCGTGTCGTGTCCCAAGGTTTCGGAAGCACGCGCCCTGCGTTACAGCGTGTAGCCCCTTCTGGGCTCACCCGCTCCGTCTTCTTTCTTGAATTCCCAAACAGTGCGGCGAGGCGTTTTTCAAGGCGAGCACGCTCAACTCGGACCACCTTAGAGTCGACTCCGTCGCTGCCACGGAACCAATGGTGTTGACACCAGTTGGCATCGCACCTTTACGCCTTTTGCTACGCATGGCGTTGAGGAACTTACCATCAGCTCCCCTTCCACCACCGTCTGCACAATCGCGTCCAGCACACGGCTACAGGGCTCACGGGTCTGTGAAACGCAGCCAACTGTTACCTGGTTGGGTCACGGATCGAAAGGCTCTTTCGGGGTGTTGTGAACATTTCTCCGATCTCACTGGATCGACGGCGCGGCATTCCCACTCGGCCCCCTAAATGTACGTTGACAATGGCGCTCCTTTTCGAGATGGACAAAGTACCGACTGAGCGCACCCCCACATTCCAATCCGATGTGATTCTATGTCGAGGTCAGATGGTCGGGACCGTCGATCAAGGGTCCGAGGCGGACAACGTCCCATGGATCCTCGGATGCGCCATCCGACAGGCCCTTGGAAGTGTGCACATATCGAACAATTTGGTTTGCGATTTTCTACGTAGCAGTATCGTCGGAAATACGCACTCAATTGTGATCGTTGAAACGTTTTAGTAAAACTAAGCCGCCTCTAACGTGGGATCATTGTGCGAACACCAAGCCAAAGGGCCCATCTAATAAGCAGGTCTGGCCAGGGTCACACATACTGTCTGTGGAATTTGAAATCTTGCGAGTCGTGTCGTATCACCGCGGGCAGTGGACAATATGTCCGTTGAATTTTATCCCGAAGTGTAGTGCGAACCGACACCTTCAGAAAAGCGCAGTCGAAGAAATAGAAAGAAAACGTAAAGTCATCCGCGAGCCGACCAATGAGACTCGTCTCTTCAGGGTAAAATCAAGATTTATTCAGCGGGTATATAGCTCGTTGTCCGCGGTGTATCGCGGTCACCCTCTGGAACCTCCCAGCCACCGACTCAGAGCTTCGCTTGTTTTTAGGCGCGTCCCCTGTAAGTCACGTGGTAATTAAACGCGTCCAAGTCCGAGTCTGGTGCGTCTTCCATATCACTTGGTCACATCCATCCGCAAGAGAATATGGTACCGATCCCGCACGTGTTTCTGAACATCTCTCACCCCTTTCCAGTCCGCTGCACGGGGTAAACGGAGACGCTCCAGCTCGCCGCTGCCAGGCTCCTCTCCGCCGCCTCGAACAAGGCGCGAATCAGAGTCATCTTTGCCACCATCGTCTCCACCGCATCCCTTTTCGGACACCGAGGACGGTATTAGTGACATCGACGCCGTGCAAACGCCGGGTGAAGACGATGACGGTGAAGGCGAGGATCTCTTTGGTGAAAACCAGAGCGAGTGGGTCTGCATCAGTCGTCTCATCACCGCAAGATTTTGATCCGTTCTGTAGCGACTACGCTGCAAACGAAGCCCTCGACAGATACTCCGATACTGGCATCGATGATGCACAAGACTTCGAGGGGATGACTGGTGCCCAGAGAAGAGCCGCAGAACGTGCTATGGCTCAACGAGATACTCGAGAGCACGGGGGTAGGCGAGGAGCACGCGCAGCTGCGCGTTCCCGTGGACCAAACTTCTTGTTAAGTGACGGACTTGAAGAGGAAGACGACATGGATGGTGGCCTGTTGTCCGGGATGAAGCGAAGGACGCGAAGGCAGTATGATGAAAGGAGAGATATGGATGACATGGATGGGATCGAGGACGTAAGTCTCGTGGCTGATGTCTATGGCGCCTCTTAATTTAATTCTGCCACAGGAGCTACCAATGGAGCAACTTGGTGATATCAAAGCCAAATCAATCGTGGAGTGGATCGTCACCGAACGCGTCCGCCGGTCGATTGTCGGCCATCTTCGTGGCTTCCTCATCTCGTACGTCGACCAACATGGTAACTCCGTCTATGCAGAGAGGATACGAAACCTCGGTGAAAGTGAGTGGCACGACCCCCCTGCCAGTACAAGTGTTTTAATCATGTTCCTCCAGATAATTCTGAATCGCTGGAGGTTTCATACGTGCATCTGGCTGATGCGAAGCCAATCTTGGCATACTTCCTCACAAACACGCCGGCACATATGCTTGAGATCTTTGACGAAGTGGCACTCAGCGCAATCTTGTTCTACTATCCCGCTTATGAACGCATTCACTCCGAGGTACACGTCCGCATATCGGACTTCCCTGTGAACGCCTCTCTGCGTGATCTGCGACGAGCAGATCTAAATAACCTCGTGCGGGTAACTGGTGTGGTGACAAGGCGAACAGGCGTGTTCCCGCAGTTGAAATACGTCAAATTCGACTGCAAAAAGTGTGGAAGTGTTTTGGGACCGTTCTACCAAGACCACACGAACGAGGTCAAGATCAGTTTCTGCCCGAACTGTGAAAAACGAGGCCCTTTTACGGTCAACTCGGAGCAGGTAACTCTTCTCCTGGCATCCGATGGGAGAAGCCACTAACTTGGATCCAGACCGTGTACAGGAACTACCAACGGCTTACCCTGCAGGAATCACCGGGATCAGTCCCGCCCGGCCGCCTTCCCAGACACCGGGAGGTGATCCTACTGTGGGACCTGATTGACACCGCAAAACCGGGAGAAGAAATTGTAATTGAACCTTCCGACGCCCCCCCCCCCCCGGTTCGTGAATTGATCTTTCTTTTCAGGAAGTAACCGGGATCTACCGAAACAACTTCGACGCGTCGTTGAACGTCAAGAACGGGTTCCCTGTATTTTCAACGATCATCGAGGCCAACCACATCAACAAGAAAGAGGATCAGTTCGCTGCTTTCAGACTCACAGAAGAGGACGAAAGACAGATTCGTGCCCTGGCTCGGGATGACCGAGTTCGTAAACGAATCATCAAGTCCATGGCTCCTTCGATCTATGGGCACGAGGACATTAAGACCGCCATCGCTTTGTCGCTATTTGGTGGCGTCTCCAAGGATATCAATCTCAAACACAGATTGAGGGGTGACATCAACATTCTTATGCTTGGTGACCCAGGAACCGCCAAGTCGCAGTTCCTCAAGTACGTGGAGAAGACAGCTCACAGATCCGTCTTCGCTACCGGTCAGGGTGCCTCTGCTGTCGGTCTAACCGCCAGCGTGCGGAAGGATCCTGTCACTCGCGAGTGGACCCTGGAAGGCGGCGCGTTAGTACTGGCCGACAAAGGGGTCTGTCTCATTGATGAATTTGACAAGATGAATGACGCGGATCGGACTTCCATTCACGAAGCAATGGAACAGCAATCAATCTCGATATCAAAGGCCGGAATCGTAACATCCCTGAAGGCGCGATGCGCGGTCGTCGCGGCCGCCAACCCCATTCGAGGAAGATACAACCCGACGATACCATTCCAGCAAAACGTCGAACTGACGGAACCTATCTTGTCGCGTTTTGACGTATTGTGTGTGGTGAAAGATACAGTCGATCCGGTCAAGGATGAGATGCTTGCGAGGTTTGTCGTCGGCAGCCATATGAGGAGCCACCCGAAGTTCGATTCTGGGGAGGAAATGAATGTGGGGACCTCATTGGACGCAGACGTGAGCGTAGTCTCACTTCCGCTTTGACCAAGAGACGGCTCACCCCGTCCGCAGCTCATTCCACAGGATCTGCTTCGGAAATATATCATGTACGCTCGGGAGAAAATTCGGCCCAAACTTTACGAACTCGACCAAGACAAGTTGGCGAAGCTGTTCGCGGACCTCCGCCGGGAGTCTTTGGCGACCGGATCTTTCCCTATCACGGTCAGGCACCTCGAGAGCATGATTAGGATGTCCGAGGCCAGTGCCAAAATGGCGCTGCGGGAGTATGTCAGAGGTGACGACATAGACCTGGCAATACAGGTCACTGTGGGGAGCTTCGTCAATGCGCAGAAGATGTCCATCAAGAAGACCCTTGAGAGGGTGAGTTCTTGAACAGGTCAAGGCCCGTTTTAAAGGGGCACCACTCACGCCGCGCAAAATAGGGGTTCCGCAAGTACCTCATTCAATCTCGCGACCATGAAGAACTGTTAGCGTATTTGCTCGGTCAAATGATCAAGGAAAAGGCAAGGCTCTACCAGTACCAGAGGTACTCACAGCCCGACCTTGTCACGGTGAAGACCGGCGACCTTGAAGAAAGAGTAAGTCAAGTCTGACATGTGGATGACAATGCTGGTTCCTGAATGTGATCCGGAACAGGCCCGTGAGAGGGACATTTACGACACGGCGCCGTTCCTGCACTCGAAATTGTTCGAGAAGAATGGATACAAGCTAAAAGGCGATGTGATAGAGAAGAGTTTCCGCAACGAATTGTCGTAGTTTCTTGTTTTTACGAGGGCTATATAAAACGCATACATTTTCTTAATCCAATCTTGATCAGCCTTGCTCGCCGGATCGTCGGGGTCGTCCTGATCGGCCCCGGCCAGGGGTTGCCATGCGGGAATCGATCGCGGCACATAAGCATCCTTCCACTTATTTTCCTCACTGTCACATATCCTTAATAACCCACCCCCTCCCTGCTTGACTGGTTCTCGCGCTCGACCCCCTTCACAAACTATCCCCTTCAGTTATGTTCTTCGCACGCTCTCTTCTTATTGCTTCTGCTGTCGGCGGCGCACTCGCTCAGATCAGGTCTGTTCATCCACTGCGTGTGGCACAAGGTCCAGCAAATGTCTGACCGTCCTGCCATCTACAGTGGCGTTTCCACCCAATGCCAGAATACCCTCATTGCCGTCGCTGCTTCCTCGAGTGCCGAGTGTCTCAATCCAAGCGGTCTTCTCCAGGTTTTCCTGCAGGGGACAAGCAGCTCCGCAGTTACCCCCGTCGATAATTGGTTGAAGGGTCTCTGCAAGCTCGG
>Ga0307516_10007779_pt1 | contig 12241 bp, 5 predicted proteins | sample 19_EM_MG_FD_203310 | JGI IMG/M metagenome (GOLD analysis project Ga0307516, IMG submission 203310) | Populus trichocarpa ectomycorrhiza microbial communities from riparian zone in the Pacific Northwest, United States - 19_EM | ecosystem: Host-associated > Plants > Roots > Unclassified | place...
TTTCTTAGTACTTTATGTTTTTCTCATTTCACTCATTATTATTGTCGTTCTTTGTCCAATCCTAGTTATCATTCCTTTCTTTATATTTGGACTGTCACTGTCCAACTGTTACTGCCTCGTTTTTGAACTGTTACTGTCTGACCTCTCCTCATATTTTTAACTATATCTAGAGTTATAGAACTCCGATTCAAGCAAAATTTATATCGTTGGAAAGGTAAGACATGAGGCTACAAGTTCTATGTTTGAGGAGAACCCAGTTCTACCTCTAAGATAGTCAAAATCGCTCATCAACAAACACTTGGATTGTTACTGTCCAACTATTACTGTCCGTTTTTGAACTGTTATAGTCTGACCTCTCCTCAGATTATTAACTATATCTGGAGTTATAGAACTCCGATTCAAGCGAAATTTATGTCGTTGGAAAGGTAAGACATGAGGCTACAAGTTCTATGATTTGAGGAGAACCCATTTCTGCCTTTAAGATAATCAAAATTGCTCATCAACTAACACTTGGACTATTACTGTCCAACTATTACTGTCCGTTTTTGAACTGTTACTGTCTGACCTCTCCTCAGATTTTTAACTATATCTTGAGTTATAGAACTCCGATTCAAGCAAAATTTATGTCATTGGAAAGGTAAGACATAAGGATACAAGTTCTATGATTTGAGGAGAACCCAATTCTGCACCTAAATAGTCAAAATCGCTCATCAACAAACACTTGGACTGTTACTGTCCAACTATTACTGTCCGTTTTTGAACTGTTACTGTCTGACCTCTCCTCAGATTATTAACTATATCTGGAGTTATAGAACTCCGATTCAAGTGAAATTTGTGTCATTGGAAAGGTAAGACATGAGGCTACAAGTTCTATGATTTGAGGAGAACCCAGTTCTGCCTCTAAGATAGTCAAAATCACTCATCAACAAACACTTGGACTATTACTGTCTAACTGTTACTGTCTGTTTTTGAACTGTTACTGTCTGACCTCTCCTCAGATTTTTAACTATATCTGGAGTTATAGAACTCAGATCTATAATTTAACATCCATCCATCAATTCATAATCGACTTTAAAACAACTCATAAGACCATGTTTAGAATATCTTACCCGATACGAATCAAGGTCTCGATCCCTCCTTTTTTTCTAATGACAACCGACCCTCCCCTCTTCTCTTCTTGTTCAATTTTTTTTCTTGTTAATCCCTTGCCTACCAGTGTTTATTTTTTACCTATAACCCTAAATCTTGGATGGGTTCTTGAAATTTGATGTTTCTCTCTTGATCTGTAACAATAGATACCAAAACTCCCTCTCTTCTTTCTTCACGATAGTTACAGATCTGTTTTTGGTAAGAAAAGTAGTATTTATGCTCTATAATTATTCTTATTTGCATTTAGACCCCATTTTCTTTAAATGTATTCGTTTTGCCCCCACTTCTTTTTAATTTAATTTATTTTCTTTAATTTAATCCAGCCTTGATTATCTCGGGATTTACAAACTCCATACTCTTTGACATATGTAATGGATATGGTGATGCCCATAGAGGTAGAGATTCCATCATTTACAATTTTAAATGATTTAGATTTGGAAGCATCAAAATGGGTAAAGCTAAAATTCAAACAGTTGAATCTAATCATTGAGAAGAGACTAGCAACAATTTGTCACCACCAATTGTATCAGGGCAGAATAGATAAGGTGTACAGCTAAAAGGTCAACTCAAGGGTGAGGGAGACCTCATATTGAAAACAATCTTGCCAAACCTAAGAGAAGATTGGTGTAAATAGGCCCCAAACTATAAAGGATTATACATGGTGTAGAAAGCCTTTTTTCTGAATGGGCTTTGATTTTGACCAAAATGGATGAAGATGATTAACCTAAGCCTGTAAACTCTGATATTGTAAAGAAATACTATGCATAATGTACTTTGTCGTGGAATCAATTAATATCAAATAACAATTCATTAGTATATCTTAAACTCTAAGAGAATTTCAAATAGCCTTTCACGTGATCTCATAAGCTTAAAAAACATGATTTTTGCAAAAGATCAAACAAATTTCAATCAAAGTTTTTAGGAAATCATAATTTTCTAGTACAAATTTAGAGGTCAAATTGGTGTTCGTTTTAAACAAGCGAGGTTAAGATTTATCAAACAAATCTTATAATGAGGTGAGCAAATGCTTAGAAACCTGAAAATTGAACCAAGAAGACCATTCATACTAACTCTAAAGCTGGGTTTTAGTTGGGTGAATAATGATGTATAATTTAATTTGATGGAAACTAATTTGCGTGTCTAACTAATCACAATGGATAAAAACAGAACTTCCTAGTCCTAAACGCATGCGTTTAAGATGATGAAAAACCATTTTTAATATTCCTTTCACAATACTTGAAAAATATCCTTTGTAAGTCCTTGTTAAGCCTAATAAAATTCTTCTTGCAAAAGAACTCTGACTTGGATCACACCCCATACTATGCACAAGTATGAGGAATATGAAATTTGACCTTGAAATTATACAATCCTTAATAATCAATGGAAAGATCAAAAGTGCCCAAATAGAAGCAAATAAGGCACGCAGATATTCAAAGATTAAAAAGGTTGGGAATGTTGTGTAAAGAAAAATGATGATGATGATGCTCAAAACCAAATTAAAAAAAAAACAAAAAAACCCAAGAAATCCAAATGATGGGGAGCATGCCCAAGTAAAAGAAAAAATGACCAAGTCAAGGTCAAAATAGATTAAGGTTGCCCTGCCAAAGCAATAAAAATGGGTGAATCATGGAAACACGATGAAAGAAAAGAAAGACACAATGACAGTAATCCTAAGTCTTTAGAAACTCAAACACCTTCGGGGCCTATAAATATCATTTTCTTTCATAATGAAGAGCCAAAATCCACATTACATGCTTGATAAAGTCCTTTTTAATCAATAGCAAATAATCTATATTGGTAAGTAATGCTCTCCCGTGCCAAATGAGTTCTTCAAAAGAATATGGTTATGTTTCATTATTCATACAATGAAATGAATGCTTCAAAGATTTTCTATTCTCTGAAACTCTTAAGTTGAAACTCGAGCCTTTTGACCAACAAATCATGAAAACATAAGGTAACCTCACATTTCTACTAAGAGAAAAACTTGAAAAAAAATCTAAAATTCAGCTTTCATGAAACCCTGTCCATGAGATTTGCTTGAATTTTTCGAAACAAATTTGTTTTAAACTTACATCGAAATGGTTTTTTGCATTTGGAGATAATTTTGAAATTTCAAAGATTTTTCTATGATATCGATGTTTTGCAAGAACCAAACATCTTCTGAATAATATCATCCTTGAGAAAGACCAAGCAAACAAAACAAGATAAAATACATGGGGCATGATTAAGCTGGGGCAATTTAAGAAACCCAACAAGGTTGGCTAATAATTCATTTTTGAAGAGGACAAAAATAGAAAGCAAGCTGTTTAAATCCTCCAATGTCTTATGAGAACTTTAGATATAACCAGAAAAGCTATCATAGAGCAGGTATAATGAATACTTAGTGGTGGTATTGACACCCTAAAGGTGATACTCATATGATTGTAATGATAAGTAGGGGAGCCTTGATCAATGAGACAAAGGTGACCAGATAATAGGATAGGAAAAGATCATCAGAGCTCATCAAATGAGCGTCCTTTTCCCATAGATCAAACTCTACAAGTTATAGCTTGAGTAGACCAAAACAAAGGAGCCATGAAAACTTGCTACAAAGATTGAAGCTTTGAGAAACAAAGTCCATTAAGAAAAAGGGACCTATGTTTATCAGGTAAAAATACATTCATATTAACCCCAAAGCAATGCATTTTGATCCTTGTAGTGAGTTTAAGGAAAGAATTCTTGATGGATTCAAATATTTTCCTGCAAAGAAAACTATCAAAGGTTTAATTCATGCTCATGAAAGGGTAAAGAAAGTCTAATTTTCAAGATATGAGATCATAAGATATTTTGAGATTATGTGAACTCAACTTTGAAGCATATCTTTTTTAGTGCTTTTTATGCCACTCACTTTTAGACAACATCTTTGATTTTATCATCTTTCAAGTGCGTAAAAGAAAAAAAGATTCAAAGGTTATATAAAAATATTAAATGACACCTAAATATATAAATTATAATGTTATTATACTGTTATAATTGAAAAATAACAGCAGCAAAACAAGTTTGAATTACTAAAGCGAATTAGACCCGTTACGATAAGTTCAAATTTCAAATTTAGTTCCTATAGCAAACAAACTAAAAATAACCTCAAATTTCATATGGGGTGCGATTAGAACCTTAAAACCCAGTGTATAAAATTTTAAAATTTTCTGAATTTAGTTGTCCCAAGATTCCCTTCTGATACGAATTTGACCTATTACGACAAGTTTTAATCCTGACCTGGGTTACTATAGAAAATGATCTCTAAATGAGCTCAAGTTTTATATGGCATGCAATTAGGACTCCTAGAACCAGTGTCTAAAATATGAGAATTTTATGAATTGGTTTGTTCCAAATTCACCCTTGTTTGTGTTTTGTGGTAAATTTAACAAAAATGACTTTTGGATGTCTTTTTTCTTTTTTCTTTTTTCTTTTTTCTTTTTTTGGACTCTTTATACTACTAATATATTCTGATATAACAACAAACTAAAATAACATCTTTTTTAAAAAAAAAAACCCTAGATGCAAACTACCAAGCTCTAGACACGAAATAATCGAAAGCTAAATCAAAGACAATTAAACCTAAGGAAGCCAAAACTAATAAGAATAAAATAAAGAATATAACCTGATTTTTGGATCTTAACTCTGATACCAACTGATATGAACATCTTGATCACACGATCAAGCAACCCTTGACAAAGTAGATAACAACCTAGAAAATCGAAAATCAAGTTTGATAGAACCTTGACCCAAAGGTAACCCTGTACCGAAGAACCAAATGTATTGGAAAAAGACTTAGACCTAGATTTAACCATGAATACAAATGATGTCATGAAACCAATTAATCTTTGATAAGTGAGTGTACGATCTTTGTCCATACAAAGAAAAGTTGTTTTGCCACAAGAAAACAAAAGAAAAACTCACATTTATTCTCCAACTTGCTGCTGAAATTTACAGATAAAAACATAATATATTATCCTCTAACCTTTATGGATCCCTTTTTGGTTACAAGCTAATAGACCTAAACTAGTAATCAACTAGCGTAAGTCCAATAATGAAATAAACCTTTAAACAATGTCTAATGGAACAGAACAAACCTAAATTAACAATAATTATTCAGCATTAAATAAATAAAATAGGATAATAAAAACAAAGACTTCATGCCAAAATTCCTCCATGTAGCCCGAATCTCCAATTTTCGCACATTCTTGATTTTTCAATCTGACTTCAAACACATCATTCTCTCTTGTCTGGATGAATTAAAATGCCTACAATATATGGTTAGAAAGCTTATGATGTCTAGTTTCTAGAAAATCTTGCATCGTAGAAAACATCCACTTGTAGCTCTTGTTATGTCCCAAACCTTACACAAAGGTGTATTTTAGCATATTTGACAAGATTTGTCTATTAACTTCGACCCTTTGAAATAATATGTTCCCGAACTCCATTTGACCTGAAACTTCAAAAATTGATATTTCCATGTGTCTAGTATCTCCCTGTTAAATATCAACTTGTTTTGACATTCAGTTTGAGAGATATGTCTAATCTCATAAAATTGATTAACAAACATTTTAAGGCTAAATTCGGACTTGACTTAGTTCGTATCAGTTCAAGGACTGAAACCAATCAAATTCAAGGGTCAATTTGAAAGAAATTAAAATTTTGATGGTTGATAAAGGTCAACTTGAACAATTTAGAAACCAAGAACCAATTTGAAAAAGACGCTCAAATCAGAGGTATCAAATCAAAGTTTTTAAGGGTGCGATTGAAAATGTTAAGAAGTTTCAGTGTAAATTGTGAATGCTTATGCCAGAATTGAAACAACTAGGGCCAAATTAAAGCTTGCAAAAACCCTAATTAGAAAAACCTAATTTCTAGGGTTTAATTGGAACGACAGGTCACTCATCTTTAATGAAGAAAATGAGTGACATGTCGTCTAGTCTTTGTTTATCTTCTTTTTTTCAGTTGAAAAGGCCGACCAGGTTGCCATCTTCAAACAAATGAACATGCCATCTCTAATCACCTCATAGGCTCAAATCACCACTAATGGACTGATAAACACCTTTTTTATAAGGATTAACTATCTTCATCACACATTTATACATATTTTGGCTCAATGAACTCAACAATATCTTGTCTCTAATCAACTTCCCCTGCATTTGATAGTTTTAAACTGATCGAGAGCTCACTTTCCAATCAAAGAATGTGAAGTTCTAGACCTCCAAATCAGTAGAGATTTGATCCTCATGGTAGATATGCATTCCCTCTACAAGGATTATCTACTCTTATCCCACATTTACATCTAGTTAGTCATGATAATCTCTCCAAAGTAGCTTATTCGGTTAGCCATCATTGAAGAAGAAAACCACCATTTTTGTTTAACCTTCATGGCTACCTTCTCTAGATAGGTTTGAGCTCATAAAATGATAAAAAGGAACCAGGATGCACCTTTCTATAGAGGTTAAATGAGAGAATGAGCAAGAATCTTCTCTAACAAACTCTTGACAAAACCACCATGGTTTTGACTTTTTTTTGTTTTGCTTATAATAGGTTGTTCTTGAGCACATCACTAGAGGGAAAAGAAACTATAGAGAAAAAATCACAGAAAAGAAAAAGAGAGAAAATTAAAAAAAAAAGTCAATAGAACACTTAGAATAAATAGGAAAGAAAAGTACCAAAGATTTTTAAAAAAAAAAAAAAGAATAAGGGTGTCCTTTTGATATTGAGAAGAAGCTAGAAATCACGAGGAAAGAAGCAAAGAATCCAGAGAAAGAATCAATTTTTTCATTGCTTGGTAAGCTTCTAAACTTTGATGAGGAGGTGAAGCTCAATGAGCACACCCCCTCCCTCCTTATTTTTATCTTTATATTATTGTTTGTGATGTTTGTTATGTATCATTTGAAGTCATTTATTACTTTGAAAGCCATGATTATTGTTTTGAAAAGTTTAGACATGCTATGAATATATCTTTTATGTGCTCAAGTCTTGTTTATTACTTTGTTTTGATGTGTTAGAATATGATTATGGAATGACAAATGTTATTATAGAATGTTGTTTTTGCAAGTTTTGATGCTAGGCTAACTTTGTTTGAAGTTGTGACAACATGTTAGGTTTTGAATTTTTTTTATGTGGTTTAGTTTATTGTAGTTTGGTTTGTTGTTTTTGCTGAAGTTATAAGCATGTTTTTTAAACTTCAATACTTTGTTTATAATTAATGGAACATTGTTTATACATAGGGAGAGGTTTTTTCTGCTTGATGTTTTTGGTTTTTGCTTACTGTTTTTTCCTATAATCTTTTGTTTACTATTGTTTTGATGGTTTCAGCATTTCATAGTAAACATGTTTAAGTTATGGTAGCTAGGTTGAGGCCATTTTCTAGGCTTTTAATGTTTTTTTCTTGGTTGGCAGCTTGTTCTTCTTTTCCTGGGCATTTCTAGGTTTTCTAGGAAGTGTTATTGGGAAGAACATTGTCTTGGCTCCATGATTTAGATCATTTTTTGTCCTTTTGTTTGCACTAGCATCTTCACATGACACCATCAGCCAATAATCTAAGGATCTCTTGCATTTATAACTTGTTTTAAAGTGTTTTAATGGTTTTGGTTTTTGAACCGAAATTTTCTCTGACCAAATCATGATAATTCAATGATAAATGAAGTGAGTAGATGGTAATGTTTTGATTCTTTCATGATTTCCAACCTCCCTATATCTCTTGATTTGTTATATTTGGTTATAAATCGAACAAACCTTTCTGGTTTCTTGTTATGACGTTTTGATGCAACCATATTATTTGATAGTTTTACCCATATTTACATAGTATTTTGTTCATGTTTTTATATAAAATGTCTTGATATTTTTTTTAAAATGTTTTTAAGGTTTTGGATGTAAGATTTGAAAAGGAGTAATTTGAAGATAAAATTCAGACCATGTTCCAACCTGTGTTGAATATTGGCAGATTTGACCTACATCGATGTTTTACATAGAACTTGAGCTGTAGAGGTCAAAATGAAATGATTTTAGTTGCATTATAAATCTAACACTCTTATCTTTCTATACATGTAAGGCAAGAAAATAAGAAGAAATAGCATGGAAATCAAAGCCTTCAAAGACAAGTCTCGTATTCTACTAGTTTTGATCTTCAACCATTCCAACTTGATTATCTTGAGTTAAAGAAGTCCATTTGAAGCAAACTCAATTTCGTTAGATTCCTGACTCAAAGACCTATCAAACAATGAAATTTTAGTAGAAAAGGAGCTCATATGAGAGAGATATGAGTTTTCTAAGACAACCCATAAATTCTGCCAACAGACAGGTTTTGTGAACAAACACGTCAACTTTCTTCCTAAGCATCCAAACCGACATGACAATTATTTCTTCGTATGAAAAAAAAATCTTTATTTGGAAAATTAACTTCACTAATTCCAAGATCAAAGCTTGAAGATTTTATACAAGACTATTTTTCATTCTTTATAGGAAAGTAGTTATTATACTATTTGAATATAGATTGTCTACTTTGGAAAGGACTCCTATTTTTTTTTAGGATAAAAAAGAACTAGTAGTAGTGTGGGGAAGTGGGGAATAAGGTTTTCTATCTGATAAAAAGGAAAGAGAGAAAGAAAAAAAAGGTGGTGGCCTAAAAAACAAAGAAACTCTAACCTTTTTTCTTATACCTGAAATTATGTTTTCATCTTTTCTCTTTCTTAGTTTTTCGATAGTCATGCAAAGCTAAGTTATTTTTCTTAGTTGAAATTATAGAGAAGCCTTCAAATTTTAAAAAACTGTGAGATCTATTTTATATTTTCTCTTCAGTTTATATGATGAGATGGATGTTTTCCTATGCTTATTTTTATGATTGTTTAGTTTGATTGTTAGAGTGGACTCTAAGTTATTAATCTAACTAGTCTATTGCTAAGTTTTCTATCAAAACCAAAGTTATGATATTTAACTTGTGAAACGACTAAGTTTAATAATTATGGTGGATCTATATTGTTAATTTTAGAAAAAACATTCAATTAAATTGAACATAGACTGCAAACAGTTAAGTTGTTTCGATTTATCAACCTATCTAGTTTTCAAGGATGTCATTAAATTAAATTACTAGTGTGGATATTGTGGTTGTTTAATAGTTAGGGTTAGTTATACTTCAAATTGATTAACTGACTAGTATTAAAAAAAGATAAATATTCAGAATATAAATTGACGTTTCATTTCAATCATCAGTTTTGATTTTTATCGGTGGATGTTTATTTGAGACCAAGGTTTTTCTCTTAATAAATTTTAGTTTATTTAATTCAGTTTGATTATTTTATTTTATTTACCCTAACATACTTTAGATAACATCAAACCCCCTAACTTTGAATCATTTAGCATAAAGATCTGAACTATATCATCATCATGGGATCGACCCCTTGCTTGCTCTATACTATCTTATTTGTTTAAGTTAGGGTTATTAATTTGTGTGATCATGACATCGCAACACATTTTGCGTGTTCTTCATCAAATTCAAATAAAAAAATCTTGTTTGATCTTTATTTTTTTTGTTATTGTTTTGAGTTATGTTTATGAGCTTGGGTTTCAAGTCAGACCCAATCTAGATTATCTACCTTTGCAGAGCTTGGGTTTCAAGTCAGACCCAATCTAGATTATCTACCTTTGCAGATAATTATTGTAAATATTGAAACAATTCCCTTCTTGTTTTCTATTAAGCTTATTGTTGTTGTTGTTATTGTTCCTCTTGTTTATTTTCTCATGCTTGTCATCATCTACTTTTTATAAGGTTATCTTGATCTTATGACTCGAGACATGTGTTTTGCAGGTTAACTCAGGCAGATTCAGTTTGTTTTATTGTGTCATGTTCTTAGATATATTTTTTTTTTACTTTTAATCTTCAATAATGAATTTATTGAAAATTAGGTTTCATAAGTTTTTTTTATTTGCTTTATATGGGGTTATCGCAGTCTCATTATCTTGGTCGCAGGTTTGGCAAGTTAACCCGAGTTGACTCAAGTTATTTCTTTCCTACTTTCTATAATTTAGATCACGAGTTTGACAGGTTAACGCAGGTCAATTGTTTTTGCTATTTTTTAATTAATCTTTTTCAATTCTTTTCTTCAATATTGAGTTGATTGAAAATTAGTTTTATAATTTTTTTATTTGTTTTATATGGGATTATCATGATCTTATGATCCAGGTCGGGATTTGACAAGTTAACCTAAGTTTGCCAGGACCGATTTAATATGTTGTTGTTTTCATATTATTTTTAAAAAAAATTGTCTTGAATTTTTGTGAATCAAACTATATTTTTACCAATCATTCGGGTTGCTTTTAGACTCATCAAGTCAATCAAGTCATATCAGGTTAACCTTCATATATTTTATTTTATTTTTACTAGCAAAATGTTAACAATTCCCGGATGTGTTTTTTTCTTTTGTATGTTCAAAAACACTTTGATTAAACTCGCAGCGTAACATGAGCCAATGATCTAATATTAACTAATATACTAGAATAATTTTTTTCAATGTCATTCATAAACTATTTTTTTCAATTGAATCTTTTGATAACAAATTCAATAAGTTATGGTTTAAAGGAGTTAGTTGTATTCTAGCAATAAATAAAAGCTAATCTTAATATCAACAAGTTTTATTCTACGAGATGAGTTCCATTGAGGTGTTTTTTAACCTTCAACTTGTTTAATAAAGTTCATCATGGTTAAGAGAGATTTGTTTTTTCTAGTTTGATTTTGTATATTTGGATCAATTTTGTTGTGAGTTGATAAACTTGTTTATTAGCACTATAAAAAAATTTATTAGGTGTTTCTAGATAAAAATAGATTGAAAAACATATTTTTTGATAAAAAAAAACCCAGCCTTATTTTTCAACCATCTCTCAATTAGTCAAAAATTAGATTTGAGATGTCGCATCGTGTGCTTTTATTTTTTTTTTTAAATAAGAGCTAGGTGACAGCTAAAGAAAAAAAAATTAAAGCAACCCAAACGTGTGGCCTTGGCTTCTAGGCTAGGCATGCCTAGTCTCCTCTGTTGGCTAGGAGTGGCTAGGAGTGCGAGCCTAACTTGCAAGGCTCAATTATATCTAGACTTTTTTGTTTGTGTTTTTTAATTTTGATTTAATACCCTCTCTTTTTTTTTTATCTTAATTGATACCTTCCATTGTTTATTTATTTTTTCCTTTGCAATAGATTTTTTATTTAAATTTTAATTAATACTCTTTCTTCTTCTTTTTTTTAATTGTTTAATTCACAGTAATTATTTTTTTCTTATATAATATTTTAAAGAGATTAATGTAATTTATTTTTAATTTTTTTTCTTTTTATATTTTACAAAATTAATTTGTATTTGTATGATGTATTTATAAAATTAAAAATCATTTGTTCTTGGCAAAAAAAAAAATAACCCCAAAAATAAAATAAATAAATAAAAATCAATGTTAAATCCTTTCTTACGCATCTGTCTTTTTGTTAGGAGAAAAATTAGCTTTTTATTAACAATTCTTTTTCGGTTTATTTGTTCATATATGTGTGTGTGTGTGTGTTTTAATTAAAAATCACCATATTTAAAAATGCATCAACAACTTTAATTTATTTTTTTATTATGTTTAAAATAACCTTAGAATTAGATCCACAACGCAGCATAGGTGACAAGACTATTGTAATAATCAAAGCCAATATTTTAGTTATAAAAGCTTAAGTTGAATTCATAATAATAATAATAATAATAATAATAATATATAGCATCTTTTGCAAAATATAAAATAATAAAACCATAGACTTATTGGGAATGTTGACAGCTGGCTGTCTTCGAAGACTGTAATGATATTTGTGTAAGAAAGAACAGATATATGAGAAGGTTTACTTAAGGAATGAAGGAGACGTCTATCAAGTTTAATATGTTTCATCGGATGCAGTCAACTACTTGCCAAGTATATCCTTCTTGCTAGAAGGATCCTTTTTAACCTTCAATGGATGCATAGGGTCATCAAATAATAATATAAAAAAGTTAAAGTTACCATCTGAGTTGTGCATTCATGATTTTTCAAGAAATAGGTCTCTTGGAATGAAAATTTA
>Ga0307516_10007780_pt1 | contig 12239 bp, 17 predicted proteins | sample 19_EM_MG_FD_203310 | JGI IMG/M metagenome (GOLD analysis project Ga0307516, IMG submission 203310) | Populus trichocarpa ectomycorrhiza microbial communities from riparian zone in the Pacific Northwest, United States - 19_EM | ecosystem: Host-associated > Plants > Roots > Unclassified | place...
GGGTTCATGCTGTGAGGTTCGGTTCAGCGGGACGATGAACATGGACACGTCCTAGAGGTTTGGTTCAACCAAACCCCGAACATAGAACCTGAACCCAAGGTGTGGTCCAGGTTCAGGTCCGGGTTCACGGGGTTCTGAATCACACCGACAGCCAGTCTACCCATGGGTATCTGTACCCATATCAGAGAGTAGAGTTTTCGACAGGTAAGGGTAAGGGTATGCCTTGGCATACCCAGAGGATACCTGTGCAGAACACTAGATTTGAACTGGGTTCACAAGGTTCATGGACTGGACTGCAGCCAGTCTAATACTATGTAGCTATACTATAAATCAAATACCATTTGCTACAGTGCTACACTGCTATGGAGCACTTCACAGCACTTCAAAGTGTACCCAGGATTTGCTGATAAGTTTGGCACCCCAAAATGTCCACTGTAATTTTAGTTTTATTGTTAGCTGAAATCAAAACTGGAAACAAAAGTTTCATAAATGTTCTCAGACATCTTGGAATTAGAATTTTTGTATGAACTGAACACTCAACTGAATTGTCAATTTTAGTCATTGTTTTCGGTTTTCAGAAAAGCCAAAAACTGTTATTGAAATCAATATTTTGGCATTATTTCAAGACTATCTTATTCTTTTAATATAAGTATTGTTTTCGGTATCACCGATTTTTCTACTGAAACTTGGAGATTTTTAAACTGCCCCAAAAACTGTTAAAACCAATCAAGCTAATGCACTACTAGTGACACACTAGTCAAATACACTCTCAAGAGAGGTTTGCAGTTCACCAATATCACACTGTTTATTAATAGTAGTGTGTGCTCAAATATGCAACTCAAACGTGTATCGTCAAGTGTTTCACTCTCTGATATATTAGGAATACTGGTCTGTTTGGTACTGTTATGACCAGAAACGCATAAGGCGTGATACAAGGTGTCCACTATATCGCGTTTCTGCATATTTAGTGTATATACAAGTATATAAGTATGTACAATCATTGGGAATGTGTATTTATATGTAAAAACGCGTTTTTCAATATTTAGCATGTATGTAACAGTGATATAAATCATTCCAAAAGTGTTTTATCACTATTACAATCCAACAAAAACCTCAACTTTTCGGTGCGAATTGCACTGAAGTAAGCCTACACTTCGGCGTTTCCCGAAGATCACGTGTCAGAGAATGACCTCTGGTCAATAGTGTTCAGTGGGTATCAGATGCCTCGCCGGTCAGCCGCCAGCCGCACGCCGCCTCGAGAGTCGACCTTAGGCAAAGTACGAAATGGAGATTCCCTCACAGTCTTGCGCACGCAATGGAAATGGGCCGCCTTCAGCCAGTTCTTCTTCACGTTCAGCCACCTCTTTGCCATGAACGACGTCTCGCTATCTGTATGTGGATATCCTTGAACCTGACATGTCCTTGGCTCATAGAACTGCTGGTTAGAATGTGGAGGATGACCTTGTCAATGACACGTGGTCTGTGCTGCCGAGAATCATGCAGCGGTTGCTGTATGTGTTGTCGTATGACCGGAAAGTCACGTATGTCCCATTTCCTCTTTCAGTGCGTTTACTGTTCGAATGCAAAAAGTTGAACGCGTCGGTCCACAGGCTCCACAATTGGCAGACCGCCCTCCGCAAACAGTACCACAAGCGAGACCCCGCCGCCAACCCCATCGGCCCCGAGCCCCGCGTCGAAGACTCACAGGAGCGGGAGAGCCCGCCTTCCCCCCCGGAGGGTTCCAGCCCAAAGTGCGAAGAGACGATCCCCGACATAAAGGGCCAAAATGGCCATATTTATCCCGAATCGAGCGACGAAAAGGAGAAGCAAGACTACGCGAGGTCAGCGCGGGCGAGCACTGTCGACCTCGACACCGATGCGGGGTGCATGTCTGTGCAGCTCTCCGAGTACGAGTCAGATGGCATGCAGTTGTGTGGGCACGGCATCCTGGAGCAAGAGCAGGAGCAGCGAGAATCGAAGGACTGGCTGGAGCTCCCGATGCTTGTCAAGCTCGATTCGATGCATATTTTGATGGAGTGGCAGTTCCAGAATCCAACAAGATTAAGGACACTGATGAGGAGCGACGATGAGAATGCTTCGTGGGTGCGTTGTTCCCTGTTTTCAGTCACGGTTCAGAGGTGGCACGTTTGTATTCCAGCGTATCGAACCTATCGGATACGATGGGAAAAAGAATGCGTATTGGCTAATTGGAGGCACGTCGTATACCATAGCTCTATATCATACTTCCACTCATGCGCAGACGCCGAACAGCCGACCGACTCTGGATCCAACGACACATCCTCAAGCCGGCGATACCAAAAAACTCTTCGTCCCTTAAACGAAAGCGTGGAACTATGACAACTACAGCAAAACCGAAAGGGGGGGAAAGGCGCAGTAGGCCCACTCCGGACAAACGCCCAAGGGTTGCAGAGTGCCCGGCAGCAGACTCTTCTACGTCGGGAAGAGTAAGAGCCGCGAAATCGCAAGCGAAGATAAAGCTCAACAAGCAGGCGGTTGAGCTCGTAGGGTTTCAGAGGCAGCAGGGAAAGAGCCGTTCTACGAGGGATCCGACGGCTGCAGCTAGAGTGGCGACGGGGGATGTGAATGTGAGCCCTCCAAACACGGGAAGAGCGACGAGGGCCGCGTTGAGGTCGAGTGCGCGGTTCCGAGGGACGGATGAGGATGGGTGGCAGGCCATTCCCAAGGAGTGGCTGCGTGATGGTGCGGGTGAGAGTTCGGCTAGTGAGGATGGTAGTGATGCTGGAGAGGAGGAGGGAGAACAAGAAGCTGAGGTGAGGAAACCGGATGAGAAAGCAAGAACAGGAAAGAAAGAGAAAGAGTTGAAGACGGGTTTGGAGAGTGATGGGGGTGAAATCAGTGATTTGACGGAGTTGAGCGAGGAGTATGCGGATGGTGGAGGGGAAGGTGGGGGTGGCGATGAATCCCCACCAATTGATAATGGCCTGGAAGATACTCTGGTCAAAGAAGAAGAACCCTCAGAACATGCTCTTCTCGCGCCTGTGGCTGATCGAGAAACGGAAGATCCGCCTGCCTTGCCGGAAGGGTTCACCGAATGGGGGACGGTAAACTATCTCGAGCTCGTTTCACCTGCCGTGTTACTTATACTTTTTCTACCGTTTCAAGATTTGCGTAACACTGTACGAATGGGAACACATAGCCGAAGGTTTCGAAAAAGGCACACATTACAGTGAAAGAGCGCTCTACAAGGTACTTGTGAAAAGCCTCGTACCAACCATTACTGCAGAGCTACGGGTGAGCCTTTTCTTTGTCCTTCCCTCCTAGGTCTCATTCACCTGCCGTCATAGGAAATCGAGCGTAAGCAGCGTCTTAGCACAGCCATCACCCAGCGCAAAAGATCTTCGCGGCTCCTCCTGCGGCAGTCGGAAAAAGAGGAAGCAATGGCGGCGGCCCGGAGGGTGGCGGAGGAGGCGGAGCGGAACAGCCGTATGAGAAGGCAGGAAGCGCGTGCCAAGCGGGAGGAAGAAGCGCGAGAGAAACGGGAGTTGACGAGGGAGTTGAGAAGGAGGGAGAAAGAGAAGGAGGACGTGGAAGGAAAAGTTTCGGATGGTGTCGATGGGTAGGTTTCTTTACTCCATTTCTTCGTCGGGCTCATGTCTTCCAGATTCACCGAGGTAGACGTCGTCGGTGACGAGGATTCACCCGCTCCGGTCACCCAGGAAAATGCAGATGTTTCCAAAGTGAATGGAAGGATCGAGACGAAAAGTGGCTCACGGACACCTATTGGGGAAGAGTGGGAGCTTGATTGTGAGGTGTGTCACAGACGTGGTATCAATCTCGTGCGTGTCGTTTCCATGTTTTGCCCCAAATATCTCAATCGAGTTTGGTTAGGATGACGGTACCCCTATGATGTCTTGCGGCATGTGTTCAAAGTGGCAGCATATAACATGTCACGATGCGGCAGACCAAATAGCAGGACGACGGAGACGGAACTGGGACCGGGTGGAATTTATCTGCCTCCAATGTCGAACAAAACGGGATGCTGCATTTCTAGCTCCTTCAGGGTTCGAAGAGGTACACCAAGGGCATGCACCAAGCCAGATGGAAACCTACGTGCCACATTCTACAATCGGTCCGGCCCTTCACAGCAATCCATCTGCGGTCTCTGGCACCATGCAACAACCCTACCCTGTCAACGGAAAAGGGGCGTCGATGCATCTGCGTGATTACCAAGGAGCCGCGACGTCAAACATGCGATCTGCTGCGCCTGCACCACAGCAACCTGTGCATCATTTGCAATCTCACCTTCCACCACAGCGGCAACACGAACATGGCCCGCCCATCTCGTTTACCCACTACCAACCACATCGACGTGGGTTCTCGTCCAGTGCACAACAGATGTCGTATCCATCAGTGAATGTCCAACCATATGGCCAGGCGAGTTACCTCGATCAGTACCCGCAGCAGTATCCCGTACCCATGTTCAACGGCGGTGGGTCTCTTCAACCACAGTCGTCATCGCAGGTTCGTTTCTGTTTCATGGTCCTGTGACAGGTTCTTTGACCTTGTTTTTGTCTTCACTAGCTGCCAACGGTATCATTACTAGCCCACCATGGTTTGTGGCAGATGCCGTCGTCTACATCCTATCAGGCGCGACCGCAGCAGGTTCAACTCATGGCACCGCTGGAGGGTTCCCTGCCTTCACCCCAGTTGTCATCTCAGTCGCCCGGGCGACGACATTGGCAGGAGAACCTTAATGGGCCTCATCAGCCCCAGGGGATCGCACAACGCCACTACCATCCTTCACAGTACCGCCCTGCGCCGACATGATATGCGGCGTAGCTACATTACAGCCACGCCTCGTAGAAACTCTCGAATAACTGTACATATCTCACTTTATAGACATAGAATGAATTCGCTGTAATGTACAGACAAACGTGACTGTCGCGTTGTATGTAGTACTAGTTGCGTCGTAACCTCTTATAGAAGAACCTGTCAGATCACAAAAAGGCATACATATGAAGGTGACACAGTACAAGGGCGGACAATGAAAAGGAGGTACATAGTTGAATTTACTTTCGCGGCCGCTTCTTTACTTCTTCGTCTTTGCATAGGTGGAGCATGAGCTTGTTGGGATGCCCCGCGGTCATGCCCGAATGGCCCTTTGCCCAGTCGTATGAAATCGAGTATGCGAAAAAGTTGCCGTTGCGGCTAAAGGCTGTCGCGCTGATAGGACCGGGTGCGGCTTCAAAAGCTTTTGGAAAAGGGAATGATGGTAGGCTGTGATGTGGGTGTAAAGGGAGAGTATACATACTTTTTAGGCGGGTGCGAGCATCCTTGTCCCAGAAGTGGATGGTACCGTCCGAGCCTAAAAGAAGTGGAGAGGATCAGAATACAAGGGTTGACTGGGGATGGATGGGCGTACCACAGGTAGAGAATGTTCCGTGTATGGGGTGGAAGGATATGTCGTTCACTGCGTATACGAGAGCTTGGTCTTTCGAGTTGGGGACGTTGTCGCGGCGGTGGCATTTGAAGGAAAAGTTATTCCTGAAATATGATATGTGAGTCTGGATGGGGAAGTATGAAATACACTTACGCGGCATCTTTATCATCTACGTATCTGGTGATGGGATGTGAATAAAAAGAGATCGAGTGGATGATGGTGGGACTCACTGGATGGCGACTCTTCCCTCGACACTGCCAACGGCGAATCCGCTGTTGGTGGCTGCAGTGAAGCAGGATACGACGCGTGTCTGCCACTTGAGAGGAGATTGGATGGTCTGGCAAGTCATGAACACCGGGTGCATTTCGCGTGAAGGTTGAACAAACTTTGTAGGCGGTATTGGGGTTGGAGAGATTGAATATTTGGATGTGCCTCTCTGCGGTGCCGACTACCATGAGGGGATATTGGACGTCGAGGGTGTAGCATCGTTCGGGAAGCGTGACTGTGGCGACGGCTTGAGACGAGCGGAGGTCCCAGTACTAGACAGCAAAGTGACAGATGTGGAAGGAGGGGGTGGGGGTGAATCGTACCTTGACGGTTTTATCCCAACTACCGGTCGCGAGAATGCCTCCAGGGGCGTCGATCCAGCGGACGACCTTTATGGGCGCGTCGTGTTGGGCGACCTGAGTGGCTACGCCCGTTGCGATGTCAAACATCCTTCCAGCGTTATCTGCGCCGCCCGAGAAGATCTTGTTTCCCTCCTGCATTCTCGTTGGAGATGAGTGGCGGGGTGGATGGGCGTGGACGCACCTTGTTCCAGCAGACGCTCAATACGGGACCTTGGTGATGGTACATGGCCTTTCCCTGTGACTGCCCGTTGGCGGCGATTTCGTAGATTCGTACCTAGAAGGGGGTGAGCAGGGGTCGCGTGGCGGGCGAGGGACGCACACTGTTGTCCCAGGCCCCGACGGAGAGGTAGTCTGCCTGGGGAGAGAAGGCGAGAGACGAGATGGAGTCGTCTGGGGGCTGTGGCATTTCGATGTCCTTCTCGGTTGTGGTCGCTGCCGCCGGTGTGCTCTGGCCGAAGAAGGCCATGGTGGTGGTCGTGACGGGTGGGGTTCGGCAGACTCCGGTGGTGGTGACGAACTGAAATTTGCAGTGCTCTCTGTCATCAACGACGATGGGTACGTCTCTCCTCACCGTCGCACACAGCGCCGCTCACACCAGACGCAGCGCCCAAGAAAGCGAAGAAGATCTCTCTCAACGAGTTCCTCGGCAACGAAGGTCGCTCTGCTCTTTCCCCCTCCGCAGCCCAGCTCACCCTGTCCACAGCCCTGGGATCATGGGCAGACGAGATGGATTCCCTGCCCAACGCACGTACGTCTCTCCACTCCCCTCCTCATCACTGCCCTCATCCCTCCACAGCCGCTCCCCGCAGCGACGACGACAACTCACGATACCCCAGAAGAGACGACTTTCTCGCCTCCCGTCGTCAGTCCCTCTCGCCCCTCTCCATCCACCCCCTGATCTCTTTTCGATCCAGCCGATAGAGGCTCCGGCCCTCCAAGAGAAGATATCCCTCTCCCCACAAACCCCCCCTACACCGCATTCATCGGCAACCTCGCCTTTGATTTGACCGAATCTGAGCTCGGAGATCATTTCGCTCCTGCAAAGGTACCCCCCTCACCCCCTCTGCCCTCTCTTATCTCATCCCCTTCCCAGTCAAAATCAGTCAAAATCATCAGGGACAAGGATGACAAACCAAAAGGCTTCGGCTACATAGAATTCGAAGACCTCGATGGATTAAAAGACGCAATATCAAAATCTGGTTCAGTACGCTTCTCTTCTCACCCGTCCCACACCCTTCACAAATACTCGCCCCAGCACTTTTCAGGCCGAACCATTCGCGTTAGCGTTGCAGAGCCCCGTAAACCCTTTCCTCATCGTCCCCTAAACTCCATTGAACCCCTCTCTCAGCCAAGGAGCGACCCTTTGGAAGCGGTCCCGGTGGACACTACGAAGACGATTCAAAATTCGACAGCCCCTGGCGGCGCGATGGGCCACTCCCCGAACGCGACTCCTCTCGCCGCCGCTTCGACGGTCCCCCCGCCGAGCGCCTCCCCAGCGTAGCCGAAGGCATCTCAGACTGGCGCTCTAACCGCCCCGCTCGCACGGAACCTGACCCAACCACCATCCGCCGCCGCGGCTCAGGCTTCTCAACACACGAATCTCCCAGCGCCGCAGACCAGGCTGACGTATGGACCAAAGGCGCCAAGTTTGTTCCCTCCCCTGCTGCAAGCTCCGGCAGTCCCGGCGGTGACGACCAGCGCGAGCGATTTGGAAGCATGAGAGGACGCGGAGACATGGGTCCACCGCGCGACAGGGAGTCTCCATCGGCGGCCGAAGAGGGCGATTGGAGAAGGTCCAAGCCACAGAGCAACATCTCTCGTGAGTCTCTGTTTTGAAATCTGAATGTTGAAACCCATTTTTCTCTCCAGCGAGCAGCTCGACACCCCCCACACCCCAGATGGGCAGGCGAAAACTCGAGCTCCTCCCCCGGTCCGGGAACACCTCCGTCAGCCCGAGCCCGCTCTCCTCCCCGCGCATGGCACCAACAACTTCTACCGGGTCAACCTCCCGTGCTAGTCCCTTTGGTGCCGCAAAGTAAGCCCCACCCCCGCTCTCTGATAATCCTCACAACCTCTCTCTAGACCTGTTGACGTCTCCAACAAAGACAAGGAAGTCGCTGAACGCCTCGACAAGGAGCGCGAAGTGGTCAAAGACCGCCTGACCATGTCCCGCACGAATTCCCGCACTGGCTTTGAGCGCTCACCTCTCACCAGGACACCGCCGCCTCATTCTGGCGCGTCGTCGCCCAAGTCGGCCGGAGGTACTCTGAACAATGGCCCTCACCCGTCCCAACAACAACAAAACCAACAGCAACAGCCTCAAGCTCCCAAACCGTCGTTGGTGCCGAGTGTCAGGCCAACCTTGAGCTTTGCGAATGCGGCTGCGAGGAAGGCCGGAGAGGAGGAGAAGAAGCCTGAGGGAGGAGCGGTGGTTGATGAGGAGGAGGTCGACAAAGTTGCGGAGGTGGCGGAGGTGATAGGGGTGTGATGGATGAGGATAATGATATTGCGATACTATGTATAGAGCGGCGTGCTGTGAATTCCAACTACTACTAAGCTTCTTTTTCTTTTTGCTTCTTACTACTTGAGCTGGAGCTTGAAGTGGCTAAGGGGCAAGATTGCGCGGTCACGTGGGGCCGCCAGATTACTTACATTGATTTGAACTTGAAGACGATGAATGATTGAATTTCATGTACGATGATGCTCCTTACTCGAACGCTTGAAATGTTACCTTCCTTCGTGCCTCTCGCGGGCCCTTGTGCTTCCACACTATCAGCATACCCTCCCACCTCTCAGGATGTCTACTCCCGTTGTAACCTCTATAGCGCCTATCAATCAACATTTTTCCGTGGGACCAGATGGCAAGACCTATTACGACCTGACTTTCGTCGAGGGGCCTTTGGGTATGCCAGGCTCAGAAATCTATGGCTGGCCCAAATTTGACTTTGGAGAGGCCATCAGACCCAATAATCAATATCTCATCCAACGCAAGCTTGGATGGGGCATGGGTGTGAGTGTTTGGTTGGCACTGGCAGGACCAGATGTAAGTCCCATTGGCTTTACTCCGATCTTGATGAACCAAGGTTATCCCCTCCAGACAGAGCCAATACATCGCTTATTATACAGGATGCAAGTGTTTTCAGCATCCAAAGGGCCCTCTCTCGAATAGTGAGCACTCATGTATTCAAACTCTCAGGTGTCTAGGGTAACACTTGTCAGCAGAGCCACAGTGGCTCAGTTGGCACCATCACAAGACAAGCCCAGGTCACAATGGGGAGAATGCAAGTTCAAACCTCAGACCGGTCAAGTGGATTAACAATTTAGACACCACATGGTTTTTAATGCCACCAGGCACAGCAAGTGATGGAAGAGGAAAGACTCCTTGACCATGGGAACACTATCACCCCGTGACTCTGATGACAACATGGTCACCACCATACTTCCCACGTGATTGAAAAAGGACTGTGGGCCTTCTAAGCACAGGAAATTGGTAGATTATGGCATTCAAGATGCTTACTAGGACACCTTCAGGGGGAATTGATGCAGCTACGGGCCGATACACCGTGGGAACAGGGACCCAGGACTAGTTGAGCTTGGCATGGAATCATTACACATCAAAAAGTACTTTGCAGGTGGGAGTGTGCACGAGGGGCCGGCCGTCTTCGGACAGTAATGCCGACCATCACCAAGGGCCCTGGCCCAACACTCCCGGGTTTGAGGGGGTTTAGTAATCGTGGAGCCTTGGAGAAATCCCAGCTATATCCAGGAAAAACACATGGGAAGGAATGAAATTGGGCTATAACAATGGACAATTAGAGCATTACCTAATTCGTGCTGAAGTGTAAGCATATGGGCACTAGACTATTCCCATGTAGCATCTGTAGAAAATAAAATAGGTCTGTGAAAACAGCTGTTCAATCCAACACTCATCAGCTCTTCCAATGACCTTGAATGTCTCATTGATTTTGATCCACTTGATCTAAAATCAAACCAGGTCAGTGCGATGGTAGAGGGGGAATGTATGTAGATACCATTCAGCAGAGTTTGGGATGAGTCAGTAGAAAAACCAAGTTCCATCATTTCATTATCATCATTGCCATGTCTCCATTATCACGAGTTTGAGGATCTGAGGCAGCATTATCCATCGAGCCCATGGCACTCATCTATTGATGGGTGGTCAGTAGGGTATGGTGTTATAACATGGCATTCAGAGCTTACTGGTGTATTGCCTCTCATGCATCTGTGTCCATCAAGCCCATGGTGTTAGTCTGTTGACGGGGTGGTTAGTGGGTGTCTGTGGAAGGCAGTGCCACAGCAGCTTTGTTGATTGAGTCATGTGATCACAATGTGTGCCAAATTTGGACGTGTTCTATCTATCATCATTGATCAAGACGAGGCTATGACCCATGCTGCAGTGCGGTACATTTTCATAGTCTAACACCCTCCTTTACATATTGCTTAGTTCATGCACCACCTTCAGTGGTGCACTCTGTAAAGTATGAGTTATCTTTTGTCAGTGCAATATATTGATAACCCACATTTCTCTGTCTATATGTTACATATTGCTTAGTTCACACACCACCTTTGATGGTGTGCTCCATAAATTATATCATAATGTTATAGCTCAGACAGTCCAATTTATATCATATTATTTCAAGTACTACACTCTATTTTTGTAAGTCTATATATAAGTGATGTTATAATTTATGTTCTGTCCATTGCATGTCAGTCAAAGACCATTATACAAAGTAGAACTTGCACTCACAATGGGAGACCTGTAAACACTTCCTTATATACAATATTTGGTGTCTTTCTGTCCTGCATGTCCTCAGACAGTAAAACCTTGATCCAGTCACCTAAAGTGCACCTTGACAATGCAACATAGAGTTGTCCATGAGAAAACACAGGTGTGGGCAAATCCAGTCCAACATTCTTGACTTCTTGGCCTTGAGATTTGTTGATAGTCATGGCAAATGCAAGGCAAACTGGAAACTGCCTTCGCTTCAAAGGAATACGAAGTGTTTCAGCTGATGGTTCAAGAGTGATTCTTGGAATCAATACAATGTCTCCAGCAAAGTGTGCATCTCCAGTAATGATTTTACACTTCAATACATGCTGGCAGATGTAACGACGCAGCGTCACGAGGCACATGTGGAGGTCGAAGTCAGGCAGCTTAGAACGATGAGCTGAAGTTCATGGAGAGAAGGTAGTGATTAGTTACACTGGAAATATGTAGCTAATGAAATGCATACCTGAAGTTCACGGAGAGAAGGTGAACTTCAGGGAACTGAGTAATGGTTATACATAGTGGCCAGTGGCCGCATACCATATGTTAAGCGAGAATCGAGATAAGATGTAGCAAAAGAGAAACATATACCATATACTTCATTACTCCCACTTGATGAATGCTACATCTTATTGATCCCAAGGGCACTTCTGAAATGTTTGAGAGCTTTCTGGGGAAGTTGCTTGGTGAATATATCAGCTATCATGTCCTTGGTTGAGCAGTACTGTAAGTTGATTTCTTTGTTTTCGACGTGTTTGCGGATGAAGTGATGGCAAATGTCGATGTGCTTGGCGTGAGTATGGGTGATGGTGTTGTGAGTCAGGGCGATACAACCTTGATTGTCGGCATGAATGATGGTTGCATTGGTTTGCGGGTATCCGAGGTCCTCAAGTAGGACCCAAAGCCAGATGGCTTCTTTCGTTGCATTCGTCACTGCCATATACTCAGCTTCGACGGTCGACAACACTACAGTTGGCTGTTTCTTTGCAGACCAGGAGATGGAGCCACCAGCAATTTTGAAGAAGAAACTACTGATGGATCGGTGCGAATCAGCATCCTGTGCCCAATTGGAATCAGTCCAACCAACAAGATTGATGGATTCGCTTCCACTGCACCTGAGTGTCAATCCAAGGTCGGCAGTACCCTTCAAGTAGCGTAGAACATGTTTGGCCGCCTCGAGGTGAGGTTTTCTGGGATTGCCGCCAAATTGCGAGACAATACTTATAGCATATTGGATATCCAGGCGAGTTTGTGTCATGTAAAGCAGGGCACCTACTGTTATGGAATGGCACTAGCTTCTTATATAATCAGAACCTAAAGAGGGAGTAGCACAAACCTGAAGAGAGGATAACATCTATCTAAAGAGGGAGTGGTATTAAAACCCCTTTCCAATATTCTCATC
>Ga0307516_10007781_pt1 | contig 12239 bp, 9 predicted proteins | sample 19_EM_MG_FD_203310 | JGI IMG/M metagenome (GOLD analysis project Ga0307516, IMG submission 203310) | Populus trichocarpa ectomycorrhiza microbial communities from riparian zone in the Pacific Northwest, United States - 19_EM | ecosystem: Host-associated > Plants > Roots > Unclassified | place...
GGGCGGGGCTTTCCGACCGGCAGTTGGCGGCGTTGCGGCCCGAGTTCGCCGGCGAGGACGGCGTCCGCATCCTGCGGCACCGGCTCGGGGTGCGGCCGGTCTACAAGACCGTCGACACCTGCGCGGCCGAGTTCGAGGCGGACACGCCGTACCACTACTCCACCTATGACGAGGAGACTGAGGTCGCCCCGTCCGCGCGGCCCAAGGTGCTGATCCTGGGCTCGGGGCCGAACCGGATCGGGCAGGGCATCGAGTTCGACTACTCGTGTGTGCATGCCGTCATGGCGCTACGCGCGGTCGAGCTCGAGACGGTCATGGTCAACTGCAACCCGGAGACAGTCTCCACCGACTACGACACCGCCGACCGGCTCTACTTCGAGCCGCTGACGTTCGAGGACGTTCTCGAGGTGTTCCACGCCGAGGACAGCTCGGGCAAGGCGGCCGGCGGCCCCGGTGTGGTCGGCGTGATCGTCCAGCTCGGCGGGCAGACCCCGCTCGGCCTCGCGCACCGGCTCAAGGCGGCGGGCCTACCGATCGTCGGCACCTCGCCGGAGTCGATCGACCTCGCGGAACACCGCGGCCTGTTCGGTGCCGTGCTGGCCAAGGCCGGGCTGCGCGCACCCGACCACGGCACGGCCACGTCGTTCGACGAGGCCAAGGCCATCGCCGACGAGATCGGCTACCCGGTGCTCGTGCGGCCGTCGTACGTGCTCGGCGGGCGTGGCATGGAGATCGTGTACGACGAGCCGACGCTGAACGGCTATATCGACCGGGCCACGGAGATCTCCCCCGATCATCCGGTGCTGGTCGACCGGTTCCTCGACGACGCGATCGAGATCGACGTCGACGCGCTCTGCGACGCCACGGGCGAGGTCTACATCGGCGGTGTGATGGAGCACATCGAGGAGGCCGGCATCCACTCCGGCGACTCGTCCTGCTCGCTGCCGCCGGTCACGCTGGCCGGGTCGCACCTGGCCGAGGTGCGCCGCTACACCGAGGCGATCGCCCGCGGCGTGGGCGTGCGGGGTCTGCTCAACGTCCAGTACGCCCTCAAGGACGACGTGCTCTACGTGCTCGAGGCCAACCCGCGGGCGTCGCGGACGGTCCCGTTCGTGTCCAAGGCGACCGCGGTGCCGCTGGCCAAGGCGGCCGCCCGGATCATGCTCGGCGCGACGATCAAGGAGCTGCGCGCGGAGGGGATGCTGCTCAGCACCCGCGACGGCGGCACGACTCCGGAGCACGCACCGATCGCGATCAAGGAGGCGGTGCTGCCGTTCAAGCGGTTCCGCACGCCGGCCGGCAAGGGCGTGGACAGCCTGCTCGGGCCTGAGATGAAGTCGACCGGCGAGGTGATGGGCATCGACACCGGATTCGGTCAGGCGTTCGCGAAGTCTCAGGCGGCCGCGTACGGGTCACTGCCCACCAGCGGCAAGATCTTCGTGTCGGTGGCGAACCGGGACAAGCGTTCGATGATCTTCCCGATCAAGCGGCTGGCCGACCTCGGCTTCACGATCGTCACGACGGCCGGCACCGGCGAGGTGCTGCGGCGGCACGGCATCGAGTGTGAGGTCGTCCCGAAGCACTTCGAGAGCCCGGGCCAGAACGCCGTGGCGCTGATCGAGGCCGGCGAGATCGCGCTGATCATCAACACGCCGCAGGGCTCGGGCGCGAGTGCCCGCAAGGACGGATACGAGATCCGCAGCGCGGCGGTCACGGCCGACATCCCGAGCATCACCACGGTCCCCGGCGCGGCGGCCGCGGTGATGGGCATCGAGGCCCTGATGCGGGGCGACATGACCGTGCGTCCCCTGCAGGAGTTGCACGCCACGCTGCGGAGCGCGGAGTGACCGTGTTCGAGCGGACCGTCCGGCCGGTGCTCTTCCGGCTGGGCGGTGGGGACGCCGAGAAAGCGCACGAGTTCACCCTCGACCGGCTGGCCGGTCTCGCCGGATTGCCGCGCGCGCTCGCCCTGGTGCGCGCCCGTTATGCGACCAGCGCGCCGGTCGACGTGTTCGGGGTGCGGTTCCCGAATCCGGTCGGGCTTGCGGCGGGGATGGACAAGAACGGCGTCGCGCTGCCCGCCTGGCCCGCGCTGGGTTTCGGCTTCGTCGAGGTCGGCACGGTCACCGCGCACGCCCAGCCCGGCAACGACCGGCCGCGGCTGTTCCGGTTGCGTGACAGCGAGGCGATCATCAACCGGATGGGCTTCAACAACGCCGGCGCCTCCGCGCTCGCCGACCGGCTTGAGGCGCTCGGGCCGCTCGGCGTGCCGCTGGGCATCTCGCTCGGCAAGTCCAAGGTCACCCCGCTCGAGGACGCGGTGGACGACTACCTGACTTCCTACCGCCTGGTGCAGCCCTACGCGGATTACATCGCGGTCAACGTCTCGTCGCCCAACACGCCCGGACTACGCACGTTGCAGGACAAATCGGCGCTGGCGGTGTTGCTCGGCGCGCTGGCCGGCCCGACGCCCGTGCTGGTGAAGATCGCGCCTGACCTGACCGAGCCGGCCATCGCGGAGCTTCTCGAGGTCTGCCTGAGCGCCGGTGCGGCCGGGCTGATCGCCACGAACACCACCCTCGCGCGCGACGGCCTGGCCACCGCCGATCAGCCGCGCGCGGCCGAGGCGGGCGGACTGTCCGGGCGGCCGCTCACCGAGCGGGCCCGCAAGGTCGTCCACTTTGTCCACGAGGAGACCGGCGGCGCCCTGCCGATCATCGGCGTCGGCGGCATCGGCGGCGCCGACGACGCGGCCCGGCTCTTCGACGCGGGAGCCAGCCTGGTCCAGCTCTTCACCGGCTTCATCTACAAGGGCCCCGCCCTGGTGCGCGCGGTGGCCCGCGGCCGCGCCTCGGCCGGGCGTCAGGACAACCGCGCCCCCGCCGGAGGCGATGCCGGAAGCCACGACAGCCGGGCGGTGGCCCGCCACGCCCCCGCCGGACCCAAGGACAGCTGATGGGCCCCGCCGCGGCGGACGCGCTGGTGCGCCTGGACCGGGCGCATGTCTGGCATCCGTACGGGCCGATGCCCGGACGCAGCGACCCCTACGTCGTCGAGAGCGCCGAGGGGACACGCCTGAGGCTGGCCGACGGGCGGGAACTCGTCGACGGGATGTCGTCCTGGTGGGCGGCCATCCACGGCTACCGCCACCCGGTCCTGGACGCCGCGCTGCTCGAGCAGAGTCGCAAGATGAGCCACGTCATGTTCGGCGGGCTGACCCACGCCCCGGCGGTCGAGCTCGCCCGTACGCTGGTCGAGCTGACCCCCGACGGCCTCGAGCACGTCTTCCTCTGCGACTCCGGCTCCGTCGGTGTCGAGGTCGCCGTCAAGATGGCCCTGCAGGCGCAGCGCGCGCTCGGTTTCCCGGGCCGGCACCGGCTCGCCACCTGGCGCGGCGGCTATCACGGCGACACCTTCCACCCGATGAGCGTCTGCGACCCGGTCGGCGGGATGCACTCGCTGTGGACCGGCGTGCTGCCCGCCCAGGTGTTCGCCGGGCCACCACCCGCGGACTTCCGGGAGTCCTACGCCGCAGAGCTCGCGGAGCTCGTCGAGCGGCATTCGGGCGAGCTCGCCGCCGTGATCGTCGAGCCGATCGTGCAGGGCGCGGGCGGCATGCGGTTCCACCACCCGGAGTATCTGCGGGTCCTGCGGGAGGTCACCCGCCGGCACGGCGTCCTGCTGATCTTCGACGAGATCGCCACCGGCTTCGGGCGTACCGGATCCTTCTTCGCGGCCGACCAGGCCGGGGTCACGCCCGACATCTTGTGTGTCGGTAAGGCCCTGACCGGGGGATATCTGAGCCTTGCGGCGACGCTGTGCACCCCGGCAGTGGCCCGGGCGATTTCGGCCGGCGAGGGCGGCGGCCTGGCACACGGGCCGACATTCATGGGTAACCCGCTCGCCTGCGCGGTCGCCAACGCCTCCATCGCGCTCCTGCGCGGCCGGGACTGGGCGGGGGAGGTCAGGCGTATAGAGGCGGGCCTGCGGTCCGGCCTCGAGCCGCTGAGGGACGCCAAAGGGGTCACCAGCGTGCGGGTCCTGGGCGCGATCGGCGTGGTCCAGCTCGACCACGACGTCGACGTTCCGGCGGCCACCGCTGCGGCCGCCGACGCCGGGGTCTGGCTGCGCCCGTTCCGGGATCTGATCTACACCATGCCGCCGTACGTCGCGGACGACACCGACGTCGCCCGCATTACCCACGGGATCGCCGTGGCGGTGTCCGCTACCTGACAGAGAAGAGAGAAATCACAGCGATGGAGAGCTTCGGAAGCCGCCTGCACCGAGCCGTCGTGGAGCGGGGGCCGCTGTGCGTGGGCATCGATCCGCATGCCGCCCTGCTGACCCGCTGGGGGCTCTCGGACGACGTGGCGGGCCTGGAACGTTTCGCCCGTACGGTGGTCGACGCACTGGCTGATCGGGTGGCAGTGGTGAAACCCCAGTCGGCGTTTTTTGAGAGATTTGGGTCACGTGGCATCGGTGTTCTTGAGTCAATTATCCGACAGTCACGCGAGGCCGGTGCGCTCGTCCTGCTGGACGTGAAGCGCGGCGACATCGGCTCGACGATGGCCGCATACGCGAATGCTTTTCTCAATCCATCAAGTTCTCTGTGTGCTGACGCGATTACGGTGAGTCCCTATCTTGGAGTCGGCGCGCTGCGGCCCGCGTTCGACATGGCGGCCGCTCACGGCGGCGGTGTGTTCGTCCTCGCGCTCACGTCGAACCCTGAGGGACCGACTGTCCAACATGCCGTGACGGCCGACGGCCGAACCGTCGCGCAAACCGTCATCGACGAGATTTCCCAGCTCAACGCGGGTGCGGACCCGCTCGGCAGCTTCGGGCTCGTGGTCGGCGCGACCATCGGGGAGACCGGTCACGACCTGTCCAAGGTGAACGGCCCGCTGCTCGCGCCGGGCCTCGGAGCACAGGGCGCGACCCCCGCGGGACTCCGCGCGATCTTCGCCGACAGCTTGCCGAACGTGCTCCCGTCGTACTCACGTGAGGTGCTGAACGCGGGCCCCGAAATAGCCGATCTTCGGGCCGCTGCCCAGCGTGCGGCCACCGCCGTACGCGCCGCGCTGGGGTGAAAACGTTTGCCTAGCAGGCCCCACCGGAGCCGATCGAGGGGTACCCCCACGTTGCCGAAAGCGTCGTTGACCGCTAGTTTTCCCCGCGCCGGGAACCACATGCCCCTTTGGTTCCCTGGCACACCACGTTTCACAGATGCGCCGGTATTTGACTACCGCCGCGATAGGGACCTGAGGAGAACTGGTGCCGCTCCCGTCATTGAGCCCCGAGCAGCGTGCAGCCGCGCTGGAGAAGGCTGCGGAGATTCGCAAGGCCCGGGCTGAGCTCAAAGAACAGCTCAAGCAGGGTAAGACCACCCTCGCCGCCGTGCTCGACCGGGCGGAAGGCGACGACGTCGTCGGCAAGCTGAAGGTTTCGGCCGTGCTCCAGGCGCTGCCGGGCATTGGCAAGATCCGGGCGACCCAGATCATGGAGAAGCTCAAGATCGCCGACAGCCGTCGCCTTCGTGGCCTCGGCGAGCAGCAGCGTAAGGCCCTCCTGGGGGAGTTCGCTGCGAACTGACTCACCGGCTCGTGTAGGAATGAGCCTGTGAGCATGGATGACGACGCGCGCCCGGCAGCCCGCCTCACCGTCCTGTCCGGCCCCTCCGGGGTCGGCAAGGACAGCGTGATCGAGCTGATCCGGGCGCGCTCGCCATGGATCAAGCTGTCCGTGTCCGTGACGACGCGCAAGAAACGTGACTACGAGACCGACGGCGAGCACTACCACTTCGTCACCCGATCGGAGTTCCAGCGCCTCGTCGACGGCGATCAGCTGCTCGAATGGGCGGAGTTCGCGGGCAACCTCTACGGCACGCCCCGGGCACAGGTGGAGGGCTGGCTCGCACAGGGCCGGCCCGTTTTGCTGAAGATCGACCTGCAGGGCGCACGGCAGGTCCGGGCCACGATGCCCGACGCCCAGCTGGTCTTCCTGGCCCCGCCGAGCGTCGAGGAGCTCAGACGCCGGCTGATCGGCCGCGGCACCGACGACGAGGAGACGATCAAGCGCCGGCTCGCCCACGCGGACGAGGAGCTGGCCGCCGAGAAAGAGTTCGACCGGACGGTGGTCAATGACTTCGTCGAGCGTGCCGCGGACGAGCTGGTAGGATTGCTCGGTTCGTCGTTCCTGACTCCGGCTCACGCGGCCGCGGTTCCAGCAACTCCGATTCACCCGGCACCGATCCAAACGGCGCATCCGACGCCGGCACTTTCGATGCCGACCCAGTTGTCAACCGCCCACCAGCAGCCCGGCGCCTGAACTTCCCAACCGAACTCGAAGAGGACTTCATCACAGTGGGAACCATCGCCAACCCCGAAGGCATCACCAACCCGCCGATCGACGAGCTGCTCGACAAGACCTCGTCGAAGTACTCCCTGGTGATCTTCGCGGCCAAGCGCGCCCGCCAGGTCAACGCCTACTACAGCCAGCTCGGCGAGGGCCTGCTGGAGTACGTCGGCCCCCTGGTCGAGACCACTCCGCAGGAGAAGCCGCTCTCGATCGCCATGCGCGAGATCAACGCGGGCCTGCTCACGGCCGAGGCGACCGACAACCCCTGATCTTTCTGTACGGTGAAACCCGCGTCCCCGCATCTAACTCGGGGCGCGGGTTCCGTCGTTTGCAGGGAGCATCCAAAAATGACTGAGCTGACCCGCGGCGGAAAACTCAATGCAACCCCGGTTGAGGTAGTGCTCGGCGTCTGTGGCGGCATCGCGGCGTACAAGAGCTGTGAGCTGCTTCGTCTGTTCACCGAGTCCGGGCACGGCGTGCGCGTGGTGCCGACCGCCGCGGCCCTGAAGTTCGTCGGCGCGCCCACCTGGGCGGCGCTCTCCGGCCGCCCGGTGGCCACCGAGGTGTGGGACGACGCCCACGAGGTCCCGCACGTGCGGATCGGCCGCCAGGCCGAGCTGGTGGTGGTCGCGCCGGCCACCGCCGACATCCTGGCCAAGGCCGCCCACGGCATCGCCGACGACCTGCTGACCAACACGCTGCTCACCGCGACCTGCCCGGTGGTCTTCGCGCCCGCGATGCACACCGAAATGTGGGAGAACCCGGCCACCCAGGCCAATGTGGCCCTGCTGCGGTCGCGTGGTTTCGTGGTGATCGAGCCCGCGGTGGGCCGTTTGACCGGCGCCGACACCGGCAAGGGCCGGCTGCCCGATCCACAGTCGATCTTCGAGGTGGCCCGGCAGGCACTCGCCGGTAAGAACGACCTCGCCGGGCGGCACGTCGTCGTCACGGCCGGCGGGACCCGCGAGCCGCTCGACCCCGTGCGCTTCCTCGGCAACCGCTCGTCGGGAAAGCAGGGTTACGCGCTCGCCCGTACGGCGGTGGCCCGGGGGGCGCGCGTCACATTGATAGCGGCGAACGTCACTCTGGCCGATCCGGCCGGCGCCGACGTGGTGCGCGTCGGCACGACCGAGGAACTGCGCAAGGCGACACTCGAGGCGTTCGCGGCCGCCGACGTAGTCGTGATGGCCGCCGCGCCGGCCGACTTCCGGCCCGCGACTGTCGCCGGTCAAAAGATTAAAAAATCCGATTCGGGTACGCCGCCCACGATCGAACTGGTCACCAACCCGGACATCTCAGCCGAGCTCGGCGCCGCTAAACACCCAGGTCAGATGCTGGTCGCCTTCGCCGCGGAGACGCAGGACGCGCTCGCCAACGCACGCGTGAAGTTGACTCGCAAACGCGCAGACCTGATCGTGGTCAACGAGGTGGGAGTCGACCGGGTTTTCGGCGCCGACACGAACAACGTCACACTGCTCGGCGCCGACGGCAGCACTATCGTGGTTGGTGAACTATCCAAAGACGATGTAGCGGATGCGATATGGAATGCGATCGTTATCCGGCTTGATCCGCTGGTGGGCCATGGTGGGACGGCATGATGCGCACTTCGCGGTAATGACTACACTTCCGCGGGACGAAAACTTCGACAATTTCTGAGGAGCACCGTGGCACGCCGCCTGTTCACCTCCGAGTCGGTCACGGAAGGCCACCCGGACAAGATCGCTGACCAGATCAGCGACGGCATTCTCGACGCGCTTCTGGCGCAGGACCCGCGCAGCCGCGTCGCGGTCGAGACGCTGATCACCACCGGCCAGGTGCACGTCGCCGGCGAGGTCACCACTCAGGCGTACGCGGACATTCCCAGCATCGTCCGCGAGACGATCCTGAAGATCGGCTACGACTCGTCGAAAAAGGGCTTCGACGGCGCGTCCTGCGGCGTCAGCGTCTCCATCGGCTCGCAGTCGCCCGACATCGCCCAGGGGGTGGACAGCGCGGTCGAGTTGCGTGAGGGCAGCTCCGAGCACGTCCTCGACGCCCAGGGTGCCGGCGACCAGGGCATGATGTTCGGCTTCGCCTGCTCCGAGACGCCCGAGCTGATGCCGCTGCCGATCGCGCTCGCGCACCGGCTGGCCCGGCGGCTGTCCGCGGCCCGCAAGGACGGCACGATCCCCTACCTGCGGCCCGACGGCAAGACCCAGGTCACCATCGAGTACGACGGCCTGCGCCCGGTGCGGCTCAACACCGTTGTGGTGTCGTCGCAGCACGCCGCCGACATCTCGCTCGAGTCGCTGCTCACCCCGGATGTCCGCGAGCACGTGATCGCGCCCGAGCTCGAGGGCCTGGGCCTGGACACAGACGGCTACCGGCTGCTGGTCAACCCGACCGGCCGTTTCGAGATCGGCGGCCCGATGGGCGACGCCGGCCTCACCGGCCGCAAGATCATCGTTGACACGTACGGCGGATACGCCCGCCACGGTGGCGGCGCGTTCTCCGGCAAGGACCCGTCCAAGGTCGACCGTTCGGCGGCGTACGCGATGCGCTGGGTGGCCAAGAACGTGGTCGCCGCAGGGCTCGCCGAGCGCTGCGAGACCCAGGTCGCGTACGCGATCGGCAAGGCCCACCCGGTCAGTCTGTTCGTCGAGACGTTCGGCACCGAGAACGTGCCGGTGGAGCGCATCGAGAAGGCCATCAACGAGGTGTTCGACCTGCGGCCCGCCGCGATCATCCGCGACCTCGACCTGCTGCGCCCGATCTACCAGCAGACGGCGGCCTACGGTCACTTCGGCCGCGAGCTGCCCGAGCTGCTCTGGGAGAACACGGACCGTGCCCAGGACCTGAAGGCCGCCGCGGCCTGATCTCCACACGACCGCGCGAAGGGCGCCCCGGCCTCGGCTGGGGCGCCCTTCGGCTGATCCACAACAAGTAGGCGCAGGCGATGGTGCGGTCCCGGCGCTCAGGCGAAACTGTCGGGCCCACCCGGCACAATGACCACGTGGCAGCTCCCAAGACCAAACGCACCGACCGCGAGCCGGCCGAGCGGCTGCCGGTCGCGCGGGTCAGCGTCGACGTGCCGTTGCCACACCTGGATCGCCCGTTCGACTACCTGGTCACCGCGGCCGACGACGAGGCCGCGCAACCCGGCGTCCGGGTCAAGGTCCGTTTCGCGGGCCAACTGGTCAGCGGGTTCCTGCTCGATCGGGCGCAGTCGTCACCGCACGACGGCAAGCTGGCCTTCCTCGACAAGGTGGTCTCGCCAGAGCGGATCCTCGACCCTGACGTGGCCCGCCTGGCCCGAGCGGTCGCCGACCGTTATGCGGGCAACCTCTCCGACGTGCTGCGCCTGGCGGTCCCACCCCGCCACGCCCGCGTCGAGTCCCAGGCCACTCCCGATCCCGCGTGTTCGTCCGCGCCCGTCCCCGACCCGCCGGCCGAGGTCGCAGCCGCACCGGCCGACGGGCTGAGTGCCGCGGAGGAGCGCCAGCCAGCCGGGCTCGCCGGGGACGAGGCAGGCGAGAGCGGAGACGCCGATCTCGCCGGCCCGCGGCCGGATGGTGAGGGCGTGCCTTCGGGTGATCCCGGCCCAGCTGGCGAGGGTGTCGGCGCTGGCCTGCGACCGGGCGGTGGGGGCGTGGGTTCGGGCGGACCGGGTTCGGCTGGCGAGGAGCGGGGTCGAGCAGTCGTCGAGCAGGGAGCGCCGCCGGCCGAGCACGGCTGGGGTCCGTATCGCTCGGGTGCTGCCTACCTGCGGGCCTTGGCGGAGGGCCGGGTGGCGCGGGCGGTCTGGTCGGCGTTGCCGGGCGAGGACTGGCCGGCGCGGATCGCCGAAGCGGCCGCGGCCACCGTGCGGGCCGGGCGGGGTGTCGTGGTGGTTGTGGCCGACGCACGTGATCTTGAGCGGCTTGACCGGGCGCTGACCGCCGCGCTCGGCGCGGGGCGGCACGTCGCGCTCAACGCCGCCGCCGGTCCCTCCGAGCGATATCGGAGATTTCTGGCCGCCAGCCGCCATCGGGTTCCGGTCGTCGTCGGGACACGCGCAGCGATGTTCGCTCCGGTGGCCAAGCTCGGGCTCGTGGTGATCTGGGATGACGGGGACGATTTGCACGCCGAGCCACGCGCGCCCTATCCGCACGCTCGCGAGGTGCTGCTCACCCGTGCGCAGCTGGCCGACTGCTCTGCCCTCGTGGGCGGGTTCGCCCGCACAGGGGAGGGGCAACTGCTGCTCGAGACCGGCTGGGCTCGCGAGATCGTGGCCGACCGGGCGACGCTCCGGGAGCGGATGCCCGCAATCTCGCCCACCGGTGACGATCCGCAACTGGCCCGCGACCCCGGCGCCGTCACCGCCCGGCTGCCGAGTCTGGCCTGGCAGGCGGCACGCCAGGCGCTGCAGGCCGGCGCGCCCGTGCTGGTCCAGGTGCCGCGCCGGGGCTACCTGCCCTCGGTGGCCTGCGCCGAGTGCCGCACGCCCGCGCGCTGCCCGCACTGCTCTGGTCCACTCGGCCTGGCCGGTGCGCGAGACGTGCCGACCTGCCGCTGGTGCGCCCGGGCGGCGGCCGACTATGCGTGCCCGGCGTGCGGCGGACGTCGGCTGCGCGCTTCGGTGACAGGGGCGCGCCGCACGGCCGAGGAGTTGGGGCGCGCGTTCCCCGGCGTGCCGGTGCGCACGTCCGGGCGCGACGAGATCCTTGACACGGTTCCCGGCGAGCCGGCCGTCGTGGTCGCCACGCCGGGCGCTGAGCCGGTGGCCGAGGGCGGGTTCGGTGCTGTGCTTCTGCTCGATGCCTGGGCGCTGCTGAGCAGATCCGACCTGCGGGCGGCCGAGGAGACGATGCGCCGCTGGTTGTCGGCCGCAGCGTTGGGACGCCCGCACGGCCGGGGCGGCAGGGTGATCGTCGTCGCGGACGGCTCCCTCGCACCGGTGCAGGCGTTGCTGCGCTGGGATCCGGGCTGGTTCGCGGCCCGCGAGCTGGCCGAACGCCGCGAACTGGGCTTCCCGCCCGCGTCGCGGATGGCCAGCCTCACCGGGTCCGCCGAGGCTGTGGCCGACATGCTCAACGCGATCCGGTTGCCGGACGGAGTCGAGGTGCTCGGTCCCGTCCCGGCTAATGACGACCAGGAGCGGATGTTGCTGCGGGTGTCACGTTCGAATGCCGCAGGGCTGGCGCATGCACTGCACGAGGCCGCTTCGGTGCGCAGCGCCCGGAAGGCGACCCTCCCGGTCCGCGTCCAGGTCGACCCCGCCGACCTCTTCTGAGCGCAGCGGCCAGTGCCAGGAGATCTTGGTCTCAATCCGCCCCTTATGGAGGCTTTTGCTCGCCTGCTTCCCCATGTGCGACACGGTCCCCAACGCCGAGCGCAGGCGCGTATTCGGCGGCCTGGCGTCAAGTGCCCGATCGAGGGGGGCGTTCAAGGTCAAGGGCTTCCTGTCGTAGGTGCGTGCGTGGTTGCGCGCCGCAGCTCCCGCCGAGTCCGGGCGCGGCCGCTCGCTTCGCTTCGCGTCCTGAGCGCCCTGCCAGCCGACTGCCCCCACAACCCCGTCCCTTGTGCCCCTTATGCCCCGTGATCACGGGTCCAGCGTGCGAGGCGAGGCCTCGTTTTCCTTGAAGGTGACCTCTCGGCGGCCGCGTGAGGACCGCGTGAGGGGTCGTTTTCAAGGAAAGTAAGTTCAAGCGGGTGGGCCGACCGGGGGTGGGGTCAGCACGGCGCGGATCCTGACCGGGTGCCGGAGCCCAAAGCCGCCCATATCGGGCGACCCGCCGCGGCCGCAGTCCCCTAGACGGAAACGCCCGGAAACCTGGGGCGACCTGCAGGCCGGCCGGTGACCCGGCGTGCACAGAAAGATCCCTTTTGTCCGAGTCTGGCGGCGCCCCTGGAAGATCTTGGACGCG
>Ga0307516_10007782_pt1 | contig 12239 bp, 8 predicted proteins | sample 19_EM_MG_FD_203310 | JGI IMG/M metagenome (GOLD analysis project Ga0307516, IMG submission 203310) | Populus trichocarpa ectomycorrhiza microbial communities from riparian zone in the Pacific Northwest, United States - 19_EM | ecosystem: Host-associated > Plants > Roots > Unclassified | place...
GGCGGGTTGCGCCGCACGCCCCGGCCGTGCCGCATGGCCATTGCCCCAGATGGAATGGCGCCAATCGACGATTTCACCCTCTGAATCGAGATCGGCCTCGATCTCGATGGCCATGGCCGCTCCAAAGGGCGCGTCCGACATCTCGCCTTCGCGCGACCATTGCATCCGCACCGGTCGACCGCCGCCGGCCTTGGCGAGCAGCACGGCGTCGAGTGCGACGTCGTCGGCCGCGTTGTGTCCATAGCAGCCGGCGCCCTCCAGATGTTCGACCGTGATGTTCTCGGCCGGCAGTTTCAGGACCAACGCCAGGTCGGCGCGCAAGAGGTAGACCCCCTGGCTATGGGTCCAGACGTGGACGCGATCTCCGCTCCATTGCGCCATCGCGCAGGAGGGCGCGATCGAGGCGTGGGCAATGTAGGGGCGGGTGTATTGCCGCCGGACGGTCCGCTTGCTCATCCCAGGCGAGGATGCCGTTCGCTTGTCGATGACCGTCGATTCCGAGGGCTGGGCTTTCAGGAACGCGGCCAAATCGTGTTCGTCGGGCAGGGACTCGCCGTCCGACCAGGTCGCCCCCTTGCGCAAGGCTTTGAGCGCTGCCTCCGCGCTATGTTCGGTTTCGGCGACGACGCCAGCGAAGCTGCCGTCGCGCACCACTGCGACGAAGCCCTTAATCGTGCGGGCACCGTCTTCCTTCAGTCCGATGAGTTTCGCGCGCGCGTTTTCCGGCCGCAGCACGCGGCCGTGCAGCATTTCCGGCAATGCCCAATCGTGGATGAAGCGCGGTCGCGCGAACACCTTGTCGGGAATGTCGATCCGTTGCACCGAGTTTCCGGCCAGCGCACGACGCGCAGCTGTCTTGGGCTTGACGTCCGGCGTCGCGTTGCGGTCGAGCGAAACTTCTTCCGCCAGTTCCCAATAGCTGGTCGTGACATTGCCCGGTCCCGAAATGGTGCCGTCTTCGACATCGAGCGCGTCGGTCGCTACACCCAGCCGTTCGGAGGCCAGTTGAAGAAAGATCTGGCGGACCTCGGCGCAGGCGTGGCGCAACGCGCGTCCGGACTGCTGCACGGAGAGGCTTCCCGATGTGACGCCCTCGTTGGGGCTGATGGCAGTTGAAGCGCGTACCATCTGCACGCGAGACAGATTGATATCGAGTTCGTCAGCGGCGATCTGCGCCAGCGCCGTCACGATGCCTTGCCCAATCTCCACCTTGCCCGGCGAGACCGTCACCTGTCCCTGCGCCGAAAATTTCAGCCACGACGATAATTTCGGGTTCGCCGCAAGACTCACCGGCAGTTTGGGTGGGGTAGAAGTTGGCTGGTTCATCCCGCCGCCATTTCGTGCGCGGCGCGCAGCACTGCCCGCACCATGCGATTGTGCGATCCGCATCGGCATAGATTGCCGTCAAGCGCTTCCTTCACCTCCCGGCCCGTGGGCGCAGGATTTCGCTTCAGCAATGCCGCCGCACTCATGAGGATGCCGGAGGCGCAATAGCCGCATTGCAAAGCCTGCTCGGCAATGAAAGCTCGCTGTAGTGGATGTGGCCGCTCAGGACTTCCCAATCCTTCGATCGTCGTGATGTCCTTGCCAGCAACCGACCATAAAGGCGTATCGCAGGCAGTCGCTGTGCGATCGTCGACTATGACATTGCAGGCGCCGCATTCACCGGCGCCACAGCCGAAATGCGGCCCGATCATGCCGAGTTGCCCGCGCAGGATATCCAGCAGCGACCGATCGGGGTCCGCATCGATATCCGTCTCGACGCCATTGAGGCGAAATCGAACGCTTGGCATCGTGGGCGGACCCTGGCTGGCGTTTCTCTATTGCGGCGGCTTGTCGAATTTTTTGACGACTTCCGCCCATTTTACAATATCGCCGCGGAGGAATTTGTCGAACTCTTCCGGCGTCATCGACATCGAAACCGCACCTTGCTGGGTCCAAAGCTTGACGATATCCGGCCGCTTCACTGCTTCATTCACGGCCGCATTGATCTTGTCGATGACCGGCTTTGGCGTTCCGGCCGGCGCCATCAATCCCAGCCAGATCGTCGCCTCATAGCCCGAGACGCCGGCCTCGATCACGGTCGGCACGTTGGGCAGGACGGTGGAGCGCGCCTTGCCGGTGGTCGCCAGCGCGCGCACCTGGTTTTCCGCGACGTTGGGTGCCATTGCGGGAACCGCGTCGATCATCATCTGAACCTGGCCGCCAATGACGCCGCTGCGTGCCTCGCCGCTGTTGCGGTAGGGCACGTGCACCACATCGATCCCGGCCATCGCTTTGAACAGTTCGCCGGCCATGTGATACGGCGTGCCCTGGCCGGACGACGCATAGTTCAACTTGCCGGGCTGCGATTTGGCGAGCGCGATGAAATCCTGGAGTGTCCTGGCCTGGACCGCGGGGTGGACCACGATTACAAGGTCGGAATAGTTGACCGGCGCGATCGGTGCTAGATCGCGCATCAGTTCGTATTTGCGCTGTGGCACCAGCGATTCATTCGCGGTCTGGGTGTTCGACATCATCAGCAGCGTGTAGCCGTCGGGCGGCGACTTGGCCGCCTCCAGCGTGCCAATGACGCCGCCTGCGCCGGTGCGGTTCTCGACCACGAAGGGCTGGCCAAAACTCTCCTGGAGAATGCTGCCGATCTGGCGTGCAGTGACGTCGGCAGGGCCCCCGGCACCGAAGGGCACGATCACCCGCACTGGCCGGGAGGGATAATCCTGCCCTAATGAAGGTGAACTCAGGATCGGCGCTGCCAGCAGCACGGTCGCCAGCATCAACTTGATCCTTGAGCCCGTCATTTTCGCTCCCAAACTTTAGTCTTGTTTCTTGTCGGCAAGTTTAGCTGCAATGGAAAGGCGCTGTCGATGATAGACTCCTGCCGTGGTCCAGGAATAAAAGCTAAGGACCGGTGTACCCAACTTCGCCACAAGCGCGGGGAACGAGCATATGAAACATCCAGGGATTTCCCGTCGCAACGTGCTGGCGGGTGCCGGCGCGGTGTTCGCCGGCGCAGCATTCTCGACACGCGTGATCGCCGACGCGCCAGCGGCGGAACCGGTTACGCCGGCGCTGATTGGGGCCGCAAAGAAAGAAGGCCAGGTGATCTATTACACCTCGACCGACCTGCCGGTCGCCGAGAAGTTGGCCAAGGCGTTTGAGGCGAAATATCCCGGTATTGCCGTCCGCGTCGAGCGCACCGGCGCGGAACGCGTGTTCCAGCGTATCGGCCAGGAATATTCCAGTAATATCCATGCCGTCGATGTCGTGAATTCGTCGGACGCCGCTCACTTTATCGTCTGGAAACGCGATGGCATTCTGGCGCCTTACGTGCCGGAGGAGGTCGCAAGGTTTTACCCGGCCGAGCACAGGGATGTGGACGGTCAGTTCGCGAGCTTCCGCGTCTGGCTCAGCATCATCGCCTACAACACCAATCTGGTGAAAGCGGATGATGCGCCGAAGAGCTTTGCCGACCTGCTCGATCCCAAATGGAAGGGCAAGATCGTCAAGGCGCACCCCGGCTACAGCGGCACCATCATGACCGCGACCTATCAGATGCAGCGCGATCTCGGCTGGAGCTTCTTCGAGCAGCTCGCCAAACAGAACATCATGCAGGTGCAGTCATCGGCGGATCCGCCGAAGAAGCTCGATCTCGGTGAACGCGCGGTGATGGCCGACGGTAACGAGTACAACATCTTCCAGATGAAGGAGGCGGGCCGTCCGGTCGAACCAGTTTACGCCACCGAAGGCTCTCCGCTGATCATCGGACCGAACGGCATCTTCAAGGGTTCGCCGAATCCGAATGCGGCGAAATTATTCCAGTCATTCAGTCTCAGCCGGGACGCCCAGCAGCTCATCATCGATGTCGGCGGGCTGCGGTCGGTGCATGCGCAGACGGTTGAGAAGGCAGGAAGGAAGCCGCTCAAGGAGATCAAGACCATGAAGGACGACGCCGCGGCGGTCGAGAAGGAGACCGACTCGATCAAGGCGCGCTACACCAAGATCTTCCGCGTCTGATCCGAATGACCTCCGGACTGCCCACGGTTTCAGTCGCCGAAACGCTTGCCGAAAAGATCGCCGCGCTGAAGCCCGGCGCGCTTCCGGTCGCTACCACGCGCAAATGCGAGGATTTGTTGATCGATGTCATGGGGCTTTGTGTCACGGCGCGCAACGAGGACTATATCGGAAGCGCACTCGCGGGCTGTGATGACGACGGCCCATGCACGGCGATCGGCCATGCGCGCACGCTGACGTCATCGGGGGCGGCCTTTGTCAACGGTACGGCCGCGCATGGCGAGGATTTCGACGATACGTTCGAAGGCGGCCCGGTGCATGCCGGTGCGGTGATCGTGCCGGCCGTGGTTGCGGCCTGCGAGCGGCACAATCCCGACGGACGGATGGCGTTGATCGGAATTGCGGTCGGCACCGAAGTGCTGTGCCGGTTAAGTCTCGTGGTGCCGAAAGCGGTTCACAAGGCGGGCTTTCATCCGACCGCCGTCTTCGGCGCGATGGGCGCGGCGGCCGGCGTCGGTGCCGCGCTTGGTCTCAACGCCAGGCAGATTGTCGATGCGCTCGGTATCGCCGGCAGCATGGCCGGCGGGATCATCGAATATCTGGCCGAAGGCTCCTGGACCAAGCGGCTGCATGCCGGCTGGGCGGCGCAGTCCGGCCTTCGCGCCGCGCTGCTGGCGCGGGGAGGATTCGTCGGTCCGCGCACGGTGTTCGAAGGCGTGCATGGGTTGTTTAACGGCTTCGCGCGCACCATCGACGGCGACTACGCTGCATTGACGGGTGATTTCGGCACGCGTTGGGTCACCGACACGCTCGCGTTCAAGCCCTATCCGTGCGGGACCATGGCGCAACCCTATATCGACTGCGCGCGTCGGCTGGCCGCGCGCGGCATCAAGGCGGAAGGCGTCGTCGAGATCGTCTGCGAGGTGGCGGAGGGGACCGTGCACCGGCTGTGGGAGCCGCTCGCCGACAAGCAGCGCCCACCCAATGGCTATGCTGCAAAATTCGCCACGCCTTATCTATTGGCGACCGGCTTCGTGCACGGCGGCGTCGGGCTTGGCGCCTTTACGGAAAGCGCAATCCGCGATGCGCGCGTGCTGGCGCTGGCGGCGAAAGTGAAGTTCGTGATCGACCCGGACAATCCCTATCCCAACACTTACACCGGTCATCTTCGCGCCACCATGAAAGACGGCAGCGTGATCGAAGTGCGGCAGCCCTATTTGCGCGGCGGCGCGCAGGAGCCGTTGACGCGGCAGGATGTGGCGGACAAGTTCGTGCTCAACGTGCGGCATGGCGGCTGGAGCAAGGTGCAGAGCGACGCCGCGTTGAAACTGATGGCCGGTTTGTATCGAGGTAAGATCGACCTGTCGTCACTGCGTGGATAGGCTTGCATGACCAAAGAACTCGCTGGCAAAGTCGCAGTCGTTACCGGCGCAGGCCGCAATATTGGCCGTGCGATTGCATTGGCCTTGGCCGAAGGCGGTGCGTCGATTGTGGTTAACGTGCGCAGCAATCGGGCTGGGGCAGAAGCCGTCGCGCGTGAAATCGAGTTGTCTGGCGTCAAGGCGTTGGTTCATATCGGTGACGTCGCCGACGCCAAGGCAGTACAGGCGATGGCGGATGCGGCCATGCAACAGTTCGGCCGGATCGACTGCCTGATCAACAACGCCGCATTGCGGCGGGAAAAATCGTTCGCCGAAATGGACTATCGTGAGTGGCGCGAGATCCTCGACGTCACGCTGGATGGCACCTTTCATTGCGTGAAGGCCTGCCTGCCGGCGCTGCGTAAATCCGGTGCAGGCGCCATTATCAATATCGGTGGCCTAAGCGCGCACACCGGCGCGAGGGGGCGTGCGCATGTCGTCACCGCGAAAGCCGGGATCGTCGGCTTCACCCGGGCGCTGGCCCACGACCTCGCCGAGGATGGCATCACCGTGAACTGTGTGGTTCCCGGCCTGATCAGCACGCTGCGTCCGAAGGATAAGCCGGAACCGGCGCATCATTTGACCCATCAGACCATCACGGGCGAACGGGGCCGCCCGGATGATGTCGCGGCCATGGTGCGCTTCCTCTGTGGACCTGGCGCGCGCTACGTCAACGGGCAGGCGATCCACGCCAATGGCGGGGCCTATCTCGGCGCGTAATGCATGGCATGGCTGCCGTTTTCGCCGGTGCACTCGTGGATAAAGCCTCTCGGCGACGGCGGAATTTGATGTTACCTATCAGGGCATGAACCAGCACGCCAAGGTCGACATCCGCCACTCCACCTGTCCGCATGATTGCCCGTCGGCCTGCGCGCTCGATGTCGAGGTGATCGACGGCCGCAGCATCGGCCGGGTCCGCGGCTCCAAACTTCAGACCTACACCGCCGGCGTCGTCTGCGCCAAGGTCGCGCGCTATGCCGAGCGCATTCATCATCCCGACCGGTTACTATATCCGATGCGTCGCACCGGTCCCAAGGGCAGCGGCCAATTCGCGCGGATCTCCTGGGACGAAGCACTCGACGAAACCGCCGCGCGGTTCGACCAGGCCGAACGCGAATTCGGTGCTCAATCGGTCTGGCCTTATTACTACGCCGGCACCATGGGGCTGGTGATGCGGGATGGTATCAACCGCCTTGCGCATGTGAAGAAATATTCCCGCTTCTACTCCACGATCTGCGCGAACATCGCGCGCATCGGATTTGCCATTGGCACCGGCAAGATCGCCGGCGTCGATCCGCGCGAGATGGGCGTCTCCGATCTCGTCGTGATCTGGGGCACCAACCCGGTGAACACCCAGGTTAACGTGATGACGCACGCGATGCGGGCCCGCAAGGAGCGCGGCGCGAAGATCGCGGCGATCGATGTCTACAACAACGACACCATGAAGCAGGCCGATATCAAGATCCTGCTCCGGCCTGGCACCGATGGTGCTTTCGCATGCGCTGTCATGCATGTGCTGTTCCGGGAAGGCTACGCGGATCGGGCGTATATGGAGCGCTACACCGATTGCCCGGCCGAGCTGGAAGCGCACCTTGCTACCCGGACGCCGGAATGGGCTTCGTCGATATCGGGCGTGCCGGTAGGGGAGATCGAGGCTTTTGCCCGACTGGTCGGCCAGACCAAGCGTTCGTTCTTCCGGCTCGGCTACGGCTTCACCCGCAGCCGCAACGGCGCGGCGCAGATGCATGCGGCGCTGTGTATCCCGGCGGTGACCGGCGCCTGGCAATACGAAGGTGGCGGTGCGTTCTTCAACAATTTTGCGATCTGGAAGTTCAATGAGTCGATCATCGAGGGTCATGACGCGATCGATAGTACAACCCGTTGGCTCGACCAGTCCCAGATCGGGCGTATCCTGACCGGCGACGCCGAGGCCTTGAAGGGCGGGCCGCCGGTCAAGGCGATGCTGATCCAGAACACCAACCCGATGACGGTGGCGCCAGAGCAGGCGCTGGTGCGCCAGGGCTTTGCGCGCGAAGATCTGTTCATGGTGGTGCATGAGCAGTTCATGACCGAGACGGCCGCCATGGCCGACATCGTGCTGCCGGCGACCATGTTCATGGAGCATGACGACCTCTATTACGGTGGCGGTCACCAGCATATTTCGGTCGGCGCCAAGCTGATCGATGCACCCGGTGAATGCCGCTCGAACCATGAGGTGTTGCAAGGCCTCGGCCGCCGTCTCAATGCCGTGCATCCCGGCTTTGATATGTCGCCGCGCGAATTGATCGACGCTACTCTGAAGAAGAGCGGTCACGGGGATATCGAGGCGCTGGAAGCGGACCTGTGGCGCGATATCCAGCCGGATTTTCGTACCTCGCATTATCTCGACGGTTTCGCGCATGCCGACAAGAAGTTCCACTTCAAGGCGGACTGGGCGAACCCTCCCTTCGGCAATCCCGGTCTCGGACCCTGGGAGCAGATGCCGTCGCTGCCGGACCACTGGACCATCATCGAGGAGGCGGATGAGGCCCATCCGTTCCGGCTCGCCACCAGCCCCTCGCGGAGCTTCCTCAATACCAGCTTCAATGAAACGCCGTCGTCGATTGCGCGCGAAGGCAAGCCCTCGGTGATGATGCATCCCGATGACGCTGCGGCGCTCGGGCTTGCCGACGGCGATGTCGTCACACTCGGCAACGCGAGAGGCGAGACCAATTTGACGGTCAGGTTGTTCGACGGCCTGCGCCGCGGGGTGCTGATCGCGGAATCGATCCAGCCGAACAGGGCCCATATCGGCGGCCGTGGCATCAATATGCTGACCGGAGGCGAGGCGGTGGCTCCGGTGGGCGGTGCGGCATTCCATGACAACAAGGTCTGGGCGAAGAAGGCCGCGCCCGCGTCCTAAATCCCGCTTGCAGTCCACCGCCATCCTGCCGCAAATGTTTGTCAATCCATGACAAACAAAGCGAGCAGGACCATGACCGACACTGGCAGCGTGATACGCGAAAAGCGTGGACAGGCGTTCTGGATTACTATCAACCGGCCCGACCAGCGCAATGCCATCAATGCCGACGTGGTTGCCGGTATCGCGAGAGGGTATCGCGACGCGCATGACGACAAGGAAGTCCGCGTCATCGTGCTGACGGGGGCGGGCGACAAGGCGTTTTGCGCCGGCGCCGATTTGAAGAACAGCGGTGCAGCGTTTGCGTTGGATTTTTCCAGGCCCAATGTCGATTACGCGGATTTGTTGCGGCTGTCGCAGAATGCCACCAAGCCCGCAATTGCGCGGGTCGGAGGCGTCTGCATGGCCGGCGGTATGGGCCTGTTGTGCATGACCGATATGGCGGTCGCCGCCGACCACGTGATCTTTGGGCTGCCCGAAGTGAAGGTTGGCGTGTTTCCGATGCAGGTGATGAGCCTGCTGCAGTCGATGGCGCCGCCGCGCCTCGTCAACGAATGGGCGCTGACCGGCGAGCCCTTCGACGCAAAAAGCGCGCAAGCTGCCGGGCTGTTGAACTATGTGGTGCCGTCGGCCGAGCTCGACGCCAAGGTCGACTGGCTGATCGGCCGCATCGTCGACAAATCTCCGACCGCAATCCGGCGTGGCAAATATGCCATGCGCGCGATCGCCTCGATGTCATTCGACGAAAGCATCGCCTACACCGAGAGCCAGATTGCGCTGCTGGCAATGACGGAAGACGCCAAGGAAGGGCTCAAGGCATTCGGCGAAAAGCGCAACCCCTCGTGGACGGGCAAATAGCTCAGTTGCAGCTCCTGTATCTTGGAGAGTCGGCAAGGTAAGTCAATGACTTACGATGCTCGTTAGGTGTCATTCCGAGAACGGACTAAGGCTGCTTTTGTTCGCTCCTCACGGCGCTTCTTTGAGCCCGAGATCAGTTGTTTGCGCGTGCGCTTGGCATATGTTGGAAGTTGACGTGTCGATCGATGACGGGCGGCGGCGCGTAACTCAGCATCTGTAAGATCGCTGTCGGCACCTTCCGTGAAGCCACCGTGACGGAACGAGGTAAATGAGAGTTCGGTTCGAAGCCCAGCTGCTGCGACTATCTTTTTTACAACACTCCGGAGGTAACGCAGATCCTTGCGTCCCGTAATCCATGGGAGCGGCGTACGCGACCTGCGATGCTTGTGATCGCGCCGAAAAATCAGTCCCGAAACGATCGTTTCCTTGATGGCGTCGAGCTCCGCCGTCAATTCGGGGAAAAGAGGCTCGCCGGTTTCGTCAAATAGGGGCCACCAGGCTTCCTCGCCGTTCTTCGGATGCACGATTTTCACGCTGTCCGGCCGCTCTTTAGGCCGATAGTGCGAGATTTCGAGGGCGCCGAACACATGTTCCTCGCGCTGCAACCATTCCCAGGTCAGCAACGCTGCCGTTCCAACTGAACCGTATCCGAGTTTCTGTGCGGCTATTCTGAATGCGACGAGGTCGTCCCAAGTCGCGGTGGGGGTTTCACGCGCAGGCTGGCCATGCGCCCGAGTTTTTAGGCCCATCCGCGAGAATGGATTGACCACGGGCACTTTCGTTTCTTGAGCGCGCTGACCAACAAACCAGGCGCGCCTGCAAGCGGTCATGGCTGCATTCGCAGAGCGACGACGCTCGCGCTTGACGATGTTGCCATCTGCGCTTTCGTGTTCCACGACGAGTAGCTTGGCGTAAATTGCGTCGACGAATCCTTTCGTAAAGTCAGAAATATGCTTCGAGCCTGCGCGGCTACCATCCTTCAGCTTGTGGTTGGCAAAAAGTGCCAAGCCTTGCTCGTAGAAGCGCTGCGTCTTGTGATCAACATCTTTCCATTTTTGATGTGCCCTGAAGATGCTGACCAGCCAATCGAAGGTGCCCGGCACAGGAGAAGCTGGAACCATGTCGGTCAATCCCCTTGAGCGCCAGCTGTCGAACGCGGGCAACAGGACATTTTCGGCTCGGTCTACGGCAGCCTCGTGTTCCTTCCCCAGCGCTTTAGCCCTGATGTGGCAGCCCTGCTTGCGGGCCCAAGTCGGCGGCTCAAAGAAGTAAGCATATCGGCCGCTCTTCAATTGCTTTCGCCGGCAATAGCGGGGAAACCTCAAGGCAGTGTGGGGTAGTTTCATACGAGAGAGGCCAAGTCTTTTCCTTCCGATCTATCTAGATCCATAACCCTGGCTGGTGCCGTGAAGTTATCAATAACGGCCTTCGACCAAACTGGCTCTCGAGCGCGCCCAATTCCGTGATAGCCAGTTGGTGGAGGTGCCTCCCCGCGCACCACGGCGCGTGCGAATTCACCTGTATCGCGATAGTCCAGGTAGGCAGCGGCCATGTCGGCGCGCATGAGTGCAGGCCATATGCCGATGGGCGGATAACGGGCAGGAAGGGCAGTGCGTGGTGCCATGAGCGGGAGCTCGAGCTTCAATGCGTCAATCGTCTGGACGTCGAATTAATGGCACCGACGAAATGACAGGATTTTTGGCAAATGCTGGTCTGGCCCAAGACGCAGGAGGTACCGATCTAAATAGGTCAGCTTGCCATTGACCCTCTTTGCCCTTTGCCTGCATGTTTCAACACCTTCTGGTCAACCGAACTTTTCGATATGGAAGACGAGAAGGCTTCAGAGAAAAAGGGGCGCCGAGATTTGGTGTGGGAACCGGCTGGCATAGAGTGCAAATCGGACGGGTGACGCGATCACAGTAGCTCGTGTGTACGGTCGCACCGGCAAAGCCTGGTAGATGCCTGTTCGCAAGGTGGCGCGGAAGATTAGCAGCCGCAGCTGTTGGTCTGGCAGTACAAGGACCGTCTGAGTCGCACCTGCGGCGCAGTCAGGATCGTAATGCACGATGCAGGAACTCTGGCGTCGCAGGAATACTTGGCGTCTCGTGGATCGCCGTTGGCCTACCCAACATGCATGGTCTTATAGGCGGACCATGCTCCTCGCGCGCAAAATTCCGGCATCAGCGACATGGCTTAGGGAATGTACGACGACGCGGCTTGCGATGTAACGACCTGAAGGTCCGGGGAGCACTGGTCCACGTGTAGCGCGAATGGCTTCCGATCGCCGCAGATGATCGCAAGCATGAGTGGTAGATCGTAATGCGGCGCGGACAGTGGTAGCAGTACATTTCCACTGTGCTTATTCACGCCGCTGGGCGAGAGGCATGTGATTTTAGTGGGTTATCAGCGCTCAATCCGACACATCTTTCACTCACCTTACGTTGAAGCCACAATAAGTCTTCCCTCTGTCGGAATGATAGGCGTCGCAGTAGATCGCTGCCACTATTGATACCGGGAATGCCGATCTTTGATTTGAGAATGGTTCGCAAATACTTTCATGCGCGAAACCGTGCGAAGCGCTCTACCACAATCGAACTCACGCTTCGCGGTCAAAAAGCGTGCTGCTTCCACATCCATCTTTCGCCGGGCCGAGGTAGCACGTACTGTTGTTCTCGTTAAAGTCTTTCGACGGTATTGGCTCCGATGCGGCGAGATTTCGGAACTTAATAGTGTTACTCACGCGGGAGATACACGCTTGGTGGTACGCGGCAGGTGGCTTTCAATCCTCGCCAATCGCGACAGGAGATACCGGCGCGTGCAATCGGTACCTTCAACCTTCAACCTTCAACCTTCAACCTTCGGCGTTGGGCGCGTCCGCTGGCCGCGGACCGGGCTCTCGTGCACCGAGCCGCAAGGCGTCTCGGTAGGGTAGGCGTGGAACACCTCCGCGGAGGATGTTCCTACGCCTCCCCCCAAACCGTGCGGGCACCTTTGCGATGCACACGGCTTTCCATATGCGAGTGCTCTCGACCGGAAACGGTCGCCCGGCA
>Ga0307516_10007783_pt1 | contig 12235 bp, 10 predicted proteins | sample 19_EM_MG_FD_203310 | JGI IMG/M metagenome (GOLD analysis project Ga0307516, IMG submission 203310) | Populus trichocarpa ectomycorrhiza microbial communities from riparian zone in the Pacific Northwest, United States - 19_EM | ecosystem: Host-associated > Plants > Roots > Unclassified | place...
ACCCGGACATCTTCAACGTGCTGCTGCAGGTCATGGACCACGGCACGCTGACGGACAACAACGGGCGCAAGGCCGATTTCCGCAACGTGATCATCGTCATGACGACCAACGCGGGCGCCGAGACCATGAACAAGGCGACCATCGGTTTCACCAACCCGCGCGAGTCCGGCGACGAGATGGCCGACATCAAGCGCCTGTTCACGCCCGAGTTCCGCAACCGCCTGGACGCCACCGTGAGCTTCAAGGCGCTGGACGAAACCGTCATCCTGCGCGTGGTCGACAAGTTCCTGCTGCAGCTTGAGACACAACTGGCCGAGAAAAAGGTGGACGTGACCTTCACCGACACCTTGCGCAAATACCTCGGCAAGAAGGGTTTCGATCCGCTGATGGGCGCGCGCCCGATGCAGCGCCTGATCCAGGACACCATCCGCCGCGCGCTGGCCGACGAACTGCTGTTCGGGCGCCTGATCGACGGCGGGCGGCTGACGGTGGACATGAAGGTCACGACCGACGAGAAGGGCGTCGAGAGCGGCGAAGTCGAGCTCGATATCCAGCCGCTGCCCAAGAAAGAGGGCAAGGCCAAGCCCGAGCCTGAAGAAGCAACAGCCGACTGAGCGGCCGGCCGGGGCCGCTGAAATCGGCGCCGTCTTCTGAATCAGCCCAAAAGGCCGGTAGCATCACGCTGCCGGCCTTTTTTATGGCCGTTCTGGCCTGCTCCTGAAATCGTAGCTGAAAACCCATACAGGACGGGGGCTAGAGGCACTTTTCATCCATAAACCGGCCCAAACAGGCACCCGATGGCGACGCACACCTTTCTCTGGCACGACTACGAAACCTTCGGCCTGAACACGCGGCGCGATCGCCCGGCGCAGTTTGCCGGCGTCCGCACCGACTCCGAGCTCAACGAGATCGGCGAGCCGCTGATGATCTACTGCCAGCCGGCGCGCGATTATCTGCCCGACCCGTCTTCCTGTTTGATCACCGGCATCACGCCGCAGCTGTGCCTGGAGCGCGGGCTGCCGGAACACGAATTCGCGGCCCGCATCGAGGCCGTGCTGGCGCAACCCGGCACGATTGGCGTGGGCTACAACACCATCCGTTTTGACGACGAGGTGACGCGCCACCTGCTCTGGCGCAACCTGATGGATCCCTACGCGCGCGAATGGCAGAACGACTGCGGCCGCTGGGATTTGCTGGACGTGGTGCGCATGGCCTACGCTCTGCGGCCGGAAGGCATCGAGTGGCCGATGAAACCCGACGAGCGCCAGCCCGATGCGCCGGGCGCGCTGCGCCCCAGCTTCAAGCTGGAAGACCTGGCACGCGCCAACGGCCTGCTGCACGAATCAGCACATGACGCGCTGTCGGACGTGCGCGCCACCATCGCGCTGGCGCGGCTGATCCGCCAGGCGCAGCCCAGGCTGTTCGACTTTTGCCTGTCGCTGCGCAAAAAAGACCGGGTGGCGGCCGAACTGGGCCTGCCCGCCAGTCCCCAGACCGCGCAACCCTTTTTGCATGTGTCCGGCATGTTCCCGCCCGAGCGCGGTTGCCTGGCCGTCATGTGGCCGCTGGCCATGCACCCGTCCAACAAGAACGAGTTGCTGGCCTGGGACCTCGCGCACGACCCGGCGCAGTTGCCGCTGCTCGACGTGGCCACGCTGCGCCAGCGCCTCTTCAGCAAGTCCGCCGACCTCCCCGAAGGCGTGGCGCGCCTGCCGGTCAAGTCGGTGCACCTCAACAAGTCGCCCATGGTGGTGCGCAAACTCGCCACACTCAGCCCGGACATGACGGCGAAGTGGGGCGTCGACATCGACACGGCCCTGCGCCATGCCGAAACAGCGGCCGGCCTGCCCGACATGAGCGCGATCTGGCCCGAAGTTTTTGCCCGCCCGAAAGAAGCCGCACCGGATGTGGACGAGGATCTGTACGGCGGCTTCATCAACAACGACGACCGGCGCCGCCTCAACAAGCTGCGCGCCTTGCCCCCGGCCGAGCTGGCTCACAGCCGCACCGGCTTTGACGACGAGCGGCTGGAAGAGCTGGTGTTTCGCTACCGGGCGCGCAACTTTGCCGACACGCTGTCGTCCGAAGACAGCGAGCGCTGGGAAGCCCACCGCGCCGCGCGCTTGCTTGAAGGCGAGGGCGGGGCGCGCAATGTCGACAGCTACCTGGCGGCGATCGATGTGTTGTCGGAGACCGCGGACGAACGCGGCGAAGCGGTGCTGGCTGCCTTGTATGAGTACGCGGAGACGGTTGCACCTGAGGTCTGACTGTCTGCGGCTTTCACTGAGCGCCTGTCCTCGTGGCCGGCAGGCAAAGCCTTGGCTGGCTACCCATAAAGCAGCAGTGCCCCCAAAAAGTAAGCCGCAAGCAGCAGGGCCGCCAGCGCCTGCGCGAGCTTGCTCAGCTTCATGGAGGTGAGCGCCGTCAGCTTTTGTTGCAGGGGATGCGTGGCCGGCAGAGCTTGTCGCAGTGCAAGGACCGCCAGACAGAGCAAGCCGAGGAAAAGCAGGAATGCCAGCCCCAAGGCGAGTTTGAGGATGCCGCTGCCGCTCATGAACTTGCGGCCGTTTGCGCAACCTGCTGGTCGGCGTTGCCTGTGGCGGTGGCCGGGGACGCCCACACCGCATGTTTTTGCATCACGCCCAGGTACAGCGCGCTGTGCTCGAAAGCCGCCAGCCATGCCTGCAAGCGCGGCCAGAGCTGGGCAGCAAACCATTCGCTATCGGTGTGCGCGAACTGGCGGATGAAAGGCAGGATGGCCATGTCCGCCAGGCTGGACTGGGCGCCGAACAGCCAGCCTTGGCCCAGCCGTGCATCGAGCTGCGCCAGCCAGTTGGCCGCGTCGCTGCGGTGGCCCAGCGCAAAGGCGGCTTCATCTCCGGCGGATTCTTCGGGGTAGCGGTTGGGGTATTTGTAGCGGTCCAGGTGGCGCTTGAATTCGCCATCGTTTGCCGCAATGAGCTCGTCCATCTCTGTAATCGAGCCGCCTGGCGGCGCCAGCCACTGCACGGGGTCGCTGCGTGCCAGCGCCCAGCGCATGATGTCCAGGCTTTCGTCAATGACCTCGCCGCCGGGCAACACCAGCACCGGCACGGTTCCCTTGGGCGAGGCGGCCAGCATGGCCGCGGGTTTGTCCCGGAGCACCACCTCGCGGTGTTCATGCGGCTCGCCGCTGACCGCCAGCGCCAGCCGCGCGCGCATCGCGTACGGGCAGCGGCGGAAGGAATACAAAACGGGCAGGGCGCCCATCAGGCCGGCGTCTCTTCATCGCGGCCACCGCCACCCGACGAAGCCAGCTTTGCGCCTATGTGCGGCTGGCGCCGGCGGTTGGCGTAGTCGACCTGGCGCTGGCGTTCGATGAAGCCGCGCTTTTGTTCCTCGGTCTTTTTGTCGTGGCAGCCCGGACAGCTGACACCCGGGACGTACAGCGGTGAGGCCTTGTCGGCCTCGCTGATCGGGTCGCGGCAGGCGCGGCACAGGTCGTAGTGGCCGGTGGCCAGGCCGTGCACGACGGAGACGCGTTCGTCGAAGACAAAACATTCGCCTTGCCAGCGGCTTTGGTCTTCGGGCACAGTCTCCAGGTACTTGAGGATGCCGCCTTCCAGGTGGTAGACCTCATCAAAGCCCTGGGTGCGCATGAAAGCGGTGGACTTTTCGCAGCGGATGCCGCCGGTGCAAAACATGGCCACCTTGGGTTTTTTGCCATTTTTTTCGGCCAGCAGTCCACCTGGCACGGACTGCGCCGCCACCCAGGCCGGCAGCTCCGAGAAACTTTTGGTGTGTGGATCGACCGCGCCAGCGAAAGTACCGATGCCGACCTCATAGTCGTTGCGCGTGTCCACCACCACGACGTCGGGCTCGCTGATCAGCGTATTCCAGTCCTGCGGCTTCACGTACTGGCCGGCCATCTGGTTCGGGTTGATGCCGGGCACGCCCAGGGTGACGATTTCGCGCTTGAGCCGCACCTTCATGCGGTAGAAGGGGAGTTTCTGCGACCAGGATTCCTTGTGCGCCAGGTCGGCCAGGCGCGGGTCGCTGCGCAAACGCGCGAGCACCGCCTGCACCCCCTCCGCCGGCCCGGCAATCGTGCCGTTGATTCCTTCTCCGGCCAGCAGCAGGGTGCCGCGCACGTCCTGCGCTTCGCAAAACGCCTGCAGCGGCGCCTGCAGCGCGGCAAAGTCGGGCAGGTCGACAAACTTGTAGAGGGCGGCGGTCAGGAAGTCAGGCATGGCAAGGAGACAAATGGCGAAAAAGCGGGCAAAAACAAGGCGGCAAGGCGTGCAGGGCCTCCCATCGTAACAAGCGGCGCGGCGGCCTACACAAAGGCAGGCGGGAAACATGGACGTCATTGCTGCAATGCAGCAAAATGGATGCATGCTTACTAATTCAGCCCAATACGGTTCGTCCACGGCGCCATGGCCAAAAGCCTGAGCAGCCTCTGGCTCAAAAGCGTTCGCCGCATGGGCAAGGCGCAACAGGCGCAAGGCCGCCGGCTGCTGCAAAGCCTGGTGCCGCGGCCGGTGCGTGCGCCCGCCGCAAAACGCGCCAAACCGGCCCGGCTGGTCAAGGCCAGGCCGCTGGCCGCTCTCCGCAAGACCCCGGTCTCCGCTGCGGGCCAGGTGGCCAGCCTGCCAGGCAGCTGGCAAAAGTCGTGGTTTTCGGTTCCGGGCGCCGGCCAGGCCGCTCCGGCGCGGCGCATGTTGTACTGGTTGTACCTGCCCTCAGGGGCCCGCCCGGCGCCCCTGCCGCTGGTGGTCATGCTGCACGGCTGCCAGCAGACGGTGACCGATTTTGCGCTGTCCACACGCATGAACACGCTGGCCGAGCGCAAGGGTTTTGCCGTGCTGTACCCGCAGCAGTCGGCCACCGCCGACGCGCACCGCTGCTGGCACTGGTACAAGCGTTCGACCCAGGAGGGGCTGGGCGACGTGCACCTGATCGCGCAGATGGTGGCCCATGTGCAGGCCAAACACGGCCTGGATCGCTCGCGCACCTATGTGGCGGGCTTGTCGGCCGGGGCCGGGCTGGCCAACATCCTGGCCCTGCGTTACCCCGACCTGGTGGCTGCGGTGGGCCTGCATTCCGCGCCGGTGTTTGGCACCACCGATTCACCCCTCAGCGCCTACCACGCCATGCAGCATGGCTCGGACACGCTGCACCGCAAGACGGTGCAAGCCCTGATGGCCGCCGCGCCGGCCTTTCCCGGCATGCCGGCCATCCTGCTGCACGGCGCGCGGGACAAGGTGGTCAGGCGTGTCAACATGACCCAGCTGACCGAGCAGTTCGTGATCCTCAACGCCGCGTGTATCACGCGGGAGCCGGTGGTTCGCGCCTATCCCGCGCGCAGCACCGGCCGCCACCCCCGGCATGCCTATGAAAGCGCCACTTTTTACGCCGGCCGCAAGCCGCACCTGGTCACCAGCGAGATAGCCCATCTGGGCCACGCCTGGAGCGGCGGCGACGGCAGCGTGGAGTTCAGCGACCCGCAGGGGCCGGACGCCACCCTGATGATGTGGACCTTCTTCTCACACCACCGCCGTGTGATGCCGTCCTGACGGGCTTCCTCCGGGGCCCGGCCGCTGCCGACACAGTTGCACCAAAGTGACCAGTTTCCCTGGCGGCAACGCACTGCCTTGGGGCGGCCGCGGGATTCGGCAGTGCGTGGGGAGGGCGTCACCGGCGTTTTTCCTGAATACTTTTGGTGGCACGTTATGTGCATGTTGCGCTTGTTAGGCTAATGGTGGCCTTGGTCAGCGCGCGGCGTCTTCCGCCGCGCAATTGATAAAACGGATAACGGCGTCCACTCCTGTCCTCAAGTTTTGAGGCCTTGGGAGTGGGCGTTTTTTTTTGCCGTATCGGGTTACGGTGCTTAACGAAAAGCGGAAAGCTCTTATGTCATATCTAGTTCCTACAGAATTTGTCACCAAGATGGTGGACGCGGGTGAATCCAAAATTTTCATGTCGACCCGCGACACGCTGGTGCGGGCCTACATGGCCGGCGCCATCCTGGCCCTGGCCGCCTGGTTCGCCGTGACCATCAACGTTCAGACGGGGCAACCCCTGCTGGGCGCGGTGCTGTTCCCCGTGGGCTTCGTGATGCTCTACCTGTTCGGCTTCGACCTGCTGACCGGCGTCTTCGTGCTGACGCCGCTGGCGCTGATCGACAAACGTCCCGGCGTGACGATCAAGGGCGTGCTGCGCAACTGGGGCCTGGTGTTTGTCGGCAATTTTTTCGGCGCCTTCACGGTGGCCGTGATGATGGCGATTTATGTGACCAATGGCTTTTCCACGCCGCCCAGCGCCGTGGGTCACGCCATCGGCATCGTTGGTGAAAGCCGCACGCTGGGCTACCAGCAGCATGGCGCCAACGGCATGCTCACCCTGTTCGTGCGCGGCATGCTTTGCAACTGGATGGTGTCGGCCGGCGTGGTTGGTGCGATGATCTCCACTCAGGTGAGCGGCAAGGTGATCGCGATGTGGATGCCCATCATGCTGTTTTTCTACATGGTGTTCGAGCACTCGATCGTGAACATGTTCCTGTTCCCGTCCGGCCTGCTGCTGGGCGCCAAGTTCACCATCATGGATTACCTGATCTGGAACGAAATCCCGACGGTGCTGGGCAACCTGGTAGGCGGCCTGGCATTCACCGGCCTGACCCTGTATGCCACGCACATCAAAACCGGACCGACACGTTCCTTCTAGTAAGCTGGCCCCCCACAGGCCACGGAGCGCCCCCGGCGTTCCGTGGGCGCACCCATGCCTGCTGAACTGAAAATAGCCACCGGCCAGTGCTCCGACAAGGGGCGCAAGGAAACCAATCAGGATTTCCATGGCATCTACATCCCGAAGGAACCGCAACTCACTGCCAAGGGCATTGCGATTGCGCTGGCCGACGGCATCAGCAGCAGCGAGGTAAGCCAGGTCGCCAGCCAGTACGCCGTCACCGGTTTCCTGGAGGACTACTACTGCACCTCGGAGGCCTGGTCGGTCAAGACCTCGGCCGAGCGCATCCTGAGCGCCACCAATTCGTGGCTGCATTCGCAGACCCGCAAGAGCCAGTACCGCTACGACCAGGACAAGGGTTATGTGTGCACCCTGAGTGCGATGGTGATCAAGTCGGCCACCGCGCATATCTTTCATGTCGGTGACGCGCGCATTTACCGGCTGCGCGGCCAGACGCTGGAGCAGCTGACCAGCGACCACCGGGTCTGGGTCAGCCAGCATGAAAGCCACCTGGGGCGCGCCCTGGGCGTCAACCCGCGCCTGGAAATCGACTACCAGACGGTGGCGCTTGAAATCGGCGACGTGTTTGTGCTGGCCACCGACGGTGTCTATGAACATGCCGACGCAAAATACATCGCCGCAACCGTGCAGGCCGGGCTGGAGGACCTGGATGCGGCCGCGCGGCGCATCGTCGACGAAGCCTTGCTGCGGGGCAGTGCGGACAACCTCACCCTCCAGATCGTGCGGGTGATGGAACTGCCGCAGCAAGAGGCGGGGGAGCTGCACCAGCAACTGGTCGAGCTGCCCTTGCCGCCCATCCTGGAGCCGCGCGCGAGTTTTGACGGCTACAGGATCGTGCGGGAACTGCACGGCAGCAGCCGCAGCCACATCTACCTGGCGGTGGACGGCGAAACCAACACCCTGGTCACGATCAAGACCCCGTCCATCGACCTGCAGGGCGATGCCGCCTACCTGGAAAGGTTTCTCACCGAAGAATGGGTGGCCCGCCGCATCAACAGCGCGCATGTGCTCAAGCCCTGCCTGCCGACCCGCAAGCGCAACTACCTGTATGTGGTGACAGAGTTCATCGACGGCCAGACGCTGGACCAGTGGATGATCGACAACCCCAAGCCGGATTTGCAGGCCGTGCGCGGCCTGGTGGAACAGATCGCCCGCGGCCTGCGGGCCTTTCACCGACTGGAAATGCTGCACCAGGACCTGCGGCCCAACAACATCATGATCGACAAGACCGGCACGGTGAAGATCATCGACTTTGGCGCCACGCGGGTTGCCAGCCTGATGGAGGCCGCCCCGGGCGGGCAGGAACCCATCCTCGGGACGGCGCAGTACACGGCGCCGGAATATTTTCTGGGCGAAAGCGGCTCGCCGCGCTCTGACATCTTTTCGCTGGCGGTCATCACCTACCAGATGCTGACCGGGCGCCTGCCTTATGGCGCGGAGGTTGCCAAGGCCCGGACACGTTCAGCGCAAAACCAGTTGAACTACGCCTCGGTGCTGGATGACGACCGTGAAATCCCCGCGTGGATAGACGGCGTGCTGCGCAAGGCCCTGCATCCCAACCCGGCCAAACGCTACGAGGAGGCCGCCGAGTTTGCCTATGACCTGAGCCACCCCAATGCAGCCTTCCTGAACCGGACCCGGCCGCCCCTGATAGAGCGCAACCCGCTGCTGTTCTGGAAAACGCTGTGTTTTATCCTGGCCGCCTTGCTGGTGATGCTGCTGGGCATCTACACCGCCACGCGTTAACGCCGGTTTCTCATCGTCTGCTATTGAATCAATAGCTGAAAATCCAGCACGGATGGGGGCTGGGAGCCTTTTTACTGAAAATTTGAGGCAGACGGGAACATCGGCTGTGTTATGGCCGGGCATCCCGCCAGACCAGGAAAGGGTTCAACGGGGTGCCGCGCCACCATTGTTTTTCGGGGCCCAGCCTGAAAATTGCGAAGTGCAGGTGCGGCCCATCCGGCGATGCGTTGCCGGTGCTGCCGACATACGCAATCACCTGGCCCTTGCGCAGCATGGCGCCTTCGGTGACGCCGTCGGCATACCGGTCCAGATGCGCATAGTAGTAGGCGTAGTGGCTGTCAGGGTCGAACTGGTACAGCGTGATGCCGCCCGGTTTGCTCAAAAACAGCTTGGCGACAGGGCCGTCCTCGACCGCCAGCACCGGCGTACCGCGCGACGCCATGATGTCGATCGCTTCATGGGGCGAGCCGGCCGCGCGCGCCTGGGTGTAAGTGTCGACCAGCTGTGCGGCGGCCACGCCGCTGACCGGAAGCGTGAGGTTGCGCGCGCGCAGGCGGGGCAGGTCGTCGGATGCGTCCGGCGGACTGATCGGTGCTGCCGGTGGGGCGGGTGTGGCGTCGGTGTTGGGGGCGGGTTCGGCGGCCGGCAAGCCCGGGGCAGAAGGCAGCACCGGGGCTGGCGCGGGCGGCGCTGTCTCAGCCGCCGCTGGCGCGGTGTGGGTGGTCGGGGCAGGGCGAAACCAGGTTCCAATGGCCACGCCTGCGAGAACCGCCGCCAGGGCGCCCAGCGCAAGCGGCTTGCGCCAGGTGGGTCGGGGGGCGGGCGCTGTCACAGCCTGACGTCAACCTTGAAGCCGGCCTTGGCCAGCGTGGCCAGGCGCTCGGCGTCCCAGTTGGTCATGTGGATGCAGCCATTGGTTTCAGAATGGCCCACATTCGACGGGCTGGGCGTGCCATGAATGCCCCAGTGCGGCTTGGTCAGGCCCAGCCAGATGCTGCCGACCGGGTTGTTGGGGCCGGGAGCGATGTCGGCCTTCTGGGCATCCTTGGGCGCGTTCTTCAGGAGCTTGGGGTCGTAGGTGAAGCCGGGGTTCTTCACCTCGTTCTTGATCGCCATCGTGCCCACCGGCAGCGGGTCGTTCTTTTCGTTGCCGATGCTGATCGGAAAGCCCGCGACCGGACGCTTGTCGGCATCGAGCACATACAGCACCCGCTGGGACTTGTCGATCTGGATGGACGCGGCCTTGGCCGGCGCGGCGGCGCTGTTCACATTGGGCACCACGAGGTCCTTGCCGGCTTCGATCTTGCGGTTGCCGTTGAGCTGCTTCAGGTAGGCAATGCTGGTATGGAATTTCTCGGCCAGGGCTTCGTCAACCGACTCGAACACCAGGGCTTTCATCCTGGCCCGCTCGCCCATGTCGGTGGGGGTTTTTTCGAAAGGCCCGGCCACGTCTTTCTCGGTGACGGTGTAGGTCGCCAGCAGTGGCGCATTGTCCTCGCGCAGCGCCTTCCATGTGTCAGCGGTGATGGTGCCGGTAACCTTCAGGTTGCGCGCGGTCTGGTAGGCCTTGACCATGCGCTGCATGTTGGCGGCAAACCGGCCGTCGATTTCGCCGCAGGAGAACCAGGCCCGGTCCAGCAGGATTTGTGCGCGTGCCACCGCTGCGCCCTTGCTGCCGCTTTTCAGCAGCGGGCTGTCGCTGGCCTTGTTGAAGGCGTCCATTTCAGGCGTACTCTTGCCGCTGGAAGCGGCTGCGGTGGCCGACGTGTTGTCGGAGGTCTTGGCAGGTGTCCCGGTCGTTGTTTTGTTCTCCGTTTTGGCGGATTCCTTGCCGGCCGTGGTGGCCGGCGTCTGTGGCGGCTCCTTCAGGTCCTGGGCCAGTGCGGGCGCCAGGCCGAAGCTTGCACAGCACGCGGCGGCCACCAGCAGGCGGCGGAAAGACGTGGGGGCGGGGAAGGATATAGGCATGCGGTACTTTTCAGAGTTGTGCGGCCAGTGTGGCTGCGCAACCCACCGCTGGCTGTAGGAAGCCGCGCAGCCCGCCGGTCAGGCTGAAGCGCCGAAACAGCCGCCCAAAAAAAGACCGCCTTCAACGAGGCGGCCAAAACGAGTGCCTGGAGAAACTCAGCTGTCCGCTCGGATGCCCCGCATCATGATGATGCCGCCCAGGTTGCGGGTGTCGGCGCGCATACGGGTGCGCAGGCCTTCGGCGGTGGACGGCGCCGGCTGCCAGCCCACGGTGATGAGGCGCTGGCGCGTCTCGCCGGCCCGCAGGACCTCGATCACTGCGGCGCCCATCTTTTCCCGGACGGCGGGCGGCAGCGAAGCCGGGCCGGCCAGCGCGGTGAACAGTTCCATGTCGGCGCCCATGATGCCCACTTCACGCATGGTTGGCAGCTCGGGCGCCAGCATGCTGCGCTGCTCGGAAGTCACGCCGATCACTTTCATCTTGCCGGCTTTCACCTGCTGCATCGCCAGGCCGGGCGGCAGCAGCGCGGCCTGCAGATGCCCGCCCAGCATGGCGGTGATGAGTTGCGGGTTGCCCGGATAAGGCACATGCATCACACCCAGCCCGCCGCTGCGGCTCTTGATCAGCTCCATGCCCAGGTGGCCCGGCGTGCCTGCGCCGGGTGAGCCGTAGTTGGCCTTGTCGCCCTGGTTGCGCAGCCAGGTCAGCCATTCCGATGGCGTGTTGCCCTGGGCGAAGTTGCTGACCACCAGCACCATGGGCGTGGTGCCGATCAGCGCAACCGGCGCCAGGTCGGTGGCCGGGTCGTAAGGCGCCATGGGGTTGAGCAGCCGCGCAATGGTGAGCTGGCTGTTGTTCATCACGCCGAAGGTGTGCAGGTCGGTGGCCTTGGCCACCTGGTCCGCGGCGATGGTGCCGGAGGCGCCCGCCTTGTTTTCCACGATGACCGGCTGTCCCAGCGCTTTGGACAGGGGCTCGGCAATGGCACGCGCCGACAGATCCTGCACCGAGCCCGGTGGAAACCCGATCAGCAGTCGCACCGGCTTGGTCGGCCACTCCGCCGCCACCGGCGCCGGCGCAGCCGCCCGGGCTGCCTTGGCAGCAGTTGCGGACGCGGCCTTGGGGCTTGCGCCAGTGGTGGTTGTCGGCCCGCCTGCCTGGCCAAAGGCCGTGGACCACGCGGCGGCCAGCAAGACCGCCGGCAACACGCGCCGTGAAAGTTGAGACTGCGTCATGGGGAAGCCCTCTGTAGCGAGTTGAAAAACCTGAGGGCGATTGTGTGGAGCGCCGAAAACAGCGGCAATCCTGTCAGTCCTGACAGGCCCTGCAAAGCACCCGCCACCAAAGATGTACAGGCGCGGGGAGGAGGGCCGGGCTTTGTTAATAACAAGGAACTAGGAAGGCTGCCCTGCGGCCAGCGAAAGGCATTCGGTAGTTCTGACAGGCCAGGGGTGGGCTTGCAGGCGGGCAGGGGCCCAACGGTCGTTCAACCGGTGTGAGCGGCGCCTGCATCTCTGAGGCGACCTGTTATTGGTTTGCTACAAAATAGATAGCTGTCCGGCTATGCTGGACGGGGGCTGGCACCCAAGTGGCCACTCTTTTGGGCGCTGCCCCGACCCTGTCGCCGCAGGGCCTGAGCAGGCAAGCCTCAGGTCGAGACGCCGGCGATCTGCAGAAACTCCTGCAGCGCAGCAAAATCCAGCGGCTTGGTCAGGTGCATGTCGAAGCCTGCGGCGGTGGCCCGGCTTTTGTCCTCGTCCGTGCCAAAGCCCGTCA
>Ga0307516_10007784_pt1 | contig 12235 bp, 4 predicted proteins | sample 19_EM_MG_FD_203310 | JGI IMG/M metagenome (GOLD analysis project Ga0307516, IMG submission 203310) | Populus trichocarpa ectomycorrhiza microbial communities from riparian zone in the Pacific Northwest, United States - 19_EM | ecosystem: Host-associated > Plants > Roots > Unclassified | place...
ATAATGAAGATTCAAGGTCAAGTTACATGATTATTGGATGAATCTGCATAAAAATTAAAAAGATGGACATAAATAGATTTTTTATAGGCCAATTTGATTTAATCATGGGCCAAATTAAAGTTTAACTATGTTTAAGAATTAATTTAGGTCTAATTGAAGGATTTAATTAGGTATAAGGATTTAATTATCTTTAAATGGGTCAAATTAATTTTATTAAGGGTTTAATTGGTGAAAAATTAAGTTTGAGGGCTCAATTTGGGCTTCATTGAGAAAATTTGAATTTTAGGAGACCAAATTTAATTTTTACAAAGTCAATTGATTCAAAGTTTAATGGTCAATTGAGGGTCAAATTGCATAAATCCAAGACCAAGTACTAATGTGAAAAAGGCGTTAAAATTCAAGGTTGACATTAAAGTTCGTAGGGGAAATATTGCATAAAATTAGAAGTTTAGGGTCAATTAGGGATGCAATTAAAAGACATTAAAAGATGGAGGAACAAATTAAACTTGGCCAAAACCCTAAATGCAAACCCTAAAAAGTCCCAAATGGCGCTGTTTTGAACAGTAAAAAAAAAGGACTAGACGACGCGTCGTCTGGTGACTGTTCATCTTCTTATTCATTTAAGCTAGAAAAAGTTGCTTGAGTGACCTCATTTGCAAGACATTTAATGCTTCATCTCTCCACCAAATTTGACAAAACTTGCACGATTGACCATTAATTTGACTACATCCTAGTTTATGATTTATCCATTAGGGTTTGGCCAAAACATAAAAAATCTTTCACCAATCATTTTTTTCACTTTATATTTAAAGTGTTAGGGTTTAACTGCAGACTTTAATATTTGGGGGGTGTAAAGGTGTAAAACTACATAGTAGAGTATACCCTCAGGTTTTAAAGATACAAATTGCAAAATAAATGCGATGCTAAAATTTAAACTTTAGAACGATTAGATTTAACGTAATAAGGTAGAAACTTCCTCACAAATGGAGATTTACCTTGAACCTTAGACGAGATCAACAAATAGAAACTTGACCTCTAGAAAAAAAAATTAAACAACAATGTAGTTTACCTCTTGTAGGGTGCACTGTGGGTGATGTGTTTTTCCCTTGCAAAACCAGTTCCCCTACCCAGACTCTTGTAGACCATACGTTTCTTAGTAACCGTAATACTAGGTGGCGACTCTTGAATTTTATAATAATAATTTTATGATTATACCCAAAACCATCTTTCCTTTCCGACACACTCTCAAGAGGCATTAATTATCATTTGACGTCGCCCCGTGACAATATGGAGGAATGGAAGAAAAGTAGAAGATTAGTTTAAGGCGAAGTGGTCCTACGACTAAGTAATAAAGCAAGGATTGTTGTATTAGCTATACAAACTAGTTATGCATTAGTTGTATGAACTGGTTATTTTGTTTTGCCTAATAAGATGATACTATAACTTTATAATTATTTCTTTTTCTAATATTTTTAAGACTTTTTTTTCATTTTATTTTGTATTAAATGAATTTAAATTTATTATTGAGGAAAAATTTTGTTCTTTTATAATAATGATGTTTTTATGGATTCGGTAATTATACAAATGATTTACATATACTTGAATTTAAAATGCTCAAGTTCAATATAAACTGCAATAAAATTGAAATATAGATTGGAATAAGTATTAAGAAACTTTGTTTGGATCGAGATAGTTAATATTTGACCAAATATTTAAAGGATTTTCTAAAAGATAATGAATTTCTCTACACCTCTTAGACCACTACAACAAGATGAAATATATTCCCAAGGCCAAACCATTGGATGTTTAGCTTGAACCTTAAGAAACACAAAATCTCTATAAATTTGATAGGACATGTCATGCATCAATGACAGAATAACCTCTCATGAAAGCTTTAAATGACATGTTGCTCATAATTGATGAGCCTACCAATTAATTGAAAGTAATATATGATATTTATTCCAAGAAATGTTTTGAAGCTATGGACTTCATGTTCTAACCAAGACTAAGTTTGGAACTGGTTGATCCACCTGAAGGGATAAAACCTAATGAATCTAAGTGAGTCCTTAAGAGAAAGACTCATATGAAAGGTATTGTACAAATGTACAATGCAAGCTTTAAGAAGCAAGAATATCTAATTTTGATGGTATAATCAACAAATTTGATTTCTAAAAAATGTGAATAAATGTTGTGTTTACAAAAGGTTAGTGAGAGTGGTATTATATTCCTAATATTATATGTATATGACATATTATTGTTAATAAACAACATATTTTACTTTAATCAGTAAAGTTTTGGTTGTCCCAGATTTTTTTGCATTAAAAAAATTAGGAGAAGCAACCTATATAGTAGATATAAAGATAGATCTAGAAGGTTGCTTAGATTGTCCTAATCCATACATATAGACTAGAAGCTAATAACTTAGCATGGAAGAATCTAAAATTGAATTCGTATCTATTTTACATGGAATACCTCTATTTTACATGGAATACCTCCCTCCAACGATATGTGTTCTAAGATATAGATTGAGAGAGATATGATGAAAATGATATCTTACACTTGGCTATAGGATTCATCAATGGAGAAGATAAACTGGAAGTTCAAAAAATTTTGAATTAAGATTTTTTTCAATGAAATATTTGAAAAAGAGTGAACACTAGTTAATATATGTTTTATTCTAAATGATAGTGCTCTGAGTTAGAAGAATTCCAAACAAGAGAGCATAACTAATTCTACAACTGAATAAGAGTAAAATAATGTTGTTTGGATCACGAAGTTCATTAATGAACAAGGTTAGTTCCTAGCATTGTTGACCCAATTGCCTTGTATTATGATAACAATGGAGTTATTGCATAGGTAAAGGAACCAAGATCTCATCAATGATCCAAACAAGTACTTAAAAAATTCCATTTGATTTGATAAATCAATGAAATGCAAGATGTAAAGATAAAATAGATACCAACTGAAAAGAATCTAGAAGATCCTCTTACTAAGTCACTATCCATGTAGAAGTATTAATGCTACATGAAGCAATATGGTATTAGATACATGAGCGATTGAGTTGAGTGCAAGTAGAAGATTGTTAATTTAATATGTTATGTCGTCAATTGGTTGGTTATACATGACATTATTATATTCATATGAATACATATTTGTTATTAATAAAGGAATAATTTATCTTTAATATTCATATAATATTTGAATATAATATTTGATTTATGAATCTAGAGTAAATATAAAGTCCATGAGATAAAAATGCTTTGCAAAAAAAATTATAAAGTTGTTATAATTATGAGATTCTTATTGCATCAAAGCATTGTTCTTAAAATGTTCCTGGACGATACTCTTTTAAATACCGAACATTTATTAAAGCCGTAGAAATTGGTACATATTATATTTTTTCCTTTATGAAAGGAAGCAATTGTTTTCATAAGTTGAGGTATAAGAGATACCTATAGCTAATATATAAGTACTTGTCATAAGACATGTTCACTGGACTGACCTGCATGAGAATTCTATATAGAGAGATCACCTATGTTTATAGAAAGGCTCATATGATGGTTATGTAAGTGATCTTATATAGAGAATTGACAGGAAAAAAAAGTTGATGTCTTCTCCCAAGTGTAGGAGTGTCGAAGTAATAAATAAACCGGCAAGACCAGGGTCGAACGACAGGGAGGTTAAATGTATAAACTACAAATACAGAAATAGATAATAACATAAAAGGATTTGAAAAGAGCTTTGAGATGTGATATTGATATAATGATTAAACAAGGATAAAATAATTGTCAAGGTTAGAGGATCCACTAATGGTATTTCAAATAAGTTTAGTATAAACTCTTTTTATTACTCAACTGGAAACCACACACAAAGGAGGTTTCAATCGGATTATAAATTGTTAACATGATCACATTAGTTATCTTATTCGAATAATGCTAGTACTTGTAAATGTTGTCAGGTATTCATGATTATAACTTATGTTAACAACAAATCAAGTTCCTTTTATAGCACAGGTGTCGGTTATACCATACGGTTGGGCTATGAAAGTGCCAAGTATTTGTTGTACCAAGGGTTATACAACATAAATCTAGATTAACTATTTAACAAGCAAAGTATTAAAAGTGAACAAGATAACAAATACAAAACATGTTAGTATCAAACATTAAAGTCCATATTGAGTTTATACTATACTTATTCTTACACCATTAGTGTAACCTTTTCACCTTAACATAATAAACTTAGCTAAACATAATGAAAGAGAGAAACATAAATAAACAAGATAAGAACATAAATAAGATATAAGTTAACTAAGTAAAGGAAAGGAAATGAAAAGCATAAACAAGAGATTAATGAAAGTAAAACTTAACAATTACAAAAATACAAAGAAAGAAAACAAGAATATGATCTTGATCTGAAAACCAAGATGTCTAAATGAATGGCAAATGCCTCATTTTATAGGCTAAAATTTGGAACTATTGATTTGATGACTAATTGTTGAGTGAGTGGCCACATCTTGACTTGGTGACAATCCTTATCTTTTTGTCTGAATAAAATGTCATCGCTAACATCAGAATTTGAATAGATTATCCTAATGAAAGTTCTAGGAAATTGTCTCATCTTTAAAAAAAAAAAAAGAATCGGTGCATTTGGACTTCTAGAACTCGAGATATGGGCTGAACAATGAACAATGTCTGGGCTGTAGGACAGATTCCGACTTCTCTGTTGTTGCTAAGATTTGGACTTCTAAACAGCAGAATTGAGTCTTGGACTCCCATGAATGTTTTAGCCCTATTTCTTAGCTTCCTAGCCATATAAACCAAATTGGAATCCAAGATCTACAGCTCCAGATATGACCCAATGACTAAATAGTGTTCCAGTTTGGCCTGAATCAACATCTCTTTTCTAAGCTCAACCCTCTCTTTGTCTTCTCAATTTCAGTAGTTGAACTCATCAATCAATCCTTTGATTTATGTGATAGGCTTGCATTTAAAATGAGAATTTACCATAAATTAAAGCTATCTTATATTATCAAGCTTGTTATTATAAAACATGCTTAAGTTAGGGAATTTAATGATAATTTAAGTGCAATATGATGATATAAAGCCTTAGTGAGAATGCACTTTTAAGTACTAATCAAGAATGTTATACTTTGAGCCTGATACATGTTATCTTAATTAAGGTAACAAAGGGCAAACATTGGGTATAATATGAACTATATGAAGGTGCTTGAGTGATCAAGAAAGGATTCATCACCCTAGGTGAATTAAGAAAAATATTTTATATGTTCTCAAATAGTATTGACAGAGAAATACTTGGGTAAGGTGGAATGAGATTTGAAAAGTGTTTCAAATCTTATTCAAATGATCAATGACATTATATAAAGAATAAACAATATTTAACATGACAAACATACTTTAATGTTAAATCAGAATACTATTGATGAAGTGATATTAATTACACTAAGAAACCAATCACTCAAAAGATTAAATCAAACCACTATTGACTTTTCTAATATTTAGGGGATCATGACACTTTACTAGACGATGCACCTGATCTTCAAATATAAATTACTCTATTGTTAAATTGATAATAAATTAAATTATTTAATTTATTTAATTCTATTTAATTAAAATTATAAATTATATTTGGGCCAACTTATTAGGAACCTAATGTGTCACTCATATCAATACATGGATTATATTTCTAGACCTATAAAAATCATGTAAGGACTTGATTGAGTTAATTTTTAAAATTATTCTAAATTAATATATGAATATTATTCACGGGGCAAATTGATATTTTACTAATTTATTGGGTTTTTCAGATTTTTCTAGAAATAGTAAGCTACGCCTCTTATTTTTTTTAGTTGTTGTTTGTTAGACACAAAAACAACGTAAGTCAAAAAATAAAGAGCTAGTACTCTAGGCATAAAAATATTTTTTCATTTTTTTATTTTCCTACAAGTTTTGTAATTAACAAGTAATTTTCATGTTTTTATTTTACATTTGCATGTCCTTTTATTTTATTTTTTTTAAATCAAAATCAATTTATCGCATTGCATGTTTTTATTTTGGGTTTTATAACTAGTTCATAAAACCAATTGAGATTTGGCCTATATTCAAAAGGTTTTTGTAGGCTGACATTCCAAAACTCTTTCAAAAAATTAAGTTTAGCCTAATCCATTGTTTTATGAGAGTGTTATTTGCTAGAAAATATATGTTAGTTTTATAGGCTCTGTATCCAATCAATTAGTTGCACATGACATTATTATATTCATGTCAATACATATTTATTATTAATAAAATTAATTTTTTTTTAATATTCATATAATATTATATTAATGAATCTAATGTTTAATTTATGATTTAGAGTAAAGATAAAGTTCATGGAACAAAAATACTTTGCAAAAAAAATTATAAAGTTGTTATAATTATAAGATTCATATTATATCGAAGCATTGTTTCAAAAATATTCCTTGTTGATGCTCTCTTAAATATTGAAAATTTATTAGAGCTGCAGAGACTGATACATATTATGCCTTTTTCTTTATAAAAAGAAGCAGTTGTTCTTATAAGTTGAGATATAAGGGATACTTAGAACAAATATATAAGTGATTGTCATAAGACATATACATTGAACTAACCTGCATGAGAATTTCATATGGAGATAACCCTTAATTCTTGACCCTTGAATGATTTCCAACGTTTCTGTGCTTTTGATTTTGTCGCACGTGAATGTGTGTCGTCAGGGGGTTTGAAGGAGTTGTCACCTAATTATTTGGTTCAAGGTTGTTAGGAAACCTGAGTGTACTGGTTTTATAAAAGATTTAAGGGTAAGAGACTAGCTGTGGCTAGGGAAGGAATTAGCACCCCTAGCGCACTATACCTGAGGTAAGCTATTTCGTGTGATTTTGAATGTGGTTTAAAGATTTTGATGGGTTCCTAACCAAAAGTCTGTCCATGACTTAAGATTGAGATTTATTCGTGTGAATAAATCTGGAGTTAAGAATTTAATATGGGCTCGTGTACCCAAATAAATTTTTATGAAAAAGGATTTTTTGTAATTTAAATGTTATGATGAAAAATACTCCAAATTAAAATTGGTGAATATTTAGAATAAATCTGAGAATTTTCTAGTTAACTCCTGATAATCAAATACTAGCCTTACGTGTCGTCATTGATGAAGCAGAAAATGGATGGATTTGGAACCATTTATTCTCTCTTTTCTTTTTATGCCAACGATAAGAGCTATTGTTACCGGCAAGAGTAAATCAATGCAAACAGTTCGGTTCATTTCCCTTTTTTAGATCTATTTTTCCTCTTTCTCAAACAATTTTTTTTTTTTACAGATGACTACTACTAGGAATGAAAGAGGAACTATGAAGATCATGAGGGGGATTGTTGTCGAGTTATAAGCTGGAGCTGGGGTGGTTTAGCTATTGATTAAGGATGATAAGAGGTTGGTGGAGAAGAAAGAGACCGTGAGGAGGATGGCAGTTCGTGGGTCTTGTGAAGGGTTTGTTTGTTTTCAACCAAATAAATGAGAGGTGCTATTGATTTTGGGTTTTGTGGTTAATGGTTTAGAGGGGGAGGTTGCGCTTGTGGTGGTGGTCAGAAGGCTAATGTTTTCTTTTTTGGTTTGTGGGGGTTGCTTAGCAATGGCTGAGAGAGGGAAGCTGGCAATGAGGAATGGGTTGTCACAAAGAGGAGGGAGTCGTTGGTGATGAAGGTCATGCTTGATAGTGGAGGTGAAAACGATGGTTTGCTTGGTTTAGAAGGGCGGCAATAGTGATGGGGAAGAGATGATGAAAGGGACAAATGGTTTCAGGTTTTATGGGTTTCAGGTAAGAAAGAGATTGAGCTTTGTTTTGTTTTGGAAAGGTAGAGGAGAGGTTGTGGTTGACGATGCTGGATGCACTGTGGAGATAGAGAGTGCAAGGTTTTTTTTGGCCGAGAAAAAAAGGGGTCGTGAGGATGGTAATGATTGGCCTTGTATGGTGTGGGTTTTTGTGTTGTGAGTGTGAGGAGAGTGAGTGAATTTTTATTTTATCTCCTAAAATTTCTCCTCCCTTGTGTGTGTGGTGTAACCACATATTTATAGGTAAAAGCGTTTCTATAGAGACCAAGCAACCCAAAAATAATTGGTCCCTCAACTTCAATCTTTCCACTTTTGGTCCCTTTATAAATTTAGAATATTTTGAAACATAGGAACTTCAACGTCGACTATTAAAAGTGCATTAACAACTTAACGCATAAAAAAAAATGTTGCAAGTGATGTAAAGACGTCAAGAACTTATTTTTTGGGTTTTTTTATATTTTTTTTGCTATTTTTTGTTTTTTTCAAAAATTCTTCAAAAATAGGGTAAAAAATTTGGTAGCAACAAATGCCCCCTCTTTACAATACTTACGAAGCAAAGACTTGCTAAGTGCATTGCGTAGTAAGTTTGTAAAAATAAATGATCTGTTCTTCAAAAACTAATCTTCTCAAAACTTTTAGTTCGGTTTTTTTGAAGCTCTGTCTTTGCAGCAATCCTCTTCAACCAAAACTACGATCAAACTATGTACAACTCCATTATCCTGAAATTCCAATTTGGCGATCCCTTATAATAAGAACTCAAATATTTATTTATAGCTCGGTCAACCTGAAATTCCAATCTAGTGATTCTCTTTAACCAGAACCAAAATCTTTGTCTGCAGCTCGGCTAACTTGAAATCCCAATTTAGCAATTTCCTTTTCCAGAAAAAAATCTAAAAAATAGTTCAGCTTACCTAAGATCCTAATCTGGTGATCTCCTTTAACCAGAAACTAAATCTTTGGCTTTGGTTGGGCTAATCTAAAATCTTAATCTAGTGATTCCCTTTAACTAGAACCAAAATCTCTGTTTGCAACTCAGTCAACCTAAGATTCCATCTGACAATCACCTTTAACCAAAACCAAAATCTTTTTCTACTCCTCGGTTAACTTGAAATCTTAATCTAACAATTTCCTTTAATCAGAACCAAAATCTTTTTCTACTCCTTGGCTAACTTGAGATCCTGATCTGACGATCTCCTTTAACCAAACTCAAATCTCAACAACAGCTCGGCTAACCTAAAATCCCAATATGGTAATTTCTTTTAATCAGAACTAAAATATGAAAAACAATTCAGCTAACCTGAGATCCCAATCCGACGATCTCTTTTAACTAGACACTAAATCTCTATCTTTAGTTGAGTTAATATGAAATCTCAATCTAGAGACCCTCTTTAACTAGAACCTAAATCTCTATCTTTGGTTGGGTTAAACTGAAATCTCAATCTAGAGACCCCCTTTAGCCATAATCTAAATTTCTGTCTTCAGTTGGGTTAATATGAAATCTCAATCTAGTGACCCCTTTTAACTAGAAACAAAATCTTTGTCTACAACTCGGTTAATCTAAAATCTATTTGTAGCCCGGTCAACCTGAGATCCTATATTTGACGATTCCCTTTAACCAGAACTAAGATTTAAAAAATAGTTTGGCTAATCTGAGATCCAAATTTGGCAATCTCCTTTAACTAAAACTAAAATCTAAAAAACAGTTTGGCTAACGTGAAATCCCAATCTGGCGATTCCCTTTAACCAAAACTAAAATCTTTGTTTGTAGCTCATTCAACCTGAAATCCCAATCAGACGATTCTCTTTGACCAAAACCAAAATCTTTATGTGCAACTCAGTTAACCTGAAATCCTAGTATAACGATTTCTTTGGACTACAACCAAAATTTTACAATTACTAGGAGAATCATCTACTCAACTATTCTTTCATAAATGTCTTCTTTTTCAGCTTAGTTTACCTAAAATCCTGAATCTCAGCAATCCCCTTCAACCAGAACTCTCTGAAGGTGTCTTTAATTATTTTCATTGAATTTGAAACATTTTGATTGTGGAATTAAAAACTGAGATTCCTGATGGCAGGGTTCCCAAAAGTTAAATTCATGATGATAGGCTTTTCTTGTTCTTCTTTTTTCTTTCTTCTCACTTTTCTTCTTTATTGTAGGGTTTAAAACTAGGATTCCTGATGGCGGGGTTCTTTCTTTTCTTTCTTTTTGATGACAGGGCTTGATTAAGTTCTCCTTGAACTTTCCCGGTGATTCATGATTACAGGGTTGACATTTTTCCTTGACTAAATTTAATTGGATTTCCTAATGACAGAATTGAAAACTTGTTTCTTCCTGATTGCAGGGTTGACCTAATACTTCCCGATTGTGTGGTTTGAAAACTTGGTGCTTTCTGATTACAGGGTTGCCATAAAGACTCTTCTTGATGACAAGGTTGATTTTCTCATTTCCTTGAGAATTTTCTAATGGTAGGGTTTATCTCATCTTCTTCCCATTCCAAGGTCAAAACCATGATTCTTTGCTATCATTAACTTAATGATTCTTTCTTTTTCTACTCAAATTCATCAAAATCTTGCTGGATTTCATTGAGGATTTCTCTTATAAAATTCAAAAATATTTATACAATGTTTGGAGGTTAGATGACATGCATGCATCCTTACCTAGTTTGAAATATAGGCCCCTCTCTTTGATGCTCCATTGTCATAGGGTGCCTTTGTTTGCTATCCAAAGCCTTCTCTATTTTTCCTGATTCACTAGCTTATTCAAGTTTACCATGTGTCAGTCTTCCACTCAAAAGTAAGTGTAGTGCCCATCCTAGGTTGTTACCAATGATTACTACTCTCATTGTTTATCAAGCTTGACCATGCCTCCAAGTGTGGTGTTGCTTAATTTACCATGAAGAAGCTTAATAAATCATTCATTTCCTGGATTCTCTCAAGAACTGTTCTCTGATTAGTTGTGTGCATCCTGCCAACAATCATCAAGAGGTTTTCTAGTGTCGACCTCATCTTAGATTGCCAATTAGCCACGAAGCTACCTTCAGTTGAAATATACTCTTCAAGTATATGTTATCATTAACCTTTATAGAACTGTCAAGTCATCCGGACATGCATTACATAGCTTGTTGTAAAAGCTCGTTGTTGTATGCTCATTGTTCTTCTCAATGAATTCCTCTCAACCCGTCTAATCATATCATAAAAAGAAATGCATTGTCATAATTAATGATGTTACTTTTATCACCTATACTTTATGTTAGTGAAATGCACCTTGAGTCAATAGGATTCAATGCAGATTGTCTCACAGTCAGTCTTGGTGGTGTGCATCCTTCCGACATCTATTCAAATGCACCCATGTGATAACATCTTTCAAGAGTCATAGCCACGTTTCGGAGGGTAAACAAAGATGAGGATATGAAGGTGTCCTTCAAGTACAACATTACTCTTAATTGCTGCCAGAGTTCACTAAATCATATATTGTCTTTGAATAACATTGCTCTCAATTCATCTGAATGTGCTCGTTCTTCTGTTTATGATCAAAAGACATTTGTCATTGCCATATGCCAAACATAACCTTGATGGATTTCACTAATTCATCATTTGATTATTTTTCTTTGCCTCCAACTAATCTGAATACTATTTATTTTCCTTTCTAGGGTCTAGTCTAGTAAATTTTGATCTCGCCCAACGTAATGATTTGAACTTGTAAGAGTCATGATTCACGAGTCCATATCTATCGAATCCACTACATGTTAATACGCATACTAGTAAAGCTTAGCTCTATAATGTGTGGTTTAATTTTATATGTGAGCTCAAAATTTGTTTGGTCACCCCATATTATTTATCATATCATTTTAAGAAACATTGAGTCATTTCTACAATAAAAATACTTTTAATATTTTAAGATTGACCAGCCTTAATTTTGCATCAAAATATTTTGTCAAAATAAAATGCTAAACATCTCTTGATTTCAGAATAATAAAGAGACATGTTTCATTAAAGGATGAGATGTGATCCCGAAACAAAATGCAGAATAGCAAAATTCTATAACAACATGCTTGACATTTCAACATCCTTCTTGAATCAACTTTTCTAGCAATATATGTGTTTCACCAAGCATTTTCGATCACTTGTCATTCTGATGATGTTCTAGTGACAATATGGCTAATGACACCATCCTTCACAAACTCAACACGCCTCTTGCTCCACAACTTCCATACTTGATTCTTGTAAATATTCACATCTTATCTAGATTATTCCACCTAGGGAATGATACCTTTGGGCAATTATTCTTGAGGGCATGACAATTCTAATGGTGCTCCTTATTCGACAATAAAGGTGAACTAAAATGGGAAGCATCTATGGAGTAAACATTTCCCTA
>Ga0307516_10007785_pt1 | contig 12232 bp, 15 predicted proteins | sample 19_EM_MG_FD_203310 | JGI IMG/M metagenome (GOLD analysis project Ga0307516, IMG submission 203310) | Populus trichocarpa ectomycorrhiza microbial communities from riparian zone in the Pacific Northwest, United States - 19_EM | ecosystem: Host-associated > Plants > Roots > Unclassified | place...
CATTTCACATACTCTAATACTGATATATTTAGGTTGTAATCTATCAGTGTGCTGGATGAAGCATCAGCAGATGATCATTGAATACAATAGTTTCAGTCGGTTGTAATCTCTTGTCCTACCTTGTTTAATCATCGCAGATTACAACCTAAATTGCTTCTGGTCAAAATCTTATAAGAATCCCTGCCCTGTGATAGTGATCTGTCATGATTCGGGTTGTATTCACCTGACCTGCCCTTGCATCAAGCTTTCTAATAGTAGGGCCCTCTTTGCATGCCTCATTATTATTAGGTTCAACACCGGCATTAAATATCTCTCCAAATACCTCTCACTGCCTCAAGTCCCTCGTCCTCATTGAATACTGCCGACGCCATCGATCGGCAAGTCATCCATCAGTGCCAGGCACTCTCTCCGAGGTGCATTGTCATTGCCATCACTACTAATACTTGGCTGATTGGGAATGCTGGCCACTGCATGCCTGCCACCATGCCCGTTGTCCCGCATGACAAGCTCAATATCTTACCTATCCCGCCATCCCTTTTTGTAGTCCTTTTTGTATATTATTAATACATATTATTGTAGCTGATTACAGTCAAAAAGGGCATTAGAAAGCAGTGTAAAGATAAGATAAACAATATATAGTGAGGAAGGATACTGATGCCATCTATGCATTTATAGGAGAGGCCAGGATCCCCCAAATACTCACACAGAGCATGTATATGAGGTATACTGCCAGGGATAATGGTGGAGAAGGTGGAGAGGCATGGGGAAAAGAGGGAAAAGCGCACCTAGAGGGGAGGAGGAGGAGAACCACCCCTACCACTATCCAGCTATCTTCCAGCCAGTGTGGAAGCATCCTGCATAGTTTATAAACCTGTTCTGAAGGGGGTGGAGGGCTGTGCATTGATCTGAAGGCAATCAAGGGGGTGAAAAAGCGGTGGGGGGGAGGAGGAGAACATACCTTCCCATTTGGTACCTCAACACTCCAACCTCTGATAGTGACTGTGCATGGTGTCTATGGGTGTATAGAGTGAGGTTCCAAGGCTTGAGGACGTCTCGGAGCAGGGGGGATATGGTGCAAAAAGCGAAAATGTAGTTACTCACCTTGGTCATTTATGCAGTACTCCATTGGCCTAATATAGGCGTTCCGAGCATTGTAAAATGTTTCTATATGTAGGAACGTCTCCAAGCGTCACTTACCGAGCTTTTTAGGGCGATGGATGGAGGAGCAAGGGTGAAGATGAGGAGGGGGTACAATATTGATGTATTTGTCACATACCATTAGATCCACGTATCGGAAAACCGTCGGAGGACAAGGGGTACGTACCAGTGGTATATTAGAGTGGTTTACAAGTGTTCCGAAGGGGATCTGAGGTGTGTGGAAGGTGGGAGATGCGAAACGGTGGTCAAAAGTGAGCTTGAACTTTCCTGATATGGCAATTGTTTGTATATCGCAACTCTGTAAGTTCTGAACACCATTTCGCATCCCCCACCTTCCACACACCTCAGATCCCCTTCGGACCACTTGTAAACCACTCTAAGGCATCAGCAGTATTCAACAAGGATGAGGAACTTGAGGCAGTGAGAGGTATTTGGAGAGATATTTAATGCCGGTGTTGAACCTAATAATAATGAGGCATGCAAAGGGGGCCCCACTATTATAAAGCTTGATGCAAGGGCAGGTCAGGTGACCCAACTGGGTAACCATATAATGCATGACGCTTCTGCCAGTGAGGGGTGCCCAGCAGTACCCTTATCCAAGCCAGCTGCCAGTGGTACCCAGAGTTCCTAGTATACTCTATGTATGATTGAGTTGGAAAATCAAGCAAAATCTTTGAAGCTGAGAAACTGCAATGTCAGAATTTTCAATTTCGGGCTGAACTTTGAAGTACGGAGACAAAAAAGATGATAAAACAACAACTGTGATGACATATTAGGGCTATGAGATGCACAAAAACAACAATGAAATTCATAATCATCCAGCAGCTCATACAAGCACCATTTTTTTCTTGTATATAATCAAGTAAAAACATATAAAGGTTGGTCAAGCGATGATTTGAAATTCTGCCCTGAATCATAGCAGGTGCATGTCATATCTTTGATGGTGATGCATGGTTTTTCACCACAGTACAGAAGAGACCTGGCACTCACCACACCGAGAGAAAAAGAAAAGAAATGCAAAGAAAATTTTAGAAATACTATCGACTAGCTTATTCAATTGACATTGACTTCCTTCGAGGCAAACTTCAGATAGTTGGCCCTGATTGGCTTTCCTTTCTTCGAGCTACCGTGGAGACGGTCTTTCCACACAGTTTCAGTGAGGGGCTCAATGTGGTCATTCATCATCAGTTGCTTTAGTCGCATCTGATACCATGTTTCGTTATAATCTGTCCAATGCCCATAGTCGGCCAATGAACTGGCTTTCTCCCAGGTCATGTATAATGGCCACCAGGACTTGAATGATTTTTGATCATCTTTTCCTTGAAATTTTTTTGGTTTCATTGTTGAGCACAAACATAATTGTAAATGCTTACTGGTATAGCAGATATAAAGACCAAGCTCATGAAAGCTGAGGTTGTCATCCCACCACTCACCTCCCTGATTGCAAGAAGCAGAATAACCATCCCTGTAGACAGTGGCTACAGCTGACGGTCCCATATCAATGAGGTGAAGAAGGAAATGAGATTCTGATCCCAAAATTCCTGGGCAGAATATTTCCCTTCATTTTCAGCTGATACACCTGTGAGGCATAGAATATCATGCCAGAAGGTGAGCTGCTCTTTGCTGAGAATTGGCAGGACAGTGGTACAAGACTGTAATAGATGAACAAACCCAAAACGGAATGCAAGAGACTGCACAAGACCGCTCATGTCTGTGAATGGTGATTTCCACACTCAAGGTTCACTAACAGAGATTGGAGAGGCAGGTCATTGGTAGGGAGTGGACTGATCCACAGTACCATCATTCGGACCTAAATCCTGGAAGGTATTATTATAGTCCTCGTCATCCTCATCTGAATCACTGTCTCCGGGGCCCAATTCGTCACATAAATCCCATTTGTTGTGGAAAGAATGATATCGAGCCTATTTACTGGTATACATTTCGAAAAATTCTTCGTGAGGTTTTTGCAGGACTGGTTGTCGATGAAGTTGGTCATCATCAAAATCATGTCTTCTTGCCCATTCGAACACACTTGTCTTCCTTCTTGGTGGTTGCCATTCTTGGTTCAATTATACTTCTTGTTCTTGAGGACCCTCACATGCTAAGATAGCAGCATTACATGTGGCATGACACGAAAAAAATTCCTGCCATGATACATAGGAATCTGCTTGTTGGGTGGGATTGGCAGGAACATTGGATTGGGTGGGATTGGCAGGAGCATTGGATTGGGCAGGATTAGCAGGAGCATTGGATTGGGCAGGATTGGCAGGAGCATTGGATTGGATTGCACTCAATGTGTGAAGATTGGAGAGTTTGGTTAATCTTGGTTGGATCCATGTACCCAATATCTTGGGAGGTGGAAGAATTTTGACATGGGGTCAGTGGGATTCTTGCGAGTGTGGTCAAGAATTTCACTGGAGATGGGGTACCACACCGGGATATTGTGGGTGACAAACCACTCAACAGAGGGTAAATCGGAACTCCGGTCTTCCAAATTCAAGAACATTCCTACTCTGGGTACAGAGGCCGAAAGGTTTGGCACATTGAAGCAATATATGCCGCTAAGCCAGAATTCTTCGCAACCTCGATCCTCAAGTATTTTTCACCAGGTAGGTATGGCGTCCTCCTGATTCTTGTCTGATATGGCGATGAGAAATGATAACAGAGCGATCCAGACTTGGAACCAGTCCCGCGAAAGTTGAGCCCGAATCTTCAGCAATCTGTGGAAGGGAGCAGGACGATTGTAGCCGAAAGCCCAGGGAGTGAAAGGACGGTTGGTGAAGAATTGTGATGCATTCTTAAGACATGCCGTTGCCAATATCAGATCCTGCTCCAGCCTTGACCACGATGCGGATCATTCCTCATTCAGAAAATATATTCTGTCTACCAGGTGCAGTACTGGCATACCAGCAAGCTTGTCAAAGGGATAACCGATGTTGATTGGTCATAAAGTTAGGAAGGAGAAATAGCCAGTCCTCTTAGTTTGCCAATGAGGTTTGAGAAAGTGTCCCAGATGAACCTCGCGAAGGACAAAAACAAGCCTCTCAGGATCTTCATATTCAGAAATAACAACATCTTGTTTAGAGTTTGGCAAGTAAAATAAATCACCATTCAATCAGTGAACACAGCCCAGAGAATAGTCAATTTGTACAATCCTGGAGACTGGTGTCGTTATGTTGGTAAATTCCATGTGGCCCCAATTGGAGGTTTTAGATCTAAAGATTTGCTAAAATGAGCTCAATCAAAATCAATACCATTGACTGCACTTACATTGAAAAGACAAACTTCAATTAAGTTGATGCCTGAGGAGAGACTGGTCATGGGCGGAAACAACACTGAATGCAGGTTGGGAGGGATCAAAGAGCGTTTGAATGACTGTATATGGGAGGTTGGGTTGGATTCAAAACCAAGAGGGTGGTTGTTACTCAATTGATGCCCCAGATGGCAATAGCAGACAAGGTTGGAAGTGGAGCCCACTTCCAACCAGGAGCGATATCTGTTGGAATGTAGAAGAGCCTACAGCTGGAAGCCTGAAAGGGAGACAAATTTGGGGGGGGGGGCTTTAATGAGCTTGAGGCCCTAGATAGCAACGGCAGACATTGGAAATGGAGCCCACTTCCAACTGCCAAGACAAACTTCAACAGAGTCGAAAGCCAATCTGCAACTGATGATCACATCAGTATGTTGTAATCAATTCTCTTGAGTGGCATCATCAGTGGCCAGCATGTGACCAATGAATGTCACAGACTACAGACCAGTGACATAGTGACACTGCCAGTAATGACTCTCAATGCTTGGATGTTGGACAAGAGGGGCTCTCTTGTCCAACTTACAACTCTTCAAGGTTCTTCAATTAAGGACTATGGCACGACAATCTTTGGCACAGGGCTCCCTTTTCCAAATCCAACTCTTCATGGTGCACATTTCCAAACTTCACCTCAGATTCTTTGGCTTGCATGGCATGGGGCTCCCTTGTCCAAATCGCAGCTTTTCACAGCTCATTCCAAAACTTCACTTTCCTTCCACTCCCCAGCATCATTTTTTTTTTTTGGCAGGGGGCTCCCTTGTTCAACTTCCAGTGCTTCAGGGATCGTGTTCCGAAGATTTTCATCTTCTATGTCTCATTCTCACCACACCCAAATCAGGCATGGTATCTCTCCTTTCGATAAGGATGTGTCCTTCCGAACTGTGATGTGGTGTGTTTTTTTTCACTCTTCGTTTTTATCCCCATGTTCGCTCTTTTTTCTGCCAGTGCAGCCACTCCTCTTCACCCCTCTCGTGCTCAGAACATCAACCGCCAGCATTAACTCTATTTTATGTCATGCCATGACTTGTATCCATTTGCACTTAAGAAAAAAGGTTTGTCCCAAGAATATCCTCCAGATTCTTCTTCTGAAAACTCTATATCAGATCATATGCATATTGCGTCCCTTTGCACCTTGACTACGATAAGATCATAAGCCCTGGTTTTATTATGAAACGGTACCCAAGTGTATGTCTTTTGATACTTGGTGATTCATCATCAATTTCATCTGACGAGAATATCCAGATTCTCTATTCAGGGTCGAACTCCATCTGGGCTTCACATGGCATTGCAGTCGAACTCTGTAGGTGCTATGGTACTTGAATTCTCCAGGGCATGCCTCTGAGACCACAATGCACTTCATTTCTCTTTGCCAACCAACTTCTTACAAGATATTGGAAAAGTTTGCGGAAACCAGGGTGCAGCAGATGTGGCCGTTAGTCATTCCAACAGCATTGTGGGATATTTACATCAGAAGAGTCACAATACATTGTTAATACAGGGTTGGCTGCTACGCAACTCTCTTTGTGGCCATTGAATAGCTCACCCTGGGGTCCTTCTAGTTTTCCTTCAAAAATATTGTTACCCCAGTTTCCTGCAATACGCTCCTTGCCATGATCTAGTGCCATGGGAAATTCAACGTTGTTTCCCAATTTGGCATGATGCGCAAACTCAATGGTGGCCTCGGGCGTTTCTCAATTTGGGCAAGGGATATATTTAGACATTTCATGATCTAGCGTCATGGCAAATTCAACACTGCCTTCAGGTGTTTCAGTGGTGTTTCCCAATTTGGCATGATGCACAAACTCAATAGTGGCCTTGGGCGTTTCCCAATTTGAGTTGACACATGGATTCTCATTTGCGGTAACATGGCAATTTGCGAACATCGTCATCTAAAAGCTAGATCAGTGCCAATCCAACAAACATTGCCTTCCTTGCAGTATCTTCATCCTGCAAGAACTCTCGACATGGATGGCAATTATGATCTTGGAAGGTCCCAACATCAATGCTGTTCATGTGGCAAGACCTTTGCTTAGCAAAATGCATTCAGCAATCACCTGCGTTTTTGCAAAAAGAACAAAAGTCGGCTTCAAACGGCTCTCGCAGGTGCCAGAAAGATCTGGGGCAAGGGTCAATCTGGCAGTAAATGATTTAAGTTGATGCACCCAGCTTCCTCTCATCTACCTGGGATGGGAGATCAAGACCAGGGGGCATTGCAAATTGCTCAATGGTATAGCCATCTCACTATATGTCTGCCACCTCACATTCGACAGGATATACCTCAACCTTTGGCCAGCCTCCCTCTGCAGCAGATGCAGATACAACTTCAGTTTCCAGTGCACTGCTGCCTGCAGAATTGCCACTTCTAGCAGCTTCAAGTTCGAGAACAGCCATGCACAAGCTTGATTCACCACACAACAAATTTCAGGTCTTCCGACATTATCATGCCCTTTATTTTCCCTTGCACGATCCTGATGAAGGTCTTCCGCTGGCAAAATTCTCCAACATAGATAGAGATCCCTATGCACTCTACCCTAATAAGAGTTTCTTTCTACTTGAAGAATGGTTTTGGAGGGAAGGAGCACAAAAGTCACTTGAGGACTTCAATGCTCTCCTACAAGTCCTCAAAGATCCAGATTTTTCTGTGGAAGACATCAAAAACACCCAATGGTGCTTCCTCCACAAAGAGCTTGGGGATCCTGACAGCAACGGGGCACTCTGGTTGAGTGACGTGGATGCTGGATGGAAGGAAGACTCTATTTCCTTGAAGATTCCCTTTCACAGGTAGCATGCGAATCCAGGAAACAAGGTATTTGAAGTGGGAACTTTTCATCATCGGAGCATTGTGTCGATCATCCAGGAGCGGCTTGCAGATGCTGATAGTCAACACTTCCATTATGAGCCTTATGAACTTCATTGGCAGCCATGCCTGGAGGATCCACCCATAAGGGTTTTTGAGGAGCTCTACACATCAAAAGAGTTTCATTGTGTTCACCAAGAACTGCAGAATTCTCCCCCGGAATCTGGCTGCAATCTGCCTCGCATCATTGCCAGCCTGATGTTCGCTTCAGATGTCACTCAGCTTGCTCAATTTGGTGGTGCAAAACTGTGGCCCATTTACATGTTTTTCAGCAATGACTCAAAATATAGGCATTATATGCCTAGCTGCCATCTCTGCAATCATATTGCTTACCTGCAAGCTGTGAGTCTTGTTTCAGTTTTCAATTATGACTGAACTTGATAGGTTCTTAGCTTCCGGATTCCTTTGATGATTTCGTGCACTTGCACATGGAAAGAGCCTCTACAGACCAGTTCAAAGCTTGGTGCAATCACCATATGTTCCAAGAGCAATGGAAGCTGATTCTTGACGATGAGTTCATGGAAACATATCTGCACAGGATCATCATCAAATGTCTGGACGGTGTGACGTGGCGGTTTTATTCCCGAATATTCATCTACATAGCTGGCTACCCAGAGAAGTTTGTACCTTTCTTTTTCTATTTCTTTCTTCGCTCTTATAAAACATCCAACAGGACCCTTGTTGCCACTATAAAAAATGGAGGAAACTGCCCTTGTCCACATTGTCTAAACCCGAGATCTAAGATGCATATAATGGGCACAAAAGATGACATGTCTAAGAGGAATAAACTTCGCACTGACAATTCAGATCATCGTGACAGGGTTCGAGAAAGCCTCGACATGATTCATAACTGTTACACTGTCAATACTGCCAATGTTGAAAACCTGCTTCATGAACAATCTTGGGTTGCAACATCAGTGAGTTGATTTAATTCTTTAATTTGATCTCAGTAATCATCTCTTCCCACAGAATGCATTTTTGGAGTGGCTCTCAGAGCACAGATTTGATATATACTGCATCTTCCTGCCCGATATCTTGCATGAGTTCAAAAGCGGCATATAGCATTTGACCTTTCTGCATATTTTGCAGATCTTGTATTGTTTCAGTGAGAGTAAGCTCTATGAAATGAACTGCCAGTGTGTGCTATTGTCTTCCATCCAGTAATTGCATCAGTCTAATTTCCTATTACTAGCTATAGAGATGTCCCAACTTTTGGTCAAGATATGATAAAAAAAATTTTCTCATAACATCTCTGAAATGAAGAAATTGGCTGCACAGGACTGGGAGGATATTCTACAGGTGAATCAACAAATTTGGTTAATTAAAGCAATCCTCATAAATTTATTTTTTGAACTAGTGTGCAATTCCTGTCTTCGAGGGTCTGCTGCCGGAGCCACATAACAAACAATTGATGGAACTGCTGTTTCTCTTAGCCTATTGGCAGGGATTGGCTAAGCTGCAGCTTCACACTGAAAAAACTCTCAATACCCTTGACAGTGTAACAAGAGCTTTAGGGATAGCCCTTGCACCTTCAAGAAGGAAACATGCTCTAAATTTAACACCAAGGAACTTCCAAAGGAAGCTGCTGCATGACAGACCAGGCAGGTAAAGTTGGCGGCAAAACAGTCATCTTCTGCAAAGGCTGTCAAGGGAAATAAAAAGGAAGTTGGGTCAACAGCAAAATCAAAGACTGGTAAAGGCAAAGAAAAAGAGGCTGAGCTGATAGCAAAATCGAACACCAAATCCTCACAACAACCCAAGGACTTCAATTTGAATACATACAAGTTACATTCTTTGGGTGATTATGCCAACACAATCAGGCAGTATGGAACAACAGATTTTTACTCAACACAACTTGTACACGGAGTCCCAAGTCTTCGCAAAACAGATAAAAAAGGATTGATCAATTCTTAGAGTGAAGCATGCCATCGTGACCCCAAGGTTTCTTATACACACACTAGCAAAAAGGAATTCGAGAAGCAGCTTTCCCAGATCAAAAGAAGGTGGGCAAGGATCCGCTGTATCAGGAAAAACCTTCCAGATCAATCAACCAAAGCTCCAGTCGCTGCCCAGAAACACACTGAACGGTCTATTGCCAAGCCCTACATAGTTGGAGAGACCGAGAACCATCCAGAGAATATTTTCCAGTTTCTGCAAAAGAACGTCAATGACCCTGCCATTTGGGTATGCTTTTCATGAGCATTGTGGCAATGAGCTTGTTGTAATTTCATTACAGGATTTCTTACCACACCTCAAAGCACACCTCCTACCACGTGTTCTCGAACAAATATGATCTGAATCTGAAAATCCCTCAACTATAAATGTTGAACAAGCAGAATTGAAACACATCATCCTGCGGCATGACCGGATGTACGTGCACAAGATTATCATGTTTAACTACACAACATATGACATGTGATGGGACCAAGATGTTCTCAATCCTGGAACCTCTCATTGTAATTTCATGGCATTGGCACAACCAGATTCAACCAAACCCTCTGACGAGCACCCCTTTATTCATGGTCAAATACTTGGTGTCTTTCACATCAATATGATTTACAACGGTCCCAGAATGACTGACTATAATCCCTGACATTATGATTTCTTATAGGTTCATTGGTATGATCTCGAGAATTCAGTTCCACACAAGAGCAAGACAACCAAACTGAAAGCATCACATCATCTAAACCATCTAGTCTTTCCATCATTGGATGAAGAAGACTCTGTTGGTTTCTTGGATCCAGCTGATGCACTCCGAGGCTGCCACATTATTCCAGCCTTTGCCCAGGAAAAGTGTTTTTCAGACAGCAAGGAAGAGTTATCTAAATGTGCTCATAAAGACAGAGACTGGAATGTTTATTACATATTCCGGCAAGTTCGATATCATTCTCACTTGAAATACATGCTGAATTTCTTTATAGCTTTGTTGATAGGGATATGCTGATGCGATATAAGTGGAGAATGGGAACTGGGCACACATACAGCTGGAAGAGCCCTGTGGTGAAGCATCATGCACTGGACTCTGATGCCAGTTTCTCTGATGCTGAGAAGCCTGATGATCCAACTGCTGATGCCCACTCAGGATTCCAGCCCGATGGTGTCGAAGATGCAGCCGCATTTTGCTTGGATGATAGAGAGAATGAATATTTGGACAATGAAGAATCTGACAGGGTCCTTCCTGCCGAGTCAGAAGAAGAAACAAGTTACAATGAAGATGATTGATATGCAAGAGAATGCATCAAGTAATAGCCCTATACTGGGTTCTTTTGTACCTCCATTCTGATATCTTTTTGCACAATATGAAAATAGAAAATGTTGGCCTCTGCTGTATCCTCCCACTGGTCGAATGACGTGACAACTTGTACTTTCGACACCTTTGATTTCCCATAAATAGGATAGATACTTATATCAGCAGAGACAATAGAACAGATAAGGACTGTCACCTGCGGAACACCCCACTCCTGCATGCATGACTCATGAATAAGCAATGGAATCATGATGACTTGCCTCACTGGCATTCATCTGCCTTTATCCGACTAGCCTGTATGCAAGCTAACATTGCACTACCTTACTCTGACTGTCCAAATGCAGTCAAGCTCGATAGCCCATCCCTCACCAGAAACCCCCTTCAAGCCAGCCAGACACTCTGTTGACAAGCGCTGATCTGGCAGGACAACAGCACTCGGTTCCCCTCACCCACAATTTATACACTCCACAGTACTTCTCAAGGCCTGTTGCTCCTTACAAAATACCTTTGCTTCCAGCCCTGAAGTCAATGCTGCAGATTACATCAAGGTTAGATCACCCTGCAGCCCATATCCGGAAGGGCATTTTCGAGCTATTTGCTTAGGTGATGGAAAGAGATATCTAGGTAGAGATCTAACTTTTCACTCCAGTTTGAAACCTGACAATGAATTCCAGAAATCGCTGTCCCCACCTTAGACTTGGTTTCCATGAATGCTAGCGGAAGTGACGAAAGTCATAGGCCATATATCTTCTTCTTAACATTCAAAGGTTCTAATGAGTATGGCAAGGCTTTGACCAGACAATTTCCACATTGGCAAGAGGAGCCAGCATTACATAGAGAGACCTGTGGGACCTTCTTTCCCGATGCCCACACTGCAGGAATGTCGTTTCCCAGGCATTGGGAATGAAGCACAGATGCCCAGATGTAACTGCAGAATCGAGGTTGGAAGGGTCTTCAAACACAGTTGCAGCCCTGAGATTAGACCCCAAAAGTTGGCAGGATATTTTTTTGATAAGAAATAAGCTTGCGTCCGAGGAACCGTACACCGGGGTGAGCCCTGATGACTTTGAGGGTCGTTTTTGGAAATGCATGATTTGCAGCTGCATTGTGACCAATAATAGTTGCAACTGCCACCTGTGCGGTTACATGCTATCTGCTCTTTGAACGTAGCTAGGTAATAAAGTCATGTATCGAGATTTCAGCACACGAGATTCACGATTTGTAACCTTCAAATAGGCACCCTGTCAAGCAGAAGTTGTGTGGACTCTGATTGCATCAAGGACATGCCTCAGTCATTACTTCCCTGAATGAATGTGTGGCTGGCAACTGTGAAAACCTTCCTCAATGGCCCTCTTCCTTGCACCCGCTCCTTATAATGGTGGTTTCTGGCTCATCTTGAATAGTTGGAAAAGAATTTCCAATGCCATGCCCAAATCAGGAAAAAAGCTTTCTTTATCTTTTTCCAGGCTATATTTCCTAAATAGAGTGGTGAGTTCTGCCAAGTTTTAATAGCTTGTCTGTTTTCGCTCCTGGTGTCACTGTTAGGGCAACCACTTAACTATCTTCTCAAAGCATAATCCAAAGACTATGCCGAGAATCAAGCATTGTGGGCTCACACATAGATAAGCTTAGAGAGAGAGAGGATGGTGGAGGAAAGCGCCAG
>Ga0307516_10007786_pt1 | contig 12232 bp, 16 predicted proteins | sample 19_EM_MG_FD_203310 | JGI IMG/M metagenome (GOLD analysis project Ga0307516, IMG submission 203310) | Populus trichocarpa ectomycorrhiza microbial communities from riparian zone in the Pacific Northwest, United States - 19_EM | ecosystem: Host-associated > Plants > Roots > Unclassified | place...
GTGCTGGAGAATGGAGAATCTCCATGGGCAGCTGGGAATTTCCAACCTGTCAGGACCTCATAGGTAGATACATCTGTAGAAATATACAAACCTAATAGGTCCTAAATGGGGGTTGACTGAAGTGTTATATGCTAGTATTTGGAGTGCTATAAGAGTTTGAAAGAGTATGGTGATGGCATTATTGGCAATTCTAATATATAGCCCTTGTGCTAGTCTCAGAAACACTAGACCTGTACAAATGGGAGGTGTGTGTATAGGTCTTGTACAGAGCAGTACAGACTCTGTGCACTCTGTGAAGCTCTGTATTAGTGGGAACCTTTCTGTGGGCTCTGTGACTCTGTACAAGTCTGTGTGGCACTGTATAGGGAAGGGCTGGTTTGCTGATGTAGCACTAGTACACTAAGTCAACACTTCAGCATCAACCTTGTTGGTGTCATCAACACACAGTCGTTCAGTTGAGGAAAAAAGGTGAGGTTTCATTGAGGTGAGGTGAGGTCATTGTCACCTCACTTAACTAATATGGCAGTGAGGTGGACCTTACCTCAACCTCACAAAAAGGTGACCTTGCCTTGTGGCAACACTACTATCAAGATCAACTCTGCTCACTTTTGAGTCTGGACTTGATTGCACTCCAGCCAGGGACCATACTGTTGAATCTGATTGCAGTTCAGAATGCCAGTATGCTGGAGGGGTGGATGTCAATGACACTGGGACAGCTGACAGTGACTATGACTCTGTGTCAGAACTTGAAGGAGATGACCTTGAAGAAAACTTACAGACTCTTGCCACTGCTGTTGAGGCTGAAGTGGCACAACTTGCAAGGCCAACTCCATTTGGGCACATCTCAATATAGAAAGGTGGTGGTCTGCACAGGGAAGGTCTAGCCTAAAGGAAGGGAGAAGGAAGAGCTGTAGGTAACCTCAGTAGTCTGGCAAGCTACTGATATATTAGTATATACATGTAGGTAACTACAAGGTATCAGTAGGTAGTAAGTGGTTAGTAGGAAAGGTACTCACCCTCAGTAGTCTGGTGTTACGACCGTGACACCTGATCACCCTGTACCCTATTGTCCAATCATGTCCACATGTTTGCCATCCATTTGTTGTATGTACTTCCTTTTCTGTTTCTCTTTATCTGTCCTGTATTGCCACTAATCAGTGAGCACATTGTCCATTCTGTCTCTCTGTACAATTACCTAATACATTTCCTTTCTTGTTTCTGGTTACTATATGTTCCTGTTCTGTTTCATTACTAATACAATACCTATCGGTAATCCAGTTATTGTACTTACTGTACTTACTTAGCACCATGACTGCGCTCATTGTTCATTGGTAATCCCGCCTTCCTGTACATCACCTCATCCATTCCACTCAGTATAAATACCTAGATACTTGGTCTGTTGTAGTTTCAGTTCGAATATTGAATAAGTTACTTCTCATCTGTTCTCCCTTCACACTCTCTGTCTCTGCCCTCATACAAGTACTCAGTTGTTGACCGTTTACCCTCGAACACTCCGTCAAACCCTCAGCTGGCCTTCCTATCATTCAGGAAGCATGACAACACTACGTAGCAGCTCAGTTTTACCACTAGACCAATCCCTTATCAGTGAACTGGTAAGTGACTGGACAGGTCTGTACATGTTGTCACAGTGCTTACAGTAGCACAGGTAGGTCCCCCTCTGTACAGTCATGTCACAATTACCTCACAGTGCTGTACAGACATTATGCAAACTTAGGTGCTGTACACACCATACCTAATGTGGGTAGATTCTGTCATATCCATGCTTTTCCCAGTTGCAACTCCAGTCTAACCCTGGCCCGCCTGACCTCTCCTTAGGCATAGACACAACTCCGGATATAGTCCAGCCATCTCCAGCCCCATAGCTGCACTCCAGCTCAACTCCGGTCACTACATCCATCTCCACTGTCATATCCATACTTTTCCCAGTCACAACTCCAGTCTAACCTTGGCCTGCCTGACCTCTCCTTAGGCATAGATGCAACTCCAGATCTAGCCCAGCCATCTCCAGCCCCATAGCTGCACTCCAGCTCAACTCCGGTCACTTGTGTCCATCTCCACCTCAGGACTACCCCTGTCTTGCTCTAGACAGATCTGCGGTCTAACTCTGCCATGTCGAACCTGTACCTACCACTAGTCACTACTCTGGTCTCAGTCTGGCCACTCCCTTAGTCTTGTCCACAACCTAGCCCAACTCCGGATGGTACATCTAACTCCAGTCAGGTCTGCTCCTGTTCCACTCTGCTTCCTCTGTCAGGTCCACCAATGGCCTAGGACATTTCCATGTCCAACTCCGGACCTTCCTCCAGCTACTCCACCCTTCCTCCACCTGCACACTCCCTCCGCTCTTGCACTCCCTCCAGTCATGCACTTCCTCTGGTCCTACCTCCTCCAGTCCTACCTCCTCCGGTCCTGGACATCGCTCCAGACTTAACATTAGTTAAGTCCACCTCCAACTCTTACTTGTCCTGTTCCGACCTAGTTTCCCTTACCTACTTGTCCCTGCTTTTCCCTCCATCATCCCTGTAATACTAGTTCCCTGTGTCTGCTTCCGCTCCAGATTATTTTCCTGCCCCTGGATTATTTTCCTGTCTGTTTCCACTCTATCCCTTGTCCCACTATTAAGGTGTTTACTTGGCACCGTATATACTCACCTCTAGTTTCATTACTATATAAACTACCATACTCCGGCCTAGTAGTTTTCTTAGATCAAATCTCGACTAAGATACTCCTCACTCTGTACTACCCACTATGCTCTCCTTAATCCATCTGTTCACCTGAACTCCTGAACTCCGGCTGTTGGAGATAAACAGAACTGTTGTGGTATGTTTACCTACTTACATAAGCATGCATCGCACTAGAGTAGAGTTCCTAGTACCATAGTTCCCTCAGTAGCTTGCCAGCATACTGAGGGTGAGTACCTTTCCTACTAACCACTTACTACCTACTGATACCTTGTAGTTACCTACAGGTATATACTAATATAATAGTAGCTTGCCAGCATACTGAGGTTATCCTACAGATCTCCTTCTTCCTTCTCTTCAGGCTAGACCTTCCCTGTGCAGACCACCACCTTTCTATACTCCGGCCAACTCCAGCCTCCGTGCAAGTCTCCTACTCGCACAAGGGCAAAAGCCACCTCTGTCCCAGACTCGATGCTAGACCTCTTAGGACTTATCCCACCTCTGGGATGTCCTTTGCTCCGGACAAGCTGTGCTCAACTCCGGACTTACTCCGCACAACCCGGACTTACTCTCTGTGCTTCTCTAGTGCCCAGACTTTGTTTGTATGACCCGGACTTGACTCTCCACACTAACTAGCACCTACTAGTGTCTGGACTTACCTCCTCATTAGTCCCCTGCACCTCTGGACCTCCTAGTAAGATCGTCAAGGAGAACCAATCCTGACATCCACCTCAGGACTAGCCCCTGTCTTCCTCCAGACAGATCTGCGGTCTAAGTCTGCCATGTCAAACCTGTACCTACCACTAGTCACTACTCTGGTCTCAGTCCGGCCACTCCCTTAGTCCTGTCTGCAACATAGCCCAACTCCAGATGGTACATCCAACTCCGGGTCAGGTCTGCTCCTGTTCCACTCCGCTTCCCCTGTTAGGTCCACCAATGTCTTAGGACATTTCCATGTCCAACTCCAGACCTTCCTCCAGCTACTCCCTTCCTCCACCTGCACACTCCCTCCACTTGTGCACTTCCTCTGCTCTTGGACTTCCTCTGGTCCCACTTCCTCTGGTCCTGGACATTTCTCCGGACTTAACATTAGTTAAGTCCACCTCCAACCCTTACCTGTCCTGTTCCAACCTAGTTCCTCTTACATACTTGTTCCTGCTTTTCCTCTGTCATCCATGTATCTCTAGTTCCCTGTGTCTGCTCCCACTCCAGTTTATTTTCCTGTACCTGCATTATTTTCCTGTCTGTTTCTGCTCCATCCCTTGTCCTGACTAAGGTGTTTACTTGTCACCATATATACTCACCTCTGGTCTCATTACTATATAAACTACCATACTCCAGCCTAGTAGATCCTTAGATCAAATCTCAACTAAGATACTCCTCCCTCTGTACTACCCACCATGCTCTCCTAATTCCATCCTGTTCTCCTGAACTCCGGCCAACTCTGGCCCCTGTCCTATCTTGTCCCCTTGATTCTATGTCCACTCCTAGCAAGTCTCCTACTCACACAAGGGCAAAAGCCACCTCTGTCCCAGACTCGACGCTAGACCCCTTAGGACTTATCCCACCTCTGGGATGTCCTTTGCTCTGGACAAGCTGTGCTCAACTCCGGACTACTTTCCTGCAGTCCGGACTTACTTCATATGACCCAGACTTTGCTCCCAGTGCTCCCTAGTGCCTAGACTTACTCCGTATGACCCGGACTTAACTCTCCATACTAACTAGCACCCACTAGTGTCTGGACTTACCTCCACATTAGTCCCCTGCAACCCTGGACCTTCTCGTAAGATCGTCGAGGAGAACTGACCTTGACAGATTCATTCTCTGTGCCCACTGTACCACTCTGTGTATCACTTATGTCTAACTGTAGCCAAACTGTAAATCTGTATTGCAATTGTAATTAGTACACTGTAATCTACTAATACACCAATTGGTCCATCATGGATGCTGGTTGTCATTGTCAATGATTGGCATGCAGTCATGGTGTCAATGTGTGGACATAGTCAATGTGTTGTTGAAGTCACATGTGCACCCATCATAAACCATCAATGAAGTGCACACAAGACTGCAACCCATATTAGTGTAGACTTAGTAATAGTCCTCTTTAGAGTAGATGTTACATGTTACATGTCACACGTCACACTATTTGTTGTATATAAACAGCGGACATCACTGACATAATACAACAGCTCTTAACCAGCTATCACTACCATCTCAGGCTGTGCACTCCACCCAACCTGAAGATGAACACTTTGGAGGCCTATCTCACTCAGTGAGTACTAAATTGATCTGATGACCACACCAACTTATGCAAGCTCCAGGCATCTCCTGACAACGTTATTGGCGATCCTGACAGAAATCCACATCTCCACTTGGAAATGGCGCATGCCAGGTGGGCTGTTCTTCGTGCAAGGGCTCACCTTGCTGCATGCGAGCTGTCAGAGCAAATCTCATGCATGTGGTTATATCATTTGAAGGTTAAGTGCATCAAACAGGAACTCGAGGATGCAGACACAGTTGGAGTTGGCTGGCTTTGTGAGCAGATTTGATGGTCTGGACAGTCTCTTCATCATTCACCTATCCTCCAGCAAAAACTGTCATGACAATGCACACCTTGTAAGTTTTCAGCCCTCCTTTTGATGTCTTGTCTTACCAGTGCAGACATAGAACATACTGTGAATGATTCCAATAAATTTTATGTAGATCTTCAGTAGCTAGTGTCAGAAGTATCCAACAATCTGGTGTCGTCACAGTGATGTGTTGTCAAGCTTGGATCAGCCCCGAGCCATATACCTCTTATTTAATCTTCATTTGTTTGACTAATTGCGATTAGTCTTCATGTACCTTGCCACGTACCTTCAGCATGGCTCTCTGAGCCCAGTATTTAGTCTGTCATGTGTTGACCTGAGCACCTCAGCCTTTGTCTCCAAAGCTGAGGTGAGACCCATATTTATTATTCACTACAAGTACTATACTAACTATCCTACTTAGCTTCATCTGATTGTACTCATCTTTAGCCATCCACTGTACCTCGTAACCTTTGTCAACTAGTACATTGTAGTGTGTACAGCCAAGTGAACATTGGTAAATACAGAGTCTTGAACTTATCATTTGGTGAACTCAATTTATACTAAGTGTATTGGCAAGTCTTCTACTGAGCTCATGGGATGTTTGATTGATGAATAGATAGCTGGTGGCAGCCTGTGCAAGACTGTGGGATCTATGGCTACTATGGCTACTATGACTGAACTATGGTTTTCCTGCAGGATCTATGGCTACTATGACTACTATGACTAAACTATGGTTTCTAGGGAAATGCATGGGTGTACCCATGGGTTGGAGAAGCTGACCCACACCCACACCCATGGTCAACCCATACCCATGTAAATGGGTGGCACCCATGCTATGGGTGCTGTGGGTACACACCCATCAAGGGTATATCCACACCACTGGTAATGATGGTGATAACAGTGACAATGCCACCTACCTGTACCTGTGCAATGATGATGACAGAGATGATGGCTCCAGCAGACCTATGTCAGCCTATCTGCATGATGACAACAACAATGATACCACCTTCTCCTACTCCTGCTCCTGCACACAAACAATGGTGGTGACAATGGCACTGCACCTCCACCTGCACTTGCATGATGACAATGGTGATGGTGATACCTGTCCCAGCCCCATCACTGCCTCCATCAATGTGTAGCAACACCCAAATTGACAGTCACCACTACCTCAGTAGGTCAATGATAATGACCCCTCCAGCCCATGATGACCTACCTTTACTTATTATCATTGAATGTAGTAGATATGAGCCTTGTTCCACATTAAAACACCATGTAATACTACTCAACATGATACACTCTTTGTCAAGCTATCAAATTCCCATGGGTGTCATACCCATGACTATGGGTGCTGGGTTTTGCATGGGTGTCCAAATGCTGACCCACACCCATACCCATAGGCACCCATACCCACAACCCATGCATTTCACTATGGTTTCCCTATAGAATCTATGGCTACTATGGCCAGTATAGAATTTACCAGGGTTTGCTGATGACAGGTGAGTTGGAGTAGCAGTTCCTTTACATACATAGGTATTGCTTCAACATGTGTGGTCATGGTTGAGGTGCGGTCGTGGTGGTGGTCATGTTCACAGTGTTGCACTGTGCTGACTGGTACTCTAATGTCTGAGAAATTGGACATACTCGCTGACATCCTCACTATCATGGGTCTCCACCGACATCACATTTTGGGATTAGATGACAAGCTTCAAGCACTCAAGAAAATCACCCGCTATCATACAGTTTCTGCTTGATATTTGGCCAGGGTGTTCTCCAGTCTCGCAGAGCTTTAGGAGAGTATGGAGGTCCTTAGATCACTGGCAACAGGAGCTGGCCTAGTTGAGGGTGTACCGATGGAGGTACTCATCAATGCATTTACTGCTGGCATCGGGAGACTTCACCATGCTGGAAGGCTTAGTCCCACCCTGGAAACCAGTTATAGAGGGCCCCAGTTTGCCATCAATCGTGCTTGAAGCATTCCAGGAGATTTTTGTCCAGCAGAGCTTTGCATCAGTATGCCTATAGGTTTATGCAGCTTGTATGTACCAACTATGTAATGTATTCTACATATATGTGATGTGAGCCTTACTGTCACCACCAGTTCATTGACATGAGAGTTCAATTTGCACAGTCTCGAAGCTCAGACAGATCCACAATCCATCAAGATGTTGCAAGAATCACATTCTTGGTGGCCTACCAAGGAATGGTGAGAAAAAATGGTTAGAAGATGTCAACAACCACTGTTCCTAGACGCATGGAAGTGCTGGCTGCTGCCAGCACGAACCTTGCAGTTATTTCTAGGCCCTTGCTGGGGGCATCACATGCTGACCAGTAGGAGGCTACAACAGTACCTGTAAGTGTTTGCTGGCTCTGATAACTGATAGTCACACCCTCAACGAACATGACCTGTGTTATATTGAGGGTAGGTGATGGTACAGTAGTAGAGTAGTTAAAGGGTAGTTAGCTTATGTAATTAGCGCCAGCACTATATATATGGGCACTTCTGCTTACATAAGCAGAAGCACTACTAAACTAATAGACCATCCAGTGGTCAGCAGTAAAGGGAGATTACTCCCTTTACAGTACCACACCTCCACCAGCGTTGTACAGAGTGAAGGTGCTTTACATTGAAATCAACCAGTTACGTGGTGTGCAATCCATCACAGTAAAGCACCTCAGAGGTGGTACCGTTGTTGCCCCAAAGCCACCACCCAGTGGTAATCAAGGAATTTGGACATTTACTAGGTCCCTTTGTGAGAACTTGCAACACCTAAAAATCAGTTGTTTGGTCTTGGCTGTGAGAGATGTGTTTCAGTATGAGAGCTGAAACGTCCAGGAGATTTATGAGGGCCTCATTGCAGTCTCTCCTATATTTGATGGTGATTACAGTAGATGCCATATTGCGCCTACCCATCATTGACTCTGTGTCTGCTGTCATCGGTCAATCTTATGCCTGTATACAGTGATCCTTTGAGGTGTCTCACCCTCAAAGCTTCAGGTGTGTGGGTTCAACTACACAGATTGTGAAATGACACACCACCTCAGGTTCTCTGGCTGTCTGTCAAGTCCAGGTCTACTCCGGTAGGGGGTCTGGTCAAGTCCAGATGAAGATGGATGAAGGAAGAAAGCAGAGGGCTGGACAAGAGGTTAGTCCGGCCGGAGTTGGTGACTGCTTGGATTCAACGACTAAGGACAATGAGCATTGATCCCTTGCGTAGGTTCTGGTCAAGAGGGGGAGACAGAGACAGAGACAGAGATGGACAAAAACAGGAGTAGATGACTATGGTTGATTTCAGACTGAGGAGTACAGAATAAACTACAAAGTACTTATACTAAGTAAGAACTAGGGTCAAGTATTTACGGTGACAAGTAAACAGCCTAAAAGGTGGACAAGGGGTGACCGGAGTTGGGACTAGGTCAGGTCTGGTGAAAATGATACAAGGTAGGAGATATATTGAGTACATGGAGAACTCACGTCAAGGCAGGGTAGACGGCGAGGTGTAGTAAGGACTGTATAGGGATTAGACCAAGGGTTGTACTTAATGGCAGTATAACTGTGTGACCATGACCGGAGTTAGTGAGAGCGACCGGAGTTGAGCTATAGGGCTGTGATGCGACTGGAGTAACCAGATAAGACCTGGAGTTGGGCATGGTCGTAACAGTATCCCCCCTTTAGGGGCCAAACCCATGAGGCCCCAATGAGGCTGATGTGTGGTTGCCTAGAACAATGTGGAGTCTGGAGTGGATGTCTGAGTATGAATTTTGGATCTATAAAGATCAGACCAGTTTTGCTTTTTACCCTCAGTTTCCTGCCATTGATTTCAATATGTCTGCCACTGCTAAGTCCACCACCCCTACTGCCCCCTCCATGGTCAAGCCCAAGGACTGGACCAAGGCCCCAACACCAGAGTTGCAATCCAGTAGTGAAGACGAGTCGGACGTAGTCGACACCAAAGTGAAGGAACATCGTTGATGTAAGCAAGTGAAGAGGGAGGAGAAACAATGTAGGGAAGAGGCGGAGAGGTGAGCACATGAAGAGGCGGAGGCAAGGGCTCGCGAGGAGGCGGAGTGCAAGGCCAAAGAGGAGGCAGAGCGCCAGGCGCGCGAGCAGGCAGAGAAGGACAGGGCGGAGGTGCAGCGAAGGGCTGCAGAGGTTGCAGCGAGGCAGAGGGCATTGGCACAGGAAGTGTCAAAGAAAAGAGCAAGGGAAGAGCCGGAGGCAGGTCTGAGTGGCGACCGGAGCGAAGAAGTCCAGTAAGTAATTCCTTATCCTTTATGATTTTTTTATTAATCTCCTGGCAGGTGCGTCTGCTGTGCAAAGCACAAGGCCAAGTGTGAACGGGACCCAGAAAAGCCCAAGCAGCGTGTGTGTATGAAGTGTGCAGGGCTCAAGGAGCGGTACGAGTGGCTGGAGGTGGGTGGTCCAGGTCTGGTAGTGGACAAGGGGAAAGGCAAGGTGAAGGAGGTCGCGACGTCGCCATGAGGGGGGAGAAGCACAAGAAAAAGAAGACGGTTGCCAAGGTCGTCATTGATGACGATGACATCGTCAAGGTGCCAGGGCCGTCCAGGCAGCAGTCCAGGTTTGACCCTGGACTGTTCCTGGAGCAGCTGGACAGGCTGACCAGGGCTGTTGAGGAGATGACTGGACAGATGTGCTGGGTAGCGGATACCACCTGCTTGGTGGCGAGGGAAAACAAGCGGCTGACAGCCGGCCTCAAGTCCTTTCTTGAGGAGTGCCGTTTCTTCACGGTGCCCTGGGACGAGGACGAGGAGTTGGAGGATAGTGAGGCAGAGATCGACCCAGAGGAGGTCAAACAAGAAGTCCAGGGGCTCCATGAGGAGCAGGAGAACCCTGACAGTGGTGTACCGGAGTAGATGGTCCGGTCTGGACTCCTTGTAGGCAGAAATGTAAATTAGTTTGATTTTTGTTTATAAAGAAGAGTGAACTGAGTTTTTAGTGAGTGATATTACAAGATAAAATGAAAACAGAGAGGAGAGACAGAGAGTGGAACAGATAAACGAGAAACGGAGACAGGAGTAATACTATATGGATGCAAGTGGTCTGGGTTTGTCCGGGTACTGGACATGGTAGTCTTTGAGTAGTTCCATAGCATTGCCAAGTTCGGTGACGAGAAGCCATGATGTTTCTTTGTCAGTCCCTTTGTAACCAGACCAACGTACCAAGTAAAGCAACTTGCACATTCTGCGTTGATGGTCAACCTTGGAGTTGAGGATCTCAGAGATCTTGAACTCTGGTTCACCATCAACTTCCACTGGTGGCAGAGGAGGTTGTATCCGGTCCAGTATGATATTGGGTATGGCCGGTTCGAGTTGGGAGACATGGAAGACGGGGTCAACTGCGTGCATGGAATCTGGAAGATGGAGCATAAAAGAGAGGGAGCCTACTTGTGCGATGATAGTGTAGGGTCCCAGATTCTTTTCTGATAGCTTTTTGGAAGGTCGAGTGGACCGGAAGTATTTGGCTTTAACATATACTTGATTGCCTACTTTGAAGTCCGGTGCCGGAGTACGTTTGGCATCAGCTGGACCTTGGTAGCGAAGTTGCATGTTGGCCATTTCTTCTCGAAGGTATTGATGCAGTGACTCAAGGTCAACTGCGTAGTCATGAGCCCTGGCAGAAGTCATGTCACATTCTGGGTAGACAGAGATATTAGGGTGGTAGCCCTTGTTAGCAAAGAATGGCGAGACTCCAGTAGTAGCACTTGGTGCATTGTTGTATGCAAACTCCGCCAGTGGGAGTGGGTCCACCCAGTTGTCCTGCTGGTAGTTGCAGTAGATCCAGAGGTACTGTTCCAGTGTCTGGTTAGACCCCTCTGTCTGGCCATTGCCCTCCTGGTGGTAACTGGAGGTGAAGTGGAGGCGCATGTCGAGAGCCTTTCTGAGTGACCAGAAGAAGTGTGAGACGAACTTGGTACCACAATCTGAGGTGACATGGGCGGGGACACCATGCTTGGAGAATACATGGAGTAAGAAGAGCTTTGCAAGCTCCAGGCTAGTGATGGTGTCATGAGTAGGGATGAAAATGGCTTGTTTAGAAAGCCTGTCTACCATGACCAGGATGGCTGTAGATGAGGGGAGTTGCTCTATGAAGTCCATTGAGATGGAGTTCCAGGGCTTCTCTGGTATGGGGAGCTGTTTCAGCAGTCCATAGGGTCTATAGCACAGTGTCTTAGCTCTTGCGCAGGAGGTGCAGGACCAGACGTAGTCCTTGGTGAAGGTCCTGAGACCAGGCCAAGTATATTCACGCCGGATTAGCTCTAAGGTCCAGTTTTGCCCAAAGTGACCAGCGAGTGGGTGATTATGTCGATACCAGAGTATCCAGAGACGGAGATCATCCAAGTCCGGTATGTATATATGACCGTCTAGTCAAAGGAATCCAGCCTCGTCGGTGGACCAATGAGAGTCTGGTGGGTCTGCAAGGTGGACCTGGGCAATGGGATCAGAGGGTAGTGTAGAAAGGATGTCGCTATGGAGTGTTTCCACATCCATGATTGCGACTGCACAGAGAACCGGAAACTCTAAATAAGTTGCATGAAGAGAGTTAGAGAGTTGTTCTTGAGTGAACACCGGCCTAAGATTTTGGGGGTTAACCCGGGCGTAGCCACTATCCCCCTCTTTGGGGTAGACATCCCATTGTCTAGTGAGGGTGTCTGGCTTGGCACCGAGTTTTCCGGGATGGAAACGAATGACAAGGTTAAATTGAGATAAAAATTCAGACCACCAGTGTGAGTCAAAGTGTGGATTTGGGTCAGAGTAATAACCCAAACACAACACCAACAAAGGACTACGAAATGTGCGAGTGGTGGTTTACCTCTGCGGTGTCCAGAGAGGATGTGCTGAGGAGGGGGAGAGGGGATCTACACCAACAGGGTGATGCAGACAGAGATGCAGGATACTCCTGGGGTACAGGAGTGATGGAAGACAAAGGGGACAGGGGTCTGG